>Ga0214919_10000005_pt1 | contig 352754 bp, 430 predicted proteins | sample LL1503_MetaG_FD_177994 | JGI IMG/M metagenome (GOLD analysis project Ga0214919, IMG submission 177994) | Freshwater microbial communities from Lake Lanier, Atlanta, Georgia, United States - LL-1503 | ecosystem: Environmental > Aquatic > Freshwater > Lake | place: USA: Georgia | collected... | reverse complement strand
TAATTTTTTCGCTGAGAGCAAGATACTTTTGGTAATAGTAGCTGGTATTTTGCTGAGATAACACCAGTAGAAATGGTGCAATGTTGTCTGGATTAGTTAAATCAAGATCAGATATGTCTGTGAAGTCATTGACATATGATTGAAACCCGCGATCGGTCAACCATTGCGTTGCCCCGTCTGTGTCGTAGACCAAAAAAGGACGTTGGCCAATTATGGGTTTGTATATTTTTTCGCTGACAAAATAATTGATATTAATGTCAAACACGGTTTCTGTTACTACATTTAAAAAACAGCGTTGCCAGTTATCTGGGTGTCCAAGACTGGCAATGTCATTGCATATACCATGTTGGTCTGCTCCGGGGTTTGGGGCAAGCAAACTTTGGCCTTGATCGGTGGCTAGTACTCTAACCGGGTTGTTGTTGTCTCCACCAAAACTAACAAGCCCGTGGTCCAGCAAGCCGCGAGATTCTAATTCTACATAGAGTTTCTTTCTGTGCCAATGTGGCTTACGATTCAAACACATAAACGGCAGCGTCATTTGCTGTGTGGGTAATAACGCCTCGGGGCCCGGCTGGTCAAAATAACGGTCTACCATTAGTGCCCAGAAATCTATGAAATTTTTTCCCCGGTAATACCCAACTTCGTTCACCAAGTGTGCCAACTCTTGATATCGTGGTGCATAAGGAATGGCAGCATCCAACATGGCAATCAGCACTATGCTGTCAACTTTGTGTGTTCTTAGATATGCCATGACTTGTTTATGCGCATTGTCAGTGTACCACACACTGTTAATGATTACATGATTTTTATCGTCGGTGACCAGCGGAGCCAGATACTGGTCGGTCAGTGATTTTTCAAACTGTTTGAGTGGTACATCGTTGCCCCACCCATGATCAAATACTTTTAATATCATTTTGTACTGTGTTTTCTAGCAAGGTCTTCCAGCACTTTCCAATTGTGTTCAGTGATCAAGCTGGCTTTGTCCAGCAGGGCACAACGATCTGCTGTGGACAAGTTGGTTAGATTTTGTATAACTTGTTGAATGTACTGCCATCTTACAGGGCCGGAAAACTGATCGTATTCTTCACTCCACAGTGTGTCAAATGTTTGAAATCCAAGTTCTTGTAGTCTGCGCAAATAGTTTTCAGGGCCATAAATTAACCAAGGTTTTTTGCCCATTATTGGCCGAATTGTTTTTTCTGTGGGGAAAAAAGTTTCTCCCAGAGTATATGTTTCGCAGACAATCTCTATGTCAAATTTATGATAGTGCGCTAGAAGATCAAGGTTTGTGTTTTGTCCATCTCTGTATTGATCGGCTACAGAATGTTGATCAATACTGGACACTGGGCAACTTTTCCACCAATCAACAAAGTCAGCCTGCTGGTCTGTTGGCACCCATTGGTCTAGACTTTCTAGATTTTTACCTTTGCTTTTTTCCCATACATTTATATTTCTGTTGTACATGCAACTCAACAATGTGTGTTGTTTGTGGTGTTTCCATAGGTCATACAAGATCACGCCACGAGCTATGGTACGCCGGCCTATAAAACATCCAAACAGATGTTCGTGTGTGGATGGTAAAAATTGGTCTCTGCGATACACATCGCTTTTGCTAAAAAAATGACTGATTTTGCACAACTCAACAGAGCCTACCTGCAACTTTTCTGCGGTGTTCGGCCATGCAACAACATGCAGAGATGTCAAACTTCTGCCAGTGGTGTTGCAGTGGGCGTTGATCATGTCCATTAGCCCAATTGCCGCCAAGCTAGGACCTTCGGCACCAAAGTTGAATACAACAGGTTCTAAAGCATCTGCTGTGTCAAGTTGGGCTTGAACTTCTTCGGGGTTTATCCAGTGGTCTCCGCACACATTTACTCGAATAGTAATCATGCTAACTACTTATATTGGTAAATATAACATGCGCCATTTAATAGACCTAGTTGATACTGTAATAACCGAAGCTCGCGGACTTAGTGCACGAAATCCCAGCGACCAATTCACACGCATTGGTTCCAAAGACCAAGACGACCAGATAGTTTTTCAAGGATTAACATTTTATCCCGATGTGGGAAGATATGATTCCACTGAAGAATTAGAACAGGCTTTTTCAGCATTGGAAAAAAAACTACGACGTAAAATTGAACGCATCAATCGCCCACGTGGCAACGGCGGAGCATTTGGCGTTGCAGAATTTGACACAGCAGTGGGTCGACGCTACTTGGCCAAATTTGCAGATGAAATTAAACCAGTTCGCACACAAAATACTTTTTTTCAAACTGTGGACATTCCCGGGGGCTTCAGCCAGGTCAGTGCTCGTGGCAGCAAAGAAAAAGTAGGATACAAGCCCAGTGATGTGCTGACTGACTTTAAAAGTCAGACTCCTGCCACAATACTTGCACAAATAGGCAAAAAATTTGGCAAGAACAGTGATGAGTACAAGGCCGCAGTGATATTCAATCAGTCAACTGATTTTCCAATTGTGGTACCTGCAGGCAACATGGACTTTGCCGCATTTCGTGATTACTTCTGTGAAATGCTTCAACCCATTGCATTGATCAATGGCTTGCCGGTCAAGGGCAATGCCAACAAGGCCGCAGAAATATTTTTAGGTGGTCCCGGCTACGGAGATTGTGTGGTGAGTTTTAACCAAAGTGTTGGTGGTGAGCTCTATGATAGTTTGTTGGTCAACCCCGAAGGCAAACAAATTAAGTTATCTAGCAAAGGTGCCAAAGGCGCCATGGCATCCAGTGTCAACTTGATAAAATCAGTTCGAGAACTTGAAAACGCTGGCATGACTCAATTCCGAAAAAATTATGCCGATGTTATTCGTATACTAGAAGTGATCGATCGCGGTACTCACTATTCAGGACCGTTGACCTTGGCAGTTGAACAAGGAATGATTGATGCTGCCGAAGCAGAACAAGTAATGACGTTAAAACAGTATGCTGGTCAAAAAGATTTTGACATAGACAACACAGATTTAACTGATAACTTGAAACAAATTTACAAAGAGCGCAAAGCCGATGATCCCAGCAAAATTGTGCCACTAGAGCACATGGTGTCTAGCATTGCTTATAAAGTGGTCAATAAAATTAATTTAGAAACCAACTTCAGCGAAGCTGCCGCGGATATTTTAAACAACTCGGCCTTTGTTCAAATGTACACCGAAGCCAAAAAGGGCAAAGGAGAGTTTGTCATTTCTGGATTTACCACAGTTTGGCCCAGCAAGTTGTTCACGGAAGTAACGTTGGAAGCTCAAAAGAGTTATAGTTCCACATCAAGTTCGGGCGGCAAGCTGGTGTTTAACATCAACAAAGATGCCAAGTCTGTTGACAATGCAGAAAAATCTGCAGTCACTGACACTCCAGGACCTAGTCAAGCAGGAGAGATTGTTGATTATATTCCACCAAGAAGTGATATTAAAGCATCTGGAAGCATAGGCCCCAAACGCGGCACTGACCAAGCACTGGGTCGTAAACGTCGTTAACGATTTACCAAACTGATATGATCGCAGATGTTGAGCTTCAATGCTTCTTTTGCGTCAAGCCAAACATCATGTGGCGGCAATAGATTTTTACGTATTTGATCTTCGCTGAGATTGGTGCATCGAACATAGTGCGCTATCATGCGCTTTTGAGTTAATTCAAACTCTTTCATGGTAGCAAATAACTCATGCACTTTGCCGTCACTACCCCAGCTAAATTGATGACTTAATATACTGGTGTTGGGAGTCAAGGTCCTGCGGCCCGGGGTACCAGCCAAAAAGATCAACAGTCCAGCCGATGCAATTTGACCAAGTCCCACTGTTTTAATAGGTATGCCTGAACTTTGCATGACATCAATTAATGCAAATGCCGAGCTCATGTCACCACCTTCACTACATATCATTAATAAAAGTTCTTTTTTCTTTCTTTTAACAACATGATTGGCATGTAAAATCCACTCGATCACAGGCTTCACTAGCTCATCGTCAATGGGTCCCATGAGTGTATACATGCCTGCTTCCAGCAGGCTTTGTCCCGGGCTTACGTAATCTTCCTCAGTGTCCTTGCTTTGTGTCATGATTATTCCACTAAAAAGCCAGGATCTTAGATCCTAGCTCGAATACTTATATGGTTAAAGTATTACCGAAGTTTTTCTTCATTCTTGTCCAACTCTTTGAATGCTTCTCGACTGCGTGTTTCTGCTGATTTACGCTGTTCTTTTGCATCTCTTTCACGTGCCATCGGGTTTGCATTGCCTGTGGGCAAGGCCAGTAGTACATAGGTTCTAAACCTACCACCTTCTGCAATGACCTTGGTGTCTGTTACTTCAACCCCGGTAATGTCTACATTGGGACAAAAACTCTTGACTGCCAATTCTGAAAATTCAGTGCTGGCATTTTCACTGTCTGTTCGGTAAACTTTGCTTTGTTGATTGACCCGGCCGCCAGCACTCATACAAATCTTGCCAAATGCCATGGTTTTTGCTTTGTTGACACTCATGCTCATGTCAGAACTGACAGCGGTACCGTTTTGGTACACAGCCGAATTAGACTTGGGCAGTTCAGTCATCCATTTTGGGGCTTGATCAATTGCACGTTCTGCATACTGCTCTTGCCGCTTGTTTTCTTCATAGGAGCGGCGTTCGTAAGCTTCCTTGGGTGCAGAACTACAGGCTGCCAGTGTTGATACAATTGCCAATAAAATAAAATTTTTCATAATGTTTCCTTAACGAGTTTTAACCCAATCGCCGGCCTTTTTTAAATCATCACCGGCTCCACTTACTGCTCCGCCAATGGTTCCACAAGCGGTCAACAAACTTACCAACAAAATTGTCACTGCCAGTTTCATTTTGCTATCTCCTGAGTCTGAGTTTTAACAGTGTCTACCCCTCGGTCCAACATTCGGGCAATGCCACCGAACCCCACAGTTGCCAGTACTATTCCAAAAACGGTACCTATAACAAACTTACTCATGATTACCTTTCAGTATTAACAATATACTACAAATTATACAAGGATTACAATAACAAGTCAATTTAAAATTTGTCCACAACTACCCACTTGTTGTCCCGAACTTCGCAGGCCACACCTTGGAAATTTTGGATATCTCTACCATTGAACATTGGTTCTACAAACCAACGGCATTGGGCACCGTTGTGATAAAATCGATTGGGGTAATTGGGATGGATTCTAAACTGCCCTGCATCACCAACTGTGCCAATTTGGGTTTGGCGCAGTGTTTCTAATTCGGGACGATCTTTACAAACCAAAATTCTTTCACTCATTGATGATGTACGACCCACACGTTCGCGAACACTGTCTTCGGCTCGTTTTACTGCAACCAAACAGGCTTCTTCACTGGGACGATCTCCAGGCCAGATGTGTTCACCAAATGCTGTGTGCCATTCACTGCCTACTCGAGCACGAAAATCCACTATGCACTTACGCCCGTTTTGTGCAGGGACCACATCACGACGTATGGTGCTTCTCTCTAAAATTTTTACATCATTTTGAGTAACGGTACGTTCCTGCATCACACAATTGTTTGACCAAGCTGGCATTGAAATCAACACAGCAATTGCAATGTAATGTTTTTTCATGGGCAATCATATCCTAATCTAAGCAACAGTTGATTGATGACCCAGTCGTTGTATCCAGTTTGTACACCTTGTCGATGCTGGTAATTTGATGAGTCAGTGATCATTGTCCAGGGCATCACTGCATTAGTGGCCCTGGCATTGAACTTTTCATTGTTTGTGTTTCTCATTGACTGCAAAAATCGAACTTGCTGTTCTTTAATTCTACAATCGATTTGAAAAGAGTCCAGGTGTGAACTCATCACCGGCGAGTAATTGGCGCATCCTACATTAAACACGCTGACAATTGTAACGAATGCTCCAAATGCGAGCTTTGATTTTACTGCGAGTTTGTTCATATTCATGCTCATTTTCAAAAGTTGATTTAGGAACCTGAACCAAAGAATCTAACCATCTGATGATGGCTTGTCGATTTGCGCAGTCGTCGGGCATGGCTGCCACATCCGGTGGCATTCTGGGTACCTGAGCGCACCCAACTAGAAATAGCAAGCACAAAAGAAAAATCCTGTTCATGTATCTATTATACACAAACAGGATTTATTAGTCTAGCGACTAATTAACCAGAATTACTTCTTGGTAGTAGCTGTATAAGCCTTCATGATACCTTCACCAAACTTGGTGTAGTCAAACTTCATGGCTTCTTGTGTGGTTTTAACCATTTCGCTGGCTAATGTAGCAAATGTATCTGTACCAACTTTGGCAGCTTTCTTTGTGTAAGAGGCTTGCTCATCAATGAAAGTGTTCATTGCGTCTGCAATTTTTTCGTTCTGGACAAATGTCTTGACAAATTGTTTTTTACCGGTTTGTACGGCGTCGATTGTTGCGTCTAATGTAAACATAATTTTCTCCTATTAAGCGAGTTTACTACAGGGCCCGACCTATTCAGCACCCTATGTTCTATTGTAACATTATTTATGTTGCAGTGCAACATCTTTTGGTATTTTTCTCTAGTGAATGATCACTAAACTGTGCGCACCTTGGCCAACTTGACCATCTCTAGCACACGTATCCACGCCCATCCTATATCAAACTCCCACCACTTGCTACTCAATTTGGGGCTGGCAGGGTTAATGTGGTGATTGTTGTGTAGTTCTTCTCCGCCAATAACGATACCCCAGGGACTGATATTTTGACTGTGGTCTTTGGTTTCGCCATTGCGGTACCCCAGCCAATGTCCCACTCCATTGATGACACCGGCGGCCCAGAATGGGATCCATATCATTTGTATGCCCCATATTAGTAGTCCCCATGCACCAAACACAGCTATATTGATCAACAGCATTGACGCAATGCCCAGTCTACTATGCTTGGAATAAACATTGCGTTCAATCCAGTCATCGGGTGTGCCAGCACCATATTGTGCCACCATTGCCGAGTCTTTACTGGCAGTATGATACAGCACAGCACCTTTGCACAGCACATGCCAAAAACCAAACACATGCGGGCTGTGTGGATCACCGTGTACTTCTGTGAATCTGTGATGCTTGCGATGTACCGCTACCCATTGTCGGGTAATTTGTCCGGTAGTCATCCATAGCCAAAATCTCATGGCGTGTGCAACAATTGGATGGAACGTAACTGACTTGTGAGCTTGGCTACGATGCAGATACAATGTGACACATAGAATGGTAATGTGTGTCATTACCAACATTGTTATAAATTCAATCATTATGTAGTTAGCACCCGTTGTTGTTGATTTACACTTACTATAACGACCAGCAGTAAATACACTGTGAAACACATTTATATCAGCAATCCAAATCTACAATACTGGTTTGAAGAAACCGGCGTTGATGGCAACATAGTCAATGATCTTGACGTTTGGTTGTCATTGCCCAGCAATGAGTGTGTTGCTTTGTGGGAAACACAAGACTTTGGCAATGACACTGAATCTGAACTGGAAAAAATAGTGTCGCATGCCAGCAAGGCCTTGGTGTTCTTGCCCGAATTCATCGACGATCATTGGTGCAAAAAATTTGATAGGCCAAACGTAGTTTTTTACATTGCCGGCATTTTAAATTGGACTCCCGGGCATAGTCAGGTCAAGTTTCATTATTATTTCTTTTGGAGCACCACTGATTTTTATCACACACAGCAAAATTGGTTGCCCAAAGTCAGCAACGTGTTGCCCAAGGACAAATTCTTTGATGTTTTGTTGGGCCGGCGCAAGGTGCATAGATCAATGGTTTATGACTCAATGGACCACAGTCAGAACATAGTAACTTATTATCCAACCAACGTGGATCTTGATCTTAGAAATTACTCGTCGAGCCAATTCATTTGGCCTGTTGATTTGCCTGAAAATGAAATTACATTTACAGGTTCCGAAGTTGTGGTAGATTCTACCATTGTTAGTCTAAGTCAATTGGTGCCAATTGATGTTTATAATCACAGCGCCTACAGTTTAATTGCCGAAACACAAAGTGAAAATAGTTTTAGTTTTTTTACTGAAAAAATTATAAAACCAATGATGTGTCGTAGATTGTTTGTGGTTGCCGGTGGGCAATACTATCTGCATAATTTAAGAAAGCTTGGATTTCAAACATTTCATGGCATCATTGATGAAAGTTACGACTCGGAGCCCGATATATCGGTCAGGGTAAAATTGATGTTAGAGCAAGTTGCATATTTGCAGACACAAGAACAAGCCAAGATTTATCAACTGTGTCAGCCCATTGTTGAACACAACTATGATCTAACAATGAAAACAGCTTGGGTGGCCCGCATGATTGCAGATATTAAATCTACGCTCGATACTGCAAGTTAGTTAAATACTTCACTGACATTTTAAGGAGATATTAATGTTAAAGAAAATTTTAGACTTTTTTAAGCCGACCCCAACGGTTGTAGAAGCACCATACAAAGTAGAAGCATCTGCTCCTAATGTTGAAATTGTGCCTGCTGGCACCGAAGCATCAGTGGCAGCACCTGCTAAGCCAAAGGCGCCTGCAACACCTAAAGCAACACCTAAAGCAACACCCAAGGCAGAACCAAAGCCCAAGGCACCTGTAAAACCCAAAGCGCCCAAAACAGCGGCAAAATAAAAAGAGTCCCGCAAGGGACTTTTTTTTGTAACATCTAAAAACATAAATAACATTGGGTATTAAATACCTACATTATGGACACATACAAATGAAAAAATTACTCGCCTCTGTACTAATGTTGTTGGCCTCTGTTGCGTCTGCACAGTTACCAACGTCAACCGTACCTCTGCCCGCAGATATTGCCGCAATCAAAAAAGCCAATGTGCTTGTTGTGGCAATGACCAAAAAAGACAATCCTCCATTCTTCAGTGGTGACGAGGATAATATTCGAGGTCTCGACGTTGAGATTGCTCGACGAATTAGTGTCCTACTCGGAGTGCCAGTGCAGTTCAGACGCGATGCTGAAAGTTTTGCTGAAGTTGTAGAACAGGTTCGTGACGGTAAAGCAGATATTGCAGTTAGTAAACTATCCGTAACTGGGCCACGTTTACAAGTTGTTAGATTCAGCGATCCTTACATTAAACTAAGACAGAGTTTGGTTATTAATCGTTTGTGGCTAAGTCAGAACAGCCAAGGACGTGAAGTATACCAAGTCATTAGAGATTTTAATGGCAAGATAAGTTTTATCAAGAACTCAAGTTACGATACATTTGCTCGTGTAAACTTTCCCAACGCAGTATTCCTTCCTGAAGAAAAATGGGATGTGATCATTGACAAAGTCACACGTGGCGACATTGCTGCCGCTTACCGTGATGAATTTGAAATCAAGAAAATTGCTTTTGAAAAGCCCGACGCGGCAATTACTACTAAGTCAATTACAATCAGCGACAGCGTAGATAACATTGCTATTGCTGTGAATCCCCGAGCAATTCAATTGTTAAGCATTGTTAATTACGTTATTAAAAATGAATACAATAATATTGACACTAAAAAGTTAATGGATCGTTACAAAGCAGAAAAGAAATAAGGACACATCATGACAACATCACATTTAAAAAGTTTCCTGACAAGTCCTTGGACCATCTTAGGATCAATTATTGTAGGTATACTAAGCGGAGTTTATGCTCCAGCATTTAGTATTGGACTGGACAGCATTGGCAGTATCTATATTAGTTTATTAAAGGTAGTTGTACTACCATTCTTACTTGCTACTATTCTAGTTGGTATTATTGGCTTGCTACAAAAAGAAGGCAGTCAGGCGTTAATTCGTAGAATCATCATTGGCTTTGTCAGCAGTATGTTTATTGCCGCTACAATTGGAGTAGGTACAGTTTTGATCACTGGCACTGAAATGACCCCTGAGAAGAAAACACAACTTGGTGTATTGGTCAACGATAAAGACAGTGGCACTGATTTAAACATTACTCTTAAAGAACCAATGCCAACAGCCGCACCAGTTAATGCAGGTAAAATGGCAGAGAAGTTTATTCCAGAAAATATCTTCAACACACTAAACAATGGTGAAAGTTTGAAGATTGTTATCTTCTGTTTGATCTTTGGTGTAGCCCTTGGTCACTTAAAGACTGAAGGTCAGCGCATGTTGGTTGAAGTACTAAAGAGTGTCCAGCAAGCCAGTATCAGTATCTTTAAATTCCTAAACTACTTCCTACCAATAGCACTATTAGCAATGATTTCGTCACAGGTTGGTAAAGTAGGTGTTGGTATTTTTATGACCATGTTTGACTTTGTAATGCAACAAGCTATCGGTGGCTTCTTGGTTATTGCCGCAGGTACTGCTGTAATTTGGGCACGTAGCGGATTAAGTCTTGCTACTGTTATTAAAGAAACCAAAGAAACATTAATTGTTGCTGTTAGTTCACGTAGTAGTTTAGCTTGCATTCCATATGCACAAGAGGCGTTACACAAACTACACTTTGACAAAGGCGGAGTTGAACTTACAGTTCCACTGAGTTTTACTGTTAACCGTATTGGCAGCATTGTTTACTACGCCATTGCCACAGTATTCATTGCCAACATCTATGACGCACCACTGGGTGTTACAGGATTGTTGGTTGTACTATTAGGCAGTATCCTTGCTGGTTTAGCCAGTGCAGGCACAACAGGTATCCTTACAGTGGCCACAGTGGCAGTTGTTTGTGACTTGTTGAAACTGCCCAGCGAAGCGGTGTTAGTATTGTTGATCGCAGTTGATCCATTAATGGATATGATTCGCACAGCAAGTCATGTACACGGCAACGTAGCAGTCACAGCATTTGTCTGTGACAAAGAGGTAGCCGCTGGTGGAACAACTTAAAGCTACACTGTTAACGCTGTTGGAATGGATTGGTTCCAGTCCATTCCGCTTGTTTGCGGTTGTGTTACTTTGCATATTAGGGTTTGGCGGCTGGATTGTTTACACTGAAAAAGATGCCTTTTTGGCAACTTATCGTGCTCAACAAGCTTTGCCCAGGATGAATGGCAAGTACGAAGAAGCCGCAAACTTTTTGTTGAAGAATACCAATGCAGAAATGATTGCCATTCTAGAAGTAAACACATTAATCAACACTCGTAAAGTTGTTTATTTGGTCACACGTGGTGCAGGAAGAGATAAGAATCACGACGGCCTGCAAGTTGGATTGTTTTCCAAAGACTACAATAACAACAATGACGTTATTGGTTTAATGTCAGGTAAGATTCCCTGCAGTCCATATCTTAAACCGCAGAGTCTCATTGGCTTTGTGTACAAAGACTATGGTATAAACTATATGTGCCGTATCAGTGTACCCGCTGAACCTGGCGTATTCATCGGACAAATTAGTGTGGGCTGGAAAGAGCAACCAGACAACGTAGAAGAGATGCAGACCGCAATGGGCATTGCTTCCAGCTTGTTATTCAATAAAAAATGAAACGTCTAGGCATCCTAGGTGGCATGGGGCCGGCAGCATCAGCAGAGTTTGTCACAAGATTAATTCAACAAACTCCGGCCACTTGCGATCAAGAACACATACCTTTTGTGTTGTGGAATGACCCCACTGTGCCAGATCGTAGTACCAGTTTAATTAATAGAGATGATCTCCCCTGGGCCAAACTCAAAGCTGGCGTATTGGGTTTAAAAAATGCAGGGTGTGACCATATTGTAATCCCATGCAATACAGCACATTTTTGGTTTGACAGGTTGAGCCAACTTGGCGTGCCAATCACACACATTGTGGGCAGTGTGGCAGAAGAATTAACAGCATTAAAAATATACAGTGGCACCGTTGGAATAATAGGCACAAAAGCCACAATGAGTTTGGGATTATACCAGGACTACTTGGGCAAGTCAGGATGGAAATGTATCACGCCCGACACACATCAAATGGACAACGTTGTACAACCCGCGATAGATCTTGTTAAGTCAGGCCAGATTGATGAAGCACACGATCTGCTATTAAACACAATTGATCAGTTAATTCCCTGGGGCGTCGATGCCGTAGTACTAGGCTGTACAGAGATACCGTTGGCTGTCAAAGAAACACATTATAAAAATGTTCCGTTGATCAACAGCATAGACAGCCTGGTACGGTCTGTTCTCAAACAATAATCACTTGTTGGCCAGGGGATTGTCAATGGCTTTTTGTATTTTACTGTCAACTTCTCTCTTTAGTGTTTCTACTTCACGGTTTATTTCTCTACGAGCCGCAGTAAATTCGCTGTTGATTTCCTTGCGTGTTGATTCCATGTCCTTGCGAATTGCGTTGGCTTCGTTTCTTGCTCTTTCCAAGTCTTCTCTTACCGCCTTGCGCATATCACGCATTTCACCTTCAGTTTCACGTTGTGTATTTTTAACACTGCGTTCTATTTGCTCAGTAACTGTTTCGTTACGACGTAAATCGTTTTTTAAGTCTGTTTTAATATCACGTGTGTAGTCGCTGGTCTTGGCACTATTCTCTTCAATGACTGCTAAACGCTTGTCAAACCCACTTAGGTCTGGGGCAGAGTATTCAGCAATCTTTTTCTTCATACCGACATAGTCTTTGTACACTTCGAATGTGCCGTACAGTCCACCTAATATAGATGATACAATTGTGGCTGCCACCATTAGTTTAGCGGGGGTAAATTCATATCCACCGATACTGATAACTGTATCTTTACTAGCATACTTCTTTGCGGCTGCTTCAAGTTCGTCGACTTTGGCATTTACATCTTTGATTTCTTCTGTCATTTTTTTCTCCTAATTTAATTCCAACCCACTGGCCATTTTGAATTGTTTGTTTTTTGTTCGGCCAACATTCTACACCATTCTTTCTTTACTGATAGATCATGTTTCATACGTTCAAGTCGATCCATGGAGTTATTGTAATAAAAGATATAGTAAAACGGTATACCAAATCCAAATCCCAGCATAAAATAAGCAATATAATCCATATTAATTTCCTATCTTATACTGTTGATCAACCATGCGTTGATGTAAGCTGTCACTACCTCTGGTCAATCCTCGCAACACTCGTTCATTGTCAACTGTGCGTTGATTTTTATAAACTTCTTTTGGCTCATAGAACGACGCATCTTTTAACACAAATGAATAAGCATTAAATCCCTGGGGCACACTGGCTATACTAGCAATATCAATGCCACCTGCCAGCTCATTTGGTAGCGCATTTCTATTCACCAAACTGCCCGGTTGCGCTATATTATCCTGCATGATTTCAAATTTTTGTTGCATCAGTATTTCTGACAACGGATTACCGGCACGGCCTGCACCGCCAAAACTGGCAATCGGCATTTGTGGCGTTTCCACTTCACTTTGTCTAGTATCTAATCTAGGTTGATACACAGGTTGAGGAGCAGGCAATAGTGCTGACATATTGGCAGTATTTGATGACATTAATGGATTGTAAGCAAACAAGTTGCGACTAACAGTTAAACCAGTGCCGCCACTAGTTTGTTGTTGCATTTCAATGACCAGTGGAGCGGGTGGTTTTAACATACTAATCTGTGCAGACAGTGTATCAGTTTGTTGCTGTACCGGAGGAGTATATATAAACTGTTGAATTTGTGAAACTCCGTTAGTTGATTGAATCATTGATACTTGTACATCGTGTTGTTGCTGTACTTGCTGTGTTACCCTAGAACTTTGTTGCGTCTGTTGCACATTAGACTGTGATGTTTGTTGAGTTGCTTGTATAGCAGTTTGCTGACTAGCCTGTGTTGTTTGGCCAGCAAAGTTTGCGGCTGCAACAGCACTGTTAGCACTCATATCTTGATTCATGCTAATTGCGGCATTACTAGCGGCTTGCGAACTTTGTATTGAACCTTCTAGAGTTTTAGCGGCATTCTGTACTGCGGCATTTTGCGTAGCTTTGTCATTTGCCTGTGCTGTTTTAACCACACTCATTGCTAATTTACTTGGACCTGCTGAGCCTCCTCCACTAGGTCCAGATGAATTTGGCGCACTTGCTGTTGCAGTCTGCGGAGGCCCGCCGGCAGGTTGCGGACTTGTGGGAGCAGGACCTGCTTGTGTTGGACTTGGTTGTGCAGGATCCGATTGTGCTGTAGTTTGACCCGAATCTTGTGTGGGATTTGGGGCAGGTCCGGATGTTTGTTGGGGTTGTGTTGGTCCGCTTTGTTCTGTTGGTCCCGATGTTGGTGCTGGTTCTAACGAACCTGTTGATGTTGTTGACAAACTTATTGAACCACTCGAAGCCACTATAGGACCAGACGCACTGGCAACTGTCGAGCCCAATAACATATTTTTAGCAAAAGCAACGGCATATCCTGAACAAGATGCATTGTACAATGGGTTAGACACACAAGGGTCAGCAGTATAAATCAAACTTGCTGAAAAATTACCAATGGATGATCCGGTACCCGAAGTACTACCCGTTAAGCTGACATTGCCCAAGGATGTTTGATTCAAACTGGTTGTCAACAAATACTGCCCACTCACCGATCCGCTGGTGCCGTCACCGGTTAATGTATGACCTTTTGAATATATTGTTTGATTGCTACTGTTGGTAAGTCGTGCTGTGGCACTTACTTGAGCAGGAATATTCATATACCAACTACAAGATCCATCTTGATTGGTAGCTGTACAACCGAACCAACTTTCACCTACTGTATAATCAAATCCATAGTTAAAGCCGTGCACTGTGGCACCAATGCCGCCGTTCTTTAATGCGGTATTAATGGCAATTGCTTGATTTACGGAACTTCCCCATACACTAGAATTAAACAAATTGTTACTGGTTGTAACTGTGTTAAATCCAGAACAACTAGGACTGTAGGCAGGATTCTGAGCACAAGGATCAACACGATATTTCAAACTAAAACTAACATTAAAAATTTCAGGACCATAATTTCCTGCCCAGAAGTTATTGTCTCTGCCTACAAAGCCCACTTGTGCGTTACTATACTGTGAAGCGGCCGCCGGGTTGGCAAATGTTTCGTTAAAGCTAAAGTTAGTCCAATTGTATTTTCTGTTAGTCTGTGCTGAGTAATCATAATTGGCAACTAAATTGCCGCCACTGCCATATAGTTTAACATAAGCGGCTAGATAATCCTGTCTAGCATCGTCCCAGCCATTACCATTCTTTGCTGTAAATCCAAAGTTAAATCCACTGAGTTGTACTCCTGTGCCGCCAGCAGCCAGGGCTCGGTTTATGTTGACAATTTGATTAAGATCAGCTGTGCCGTAACTGAAGTTGATATAGCCACCTTGACGAACACTAGGGTTTGGTCCACAGTTTCCTGGTTGGCCGGCAGCAAAGCATAGCTGGTTAACGTAGACGCCGTTGTTCCAAGTACTGGTTGTATCCGTGGCAGATGTACCGTAATTTATTAAATTACCGGTGGTACTATCTACTTGAGCATTACTTGAAAGCGTTATGAATGAGAACGCCAAGCAAAGCGCCGAAGCCAACTTTCTTGTAAGTGTCATCTAGTTTTTCCTCTTCAAGTTTTGGCAACTTTTCTGGATTTGATTCCCATGCAGCCTTGGCTTGTTCACCAATCTTGCCTTCAAACGGGCAGGGTGTGCCAGCGGCCAACATGGCATCAAATACTCTACGGTCTTGACACATTGTGGCCACAGCGGCAACCTTCATACCCATATCATACAAAGTTTTACTTAACTTTAATCGTTCACAATTCATATCACGACTGGTACTGCCGGCACCTACTCCAAATATTTGAGTCTGAACACTACCACTGGTACCAGTACTACATAAATCGGCATTGCCACCACTCATCATTGCAGGAGCAACAGCAGTTGGTGGAGGTTGAATAACTTTTTGCGTGATAGTTGTTTCGTTGATATTCTTGTTAGTCATTTCACCACTGTTGATGTTTTGATTAACGTTGGCATTTTGATTGACATTGGTGCTTGTACTAGTGTTATTGTTGTTGTTGGTCATTGTACCATTGTTGGTATTCTGATTAATGTTGGTCATTGTGCCACTGTTAACATTGGTGTTGGTGTTGCTGGTTGTAGCAGTGGTATTGTTGATATTACGGTTGGTCATGTCACCTGTGTTAACATTGTTATTGGTGTTGGCACTGGTACTGGTATTCACGTTGTTGTTATTATTGGTCATTGTACCATACTGATAATTTGTGTTGGTACTTGTGCTGACATTGTTATTGTTATTTGTATTGGTACTTGTACTAGAGCTGACATTGTTGTTGTTGTAAGTCATTGTGCCGCTGTTAATATTGTTATTAGTATTAACTGCTGTGCTGGATGATGTACTAGCATTATTATTGTTGAACGTTTGTGTACCGCTGTTGACATTGTTATTGGTGTTAACATTAGTACTCGAACTGGTGCTGGTATTGACATTGTTGTTATTATTGGTCATTGTACCAGTGTTGACGTTATTGTTGTTGAACGTTTGAGTACCGCTGTTTACATTGTTGTTGTTGTTTGTATAGGTAACACTGCCACTCATAACGTTGTTGTTGTTATTGTTGTTGGTCATTGTACCATTGTTGGTATTTGTGTTAACGTTGGTATTTGTTGTTCCACCAGTTAAACTGGTGTTATTGTTGTTGGTAATAGTGCCACTGTTAACGTTGTTTGTGTTAATTGTGCTCACGCTGTTACTAGTACTATTGGTATCTACCAATGATTTGGAATCATAGCTACCTTGGTTAATAACTGTAGTAGTTCCAGTGGTTGTGCCGCCAGAGGTACCCGACGTTCCGGTTGTTGTTTGTGCAGTGGCTACCGCTATCAGCGCAAGGCTGATCAAGCTCAGGGCAATTCTTTTTATCATTATGCTCACCTATTATAGTTGTTATTTTAATATTTACTTGTTTTGGAGAAAAGAAATAGTGGGTATAAAAAAAGCACCTTTCGGTGCCTATAAGTGGTAGTATTATGATAACATTCGCATTAGCCCAACACTGTCAATGGTTACTAACAGTAGATAGTTAACCAACATGCCAAAAGATTTCCTAGTCCAACTAGCCCAAGCATACAAAGCACAACCAGTGATCCAAACAGGATAAAGAGCAAGAAGCGGAGGATTGGGGACCGTGAGTGCCATAGTAATACTGCAACCAATACTGATAGCCCAAGCAAGCAACTCAATAACAAAGCGAATTCGATTAGATTTAAAGTCATCTTTGATCCAGTTAAAAGTTGGGGCTAACAGTTCATTCATGATGGTACACAGTACTTTGCAAATTCCTGGCTGGCAAGATTCTTGCCTTTGCTTTCGCACATGATGTCGGCCCAGGCACTGTGCGTGGCTGCCCACCGATTAACATCATCGTTCCAATAAAAATCACTGTGTGCTCTAAGTTTGCCTTTTTTGTGGCCTGTTTCCATTAACGGAACAAGAGCGGGGCGTTGTGATCGGGAATGTCCGACAAGTACATCTTCACGACTGACGGAGTAATGTACAACAGGCCTAACACCACGCCAGCTATCACAAATCTTTTTAATACGGTCATCATTGTTTTCAATATATTCTCCAGTTTTAATCCAATGGTGATGGATATCAAGCACTAGCGCACAGTCTCTGGCCAATTCTAAACTGGCGTCTATTCCCCAAGACATCTCATCGTTTTCGATAGTAATGCAATTTCTTGCTTCGGGGCTGAGCCGTTGGAGGGCACTTTGAATACCCGCAGGACCTTTCCGTCCGGAAATATGTACATTGATCTTAAAGTCCTGGAACGTTTTGCCGTAGCCCATCCAACGTGCCATGTCCGCATGATATTCAAATTCTTCAATGCTTCTCCCTGCAATTTCGTCACTTTCACTGGCTAACACACAAAACTGCCCAGGATGGAAACTCAGTCGCACTCCCAGTTCTCTAGCACGAGCACCCACAGGTGCAAAAATGTCAGCACAGTGATCTTGAATTTCCCTGCGTTGCCACCAGGCCTTCCAGTCTGGCTCAGTGTAGCCTTGTAACATTTCACTGCCCAGGCGTACCATACGCAGGTGTAGGGGTAAACTGCCCACACGTTCTACCATCAGCAAGGCAGCACGAGCATTATGATTCATAATGTCCCACTGACGTTGTTCGGCTTCAAGTTTGTGTTCACGTAACCAACGCATGGTTGTACTTCGACCATTGAGGTCACGATCCACTGCATTGGGTTTTAGGCCAGCAACTTGGCTGGGATCATTTATCCATTTGCAAGCAAAACCCACACGAGCGATCATACAACCCTTTTAGAAACATAGTGTTTAAGTTAGTAATTGTAACACATTATCCATTACATCGCAAGAGAAATTGGGCAATGTTGAATATGCTTGATCTGGTGTGCTTGCATGATCCACTGCCACCCATTGTACATTCTCGTTGGCAGCAATTGCACTCCGAACCAGACCATGATAATTCTTGATTTTATGTTGTTCTAATTTGTCTGTGATGTTTTCGGGCATAACCAAATTAAATCCCAGCATTAATACAATGTCCGAACTTTGCGCAGCCAGATGCATTGCTATGATTTCTTCTACACGATCTAACTGAGAGTTGTATTCACCATCATACAGTTTAACCCCCATCGGACGGCCGTGTCCTTGATAATCATGCTTTGGGATATAAAAATTACAAACTGCTTGAAATGCCCGTTGTAATAATTCTTGTGATTTTTTAAATTCATGACTGATAACATTGTCAGTGCCACAAGATCTCCATGTGCGCCATGATCCCCAGACCGGCCCGATATCTTTAACTTGGTTAAGATGTATAGTAGGATCAAACGTATAACCATCAGCAACTACCCAGCTAATTTTCATCATGCACCCTTCAGTGGTTGCCAACGGAAGCCACCTAAACATATCCAAGCAAATGGTTGGTCTTGCTTGAAGTCGCTGTTGATCAATAAGTCGCCTTTTGTTCCGCTGTGGCCAGGTACAGTGGTAGCATGTCCAATTTGAAATTTATCTACCTGTAATTTTTTAACAGTGACTAGTCCGTCAGTGTTGATCTCCAGCTGTGGTTGTCTATTTGTGCCCAATGACAACGACTGTCCTCGCCCGGTGCCCACAAATGCATTATTTTGTGACAGCTTTCCAATCAACACCGACACTTCTTCGTCCCATAGTCCCAGTGCCATTTCAGGAGTACGTGTGTTAACTCCCACTCGACGATTCAACACTGACAATGTATTATCGTTGAACACTGCTTCTCCGGACACTGTTAAGTCTTTAAGAACTCCAGTTTGTTCGATGCTGGTTTGTGTGATAAACGAATTTAGTGCAGAGTCAACAACCAATGGTTTGTCATTGATTAGAATTTCTTTGAAGCTGATACCCTGTGTTTTGGCCAGGGCCACAACTTCTTTGGCCAAATCGTCACGCCATTGTTTATTGACTTTTTCTAAAGTTATGTCCACAATGTAAGTCGATAACTCTTTCCAAGAATGATTATCAGTGTTGATTGATCCTTTTACCACAAGGTTTTTAACGGTCAATGTTCCTTGTACGTCCGAATCTTCAATCACTGTGAGATTTCTTGCAACTGCATTGTTTTCAACTACAACAACTCCGTCCATCACTGTGAGTTGACAAGAGGTTGCATCGTCAGTGATTCCATTCGTTTTAAAATTATTTTTTAATTTTTCTTGCCATCTATCCACACCTTCTTCAAGATACTTGACCACCATTGACTCAATGTCAACTGTGCTGATGTGTCGAGCAAATCTTTGTGCATAACTTTGATTGACAATTGATTCTATTTTTGCAACCCAAGCAGGGTCTAGCACCAACGAGTCGATGGTTTTATTAACTAGATCTTGTATTGCATTATCAATTGCCAGTGTCAGTGTTGAGTTTAACGAATTATTATCAATCATGTTTTCTCCATAGGTCCAATGTTGCACAATGGAATCCACCACCCAATGTACGGCTATGACGCAGTTCCATTGGTATTACTTCAAACTTATAGCTTTTGAGTGTTTTGATTAAATCACGTTGACTTTGATTACAAATCACTGTGTGCGGATCTACCACTAACATATTCATAGCTATCCATTTTGATGCGTAGGGGTATTGGTAAAAGTCTTGTGCTACTACATCATTTATCCAAATTTTGTGCCAGCCATCAAAGACTTTGGGCACTGTGTCCATATTTACACGACTAGAATTCAACATGACCAGACCTTTACGCAACGGCACAATGGTTGAATCAATGTGCACCCCTGCATAGAAGTTACATAACTCAATTTCAATGTCTGGGAACTGGCCGCACAACCATTCGTAGGCAGCACGATTGCCCGATGCTGACTCTAAAAACAACATTTTGTTGCCCAGTCTGCACACATTGGCTGCATCTAATACCAACCCTTGATCCCTGGGCATTGATATCATTTCTGCATCTTTTAATATGCCATGATAGCATTGTAATTCCATGTCTCTACATGGATACATCATGGCTGTGTCAATTACTCGGTTGCCCACAACTAAAAGTCTATCACGTGGGCAATAATTGTACATGCCATCGTGTGTTTGAAAATCCAATGACTCAGGGCGCACAACTTCAACGCCCAGACTCATCAACATTGTTGCCAACTTGTCTAGATCTTCGTTGGTTTCGTCGATTATCTTCTGCGGAACTGGGCCACGTGGCACAGGTGTTTCTTTCCAGCTGGTTTTTTCACCTTCGCGGGCAAACACCGGATCATTCACAGGCCAGTTGGCATTGGTGGCCGATCCTACCACAATCTTTTTTAACGGGTCCCACTCATTCCACGATGATATCATAAATGTCCTGTGATTTGTAATGTATAGCGATGTTCAAGACCAATATTTGCCGCTGAGTGCGGAGCATCATAACTCCACTCCACTGTGGTCCCAGCTTTCCAGTTCACATAAGGATGGCCAACAACTTCAAGGTAATGCCCTGGTTTCCAATCTTCTAACAACACCAATGCACGACGTATGCTTTGTTCATGGCCCTGCAAGTTGAACAATTCAACATAGCGTTTGTACAGGTCGCCGTGCACTGGTATTACTGTGCCAGTGGGCATGCGATAAAATGCAAGTCCAATGTCTTTCCATCCCATCTCAGTATAGATGTCAATGAATCGTTGACTCCACGCAGGCAACCGATGGCGCATGTCACACAGGTCGCCACAGATCTTGGTGTGGTAACCTTGTGCCAACCATTGTGCCACACTGGTAGGATCATTGAATGGCTCTTGAATGTAGTCAAGAGTTTTAAATTCATTGTTCCAGAATACAGGAAGATTGTACTTACTGACCACGTGTGTTGCCATAGTGGATAATTGTGTGTTCCTCAGAGTCCCCAAGTTTGCGCCATGGGTCAACAATTATCGATCCTTGAGGAATAACACAATATGGCTGTGTATCAAGTTGATCTCCAGTGTACTCATAGGTGATTTTGCGATTGTGTGCCCACAACACCACATGAGGTCCAGTTAACTCAGCAACAACATCAGTTGAATTGTCGGCCAATGGATCTACGTAAACCACAGTGTGCCCGAGTTCTTTGACATAGTGCCCAACCAGCGTTGAGTAAGATCCAATGCAGTATTCAACGTCAGGCTTGTATGCTTTGCCGTGAATGGCAATTGGCAACCCGTTGCTGGCTTGGTTTACCAAAAATTGTGCTAGATTCTTTGCTTGGATTTCACGAGCATGCATGATGGTATCAAACAAGTCGTAACCAATGTTGTATTCTTCAGCTAACCAACGAAGAGCAATGTTATCTCGAGGATGACAGGCTCCAGCATCGCCCATGCCAGCGGTCATGTACTTTGGGCCCATGATACGCATGGTGCTTTGTGCCAATGCATTGGTGACCACATCAACATTGATGTTGCCAATTTTGAGTGCAAAGTCTTGAATCATGTTGGCAAGACCAACCTTGGCACTGATAAAGGTGTTGTAGAAAATTTTAATTGCTTCACATTCGTCCCATGTGCCCACAACATACCTTGGATCGTTTTTCATCAATGGTTTATAAATTTCAATGAGCTCGCTGGCCAAAGTTGTTTGATCACCATCTTCGGTGCCAATCATGACCATTTCTGGGTTGACCATGTCCCATTTCACTGACCCCATGGCAATCAAATACGGGTTATACAAAAACTGATGTTTTTTGTCCAACAACGAGTAAAAATGTTTGCGTGTGGTGCCAGGAAGAACTGTGGAAATAAGCACAATTTTTTTAGAACTAGTGGCAAATGTATTGACCTTGTTGATTGCATCAATCACAGCATCATGACCAAAGTCTTTGGGCTTCATGTGTGAACTTGGAACTGATCCATCGTACCCCTCACTGTGGGGTGTTGGCACAGCAATAAAAATCCAATCGCTGTTTTCTACCACGTCCTCAATGTTGCAAACTTTTACTGAGTCGCTGGTGCGTGGGTAAATATCATAACCTGAAACTTCATAGTGTTCTGCAAAAACTTCAGCACACTCTAGGCCTAGTTTCCCTAAACCTATAAAACCTATTTTACTCGACATGTTTATTCCTTTAGATAAGTTGTATCACTACATTGGTGATTTAATTGATCAAGACATTATAATTTATTGTTTTTTTCCTCATGGCAGTAAAAAAGTGCCCGACCTACAACGCTTAGAACAAGAGTCTGTAAAACTGTTGGCCTGCGATCTAGCACGAACTGTGCCGATGATTATGTATGATCAAGAGCCGTTAAATTTTGACTTATATGAAAATTTGCCCCAAGAAACAGTTGAAAAATGGTATCAATATCATCGGCCTACAACTTATATGTCATTGACTCCAGAATTGACCAGTTTTATTACCAAGCAAAATTTAAAATTTGTGTTTGCCGGGCAGACAATACATGATCAGACTCTGCTGTGTCACAGTGAAAAAAACTCTGACCAAATAGCATTGTACGAGCAACACGGGTACAAAGGTGTTTATTGGTGGAGCCATGCATTCATTGCCAGAGACTGGTTTAGATACGCCCAACATGATGCCCAATTATTACGTCTAGCTGAAAACTATCAAAAAGATTTTAACATCTACAACCGTGCTTGGTCTGGTACTAGAGAATATAGATTGAAATTTCTAGACTTGCTCATTGACAACAACCTGACAGACTCGTGTAATGTAAGCTTTGCACCACTGGACCAGGACCTACACTACCTTGACCATGTGTTTACCAATCCTGAGTTTAAGCCCAACAACGATCTCTGTCAGATTGCAAAAAATCAAAGCCCGTCGTATGCAAGTGCAGATTACAGTGTCAAAGATTACAAACAATGTTGGTTTGAAGTCATACTTGAAACCTTGTTCGACGATCAACGAATACATTTAACTGAAAAAACACTGCGCCCAATTGCCTGCAACAAACCGTTTATATTGGTGGGTCCAGCTGGCAGTTTAGAATATTTAAAAAGCTATGGATTCCAGACATTTGGTGATTTCTTTGACGAAAGCTATGACCAAGAACCAAACCCGGTTGTTAGGATGGAAAAAATTCTACAGTTAATGAAAGAACTCAGTGCAATGTCTGACCGAGACAAAATGCAACTAGGCCAATGCATGTCTGCAATAACAAGACACAATCAATCAAGATTTTTCAGTAAAGAATTTGCAGAGTTGATAATAAACGAACTAACTGACAATGTTGCACTTGCAAAACAGTCATGCAGTCAATACAAAACTGGACACGACTGGACTGAGTTTAGAAAATTAATGAGCCATAACCCGGACAATATCACATACTTGACCGGAGATTGGCCTAGCAAGCCAAAACAAGATCTTATTCAACTGTTGATAGACATCAACCGGGCTAGGTCAGCGGATTAAATATCCGTCCCAGGCGTCGTCAAGTTCTTGATCTTGAATCGCAGTAATCCGTTGCAACAAGTCTTGATAAAAAGAATCCACTTCCCCGTGCCATTTACCTTTGAGGTGTTCAATGGCATTGATGCAATAGTTCCAATTTTTTAATCTATAATTGCGTATTAAATTTTCGTGCAGATCACTGTACTGATCTAATGTCAGCATTTCGTTGATTGGAAGGTTTTCTATTAGACAGTATGCAGTGACAGGATCTGCACTGTTGCCAAATCTCATGGTGTCTAACTCTAGTACTAGATACTTTGAATCAAGTCCAAGTATGTTTTCTTTCCCCAAAATAATATTCATTGTGTAAATCCTTTTAAATATGTATCATGAAAATAGCATTTGATTTGATTTCAGACCTACACATCGAAACGTGGGATTCGTTTGATTGGGCTGGCCAAGCCACCAGTCCTGTGTGCCTTGTTGCTGGAGATGTTGCAAAAGATACTGATGTGTTGATTGAAACACTGACGCATCTTGGCCAACATTACCAAGCAGTTTTTTACATTGACGGCAACGACGAACACAGGGATTATCTCAATGATATACATGATAATTATACAAGTTTAAAGCATCAGTTGTCAACCATACCCAACGTGGTTTATCTTCAGGACAATGTGATTATCATCAACGGTGTGGCATTATTGGGCACAAATGGGTGGTTCACCTGGGATTTTGATCCTGCTATGTCCATTGAAGATTCCCAGCTTTGGTACAAAGATCACACACTTTGTTCAGACCACGTGGCGGAGTCAATCACCGAGTTGGCCACCAACGATGCTGTGTATCTTCGAGAATCTATTGGAAAGTTACAAACACATCAAGATGTAAAAAACATTGTAATAATGACGCACACTGTGCCAAGTCCTGTGTTTATCCAGCACGACATTGACCTGGCAGGAACTTACCGATTTAACTGCATAGGCAATAGTCTCATGCAATATGTACTTGACAACGATTTAGAAAAAAAAGTAAAGACCTGGTGCTTTGGTCATTATCACGGTGACGTAGATACCACAATCAACGGCATCAGATATGTCAACAACTGTCGAGGTAGGGGCGATACAAAATGGAAGAAATCTGTTTACTATCCTCGACGCATTGAAATTGAATTTTAATTACTGTCGGGTTCTAGTTTGATCTGCAACGGGAAGCCAAGATTCCTTGCATTCATTGTTACTTCAATACCTTTTTGCTCGGCAATTTCATACGGTAAAACTGCCACCACAGCCGATCCTTCGCTGTGTATATCCACTGTGATTTTTTCAGCGGTGGTATGAGTGTATTGAAAATGGTCAATTAAACTACTAACAACAAATTCCATGGATGTTTGATTATCATTGATGTAGATAACTTTAAACATCGGGGGTTCTGCTAATACTGTGTTGGGTTTTGTTTTAGTTTTAGTTGCTGGTGTTGGCATAATTAGTCCTAGGAATAGTGCGGGAAAAATCTCCCGCACTTGTTACATTAAATGTTACTTAGTGTAACTAATTGCAATAGTCTTGGGCTTTTGTTCTTCAGGAACTTCACGTTTTAGGTGAATTGAAAGAATACCCAATTCTAAATGTGCGTTTTCAATTTCTACATGATCCGCTAAACGGAACTCACGTCGGAAATTGCGCTCACTAATACCTTTGTGTAGATACGTAGGTTCCACGTCAGTTTCAACATTGTTCATGGCATGATTACCTTCAATTACTAAGAAGTTTTTCTCTTTGGTAACTGTGAGATTATCAGGCCCGAAACCTGCAACAGCAACGCTAATCATATATTCATTTTCATTGATTTGAACAATGTTATATGGGGGGTAGTTTGTGTTGGATTGTTGAGCATTCACACGTAGTAATTCATCAAACATGTTATCGAAACCGATACCAAATTTAGCGATTTGTGGAATGTCTAAGGAACGAAGGGTTAAAGTGTTTGTCATTGTTTTCTCCTATTAAGCAAGATGACTGTGTGTAGCCCGACCATCGGCGCTACACAAGTATTTATTATACACAAAACTTTTTGATAAATCAATGCTGTTTGGCGTTTTTGACTTGATATTTACAGGACGCCCAGGTAATAAAAAATAAAGTAAAGTGTTCAGGATAGTTTAAGCCTAATCGGTATTTTAAACCTTTGGCTATTTTAGTTGTGTAAGGTACTTTATGTGTGTTGGCCCAGCCAGCAACTGCACGTTCTAAGCTGTCAAAATCGTCCATCGCGTTTAAGATATTAAATTCGATGTACATTATATCAGTACTTCCTTTACAGTGAAGTAGGAGTACTTATAAACTCAGGTACAATGTTGACCTCGGAAATGCCCCGAGCCTGGTAGTCTCTTAGTTTATACATGTGCGGCATCAACGCACGTTCTAGCTCAGTGTGCAGTGCCCGAGCTCCAGTGCCTGATTCCAATGCTCGTGTCACCAGTGCTTCAATGGATTCTTTATTAAAATTCAGATCAATCGAGTCCTGGGAAAACAACCACTGATATTGATCAATGTAGTTGTCTTTTATTTCAGTTAAGATTCTAATCATGTCACTGTGTTCAAGATCTTTGAGTGTGACTGTGCTTGGGAAACGCCCAACAAACTCAGGAATCATACCAAACTTGACCAAGTCATCGGGTGAACTTTGTGAAATATCAACTTCTTTGTTGTCTGATATAAGTGTGTTGAATCCAATAGATGTGCCCTGTGTTCTATTTTTAATAATCTTTTCTAATCCAACAAAGGCACCGCCTGCAATAAACAATATGTCTGATGTATCGATTTCAATCATGTCTCCACCAGGATGCTTCCTGCCGCCGCCGGCCGGAATACGGCAAACAGTTCCTTCAACTAATTTTAACAATGCCTGCTGAACACCTTCGCCAGACACATCACGTGTGATACTGGTACTTTCGCTTTTTCGACTAATTTTATCAATTTCATCAATGAAAACAATGCCACGTTGTGTCTTGCTAACATCGTTGCCGCCCACTGCATGCAGTCGACTAATCAGTGTTTCAACATCGTCACCTACGTAGCCAGCTTCGGTAATACTGGTAGCATCACCTATTACAAACGGCACGTCAAGGTATTTGGCCACAGTTTTGGCCAGTAATGTTTTGCCACAGCCCGTGGGGCCAATCATTAAAATGTTGGCTTTACTAATATTTGGGCCTTCTGAAGACTTATTAATTCTTTTATAATGATTAACAATGGCCACACTTAATACTATTTTTGCCTGCTCTTGACCAACCACATACTGGTCAAGATACGCCTTGAGTTTCATTGGATCCAACGAGTCACTGCTGTTTGTTTCTTCTGATAACGGTTTATCTACTAGTAAGTCTTGACATAAAAAAACGCATTCATTACAAATAGCAACTGCATCACTGACAATTAACTTGTTAACGATGTCTTTTTCTTTGCCGCAAAAACTACATTTATGTTGGTATTGTTGAAGTGCTGTGTCTGACATTAAATAATTTCTCTTTTAAGTTTAAGTTCTAGTTGAGTTCGTTCGCTATCATTTAATAGCTCGGGGTCATATTCACCTGTGCCAACTTTTTTTATTAAAAAATCTATGTAGGCATCATTGTAAGCATAACGGTCTGTGAGGTTTTTGTCAACCTCAATCCATTTAGATCCATTGTATTTGAATAACTTAGTGGGCAAATATCCCGTGTGTATATATTGATTGCCTTTTTTGCTAGCTTTCTCACCGGTGTCGGGTAAGCGGTCACCAAACGGTATAATAACTTCATTCTCAGCTTGTTCAATGTAGTCATACCAAGGAAGATGATCTATTGCTTTGAATTGTAATAGTCTTCGTTGATCTTTAAGAGTGCTAGTTGGGTTTGCTTGTTTCCACAATGTCTTGGCCATTTTTACCACGTCACTGTCGTTGTCACCATCCTCATCCTCATCCTTTTCTGGAGTAGATACAGCAATGCTGACTTCCTCCGCAGTGATTTCAGGTTGTTTTTTTGCCACCATAGGCGTGAGGTTTTCAAAATGCACAAACGGCTTGTCTAAGTATGCGTGTTTGCTACGATCAAACTCTTGTGTCAACTCTTCAACTTCTTCTTCGGTAGAAGGATATGTTGTTGTAGTGGTGTTGTACATCCACCCTGGTGGGGAAGGGTCCACTGGGAATAGCTCATCTTTGGTTACCAGCTCACTAGTGGGCAAGTCTTCTTTGGCAGATTCCTTGATTTGTTCGATTTGTTCTTCAGTTAAAGGACCGTCATCAGGAGGGTACTTGAGTTTATCTTCGCGCAACCATTTTCTACTTTCAGTTGCGGCCAGCAACATCATCACTGCCAAAGGATCAAACACCACCACCAATAGTATAATCACCCAACGTACTGCACGTTCTAGTAAATTGGCATCTGGATCATCACCGTAAATCAATGCGGCAATGTATTTTATCGGACCGACTTCTGCCTCAACCTTGCGTACCTCGGCAGCAATAGGGGCTCGTTCTTCATTAAGTGCTGTAATTTTTTTCTGTTCGGCTTCAATTTCGGCAAGGAGTCTAGCACGTTCCTTCTGTTGGGTCCTGCGGATTTGTACAGCTTTATCTGCACCTTTTTCATCTGTGCTTCGGCCCATAACTTGGTCCACAGCTTCATCCATTTGTTTAAGTGCCCGGCGATTTGCATCTATATTTTCCTTTGAGATTTTAATTTTTTCATCATATACACTGATCTTGGCAAGTACATCACCCGACACCATGCCTTGGTCGCTGTGCGCTTTTGACAAAAATCCAAATATGCCCATGCTGGTGATTATCATCAATACAACCACTGCTGAGCACAAATACACCTTCATTAACCAGCGAATACGATGCCAGTAGTCGTGCAACCAAACTGTGACTGTGAGCTTGGCCACTTCTAAAATACTGCCCATTAAAATAATAGGCGTAACTGCGGCGGCAAAAATAGCAGTAAGCCCTACAATAGAATAAAATGCGGCCACACCACTCAAGCACAAAGCCACAACAAACATTAATATAGTTAAAATCATGATTTATTATTTAGTGGGTAAATGTTGTCGAATCACTGTGCAGTTGTTCCACAGGATCTTAGGCAAGTCCTAACAGGCGACAATAACTCCTGCTCAATGTTGAGACTCCCCAACATTTCAGTGATTGTATCATAGGATCTAGTTTGATAAAAATAACAACAAGGGCTAATTTTTTTATCTGCGGAAATGTATGCGCTGGGGCCAGACAAATGCATGCAATTTTCTTTTTTAACCACCTGCTTGTGAGAAATAATATTGACCTGGGAATACATCTTGGCTTGTTCCAATTGAAACACGTCACCAGTTTGCCAATGCCGAGCCTGAGTTTTTAGATCTCTAAATCCACGAATGAGTTTAAATTTCTTAAATCCAAGTTGTTGGCTGGTTTTCATGCACTCCTTTATCTGATGTTCGTTGTGTTGATACGGTATAAATTGCCAGGTTGCATGGCCACCATGTTTGATAAATTCAGTGGCGTTGCCAATTACTTTGCCGTAACTGGTTCCTTGTCGGTATATTTCGTGCACTTCGTTGATGCCGTCGATGCCGAACCATACATCGTGATCTACATCAGACAACAGGTGTGCCAACTCGGACCACCATTGTTGTGATCTTAGGCCGCCGTTGGTGTGTATTTGTATTTTATTGGTGTATTTTTTAGCCAACTTTACTAGGTTTAAAAACTTGGTGTGTGCACATGGATCTCCAAGAACTCCGCAAAACTGGATGCCATCAAGCCGACCCGGCAGGGATTCTAGCACTGTTTCTAACCAAGTAATGTCTAGGTCTTGTTCTACCAGGTCCGGTGCAAGGCCGTAGCCATTTTGGTTGCGGCCACAGGCAGGGCACCAAGCATTACACTTGGTGCTGGGTTCAATGTGCAACCATTTAATATCCTGTAGCTTCAACGTTAAATTAATTCCATGCTATAGTTTCTCTCCTGGACCGAATCCGCGGAATCTCACAAACCTAGGAAATCTCAAACTGTATGATCCGTCTTGATTTTGCGTAACTGCATCAGCTTGCACTTCGACCACGTTGCCAAACAGGCTGTCTTTTTCGGCCCAATAGCTATCACGATCCCCATCACTAAAACCTGTGCCAACATTAACACGAATATTGCGTTCATTATCAATTCCTTCACATATTATAGCACCCAAGCGGCCAGCATTGCGACCAGTGCCTTCTTCAAAACCCACAATATTTAAATCCACTGTGATTGTGGGTTTCCATTTCATCCAAAAGTCACTGCGTTTGCACTCGTAGGGTGCATCCATGCTTTTGATCATGATGCCCTCGTAACCTTCTTCTACACTGGCTTCGGCAAAACGGCGCATAATGTCATGGCCTTCTGCAGTGTCCAGGTCCACATCCATACCAGGCATGACTTGCACACAACTGTTTTCGGGCAAGAATGCTTGAGCACGTTTCAACAAGTCAATGCGATTGTGTTGCTGTAGATTGCAAAAACCATCACGGAACTCCGTCAGCGGCAATATGTCAAACACATGATAAACCATGTTGTCTGTTTTGGCATTGCTCTTACGCTGTGCTTGTTTCATCAGGTCCTGGAAGCTCTTGCCCACAATCTCGCCATCCAACACAAACTGTCCACCAAAAGCGGCATTGCGTTGAAATGCTTTGCGATGTTCTTCAATGAAGTCTGCAATCTGCGGGAAGTTTTCAAACTCTTTGCCATTGCGGCTGTACAATGTACAAGCAGATCCATTCATAACTGCCAACACACGAACACCGTCCAATTTGACTTCTAGTCGTTTGATACCCTTGAGCTTCTTGGGTTGATCTGTGGAGTCCTGCGCAAGTTGGCAACTAAACACAGGAATCTTATATTCAGTTTTGCCCAGCACTTTGTTGAGTGTTTTATCTGTGATGCCGCATCTCAAGTCCTTGATCAACACACGCCGAGCAAGTCCATTCCACTCTTCACTGTCAAACAACTGACTGCAAGTTTCAATTGCCTCTCTTGCACGATTACCAGTGACACTACGAGTGCGTAGATTTTCTAACAAGGCCCAAAATGAAGGCCAATGATTTGGGCGGTCAGTTAACTCTTGGGTTTCTGGCACTTGTCGAACGCCAAACACATAAAAAGGATTGTAGGCTTGATAGCAGTTGAACAAGAAAGCCTGCGCATCGGCACTGCCCAGCTTGGCCGCCATCAAGGCTTTTTCAATGGTTTTTTCTTTGTGTATGCGACTATCTGAGCTTTCGAGGTCGCGGATCCAACCTGCTGCCATTACCCCGGTAAACCTTGGGTCGGAAAAATTTGTTTCATTCATATATTTAACAGTTTTTTATATTAGTCGCCTGAATCAATTTGATATCGGTCATTGCAGTGTTGACACACATATTCAGTCAAGCACCTACCAACATTCTTAGATGTGTATATATGTTTACAAGGATCACCGGCGGCATTGAGTTTTACTTTACCTGTGGGTCGCCCAAACATGTACTGACCGCCGCAATTAGAACAAGGCAAAGTGTCAGTTTTGTGATCGTAGCCCGAGATCACACTTTTATATCGTGTGTCGCCGGCTGGCAATCGACATGTTCCATTACAGTCTGGACAAATCCCATTGTTCACTGTGCACCCTTTGCTAACATATTAAAGACCAGTTGTTGCAGTTCTGCAACGTCTTCGTGAGGTACATAAAAATCAGTGGTAGGGTCATAATACTCACCGGCCTTGGGATCGTAGTACAACACCTGTCCGTTGGGATAATGAAATGGTCCTTCAAGTCCCTTGCGTGGACCATATTCTTTGTTATGCTTGAAAACTGCATAAGCCATCTTAGGCTTCCTCGGCTTGTTTAACGGAATCCAATGCTTGGCTCAACAGTACTAGTTGGCCTTTGAACGCACCATAGATACTGCCACAGTACCATAGGCCATCTTCCATAACATAGTAGTACTCGCCACCACAATGTTCAACCTGTTCAAGAAACTCTGAGAAATTGTGTGCCACTTTGAACTCAGTGCCGGTCTCACCGCGGTCACGGCCGTAAAAGGTGCACATGTTTTCTGTTGTGGCTTTGAATGCTTCAACTTCGTCTTTGGGCAGATCGTGGTAGCTAAAGGCATGTTGCTCACCAATCTCGGGACGCAATGAACTCATGTCGCCAAGTGCTACCAGGTTGTTGGCTTTGGCACTGTCATAGTGCTCCTGCAGGATGGCACCATTGTGCTCAAGATAGCCATCCCAATGGCAGTAAACAGACTTGCACTTGTTGCCATGCATGACACCAATTCTTGAACGTGTACCCATTTTGAGCTCCTTTGTGTTTCAGTATATGTATATTATAGCAAATCGGTAATTATCGGTCAACCGGGATATTTTGGGTACTTGGGACGCTTGGGGCAGAAGGGACAGTCAGCATCCTTGCAAAGACCTTCCAACCACTTGTTACAAGGGTCACAATAATTGCTGTCAAATTCAAAATTATAACTGCGGAAAGTGCCACAATGAAAACATCCAATATCGTCCTCGGGGTCAAACTGTAGCTTGACCTTGGGGTTGGCATTACGACGGCTGAGATTTGGATTGCGGTCGTGAGCCTCCGCCTTCATTGTCGTAAGATACCCTCTACTATTTTCCCAACCGTTCATAGTTTTTACCCCTTTTTAATTACTATACAAGTATTATAGCAAAAGACAATTTATTGGTCAACCAAATTCGTACATGAATTGAGCCATGCTGGGGTCTAATTTTACTAGATCTTGGGCGGCTGATGTGAGCGAACGATAGCGAGCACGGACTTGGCTCATAGGAAGTTCGCCATCACAACTCAAATTCTCCGGGCTCAGAGCACAGTCAATGGCTTCGGCCACACGTTTTCTGCCTTCGGCAGTTTGAATTTCATACAAAGGTGCAGTGCGTTGACCTTTGAACAAACTAGCCCAACGATTTTGCTGATCAATCCAGGTGTTAAGTGCCTTCATCTCTCACTCCTTTTTAATTACTATACAAGTATTATAGCAAATTGGGAATATTCGGTCAACCAAAAAATGCTGAAAAATTTGGTGTTGTTTTTAAGCAACAAAAGAAAAACCCTACATTACGTAGGGTTTTTGTGCTTAAAAATTAAGCAGTTTAGAAGGCGTGACTTAGGCCCAAACCAACTTGCTTACGCTCAAAGCTTTTGACGTTTGAACTAGCATCAAAAATTGCCAGTTGCGCATTGGTACGGTTGCTAAACTTGTAGGTCAGTTTGGCATTGTAAAATTTACCATGATCAGTGGTACGATCAAACTCACCCATGCCAACAGCGGCATCCCACTGTGGTGCCAGGGCAACTTTTGCACCAACTGTATAGCTGTCGCCTTTGTTGGTTGGCTTTCTATCTTGCACTGTTAGTCCAATCAATTCTAAATTTTTCGATACTGTGGCTATTACACCAAGTGCTTTGGTATCACCAGTGACTGGAGATGAATGTTCAGTGTATCCAACTCTGAGCATGCCTAATTTTGCATCGGCCCACATGCTGGTTGTTGCACCTAGTTTTCCTGTTTCATCTAGACTTCTGTCATATCTAATAGAAACACCTGGCATCGGTGTCACAGCAATGAAGTGTGCATTGCCGAAACGTGGACCACCATGGCCTTCGCGCACAGTCTCGTGCTCCATGCCATAATTCACTCCCATTGGAGAGTACACTGATTGATAGAATCCATAAGCGTGAACATCGCGACCAAGACCGATACTGCCGAGTTTGTTTCTTAGACCAACCACAGCGGCGCGGTCGCCTAGAGATGTTGTCTTGGCTCGTGGATCATCGCTGATAATTGATGTTTCTAATTTGAAAAATGCATCAGCGTTTCCAACTTTTTCCACTCCGCGGAACCCGATACGAGACTGATCATTTGTCATCTGCGTAGTTGTTGCTGTTCCATTGGTAGACCTTTCAGTGAAGGTTGTGAGGTTGCCGTAGGTTTGAATACCTTGGGCATTTGCCAATGATGTGAGGCCCAGTAATGCAGCCAATAAGATTTTTTTCATAAAATTTCCTTTTAAATGTTCAGAGAACGTGTTTATATATCCACGTAGACAAATAGTATATAATAAACTATTAAAAAATGCAAGAATCAAGCCGCTAGCTGTGTGTCCGATTTAATGCCCACAGAATTTAACAGCTCTAGATTTCGGCCTTCTCGCATACTTCCTATCACCGCTTGCCCAGACAAATCAGCAAGATTGGCCACGGCTGTGAAAAATTCAGCAGGACCCATTGGTTCAATCTGGACTCCTATATTATGAAGATCGCTGGCAATGCTCATTGCAGACTGTTTTGAATTGGCCAACAACACAGTGTAGTCAAGTTGTGCGGCAGTTTGATTCAATGCTTCAATTTGTAATTGGTTGCCTATGTTGACAAAGTTTGTGTTTAAGCTAACAGTGTTGGCCGAGTAGGTTGTTGATATTGTAAAAATTAAATTCTCACCTGCAGGTATTAGTCCGGTAGAAAATGCAAGGTCAATGTTGCCATATGTTCCTGCACCGGGCAGGCTACCAGGAATAAGAATACCACCAGGAGACATTGGGTCATCATAGTCGCCGGCAAAACAGTTATTCATAACTGTGTAAACTCCACTGGTGCTATTGGTCAATGTGTACAAAGAATTGGCTGTTTGCATTGCATTTAGTGTGTTGGCGGCAGCACTGAATTGGCCAGGTACAACGTATCCTGCGGCAGTACCCAGCAAATCATACAGCGTGACTAGGCCGTTGTCACCAGACCCACCAATTAGATTGGATTCAATTGTTTGTTTTACACTATCAGGAACGGGGCTGGTCAACGCATTTATTGAGTCAAGACCGGCATTGGTTTCCAATCCACTGATTGCCACGGCCAAGTCTTGCAACTTGATCGACAAAATGTTTTTAATTTGTCGCAGACTTTGAGACCATAATTCATTACCGGCTGCTTGGTCTGCTGGCAATATTTTTTTCAAATTAATATAATTTAAATTGTTAACAATCAATGTTGAGGCACTGCTGGTCACGGTCCCAGTTGAATTATAGATGGCTATGCTGGTTGATCCAGCAGTGCTGGTAGAATTAACATACAGTGTGGTTATTAATGTAAGATACCGATTGGGCGAACCTTGCAAACTATAAGGATCAGTCGGGCCTCCAGCAGTGTCTGGAATTTGATTTATTTTAGCATTTGATATTATAAGTTCTCGAGCCGCATTGTGAGTCAAAGTCGGTGACGCTTCTAACGCACAGGCCAACACGCCGGTGACCTGAGGAGCAGCCATACTAGTTCCACTGTCCTTTGCTCGATAATAACTGGAGTTTCTAGGATCCTGCACCGGGTTAGGATATCCACCTCCGCTGGGCGGTGAGCTAGTCAACCAACTACTGGTGATATACGATCCAGGTGCATACAAGTCAACTCGCGGGCCGCAACTGCTGAAATTTGCTTTGGCGTCTGATCCTGGAGGATTATTTGCTGCCGACCGTATTGCACCCACACAAATAACATTGGATGCAGATCCCGGAGAAGAACCACGATTAAAATATATTGGGTTGCCGCTGTTGTATCCAGTTGCAGTTATTGTATTGTTGTAATCTACGTCTGTGGAGTCGGCGGCGATTTTAATGTCATCGTTGCCAGCACAGCCGACCATGACAACTCCAGCATTGATACAGGCCTGTATATCAGCATCCATGGCCGCATTGCGTAGCCCAATTAATGCATTACCTGAGCTGTTAACATTGATGCCATATGTGGCCAATTGAGGAATAGTAAAAGGTCCTGTGTACGTGACTCCACGATAGATCAATTGAGTAATACTAGTGTAAGGTATTGTGTAGCGTGAATACCAACTGTTGTTGCATATTGTTGGAGTTGTATTGCCAGCTGCCTTTTTTTGCAAATGCCATGCAAGAATATACTTGTACAAATAAGCATATTGCACTCCGCCAGTTACATACTGTGGGCTGATGTTGTAGATATTGGCATTAGGAGCCCACCCTTGTGTGTTACCTGCCACTGTGCCTGCCACATGTGTTGCATGACGACTGTCATCGGCAGAATTTGGTGCTGTTGTAGTAATTGGAGGATTGTATGTACTGCCGGCGGCGGGGTCTCCGGCTAGATTCAATGAATACCAGTTGAAATATTTTACCCGTGTTCCGCCCGATCCGTCCGGACGAAGTGCAAACTCTGGATGATTGGGATCGACCACTGCATCTACAATAACAACGTCTACATTTTTTCCACTGGCAGCCACACTGACTGTGCCCGACAGCGCGGTCACTGTTCCATTTGATCCCCAGTTTGTGTTTGGATTTTCTCCAAACCAGCTTCGGTACAGTCCCCAATTGACATCTTGTGTGGTCAATGTAGAAGATTTACTCCAACTGTCGGATGTTCCAGACCAAGAAACCAAGTTGGCAGTGGTTGATGGGGCTGTTGGTGTTGCCGGGGTTGGCAACGACACCAACAACGATTGATAACTATTGGGCAATATCTTTGTGGGATTTAATAAATCTGCCAAGGTTACTATACCATCGGACACTGTGACACCCAGCAACAATTTCACCTGTGCCAATTCAGTTCCGGTGACCTTTTTCATGGCTGAGTATATTTTTTTATCTATTGATCCACTGACCGGGGTTGGTCCCCTTTTCAATTGTGTTAATACTGTGGTACTCACTCCATTGTCGTTTAATATTGCTTTTAGTGTGGATGTAAGGCCCGATACTTTGATTATTTGATATAGCAGTGCCCATGGATATCCTAGGTAATCCAACAATGAAAAATTCACTAGTTTTCCAAGCTTGGAAAGATCGCTGCCAAACTTGGAAAAATTGTTTGATACTAAACTAATGCTGCCTGTACTCAACGCATCCATGTTTATGAATGTTGAATTTAATATATTACTGTTGTTGGTTGATGTCAGCGATTGATTTGTAATTTGCCTATAACCGTCACAGGTATTATAAATTTGTGCAAACTTGCCAAGGTCTCCGTTGCCAAGATAAGTTTGTGCCTGTGACAATGCCAGTCCTGAAAATCCAGTTGTGTACGATTCTCCAAGTACTGAAGTAAATGTTCCAAACTGCTCGCCTGGCACAGAATTTGTAACTGCCGGCAAAGTATTTGCACCCATGGTTTGTAAACTTAGTCTAGTTGAGTTAGCAATACTATTACCGGCTGCAAAAGCATTGGCAACCACACCATTAAACATTCCGACCACGGTGGTTGAATTAAATGCACCAATGGCATTGGATAGAGTGGTGTTGGCTATCAATGCTTGATTGTTTAAAAAGCCACTGGAGGCAATCAACATTAACGGACTATAAGGCCCTGTAGACATCGATTATCCTGCAAACACGTTTGAGCTGCCTTGCGCCACTCGGGTGCATTGAGCAAAAGGATCACCTACACGAGCAATCGGTTTATTGTTGACAAAAACACTGTTGCTACCTCTAGAAATTGCTGTTATGTGCGGAGGGCATTTTTTTCCTAAATTTTTGTGCAAGGTATTTTTATCACCGGCACGGGCCGCTGGTCTTCCGTTAACAAACACATTGTTAGACCCTTGTGCAATTTTAAATGCACTACAATGAATCACCCCTGCATCACCTGCTCTTGCTACTGCTGGCATATTCTATCTCCATTAACTGTTTAAATTTAACATTCCACTGCTCAATTTCCTCATGATCAGAGTCTGAGTGCGGAGGAGGGGGTATTTCTGGTACAAACGCTATTACATGTTCGAACACCTTGGGAATGTCGTCAAACCTAGTAAAGGTTACAACTTCCCCATTGACCATTATGTCAAACCGATGCATCGATTAACCGGTAATAATCTGCTTCCTTGGCGGAACTGAGATTCCAGTTGTGGCCTGAAAATAGCTATCAGAAACATCCTCCCGTGGCTCAGTGACCATCGAGTAACTGCTATTATTTAGCCGCACATTTGCTTGGGCATCTGCTGAAAACAGACTTGGCATCATTTCTAGTCCTTTGGGACTTAACACCATGCTGATTGGGTGTGCAATGATCAAATGATCTTCGTTGATTTCAATTACTTTGGCAATAAACTCTTCGCCAGATACTAGTTTAAATGTATAAGTTTTGTTTGTGTTAATTTTCATATTGTTCCTGGGTTTTCGGCAATGGCTAGACGTGTTTTAATATCGTCTGCGCTTAACTTACTTAAACCTTGCCAACCACCTTCAACAAATATTTTACCATCAATATAAATTTGTGGTACTGTTCGATGCCCTTCGGTCATGATAAATTCACGTGCTTCGGGCGTTGTCTCAATGTTGATTTCATCAAAGGCAATACCCTTTGATTTTAAAAATGATTTTGCCTGTACGCAGTACGGACAAACGGTTTTGGAATATACTGTTAATTTTTTCATAAACTCAATCCTGATAATGTTGTTTCTGTTACATCTTGTTTGGTGCCACCCACAATGTAGCTGGAAATTTCTGTCTCTTGGGGTGCAACCTGCACATCAGCACCAGCAATCCATTTAGCAGTCCAGGGCAGTGGGTTTGACCCTCCTTTGTATGGACTTGGCAACCCAATGGCTGTCATGCGCTTGTTGGCAATCCAGTCAACGTACTCGCATAACAATTGTTGGTTGAGCCCAATCATACTGCCATCTTTGAATAGATATTTTGCCCAGACTTTTTCTTGTTCAACTGCCGATCCAAACATCTTGATCATTTCAGTTTGTGTTTCTTCACGTATCTTAACAAAATCTGCATCATCGCCTGGCAACAATTTGAGAATCTGTTGAGTAAATGCCAAGTGCACATTTTCATCTCTCGCAATGAACTTGATTATTTTAGCATTGCCTTCCATTTTCTTGAGTTCGGCAAACGCCCAACTACACGCAAAGCTAACATAAAAACGAATACCTTCGAGCACATTAACTGATGCAAGTGCTAACCATAGTTTTTTCTTAAGATCATACTCATTGATGACAATTGTTTTATCATTTACTGTATGCGTACCAACGCCCAAGGTTTGATACCACAACCCATACTCAACTAAATCATCGTAGTAACGAGTGATGTCGTGGGCACAGTCAACAATTTCAGCAATGTCCAACATTTCATCAAACACTCGTCCAGGCTCTGAAAAAATATTTCGAATAATGTGTGTGTAGCTACGACTATGAATGGTTTCTGAAAATGTCCAAGTAGCAATCCAAGTCTCTAGTTCAGGCAGGCTGGTCAATGGCATGAATCCTAAACTGGGTGCTCGACCTTGAACACTGTCTAATAAAATTTGTCTTTTTAGGTTGCTGGTAAAAATATGTTGTTCAAAGTTTGTCAAGTCTTTGAAGTCTTTGGCATCACGCAATACATCAACTTCTTCGGGTCGCCAAAAAAATCCCAATTGTTTGTCAGTGAGTTTATCAAATTGACGATATTTCAATGTGTCAAATCTTTGCATTCCTACGCCGCCGTTGGGGTCTAGAAATGCCAGGCTGGTTGTATGGTCATGATTCTTTTTTAAATTTAACACTGACATTGTAGTTGCTCCGTATAGTTTCTTGTTTTCATTTTGTTCTCTTTTAAATTTTGCAGGAGTCGCAGTCTTCGTCATCTTGCACAGACATGCCCACACTTTCAACCAACATCTGTTTTTGCGACAATCGATCTAAATCAATTTCTCCAGACCCATCAAATGTATTAAAGTAATAAAGTTGCTTGCCGCCATATTTGTAAAACATAATTATGTGTGTCAGCATGTCACTCATTGGAATCTTTTCATCCTCGTAGTGCTGTGGGTTATAACTGGTGTTTACAGAAATGCCTTGGTCAATGTATTTTTGTAACACTGCCATGATTTGCAAATACCCCACCGGAGACTTTTGATCCCATAGCAATTCATATTTGTTCTTGAGTCTACGATACTCAGGTACTACTTGTTTAAGTACACCATCTTTGCTCTGCTTGATGCTCACATAACTTCTTGGTGGTTCAACTCCATTTGTTGAATTGGAAATTTGTGCACTTGTTTCAGCTGGCATCAATGCCATTAATGTGCTGTTGCGAATGCCAAATGTTTTTAACTGTGCTCTTAGACCGGCCCAATCAACTGCGTCTACGTGCGGTATCAGTTCGTCAACTTCTTTTTTGTAAGTGTCAACAGGAAGTATGCCATCGTGATAGCGAGTCTCATTGCTCTTGGGGCATGCACCTTGTTCTCTTGCTAGGTCTGCAGATGCCTTGATCAAGTAATAACTCCAGTGTTGTGCCCATTCATCAACTTTGGCCAATGCTTTAGGATTGCTGTAGCTGAGGTCATTCTTGGCCAGCCAATATGCCAGATTAATGATGCCAACGCCCAGGGGACGACGATTCATGGTGGCCATTTTGGCTGCCAATATTGGGTAGCCTTGATAACTTAATAATGCATCAAGACCACGCACAGCCAACACACAGGCCTTTTCCATGTCGTGTGGTTCTTTGAACACGCCCCAATTGATGGCGCTGAGTGTGCACAGTGCAATTTCCCCATTGGGGTCATTGATATCACTCAATGGCTTGGTTGGGAGATTGATTTCGCAACAAAGATTACTTTGTCGTATTGGAGCAAGCTCGGGTTTAAAGCTACTGTGAGTGTTGGCATGGTCAACATTCATTAGATAAACACGACCAGTGTCTTTGCGTTCTTGAATAAACTTGCTAAACAAGTCCACTGCTTTAATTTTTTTCTTGCGCAATTTGGTATTACGTTCGGCAGTTTCATACAACTCTCGGAATCGGTCTACATCAGTAAAAAACGCATCAAACATTTCTGGAACATCATGCGGGCTGAACAAGGTAATGTCACTGTTGGTCAACAGTCTTTCGTACATGACTTTGTTGAATTGAACACCGTAGTCCATGTGGCGCACTCGATTATCTTCGGTGCCTTTGTTATTTTTTAACACCAATAGGTCTTCAACTTCCAAGTGCCAGATTGGATAGTAAAGTGTCGCGGCACCGTTGCGCACTCCGCCTTGACTGCAACTACGAGTGGCTGCTTGAAACAATTTATAAAAAGGAATGACTCCTGTATGGTAAGCATCTCCGTTGCGAATGGGGCTGCCGAGTGCACGTATTCTGCTACCGCCAATTCCAATTCCAGCTTTTTGACTCACATACTTGACCACACTGGCCACAGTGGCGTTGATGCTGTCAAGACTATCATCTGTTTCAATCAACACACAGCTGGAAAATTGTCGTTGCGGTGTTCTTACACCGGCCATGACCGGAGTTGGCAGGCTAATCTGATGTGTGCTGATTGCATCATAATAATCTTTGATCCACATCAATCGAGTGTCTTTGGAGTAACTGCTAAACAATGTGGCAGCAATTAAGATGTAAGCCATCTGCGGAGTTTCGTACAATACCTTGGTCACTCTGTTTTGAACTAGATACTTGCTACGAAATTGTTCCATGGCAGCATACGTTAACTCTTCATCTCTGTCATGTCGAACAAATCCGTTGATTCTATTCCATTCTTCTTCAGTGTATGATTGCAATAATTCAGGATCATAAAATCCATTGTCTACGTTCTGTTTGACTAGTTCATAAACACTGCAAGGTTGATAGGTACCATACACTTGTTTACGAATGTGATAACTGATTAGTCGGCCGGCTACATATTGATAATTTGGTGTTTCTTCACTGATAAGATCAGCGGCAGATTTAATTAATGTTTCTTGTATGTCTGCGGTTTTAATGCCATTGTAAAATTGAATGTGGCTTTTTATTTCAACTTCGCTTGCTGATACTCCTGTGATTCCTTGTGTGGCCCAAAAAACTACTTTGTGAAGCTTTTCTATGTCTAACGGCTCTCGTTGCCCGTCTCTTTTTTGTACTTGTATTTGTGTCATTGTTGTTTTATTTGATAAAATGGATGAGCTCACTGGCATCAATGGTTTTCTTGATGCTAGTATTAACGGATTCGATATTTACAACTTCTCGTGGTGCCCAATTCAGTGTATATTTCCCATTGTTGACCAGGACTAAATTGTCTTCATCGGTCTGTGCTATTTGTATTTGTTTTACATCTGGATGCTCTACCATTAATAAAGTATACACTATTCCTAGTGCTTTTGCAAGATTACAAAAGTTATTATCGGATAATAATTCCCAGGGACTTGGCCAATTTGACTTGTCGTCCCAGTGTAAATGTCTATTTACTGTCGGACAACACCCCCACCAAAGATTAACATCGTGCAACATTGACTCAATGTCCTGAGTTGGTGCATGCTGGCGAAGATGGACCCAACTACTGAGTCGTTCTTCAAATAGTACAGGCCACATCAAGCAAGGTGTGATATAGAGTAAGTGAAAATAGCGTTATCGCCAGTGTTGGTGGTTGTGTATTTTACTGACACTGTGTTTCCCGATTTTGTAGCCGAAAGAGTAACGCCAGTGGCCCCATCTTGTGAAAACTCGTCATCATAGTTAGAACCTGTTACTTTCATTGCCCCGGTCCTTGTAATACCGGTACGAGTAATTGTATAATCAATTGTGAATGCCTTAATAAACAAAGTATTAATAGTAAAAATTGTTGTGGCGCTGAGTGTGTTGTTGGTCAAGCTGGCAGTGTGACCAACTTCTCGAGCATATCTTCCAAGTTGAATTTGTGTGCCGCCAGTCACTGACGTGCTGCCTAAAATACTTACTCTTGGGTACGTGTTAGCATCAACATCGGATCTTTCAAACATGTCACTGAGTGATACATTGTTGTCGTTGTAAAATGTAATCATTGGTGATGTCGGAGAGCTACTGCCTATCGCGCATCCCACATTATAAAATGCGTTGTGTGCAGTCATATTCATACTGACATCGTTGAAGTAAACACCTTCAGCATAGATGTTGTCAAACATGTTGCTCAGAGCACGGAAACCAGTGATATCAATGTCAAGATATATTCCTTGGTACAGTGTGTCAAACTTGCCATTGCTTACTGTGATACTTTCAGTGACAACGTCTCCGTAAATACCATAAGTTAAATTTGAAAATAAACATTTGTCAAATGTAAGTTGATTGGTTATCAGTGTTCCATTGCTGTTAAATTTCACTCCAGAGTAATTGTCAAATGCTGGATTAAATCCAGGGTCAATGATTTCTTCTGTGGTAACAATACCAATGAAATTTACGCTATCAAAATAACACTGACTTGCCATTTCAACAAAGAAAATATCAGTGTACTCCAAACTTTGAAATGTCATGCTAGATATTTCAATGTTTCTTGGTGCAACGGCTCCATTGTTGCCAATGTTAGGACCAGTCTGCTGGCGACTGTCGCCGTATCTGGCCACGTAGTCAGGAACAGTGCCGCCCTGCACGTCTAAGTAGATTATTGAACAATTGGCGCCTTCACCTACTAATTTTGCATAAGTGGGAATGACAATAGATTCACTGACGCGGTATGTTCCTGCTGGAAAATACAAAGTTCTTCTAATTTGCGAATTGTTTTCACGGCAGTACAATTGATACAATGCACGATTGATAGCATCTGTATCATCGGCGACTCCATCACCCACTGCTCCAAAGTCGCGCACATCAGCAAAGTCATCAAGTTTTGCTTGTACTGTTCTTACCACTGGAGTGTTGGGAGTAGGGCCTGTTTGTGCAGTGTAGCCGACTACCACATCTTTGTAAGTGTAAGTGCTGAGTCCCGAGATATCAGAAAATTGAGTTAAAAGTTCAGTATTTCCAATTACAGGTGCGCCGTCTTGTAATGTTCCATTGCCGATGAATAAACGGCGGCTATCGATGCACCAGCCTAATTCAGCACCAGAGAGCTGTGGTAGGTTTTCGGTTAGCCCTTTTCTATTGGTAATCCGCGATATTTGTAATATTGCCATGTTTGAGATCCGTATTGTGTTGTTATTTATTCAGGATTTCAATCCCAAACAGACAACACTATTCAGTGTTGAAGATAAAATTCTTCGACCTTGCGCCACCACAAATCGCGATATTTGTCAAACTCTGCGCCTTCTAATACAAACTCCTGATACTCCGGGGGTTTAATAATGTTAAACTGTTCGTCTAGATCAGGTTTAACGCACATCAGTACCACACCTTTGCGTATTTTTGTTCCGTGTATTTCGTTGTGTGCTTCGGCATACGCACACAATTGCACAAAATAATCGTCAATCCATTCGCGTTTTTTGGGTTTGTTGGTTTGCTTGTAATCTAGTATGGCTTCTTCATTTAAATGGATGCCAGCGCCATCTGTTGTGCCTGCATAGATCCCCGGAAAGTACAAGGGTACTTCAATGCCCCAGAACTCACTTACATTCTTTAAACCTTTGTCTACAACAACTTTGGCCATGGCATGGCTGGGCCATGTATAGGGATTGCTGCCTGGATCTTTGATAGCACCATCACGCACATACTGTTCTAGATACGTATGCATACGTGTGCCGCGATTGGCAGCTTCCGTGGTGATTTGCTGTGCCTTTTCATATCCAACACGGCGGCGCCACTGCTCTAGAATCTGCTTTTTTTCTTCGCTTTTGGTTTTGTCAAGTATCGTTGTCACACTTGGCAGATTGTTGCCATCGGGCGTGGAATAAAATCTTTTTCCTTCAATTGTGACTCTTGGTATGGACTTATAATCAAATTTTGGATTATACAAATTAAACTCTGAAACTTTCTCCGCAACCACATCGATCGCGTTCATTGGGGTTAACAAATTCAAACCCTTCATTAAGACCATTGCGTACAAAATCAATGGTCATTCCTTCAAGGTAAGGACGATTTTTAGGATCTATAAACACTCGTACACCATTGCTGTCATAGTGCTGAACACAATGTAAATTAGGGTTATCCACATACTCTAACACATACGCAAGTCCTGAGCATCCAGTGGTTTTAACTCCAACTTGTATGCCTAGGCCTTGGCCTCTTTTTGCTAATGCTGTTTTAATCCGGCATGCGGCTTTTTCAGTTACCGATATCATGACGTAGTTTGTAGTCTGCTACTGCGGCTTTGATGGCATCTTCTGCTAATATGCTACAATGTATCTTAACTGGGGGTAACGCTAGTTCTTCGGCAATTTCGGAGTTTTTGATTGATCCGGCTTCGTCAATGGTTTTTCCTTTGACCCATTCTGTGATGAGGCTCGAACTCGCAATAGCCGATCCGCAGCCATACGTTTTAAATTTTGCATCTGTAATAATACCTGTAACATTGTCCACCTTTATTTGTAATTTCATTACATCGCCGCAAGCAGGTGCGCCAACCATACCAGTACCAATATCAGTATCACTCTTGTCAAAAGATCCGACATTCCTGGGATTTTCATAGTGGTCAATAACTTTTTCTGAGTATGACATTTAATTTACCAATCCATATGCTATGCACCATAGCTCGAGTCCTATCTTATATAAAAGATAAGTGCTGATTACTGCAACAGGAACAATGGCTATTTTGTTTAATGTCATTGTGCGCATGTTCTTGTCCGTGTTATTGAACCGTCAGAGTGTTGAGTCTCGGTCCAAGGACTACAATTTTGCTGTGGCAGCACTGTTTGTTGTTGTACTATAACAGGCGGCGGTGATTGCGGTGGTTGATTTTTAGATATTTCATAAACAACTGCGCCGCCAATGATTGCTGGCACCATCCAGTTCCAACCTCCGCTGTGATGTCTCCAATGGCTACTATGTACAACGTGTCCGTGATGTTGCACTCTGAGTCCGGATCCATGATATCCGTGTGGCCCAGCAAACGCTGACAAAGATAACACTGTTAAAAATACTACTGCGATTGCTTTTTTCATAATTTAATCCTTTTGTAAATTGGATCTAGCATTTGTTGCACGTTAGTGCCAAGAGCGTTATTATACCCAATACCACAAGTACTTCTAACACTGGTTAAGTTGGCAAGGTTGGTACCATGTATAACACGAGTGTTAATATACCACCACTTGCTGAGCGGAAATTCTACTTCTTCAATTACTTCTAGTTCAGACTCGTCAATGAACCACAAACCTTTTTGTGATAAAGCAAGTTCTTTGCTACCACGAGGTTTGTAAAATTGTGTTTTAACCGGTTGCAAACTGCCAGTGGTAAAAATACAATTAACTCCGTGCTCTCGACGAGCATCTGTGTGTGCAGGTACTTTCTTAGAATCGCCAGGAAAGTCTGCTCGCCAAACACTTTTGGCATCTGCATCAATGTGTTCTCGCACCCATTCAAATCCTAAATTAACAATCGGGCTCATGTCATGAGTGACCAATTTGGATTCAGAGACTACTTGGCCACGAGCATGATAGGTGCGTTCGGTTGTATTGGTTTCTGTTTTCCCCAATATGTCATCCACTACATGTTGTGGCATCACAGGTATATCGGGTAGCATGGCCCAAAGTAGTATTCCATCAATGGCACAATAACTGTTCATAGAGTTATTATACTATTTTTTTTGGAATAAGTCAAGTACTTTTTGTTTTAGTGTTTTTGCCCACGATGGTTCGGGAAAATGCCAACCAATCAAGGCTCCTATCAATAACCAAAATAAAGTTTCTAACATATTACAGTCCTTTACTTGCGGCCCGTTTGGCCATTTTATTCACAGTATCTCTGGCCTTGTCCACTGACATGTCGTCGGCCGGAACTTCGCCACCTTTGAAAATAATTTCACCGTTGTTGATGCTGGCAATGACATTGTTCAACGGTTCTTGTTGTGCCAATCTGGTCAGTTGATCAGCAGTTAAATTAATTTTCATCCCTTGTGCTATATTTAAAAAAGCATCAGTTGATATTTTTTTAACAGCAGATTCATCTTTTGCTCGATCAAGCAGGAATTGAGATAACGCCAATAACTTTTCAGGATTAGCGTTCTGAGTCTCGACTTCGTTAATGCGCATTTTATCTGCGGCCGCGACCCAAGGCTGCCTTGTTGTCTACCGGTTCATCGTCGGGTGGAACCAATGTTGTATCCGCATCTGCATCTACTTCTAAGTCAGCATCAATGTCTAAGTTATCCATGCTGTCATCAGGCTCGGCTGCTCCGCCGGGCGGTAATCCGAGATCGTCTTGACCCGGAACCGATGGGGCTTGGCCAGTCAATACATTTTGTGCGGCCTCTAATTCAGTCTTGCCTTGTTGTACACTGGTCAACAGTGTGCTTAACGCAGCCGATGCTGTGGACTGGAACTGGGTTGCTTTTTCTGGACCTTGTGCAGGATCATTTTTAATTGAGTCTGCCAATGCTGGCAGGTCCTTGAACTGCATTTCACTGATCTCTTCAGTCATTTTCTGAATACGATCAATCATGTCTTGTGCAGCCAACACAACTTGTGCTTGTTGCAATTCACTTTCTTTGACCATGCGTTTCATGCCAGGCTTGGTGCCTTCTTTTTTCATGGTAGCAACAGCAGTGATAACTTTTTGCTCATCGGGAGTTAAATTTTGCCCTTTGCCGGCCTTGTCCATGATTTGCTTGGTCTTGGGATCATTCATGTCAATGCCAATCATCGGCGCTTCCATTTCTTCAATCTTGGAAACCAATGCTTGTTCCATCATTACAAGTTTAAGGTAGGCTGGATTATTTTCGCTGGTGTAAAATTTGGGAGTACTTTGGTGTTCACGTACCAGTGCACGAACCTTGGTCAGTAGTTGACGGGCGTGTGCAGGAGCAAATCGATTAAAATCAATTTTTCCACCTAGGTGACTCTCGAAAATCTTAGCGATTTGTTCGGAGCGGTTGTGTGCGCTTAATTCGTGCAATTTCATTATCAAATCCTCTTATTTGCCAATATTTAGTTAATTTTACACATTTATCTATTTGATGATTAAGTGTTGACAGAATTAACTGTTTACTACTCACCTTAAGAAACATGGTTTCCCTGCGTTCTGAATCAGAACATTTCTTAGCAATCTGTGTTCTTACATGCACATCATCGGTTAACAATCTGCGTTGTAAATCTATATTTTTAATCTCGCGAGCCAAACGCTGTTGATTATACTTGTCAGCAATACACCAGCTTATGGCTATCCTTGGGCTGGTGAAATTACCAATATCCTGACCGTGTTTTGTCACTGTAACTGTGTTCGCATCAGTGTTAATTAGATAGTTTTTAAATACTGTGTATCCGTGGGCGTTTTCTAAAATGCTGTTGTGTTCAATTGCATCAAATTCGGGTCGAACAATTTGTTCTAATTTACGTAACTGCTTGTCGTTGATCATTTTATCACATACGTGGATAGCAAATACCCAACAGATCCAATTAAAACTAATATCAGACTACTGCCCCATTGTATTAGCTGACTATTGCGTTTGTCAGACATGTTGTGTACCAACTCGTGAGTTTCTTGCAAAACTCCTTTTACCGAAGCAATGTCGTTTCTTACATCAGATACTTTAAGTTCCAATGAACGATAGCGTTCTGCACACAGCTCTACGTGGGCTTCTAAGCTCTTTTTTTCTATGTCGGTTGGATCAGCCATTCTATTGCCCTTTGACATTATTTAGTATCTACAAGCTCAAACCAAATATTGATTTTGTCCCCGATGCCCTTTAAACTTGTTTCAACTCCGGGGTCTTCGTCTAGATTTATCAACATAGGAACATCCTGGCAATCGGCCAATAATTCATTGAATGTGGTGCCATTGGTGGTCAGTGTTGCAATGTCATTTATTTCAAATTCAGATTGCCAATGTTTTTCATTGTTTTTTATGATTTCAACTGGCGGCACAATATTATCTGGCAAAGTTCTTAGACTAATAACCTGTATAATAGTTTCCCAATTGCGTTGTTGATTTCTTGCTTTATTCCAGGTGCTTACGTCAACAATTTTATTTCCGTTGTTATCAACAAAAGGAACATGCGAAAGTTTAAATTGACTTCGCACCCCTGTAGCTGTGATGTCAAACTTGGTGGTGCAACGAATTCTATGAGTCATTCTGACACCGTTATCCTGCTGTTGGCGCTGAGAACATAACGATCTTTGGCACCAATGTAGGGCAAAGCCGAATGGTTTATCCAACTTGGAAACACAAACAACATGCCGTTTTTGCCATTGACATCAAAGTTGGTGGCGCTGTTTGTATACACAGTACCTGCATCAGTGTACATTGGTGTCACTGGGTTGTAAAAACGATTGACTCCATTTTTTGAGTCAGTTTCCATGTCGCCAGTGTCAAGATAATAAATGCAACTCCAAGAACTACCCGGGTGCAGGTGCACATCATGATAACCACCATCTCTGGTAATGTGGCACCAGGACTCGTGTAACTCAATTTGCAGATTTAATCCTGAAGGCCAGTAAGTTTTGTTGGCGGCTGTGCTGGCTTTGAATATACAGTCTTTGACCCAGTGGCTCCACTCTTCAACTGCGGTGCTTTTGTGCTCAACAAAGTTAAATGCACTTTCATACAGATTGTGTTTTATTGCTGAACTGACGTTGCTGACTTTGTTCTGAGACTCCAAGTCGCGACATACTTGTTTTAGCTTTTCTGCATATTTTCTATGCTCGGGCCAGTCGAACGAATAAAATAATGTGGGCCATTGTGGGAACGATAACATATCGTGTATTTAACGGCCAAGAAAAAGCCCCAGAATAAATCTGGGGCCTGCATCAAATTAAATTTGATTAAGCTAGTTTGAAGCCTGGGTCTGTAGCGTCTGTGCCAGACACATTAACGCCAGTCACTGTACCATCGCTGGCTGTAATCTGAACGTTACCTAGAGCCTTCAAGGCTGCGTCAAGAGTAGCGGCTGTCCATGCACCTTGTGGGTACACAGCATAGCTGATTTGACCAGTTGCATCGCCTTCGACTTGGTACTTGGCAATAGTTGCTGTACGTTGAATAGCTTGGTTGAGTTGCACCACAACACCAGGCGTAAACACGCCGGCACTGTAAGAACCCAATTGTGTGCGCAAATCGATTGCTTGGTTAGAACCGTTTTGCACAATTACTTTGAAAAAGTCAAGCTTGGGGCCGTCCATCTGCACCAAGGCAGCTGTGGAACCAATGTTACCAGTTTGTGGACCATTGTTGATGTCCATTGCAAATACTGGTTGTGCGTCACCATTAAAGGGTGGAAAATATGCCATTTTAGAATCTCCTAAGTTAGTGGCCCTTTTGGGCCTACTTTTATTTAGTCAATTCACAAAAAAACGGTTACTTGGGATTGTTTTGCTGGGCGTTTCCTGCTGAAAACACTCCGCGGTTCACCAGCTTGACTAATCCAGTTGGGGTAGGTACAACAAATCCTTCGCCCTCGGCCTGCCCTGCTGTACTTTGTTCAAGTCCCTGCACTTGTTGTTCCAACTGTTGTGCCAAGTCCAACTTTAAATTATAAATTGAGGTCCAGATTGCCAACAATCCAAGATGTGCAGGACTAGGAACTGGTTTATTGTTGGCATCTAACGTGTACAATTTTCCAGGTATGTTGCCAGTTTCGGCATTGTACTGTCCGTTGACATCAGGGTTGCCGGTTACTAGCTCGCTGTATTGTCGAGCACTGGCTTTGGTTTTTAACCAATTGGGCATGCTCAATGTTGTACCACCGATTATGCGTTGGTTAAAATACGTTTGCATTTGTGCTCGTGTACTGGCCGGCAAAGAATTCAATAACTGATCTACAGCCGCACCATAAGTGCTGACTGCTTTTTTAGCGGCAGCAATTAAATTGGCTGGTGCTTTTAATGTAAACGAAATACCAATGTTGGGCCTAATAATGTCAACACCACCACGGACGTTCTGTAGTCCTTGACCATTCCAAGTTTGGGCTGTTTGATCACCCAAGTTAGCAAATTGTTGATGCACTACAATGCCACCAGTTTTGCCGGGTATGGTTTGCCCGAGTTCGCTGTTGGCTGGTATTGAATATTGTACAAGGTTGGGTTTGAACACGTACTTGCCACCTTGTGGTTGTAGTTCCCCGGCCCACATCAAATCACCCCAGTAGAATCCGGGACCCACTGTGGCAGCATCCAGGCCAGACCATATGGCTTTGATTTTAGGGTACAAGTCAGTTCTTAGATTACCAGATTTTTTTTGTTGATCATACTTGATCCAATCTTCGGGACTCTGTGCTGGATACTTGGCATCAAACATGTACTTGTCCATGACTGCTAGTTGACCATTGGGCATTCTGCCCCAAATCAGCGCAGGTTTACCATCCCACTTAATAGTAGTTTTGCCAGCACTGGCAATGGCTCCTTCGAGATCTCGTATGGCCTTGTTGGCGACTGCACTTCCGCCCATGAAGAACGCATCTTCAGGATGCGGGATTCTTGGATCTTTTTTCTTTGCTGGCGCTTCGTCTTCAATGATGATATGATAACCTTGATTGACAATTCTATCACGCAAGCGTGCCATGAACCCAACTTCGCTTTCTTGCACTTGTCCTGGTTCCTGCAGTCCTTCCCTAGCTAGATATTCGCGGAAGTCTGCTAGTTTAGCATCACGGTTTGGATCTTTGGCTAGATTCTGGTATATGGTTTCAACATTCTTTAGACTCTTACGGTCATGACCTTTGCCCAGCAACACACTGGCCACATAATCAGGATCCATACCACCGTTGACCAGTTGATTTGTAGTGCGACTAATCATGCCATTGGCACCAACTTTGAGTCCCAGTTGCTTGGCAATCGAGCTCATTAAGATATTTCTATACACACCTTTGTAGGCGCTGTCTGTGCCGCCAGCATAAAAGAATTGTCCCCAGTCTAAGTTAGGGAAAAACATAAAGTCTGTTTGTACGTAACCTTTTTTAGGATCACCAGCGATGGGCGTTTTTAAATGCACTTCACCTTTTTTAACCACCCATTCACGTGGGTCTAATCCTTGGCTTTGTATGTACTGAGTTAATTTTGCAGCCAAGGCTTCTTTGCTTACCTGGCTGAGATCCACTGCAAGATCTAAGTCGCCACTGCTGGCAGCTTTGCCTGTACTGCCCAACCACTTGGCTGGAGTTTTTGTGGCTGGGTCAATTTCTGCGCTAAAATCAACACCCGATACTCCTTCAATCCATTTAATAGTGGCAGGAACATCAGCCTTGTTGATACGCTGTGTTAAAGGTTTTCCTTGTGCATCTTTGAATACATTGCCGCCTTCAGTTAGCTTCATCTTGTTTTAACACCCAAATGATTGATAAATGCATCTACCACGGCATTGCCAGTACTGCGAACAATGCCGCCTTGTACGTTTTGTGCTAGAAATTGTTGTAGTCCTGCCAGCTGTGATGCATTGACTGTGGATTGCATGAATCTTTTAATCAGCGGAGATGTTTGTTGAGCACTGCCGGCTTGAGCCGAGCCTGTGGGCGCTTGTGCGGCAGCCTGTGCGTACTGTCGTCCCACCCTTGTTGGGTCTTGACGTGCGGCCGCTGTGTTGACCGCTAATTCTTGGAATGTTTGTTGCAGTTTTTTAGGGTCATTGCGACTGGCCAATACATTGTTGATCTGTACACCCAGGCGTTGTCGACTGAGCTGATCTAGCGTGGTCAATGGTTTTTGCAACAGAGTTTTTTCAATAAAATCTTTGAGGTTATCAGTGTATTCACGGTCAGTGATTGGCATGTTTTGATTTGCACGAATCAGTGTCAGCACTTTGGATTGCCATTGTTGTAGCGCAAGTTTAGCTACATTTTGCATGGCTGTGTCTTTCATCATGGCAGCGGCACGTTGATCCAAGGGTAAGTTTGCCATGTTGGGATCTTTGGTAAACGCAGCCTTTACATAATCTGTAAAGCTGGCTTCAGTTAACTGTTGTTTTCTATTGGTAATATCATATATCTGCATTTGATCGCCTTAACGTTCTCATAAACTTGTTAGGATCTTTATCACGTATTGCATTCAACAATTTACGCACCAGTATTTCAGCTTGATCCGGCGTATAACTAGATTCAATTTGTTCCACCACACGAACAGCGGAAGCAATTGCATTGCTAGCACGACTTTCAATGATGTATTGACGATCCCTGTTTTTATTGTGGGCATCGTATACAGAATCAAGCTCTTCTAAAATACTGCGAGTCTTTTTTTGCATTTTGTGATATTGGCCTTTGAATTATTTAGCGGATTTTGGCTATTGAGTATTAAACCAATGACAGTGATTTTCTAATTTCTACTGCACAATTTATTAGATCCGTGGGCCAGGAGTTTATAATTTCTAAATTTTTCAATTTTAAATGATCGCTGGTCAGTAGATTTCTATTAGAAATCAATCTATCTCGATGTTTTTCTCTTAATTCTTGACAAAGATCTACATTTTGTAATAATGCAATATTTTTTCTAAAAGCATAATAACATCGTTCTACCAGAGTACCATAATGTTGATAACTGTGATCAACAACGTCGTCAAATATATCAAATCCCAGAGATTGTAATTGTTCAGCTTGTTTATATCCACCAACCCAAATTGGGAATGTAAGACCCAGAATTGCAAACAATGTTTTTTCTGTAAACACAGCAGTTTGTTGATGGTTAACTGTTTCTGTGATCAAGCTTATAGCCGATTGTCCCACCACATGTCGCAGTCTATAATTCCACGGGCCTGTACTCCATGCCCAAACTGAATTTTTAAAATCTCTGGCGGTAGTTTCATCGCCAGCAGGGATTGGTATATCGGCAATTTCTAAGAATTTTTTAGTAGTGCGCAGAACTGGACCTAGCAATTGTGTACGCTGTTCCAAAGTTAAAAAGTCTTTGTCCAGCGAATTTAGTTCATCAATCACTGATGCCAGATTGAACTTGGGATGATCCCCGCTCCAGGTATAGTCAAAGCTGTCAAGGTTGAATAGTTCTACTAGCTTGATGCAAAGAAATCGATTAATTGTGGTGGTTTTAATGTTAAAATTAAATGCGTAGTTTGTACTGTATTCCTCGAGTACAAGTCTAGGAACTTGTTTAGTGGCCCAGTGTTCGATGTACAACGGAACACAGTATAAATTGTTGTATTTGCCGGGCAGGACATGATGATCTGCCAGGATGTATGCAGGGGTGCCTTTGGTTGCTAGCCAATTATCTATTGTGGCTTCATCAAACACGTCATAGATATGCACAACGTCATTGTGATCTAGTTTATCAATTTGATCAAGATTGCGACCAAACTTTAATGTAGACAAAATTCTCATCAAGTTGTTGGTTTAATTTGACTTAATAATTGTTTGAGTTTGGCGCTTTGTACTTCGGCTGGAATTTTTCCTGCGACCTCTGGCTTTAATTCTTTGCCGCCCGACATGTAATCCCAGGCAGGTGTTCCCGTTGGTTTTTCCCATGTGATACTTTTTGAAGCGTTGCCTTCAAGTTCATCGGCCTGTCTGGCCTGACTCTTGGCCTTGATACTGTCCATAATTGAACTCTGTGGTCTATTATATGCATTTTCATCTATGCCCGGGTCTGTGATACGCATAGTTTCAATGTTGTACTCTAGATCAATTTTTTGGCCAACCCCAGTACTGCTACGTGACTTCATGCACTGAATTTGATATTTGCCTCGCTCACGCATTTGTCTGCTGGTAAGAATACCAAACACATTATCAGCAGTGTTAATTTTACTAATGCCGCCGCTGATATGACTATGGTCAAATTCAATTTCCTCAACTGCACTACGGTTTAACTGACTTGCTGTAACTAGTAGCACTCCGAGTTCTTTGGACAGGTTACGCAATTCCTCACTCACATACTTGTCTTTGACAAACAAGTCATTGGGACTAACTTTTGCGCTCACTGGCATTAACAAATCAAGGTAGTCAACCATGACAAAGTCGACTTTGATGCCTGTTTGTATTTGTACTTCTTTTAGGTAACTTCTAATATCATTGATATTACTTTGTGCTGGCAGTCCCTTGACGCGATACTGCCCTGATTTCTTGGAAATCAATTTGACTTTGAGTTCTGTGGTTTCAATGTCTCTGCGAATTTCTTTGGTACTCATACTGGTTAACATTGCGTCTGTGCGCAAACTAGTCAACTCTTCGCTCAATTCTAATGTGATGTATACACCACTTAAGCCAGATTGCAACCAACTCAGTGCAATGTTCATCATGACCAAGCTTTTGCCTGACCCCGAACCGCCTGCAAAAATATTAAGCTCTCCACGAGAGAATCCACCATACAATAATTTGTCCAATTGTGGCCAGCCTGTGCTGACTTGCCCGCCACTGTTGAAGTATTTGTTGATACGGCCAGCAGGGTCAGCAAAGTAGTCTGTGCCCATGTCCTTGGTTAGACTAATCTGTACAGCATCTTTGATTAACTTTTCAACTGGCTCAAATTCTCCTTTTTCAAGTAGATCAGCGGCTTTTAAAATTGCTCGTTCAAGTTCTTGCCTGCGTGTAAAAGCTTCAAACTCTTCCATGAACCAATCATAGTGACCATCATTTAAATCAGGAACTGGTGCAAGTTTGATTCCGGTTGTGGCAGAGATTTGATTACGGTCCGGCAATGTTTTATGTTTGTCGCTGTGTTCTTTGAAAAATTCGGCAGCAGGTCTAAGGCTCTTGTCAAAATTTGCAGGGTTGTAGATGTTCTGAACACGCACATAACTTTGTGCATCTTCTAACATCATTTCTAAAAACAAACGTTGGACATCAAGTCCATATTCTTTTAACAAAATTTATTCCTTTTTAATGTGGGCAATAGAGAATTCTCAAAAAAGTTTTGATTCCCAGCTGGGCCGTGATGCCCCGACCAACTATACTGATCAAAATCCACTGGTTTAATTTTTTCAAAATTAACTCCGTAATACGTATCACGAAACACAATACATTTTGAATGTTCTGCAACATACGGCAGTACAAACGCATTGGGGTTCCACGTACAATGTTCGTTCAATGACTTACTCAAGTTAACTATTACATAATTAGCATCCACTGAGTCTAACCAAGAAGTTAATAAAAATATAGAATTCAAAGTCTGTGTTTCAACCCAACTGCGATCCTGATGGATTACCATGATTTGTGCGTCATGCCCGCGAATGATGTCTAACCCGGTGTGACAATCAATTTGAAACAAACTGTTATCCCATGTTGCCGGGTCAATGCAATGGCCATTGTGTCTGGTATCTTTGTAATTGTCAAACACTGTGAGTCTTTCCAATGGCGGAATTCCAATTATTAAAAAATCATGTTTCCAGTTAAATTGCAACTGTTGATTGATTAGCATGTGCTGTACACTGCCAAAGCTATTGCCCACCCAAGAACAATTCATTATTTGCTTGACGTTTAAATGTTGTGCTGTTAGCCCCCAAAAGCTATCTTTTGGTTCAACACAATAACCCGGTGTTGTAAAGCTGTCGCCAAGCACCCAAAGTTTATTGTATTCTTTTTTCAAGGTGCTTCCTTTTTAATTCAATCTTGATACGACTGGTTTCCCTTGCCTGCATTATAGTTAGTAAGGCCCCCAACCGACCGTATTCAATCACAGCATCATTTACGTCTTTGATATGGCTGGGCCACACAGGGATACTAACTGCCCAGCCTAGTTCCACTGCACGATCAATTAACTCTAATCCTGCCCGGTCTTGATCAGGCACTACAGTAACTGGCCTACCTAGACTACGTATGAGTCTTGCTTGCCCATCACTGATGGCATTGTGCATCACTGCTAGGCCGCCAATGCAGAGCGCATCAAATATACCTTCCATTACCAGTACATGTTCCCAATCAGTGTGTTGCAGGTCTGTGCCAAACACATAGTTAGGCTGACTGTTGGAAATGTACTTAGGCGTTTTGTTGTCAAGAAATCTACATGTATAACCCACAATGTGGTCATTGTGAGTAAATGGAATTATTACGTGCGGCCTTGTCCAATGGATACCATCATTTTGCATCTGTGCCATGACAGGAAAGTCGTTGGGCACATGTCGACTACGCACATAGTCTCTGTAGTCGCCTTCGTCTGTTAGCAGTTCAGCATAGGGCGGCAAGTCACATTCTTCAAACTCAATTGCTGCCAAAGTGTTGAATGTTTTGTTGCGATCTTCTAGTATGCCGTGTATGTTACGATGCTTGAGGCTTTCTAAATTGAGATAATCAATTTCCGCATCTGGTACGCCCAGCCAAGTCAGGAGTCTACGGGCTTTAAGTGACAGCTGGCGACCAAGTATAAAACTAGCGGTGTACCCACAATTAAAGCAATGATAACTCCAGCCCTGGTCTGTGGCCTTAAGGCCACCACGTTGACGCTTGTCTAAACTATTACCATTATGGGTGCAACAAACTGCGTTGAAACTGATCCACCCTGATGGCGTTTGTTTACGTTTTGCTGGCAGGTATTGGATCAGATCAATCATTGTGCTATTATAGCACGATCAATCTCAGTAATCAAGCGATCTCGGAGAACCGCATGTCCTTTTTCATTTGGGTGACCCATTGGCGCAAACAAGTCGGCGTTGCCCGGCTCCGATCGTACCACATGATCCAATGACTGGGTTGGCCAAATCAGAGTTGAGCAAGGCATGTCTAATATACCAAACATGGTGTTAAATTGCAACAACGGTCCGGTTTCATATTGGGCCTGTCCTTGAAAAAACAGCACAGTTTGTTGGTAATTCAATTTGTGCACAGCATCGCAGTCGGACAACACCATGTGTGACTTGACCATTTGTGTCCAGGGATCTCCCGGTGTTGTTCCACCACTGTGAATCCAGGAACTGTGAACAAATCGGTTCCACGGCGGGTCGTTAGAGTAAGCCACATGATTGGGATTGTAAAATGTTTGTCTATTGGGATCAGTTAGTCCTACTAGTACAACACACTGGTCAAGTGGCACAGTTTCGTGTTGGCGCCACCATAGATAAGTCCAGATGGTACTTTGTAAACTACCGCCCGGTATACCAAAGTTTTCTGTTGGTACTCCGTAGTATGTGCCCAATTGTCCAAGAAAACAATTGCTTTCACGATAAGGAACATTTTCTATTAGAACTGGGTGTGCACGCTCGTGTGTGAGCAGTTTTGGGTCAAGTAACTCGTCGCCCCACATCCAACTGTCACCGAACCCCACAATTTTTTTAAATTTCATCGATACTTGATAAGATCTATGTTACCGTTGTTGATGCCAAATTCCAATCTAATATAAGGATGGTAACCTTGAATATTAATGCCTAATTTTTCTGTGCTGTGTGTAAAAGCAAGCTCGCTGACTGTGTTGCCCGTGGCCAAGTCTTGGAAATCTACGTTATACCACTCTACTGTGTTTGCTGTGGCATCAGACGATCCTTGTACACTTAAATTACCAGTGAAGTCCAAGGAATCAATTTGCATGGTAGTCAATCGTGAGCCATTAGTGGTCAGTGTGCTTGAATAATAAGTATCCGATTCAGGTGCTTGACTGGGTATTGTCAATGTTTGACTTGCAACAAAAGCTGGAAACACACTGTTGACAATGTCAATGTCTCCCCTAGCGCCTGAATAGTCGTCAGTGAACACGGCTTGATTGAGCACACCCGAACTTACTTCGATGCTCCAGCTAGCAGGCTGTTGTTGAAAAGTAACGGAATCACTGGCAGGTATAGTTACTTTTGCCCGCCCAAGAGTATTGCTTAGACTGACCATTTCTTTGGCATACAGCAAGTTCTCACCATTCTGACTGATAATCCGAAAAGTAAAAGTTGCACCAGTGATGTTTACTGGCTTCTGATCCTGATTTAAGAACTGGAATAGAATAACATTATCTACCCCAATGTTGAGTTTTAAGTTTTTTGCATACACTGGTTGCCACCTCACGTTGAAATAAGACCCACTGGTGTCTATCAATAAAACTTGTTGAATTTGTTGATATAAATAGGCAGTGGTTGAATACATAGGAATCTCCAGTAATATTTATGGGTGACAACATCTTTAAGAAACTAAGCGAAAAATATCCGTTTATAACATTGTGCACTCACGCCGGCACAGAGTATGTGGGAATTATACAGAATAGAGACGATGCTATTACCACTATCTACGACTTTGGTAACATACAAGACCCAGTACTCAAGGCTTTGTTCATCGAACTAGCCAATGTTTGGTGGTGGGAAAGCAATAGATCTATCCCAATAAACATCTTTTTAAAATCAGATTGGGAACCATTTCGTAGTTCTCTTAGAACGTTTACTAATCGAGATTTAGAAATACTTCACGGGCCTATTTGTAGTCTTAATGACATTATAAAACGCAAAAGTAAGCGTAAGTCAATCACACTAGTCAGGAAAGTTGACTAGTTAAATTCATATGCAATGCAACCAACTGCGCATAGCTTAATGCATGACTCTTTTTAAACACAAATCCCTGACTTGAGTCCCCGTCCCAAACAGTATCAAACACTTCTTTCCAATCTTTATTTTGTAAGTGTGCTTTGCCTGGTCGGATAATACTGATAAACGCTGCCATTCTAGGAATGGTATCTGGGCGCATTGACTTAAGCAATTCAGAGTAGTTCCCCACATGTACTAATTGCTTGGCCCACTCAGAATCTTCCCATAACCTACTCCACGGCGGTGGACTGTGTAACACATCGGCGTAGTGGTCAGGGTCGCGAATCAACTGATACACACTCATATTCAATAAATCAATTTTGAAATACCCACGTTGTTCTGCTTCCTGGTATTCAATGGCAGCGCAGTTGTTAATAGGATCATAGGGTATTTTTGTAACATACACCCCGGAGTTGTGTTTTTTAGTTGTGCCGTTTACTTGTTGCCGAGCAGGAGTGTGCCGAATCAAGTTTAATAACACCTGTCTATCCGGCATGTCAATGTCGATATCTGCACTCATTACCAGCCAGCCTTGGTCATTATTTCACGAACGTATTCAGTATCAGCTGGATAGTCTTTGAATTTTTTACTCCAAAAATCTGCGTCAATGATAGACCAGATCATTCCTATGTGATCTTGATTTATTGAATTTAAAAACTGTGTGCCCGAATCACAATTATACACTATCCAAGGACTGATCCGACCTGTTGTAATAGCAAAGCATACCAAATTTGGGTTGGCAAATCTCAAATAGTCGTGTGGTGGATTGCCTGTTTCGTCGTGCCAGGCTAGTCCTTGCTTGATTGCACGCTCAAGTGCGTCGGCTACATTTTCTACACGTATGTACTGATTAAGATATTCAGCATACACTGTTTCTTTACACCAGTGGTCAATTTTTTTATTTTCTTTGATCACCCAGTCAATGAATCTTGTTGGGTTAACTGCTCGTATTGCTTGTACATGCCGGCCGAATTTTACAAATGCTCGATAGTATGGACTCTTTGCAAAATCATCAAATGTTTTAAACTTTGACGACCCTTGTGTGAGATCGTAGAATCTTAGATAAGACTGTAATCCCAGTTGCACTCCTGTTTCTTTTTCTTCTTGGCGGCGCCGTTTTTGTTCGCACACATGCACTGCCAGACTGGTTTCTCTACTAAAAGATTTTTCGCAGTACTTGCAGGTGTAATCAGATGTCGGGGGTGTCGCCGTGCTCACGGAGTAGTTCTCTTAGTTCTTTTTTACTGATAAGCTTACACAATGTTTCTATATCAGACATTTTTGTAGTTGGCATTAACTCCATCAAGGCTTTTTTTACAGCATTGCTGCCGTCTTCTTTTTTCTTATTGGGTATCCAGTTGTGGTGTTGACTTCCTAGTCCTGGACTAACCGAAGTAGCGCAAAGCCATTGAAGCTTGGGATGTTTATTAATACTAAAAAAATGTTTGTTCAATCGTTCATTAGTAGAGATCACATAAAACTCTTGCATGTCTCTGCTGCCATCAACACAGGAACCCCAACGTATCATAAGATAGTTACTGAATTTTTTGCGTTCTTCATCGGTGAGATCATCATAGAAAGTTCTAACCTTTCGGTCAAACATTCTCATCTCATTGGCAATGCTTAGTTTGTCACTCATTTTTGTTGGCTAGTTTATAAATTATTATAGCACGGTCAAGTGCATCTTGTAAAGCAGGATTGGTTTTTGCGGCTTCTAAAATTTGAACCATTTCGCCGACTTTGTGTATGTCTGTGCCAAATACTGTTCCGTTTCCAACACCATTGGGGAACACAATATGATCTCTTGCATACCCGACAACCTGACGTGTATCTGGATTTGCGCCAAATTCTCTGGCATATACTATGCCATCTGCTCGTTCATAGATGTAAGTGACGCCTGGTTTAAGAGCCATACTACAAACATGCCCGGCAACAATGCCGCTAGCGTCCTTCTCGATTGTCAGGATAACTCTCCGAATAAATTCTAGCAATCACTTCAAAAATTTCCAGTCCAGTGTAAGGCATGTTACCATGCTTTGTTGTAATCGACTATCTCACAGTTACGGCTAATGTCTTTGACAAAGTACACACACTCTGGCTTGGGATCATTGCTTAATGGCACAGCAAGTATTTGTCCATTTTTTAACTTAGGTGCGTACCATGCCACTTCGTGATACACATCCACAATCTCGATGTCAGGAAAACTGGGCCTGAAACTACTTAGTGGATTAAATTGAAATGCTTTAAAGCCGCGATCATTGATTGACGTTAGTGGCAACATTTCTAAATCACCCACTTCGGGCTCGCCAATTAGTATTTGCCAATCAACCGGCATGCGTATTTGTTCTTCCCCAATGCGTAACACCAAAGCAGGTGCATTAAAGCTTTCCAAAAATATCAACGGTATGTAATGGTAGTCTGGATTGGTAGGATCAGAATTGTCAAGGATGGAAAAACGCATATCATCAACTTCCTCAGGAAGTGTATCTAAGTCGTAAGCAATGTTGTCAAGTGTTAATATTCTCATAATCTTATTGTAAACTAATAATCTAGAAATGTCAACCTATGGCAGTCATTTAATACGCATCCATTCCAACTTTTCTTGTGTGAAAGGATAGTTGGCTTCCTTGTAGAACTGTTTGCGTTTGGTCAAGTGACGTTTGGCAAACTTACAAGTGCTTGTTATGTCCCAGATCTGAACATGATCCTTGTCTTCGGCTTTTCTTATGCCACGCCCAATGCTTTGTATAACGCGGACAAAGCTTTTTCCGGGTTCCACAAGAACCAAATTAAAAATCCTAGGGATATTAATGCCCACAGCGGCAACACCATAGGTAGCCACAATAATCTTATCAACACTGTCCGCCACCTGATCATATTCATCTTGTCTGTCTTTTGCCTTGGTTGCTCCGGACACAAACACTGATTTGTCTCCCAGGCGTTCTACCAGTTGGCGCCCACACTCGGTGCGGTCTACTAGTACTAGCGTATTGCCAGTTAAATTAACTTGTTGTACGAGATTGGCCATTGTGTCTAAACGGCCAGATTCTTCAAGCAAGTATTTAAGCTCACTTTGATAGTCATTGTACTCCACGTGATCTACCAACTGCACAATGTTCACATGACACTGTGCTAGTACACCGCGATCCTGTAGTTCACTGGCAGCCAGTCGGCTAATGACTGGTCCTAGGCTGACCAACAAACTCACGCTTTCAAATTTCTCTTTGGGTATTGTGCCTGTTAAACCCCAACGGATTGGCACTCTAGACATTACACCTGTTAACAGAGTTTTTAGCGCATCCGCCTTGGCCATGTGTACTTCGTCAACAATGACACATATCACCCCTTCAATAAAGTCCTGTATGCTGACTTCTGCTTCACCAGACTTGGTGTTCTTCATCATGTTGTTTAGACTTTGCCAAGTGCAGATAGTGTGTGTTCGGCCATATTCTTTTCTATCGCCAAAGTACACCCCCACATCCAGACCCAAGTTAACATAATCTTTTTCTGTTTGTGTTACTAAACTTTTATTTGGTACAATGATAATGCTTCGACCATACGGTTCAATACTGTGACTCAAGGCAGCAGTCATAACTGTTTTGCCTGCGCCAGTGGCCACCTCCTGGATACATTGCGGATTGTTCAAGTAGTTGTTGACAATTTCAACTTGGTAGTCACGCATCATAACTGGTTCACCAGCTTGTGGATGGCCTTTGGGCCAACACTTGTGTGCAAATGAAGTTTCTTTGATTGGTGCAAACTCAAAAGACACCGAGTAGTCACGTTGATCATCTAGATCAACATTGTAGTTATACTGATCAAGTATGGGAATGATTTCAGGCAACAAGTTAGTGAATGTGCTGCCTCCAAGTTGGAAGTAGGCCATCTTGCCGTCCCACCGACCAAGTCTCACTGCCGGCAAATACCTAGCATAAGGTATTTCGTATTTGAATTGTTTTGTTAATCTTTGACGCATGTCTAAATCAAGCCCTTCGAGCTTGACATTCACTTCGTCTTTGATTACAATAGTGCAGTGTTTCATATATAGGTGGCTAGTTCGGGAAATACAGAAGTAAAACACAGTCCTCTGTATTGGTCATGGACCTGTGTTCTTGTTTTAAATTCATTAAACAGTGCACTATCATCAGTGCTTTCCAATAGATTGGCCCATTTAATTACTTCATTATACTGGCTTTTGTTCAAGCTGTCAATGATATAGGTGCGAGCAGGATCTGCCCATACCGTGGGACGAAGTGGTTCTGGATTGTGCAGTTTGCCCATCCACGGAGTTGGCAATCCCACACTTTGACACCAACCAATTAATTCATCAAGGTATAAAATATTATATGCACTAACTGTGCAAGACACACTGATCTTAAAATTTATATTTTTGGTCTGATATTCTAAAAATCTTTTAACGTTATTCTGCAACGTTGCCCAATCAGCAGGATACCTGATGTACTCGTAGCGTTTACCAACTCCGTCTATGCTGAGTTGTAGATCTATTTCTTTGAAGTTGGGCCATTTTTCCAAGCACTCCTGACTTGGCCAAGTGCTGCCGTTTGTGGTGTAATGTATACTGATGTTGTGTGCTTGCCCTGATTGAATGTAGTGGTCCAACAATGCATGATGTTGATCAATGTTGGACAAAAAAGGTTCGCCGCCGTGAATATCAATGTGTATTAGTCCAGGTGCAATTTCAACCAAGGTATCAATTAAATCTTGCCGTACACGTTCGATAGAAGGTATTTTAACATTGTAAATGTCGTTGTACTCTTTTTGCCATTTGCTACTGGCATAGGGATTACACATAATGCATTTGAGATTGCAAACGTTGCCAATGGCAATACTTGCTGTCAACAGTTGGTTGTTGTTGAAATCGTAGCTGTCGTACTCGTGTTTAAACCTATCATAATCTAGTTGTCGCTTACTTTTAACTCCAACAGATTCTTCAATTTGGCAACGCTCGCATCCTGCTGGCCATTGTCCGTTTACAAAATCAGTCTTGACTGATTCCAGCATTGGGCTGTTACGATAGTCTTCGATGCTGTGTTTGGTAATATTTAAAACGTCAGGACTCTGTTTAAATTTACAACAAGGCAACATATTACCTGACGGCAATATTTCAATGTTGTTCCAAGGGGCGTAGCAAAAGGGTTTAGTTGTCATGCTGTTTTTCTAACCAGGCTTTATATATAGCCCGGCCTTGGTCAGAAACGGGCAGGTCAATTTTGCCTAATTGTTGTATGGCATGCCCTTGCACAATTGATTCGAGTTTTATAATTTTGTCTGTGTAGTTGGATACCAACTGTCCATAGTCAACAAGTATTTGCGCATAATCCTCTACTGAGCTTGCTCCACAACTGTCTGTCATTCTGGTCCAGGATTCTGACCTATGTAATTTTTTAAATCTCTGAGCGGCCCACAATGCTGTTGAAAAGTCTTCAACAACAATAGACACAAAAGAATGGTCGCAGGCAATATGATATGCAAGATCGTGACTGGGTATACTAGAGTACTTTTCTGAGACTTGGTCAATGTACAGAGATTTGTCTATGTCGCTGTCAAACAAGTCTGGACGTTTTAGTCGAATTCGATCTGGGCTATGCACAATTGCATTGTTTCTAAAAACTACATCTGTGGGATCTATTAGTGCAGTTATAAGATCGCCGCAGGTGCCGCCTGTGTAGCACACAATGCTTAAACTATTGTCCATGGCTGTCCTTGATAGACAAAAGCAAACTTGATATTTCCATTTGTGGAGTCTGGGTTTTCAAACGTGTCGTAATTTCCGTTGGCATCAGGCAATTTTTTTCTAAAATTGATGTCTGACCAAACCAATGTTAACCCAAGTGCTTCCAAAGACTGAGCCCATTCCAAATAGTGTTGTTCAATGTCCACTAGTAAACGGTTAACTCCTGTTATTTGCGTATCTCTAAAACTATAAAAAAATCTGCAACCAGGGTTCATTGCCTTGATGTATTGCTTGATCCACTCAGTTAGCCCGTCACTGTCTACCCAATGGTCTCCTCTGTTGTTGACCACTGCAAAGTTATCGGCCAACTGTGGCAATGATTCGGCCAGTTTATCTTTGTCTTGGCACACTATTGCGTTGGGATAAAAACTTTTTACTATGGAAAAATGTTCAATTGCTTGTATGTTTGGGAACAAGTCTTGCAGGTAATAACCGGCACTTCCGTAAAACACTGTAAAGCCAGGTTGGCAATTCTGTAATACAAACAAATCATGTTGGTCAATTACTAGATTGTTTGGGCGTTTACGATTCCACAACCAATAATAATGTCTAATCCGGCCAATGCGATATTTGATGTACTGTGTTTTCCAGTCATCCTTGACACTTGCGTGATTGTAGAATTCAATGATTTTTGTCATCTAAAGATGTAGTAATGTCTATCTGGCACTACCCAAGTAAACGCCTTGCCTTTTTCTTCAATGTCCAAACTTAAATCAATGACTGTGGCTGCAACATTCTTTTTTAACCACTCTGTGATGGCCATGTTGTATTCATTGTTTAAAGTGGTGTCATGAAAACTATTGTCTATATTAATGTATGTACTGTTAAAGCACACATACAAGCTGGCGCATTGGTCAAGATACTGGTGTATGTGTTCAACTATAATTGGACAAGGATACCTACTAAATTTTTGGTCTGTGACTATTACAATGTCTGCTTTGTCCACCGTTGGCACTTCCGACTCTTCAAGGCACTGCAATATATCTGTGTCAATCACAAGATATGGTTTACTAAACCCATTTAATTTTACAAAGTCAGATATTTGTTTGTCACGACGCAGTACCACTTCCTCATCAAAGAAATTTCTTTGTAGCCTGCCAAAATTCTTTGCCCATTTGTACAAGTTTGTGGGACCTGCTACAGTAAATGTTTTTCCTTGGAATTCTGTTTGCATTGTATAGTTACCACGTCGTATATTTACAAATAAAAAAACAGGCACCTTTTTAGGGGCGCCTGTATAAAACGGATAGCCTAGGAGCTAGACTATAATGGCTATCCGGGGAAACTATTATGCCATGCGATCAACATTCTGACCTGCTCTGTTCATTTGACGATTCATTTCAATGCGTTTTTGTTCACTAATTTCTGCCAATTGTTTGTTGCGGCGTTCTTCTAATCTACGTTCTTCGTGGCGTTGCTCCAGCCGGTTGCATTGTGTGCGCTGGTACATTTCGTTGTTGTAGGTGGTAACTTTGCTTACATCCATGATTTGTTGTCCTTGCTATCTTTAGTTATCAACTCCGAAATGTTGTTTAATCTGTTCAGCAATCATACGACCAGTCCAAGCAGGATGTTCTTCACAAGTCACTAACATTTCCCGAACAATCAACTCGGCGAACTTTTCCATATTACTGGGTAGTCCTATTTCCAAATAATCTTTTGAGTAACCAGCCTGTTCGGCAAGTTGTCGAATTCGTTTGTTCATTCTTCAACTCCGAAATGTTGTTTAATCTCGTCCCTAATCTCTTTCAACGCGGCATAAGTCCATTCACATGCCATTTCACCTGCGGCACTATTGCCAACAGGAATACGATGTGTTTCAATCTTGTCAATACATTCTTGCACAATCAACTCGGCGAACTTTTTATTAATCTCTGCCACATCATTGATCATTCTGTCATCAAAAAAACCGGTACTAAACAAATCCGCAATTTCGTTAGCAGACTGTAAAGCAAGTTCTTTAATTCGCATCTTACCCATGGATTGATTGCGACCTTTCGCAAACTCGTTATACTTTTCTTCGGTGCCTATACTATAACCACCGTCACCGGCATTGATGTCAGCACCTGCCTTAATAATTTCATTCATCTGTTAACTCTACAATTCCAAAATGAATAAGCAAGTCCCTGCCCAGCAACGGACCATGTTCCCAGGCACTTCTTGCATAACGGTCACATTCCCTAACAATCAACTCGGCAAACTTTTCAGTGTCAAATCTATCTACCATATAACTGTCGAAGGCATTGGTACCACGCTGTTCACGCACAATGCACTGACTTTTTAGTTTATCGATAAGTTGATTCATTTAGTTGTCCCAAGTATCAAGAAGTATAATGTATCCAATCATAAAAAACAACCAACCTTGCGCTGTATTACCTTGCGCAAAATACTGTAGTCCACCTAGTACATTGATGCCGCCAATTGTGTAGCCAATGGGACGGCGATATGTCCCAAACCAAACTGCAAATTTTTCAAACATAGTGATTCCTTTATAAAACGGCACTGGCAATCGATGCCGCATTCCAGGCCGACACAAATATATTGAGCCAACCCATGGTATTGCGTTCTTCTTTAAAGGCGTCAGTGGCCCAACTCCAACACAATACCATGAATATGGCATTTAATAAAATGCCCCAAGTCATTTAGGCACTCTTCATGCAAGTTGTCTCGGCCATGAGTCTCCACTTTGCAGGGAAGCTCTTGACCAAGTCTGCAATCTTCAACGCCATGCGCAAGCTCATCTCACGCAGGCGAGCTTGGTTGGTGTTCATGAACTCAATAATGTCATCTTGTTGCATCTCTGAGAACTCGTAGTCCTGGAACAACACACCATCTTTGGCAATTTGCTTGATGCGCAGGATCTTGTCACGCATGGTGTCAAGCGTCAAGTCCAGATAGTGACAACGACTCTGCAATGCATCCAAGTGGTCACGCAATTTTTGCGACTTCATCTTGTCAAACTTTAAGTTAGTGATAAAGATCACACTGCCTTTAAACTCAAAACTGTCTGGGATACCTTCTCTGCGCAGAGTACTACTCTCTGACAACCAACTAATTTTACGTTTCTTGCCTGAGTCCAAAGCACCTTTCAGCAAGTTGAGTGCAACGTCATCTAACAAGATGCTGTCACAGTCGTCAAACACCAACACACAATTGGCATCACTGTATTTGTACAGAGTCTGGTATAGGCCAATTGGAGTGGCACTGCCTTTGACTACCTCTGCACGGAGGCGCTTGTCTGCAATCTTGTCAAACAAACAGGCTTTGTCAACTTCTTTCTCAACACCAAAGCTCTTGCCTACACCAGGAGGGCCACTCACAATCATAGCACGGATGTCGCCGGCAGTGCATGCCTTGGTCATCTCTGTAAGGATTTCAAAACGCTCGCGGATACGAGCCATTGCTTGTTCTTCGGTTTCGACAGACAGTGTCTGTTTGAATTCTACCACTTTCGCGGGCTTAGTAGATGTCATGGATTCTCCAACAATTTCAATATCTTCAATGTTATCGACTTTGACTCGAACTACGTCATGGTCGGGTCCGAAATGGCCGTCACTGTCCACAGTCACAAAACCACCTTTTGCACCTTGTGCAAAATCTTTGACAAGGGTAAACGCAATACCACGCACAGTTTGATTGCGGTAAGTGCCTTTGTGTATTACAACTTGAGTCATTGCCAGCTCCTTTTTTTAGTTTATACAAGTATTATAGCACTAGTTGAATTATTGGTCAAGTGGCACAAACAACTTGGTGCCCTCGCCCATAACAACCTTATAAGCTTCCAGAGCTTGATGGGGCTGAGCCAAGGGGTTTTTCTGGATGAATTGCAGAGTTTCCAAAAAGCCCATGCCCAAAAAATTTGCCTCTTTTTTAATAACTTTGATTGCTGTGCGCATTTGCATGCCTGAGCTCCTTTTTAATTACTATACAAGTATTATAGCAAATTGGGAAATATCGGTCAACCGAAATGTGTGTTGTGTTTTTACAACACATTTCCGTTGTGATCAAAGCACACAGGCTCATTAAACTCGGGAAAATCCAGGCCGTGTGGGGCTAGACATTGAGCCACTCTAAATAGGGTAATGCCTAATATTTCAGCAATATCCTCGGGTTCAAAATCGCCCATGACATAAAGATTACTGATATTCCAATCAACTGATTTTGTAGTATTTACATAATCGTCTGAATCAATATTGGGACCATTATCACATTCTAATATTAATCTAGTATCATAATCGGCATATTCAATAACGGACATTATCGACTCCTTATTAATTTACAATACTAGTATTATACAAAATGGGCAATTTCTGGTCAACCAGACCAGTGTGGTTAAAAACACACACTTTTCATGACTGTCACACCCAATGCGTGGTTATCACACTGTCTTGGATTTGATGTGGCTTGGGGTTGCCGTGGAAAACAACAATGCTGGTCTCTGGCAACAGAGATGAACCAGCGTTGGGTTTACGATAAGCACGAGTAGTCATGTCTAGGCCGCCATCTTTGACTTCCCATCGCCAACTTTTTACAAATTTTTTATTAAAGAAACGTCTCTGGCTTTCAGTAATGACCGAGCCAATGTAGTCTTGGTCGCCCGGATGTTGTTTGCTGACATTGTCCACAGTTTTTTCAGCAAAGTCTACCCAAATTTGATTCCATTTTGAAGTATCCCAATACATCACACTGGAGTTCATGCCGGTCCAATTTGGTTTCCATAAAAATCTAAAATCGTGTATGGTCCAGAAGTGGCTTGGGCTTAATCCCAATATCCAATCGAGACTTCCTGTTATCACTACATCCAAATCAAAATAAAGCAATTGTCCTTGAAAGTTTTTTTGATTAAACAATTGCATCTTGTACCACCAGGCCTTTCTAGCACCTTTGATGTTGGGCCAATCTTCTAGAACATGCTTTACCATGTGTGCAGGAACTGGTCTGTTGTGTTCAGTGAATACATGAAGTGTCACTGGCACACTGAAATTTCGTTGTAATGCAGAATAGAGTTTTTCTACATACTCCCAACTGTAAACATCGCCATGTATTACACACGCACAATCTATGCCAGTTCTTGGAGTGCTGATCGGCGCAGCCTTTTTAACCATAGTCCTTGTTTCAATTCTTCTAAAGTATATTCTGTGTGGCAAAGTTCAATTAACCATTGCTCTCTGTCAACATTCCCAGGATTCTCAATGGTATCAATACTTATAGACACAGGGTGGGCCAAGCTGGTTTGGTCAACCACAACTGGTGTTCCATTAAGTGCTGCCTGAATTCCGGGGCCGCTGTTATAATTTACTATGGCATGATAGTCTGTGCCAAAATCAAAATCGTCATAGGTATTTGCTATTTTGGTAGGGTTTTGCCATTTAACGAATTTGTCAAACATGAGTCTGTTGATCGGAGATCTAGGGTGGGGCCGTATCAATATATGTCGATCTGTTACTTTTCTTATTTCTTTAATTTGATCAAGTAACCAATGTTCAATGCTTGTTATACCAGATAGTTGCAGACTCTTTGAATGCTGGGCAGTTAGTAATATGTTAGGGTTGTTGACAGATTTTTGTTTTAGTGCAATACCAAGTTTCCTTGGACGATCAAGATCTAAATTATCACGATGTCCGTAATACCCGTCGGCGGTTACATTGTTGACTGCTACTTTCCATGTAATGCCACGATGCAATGCACCCACTTCAACTATGATAACCGGCTTGCCTTGTTGTCGGTACTGTTCATACACAAACTGATTTGCGGCCATTCTGCCTTGCCACAGCACTGACCAAATTATTGCGGCATCACAGTCCATTGAATTTTCAATTAACTGAATTCCTGCATTTTTTAAACTAGCCAGCACCGCAGGCAATACATCAACGCTGTTCCTGGCGCATTGTGTGGGAAAATATGCCATTGTTTTAATCACTAAATAACCCTATATAATAACATTAACTACTTAATCTAAAACCTATGCCACAAAAATTTATAGTTGTAACAACGTTTAACAAGCAAGGCTATCAACAGTACGGTCAACGAATGATATCAACATTTGTAAAGAACTGGCCCGCTGAAGTTGAATTGCGTGTCTATGCTGAAGGTTGTACCGTTTTAGAAACTGCTGATAATCTCACTGTGGTTGACCTTGACTCTTCGGTGCCCGAGTTGACAGCATTTAAAACTCGGTGGCGTGGGGTTCCCAAAGCCAATGGCGATGTAGGCAATGACCCAATACGATCAAAACGAAAAGATGCTGGTAAAGGTTTTAAATGGGACGCTGTGAGATTTTCACATAAAGTGTATTCAATTTTTCATGCCGCTAAAAATACAGATGCAGATTGGTTAATTTGGATGGATGCCGATATGGTTTGCCACGGACCGGTCGGAATGAAATTTTTAACAACCATGTGCCCTGCTGGCAAAGACATTTGTTTTCTTGGCAGGGAAGCAAAATACACCGAATGTGGCTTATACGCAGTTAACTTACAGTCAAGTCTTGGGCAAATGTTTTTGCACAGATTCCAAGAATACTATGATCAGGATTTTATATTTGAATTTGCCGAGTGGCATGACAGTTATGTATTTGACAAAGTACGTGACAGCGTGCCGTGTCAGGAATTTAATTGGAGTGCAGGGCTGATTAACGGAGAAGGACACCCGTTGATCAACAGTAGTTGGGGGAGTTATTTAGATCATCTCAAAGGAGATCGAAAATCACTGGGCCACAGTAAACTCAAAGATCTAAAAGTTGCTCGCCGTGAGCCTTACTGGCAACATCTTGCTTCTAAGTAACCCATTGGTTGCTTTTAGTCAAGCTTTTTTTATTGGTATCAGCACGGCCCATGAGATAATTGTGACATTGTAGAGTTACAACACGAATATTCATGGCATTGTCAGCTGGCAAGAACGTAGTTTTGTAAAAGTTGATCAGTTTGTTAGCCCCTGTGGGCGTGAGTCCATAGCCCACTGCGCCGGGCATTACCTTGCCTTTGAACTTGCCCGCCTGTGGTTCACCTTCTGGGGTATAAAGTTTAGAGGCGTAGAACTCATTGGTGTACACTTCTTTGCCAGTGGCCAACAACAAAACATCATGCCAGTCTACTGGAATAAATCCACGTTCAAAAATCACATCATCTTCAAAAATTAATATTGGTTCTTTGTTTTTTGCACATTGTTCCCAGAGACGGTAATGACTGTGAAAACACCCCATTACACCCGGTCGCATGCACGAGGCACGATATTCATCATCAACTGGGTTTCCTTTAAAACTGGTGTGGTATAGTGTGCGATGTTCTTTGGCAAAGATCTTTGCGACTTTATCTCCATACGTTCCTTCAAAAAACTCAGCATCTACACCAAATTGTTTAAGATCATTGATGACACGTTGTGCACTAGAACTCGACGATGGTATGCGAGACAATCCAATTACATAAGCTTTCATATTAAATATTTATAGTATGGGCACACTGCTAAGTATTTTCATGAAGCCACACACATTAATTTCAGTGATGTTACCAACACGACAACGAGTACACCTATTAGAGCGCACTGTGCGCTCACTGTTAGAAAAGGCTGCCAATCCAAAGTTGATTGAAATCACTGTGGCCTACGACCAGGACGATGTTGAAACACACAAGTACTTAAATTCTAGTCTTTGGCCAGAGCTATTGGGTACGTTTGGAGCAACTTCACAACTACATCGTACCCCGACCTGGGGGTACAGTGAATTACATAACTATTATAACTTGTTAGCCAAAACTGCCAACGGTCAGTGGCTGTTGCTATGGAATGATGATTGTATAATGGTCAGTGAAAACTGGGACACCCAAGTAAAAGAAAACATAGATTTTATTGGAATGTTACACATGGCCACTGAAAAATTTAGAAGTGAGCTTACACTGTTTCCATTGGTGCCACGGGTCTGGATAGATATCTTTGGAAAATTAAGTTTGTGCAATTTATGCGATTCGTGGATACAAGATATTTGTTATGAGATTGGTGCAGTTCGTGCAATCTCGGCAACAGTGATACATGATCGATATGACGTAACTGGCAATAACCAAGACTCTACATATCTAAATCGTGATTATCGAAAAAAGATCTACAAGTCAGATGAGATGCGCCAGGTTAGGCACGAGTGGGCTCAGAAACTCCAGGAATATATTACAGGTACTTCCGCATGTGATTCCAGCAGTGGCCTTGTTGAAGATCGTCAAAATCCCAATGAAACATTGCTAGTCGGTTGAGCCAAGCCTGTCTTTCGGGCAATGTTGGGTTTTCTAACAGTGAGAAATCAGTATTTGCAATTTCTCTACACTGGCTGTTATCAGGGTCTGTTAAAAATATCGGAAATCCTTCAATAGCGGCTGCCACAGCTGGGCTAGAATTATGATTAACCACAGCCCAGCAATCTTTAAGATTATCAACCAAAGAATCTGTGGGGCTCGACACAGTGACATTGTCAAACTGTTTTAAGTGCTTGCTAAAATCATAAATGGTTTTGTCGCCAGGGTGCGGTCGCAGTACAACAGGACGATCTGAGTGTTGTCTAATCTCGGTCAATGTTTCATCTATCCATGATACCACAGATTGCCCTCCCATGCTCCACCCACCATTTCTTTGCAAACAAATAAGCAAATGGTTTCCGTGTGTGCGATAAGGTTTGATTTCTAGTTGCAGTTTTTTAGCCAGTTGGTCCCAATTTGACTGTGTTGGCTTGCTGTCGCAGTATATGCCAGTATCAGGAAAAACTCCATTGAAACTGTATCTTAGATAATGAGTTGGGTTAGCCGTGTCTTTATATAAAAACAAATTGCTGTCAATGACAACTACATGTCGGTTTTTTGCCAGCTGTGTGTCAATCACTTGTCTTCGTAAATTAAGATGTTTTGAGTTTTTAGAATTACTATGCACCCACCCAAGTATAACAGCAACATCACAGTCTACTAGATCTGTGCCCGGCAACATCACTGCATTATCACCACACACGCGAACACCTTTCCAGAATTTTTGCAAGGCCTGTATTTTTTCTGGGTTGTTGTTATTCTTTGGCAAGCAATCTTGATAAACAACCACTGATATCTTATTCATTAAGGATGTTCCAAATATTTTTGTGCTGGAGTTCTTTTACATGAAACTGACAGTACGCCAAGTGGCATAGCCAGTCATGCATTAAATCCTGGTCTGGCCAAAATGGATCTTCTATTGTTGACAAATCGCAGGATGCCACTGGCATTGCTACGTGTTCTGGAGCCAGCACGAATGCCGGTACTCCTGCAATTACAGCTTCTACAGCCGCGTTACTGTTGAATGTTACTAGAGCATGCACATCCTGTGTCAACACAGTTGACAGTGGGTCGTGAACCATGCGCACTGTTTTGTGCTTGACTCGTTGTCGGACAACTATTTCTCGATCAGTGTGCTGTTTAAGTTTAGAAACAGTGTCATTGATCCAAGTGTCAAGATCAATTCCATAATGTCGACAAGGTTTATCGTCAGGCGCAGCCACAATTATTTTACTACCTGACAATTTTTTTCTAGACCATGTCGTGCCAATTTGATCTAATCTATCTGCTGGTCTTTTACGAATTTCTGTGTGTTGTAGCCCGTTCTTAACTATACGATGCCAAAGTTTATTTCCAAATCGATTCCTGGGTGATACAGTATTGCCCAGATATCCCGAGTCAACATAGTAAAAATCTCTACCTGTCTCTCTGCATCGATTCATAATTTTGTTCTTAAGAATACTACGCAGAACTATAGGATTGTGTGTTTTTAAAAAATCAAACTTCTTGGTGTCTGTTACATTGGCGCCAACAGCTTTGGCCAACATGTTTATGTACTCATCGTTGCCGTTGTCACTGAGATAAACAAAGTCAGTTGGACTCATTTTATATACTGCGTTGCTGGCAGTACTCAGTGAGTATGCGTTCTCTGTGCCAGTCATTGGCAAAGTTGCCTTGATTGGAAAATTCATGAAAGCACGGAGTTCCTAGTGTGTAATGAATCAACTTGGCCGATGGGTTCCACTCGTATTCAACATCCAACCAATTCCATTCCGAAGGCAGTTCACCTATGCGATCATCATCTAGCCACGAGAAGCGGTGGAGCTCACTGCCTGTGGATTTCTGTATAAACTCGGGAGTAAGTCGCCGGTTAGGAAAACTATTACAATTCCACAGAATAACACTACTCCAATTTTTTCGAGGATAGTCTTCATTTCGTGCTCCTAGATATTTAACAGGCATGCGTGTTTTGTAATCGTGTTTGACTACCATAACATCCATGTAAGGGTTTTGCAAATCCCATAACTCAACAATGTCTCCACGCACAATCATGTCACCGTCAATAAAAATTGCCCATCCAGTGTAGTCCATTAAGTGTGGCACAAGAAAACGTGTGTAGATAAAATGATTGCTGCCATCAGTGTGTGTTTCTTTGTAGTCTTTGAATAAGTTTAATGCTACAGGAATAATAGCCACCGGTTTACTGGCATTACGTATAATACTATTAACACAAGTATGATACGCTATAGCTTCTCTAGGATCGTAGCCGACAAATACAGGAATTGGCTTCATTGACGTTCGATGTCTTCTTCTATACAATTATTGCCGTATTGTATTTCAATTAATCTAAGTGGTTGGTCAGTTTCATTGCACAACATGTGCCATTGCCCTAAGTTAATAAAAATGTGCTCATGCAGTTTGTAGTGCCCGACTAGGTCATGGTCGCTCGACGAATCCAAGGTATAGACTGCAGCCTCACCTTCGGCTACAAACCAAAACTCAGCACGGTGTTCGTGACGTTGCATGCTCAAGCATGTCTTGGGTGTTACTGTTAGTTCTTTGAGTTTGGTATGAGTGCCTACTTCGTGTAGCACACGATAGTAACCCCATGCACGAGTTGTTCGGGGCTTTTTCCAATCTTCTAAAATCCAGGACGAGGAATTGGCTTTATCTTCTCCTCCAACACCAAACACAAACTCCACATCATCGAACACCATTTCTGGAATGTTGTCCTTGGTTCTATCTCCGCCATTGGCAAAGATAATACGTGCATCTGGATATTTTTCTCGGACTTGACGTATGGCATCAACACTAGACCCATCGTCGTCGTTGAACTCAATTACTTCGTCAACCATGTGCAGGTTGCCCAACACCGTCATACGTTCACGCCATGGCATAAAAGGGCGGCCTTTTTTACGGGCAAGCCATGCGTCGGAATTTAATCCCACCACTAGGTAATCGCCTAGGTGATCAGCATGATTAAGATAAGAGATATGTCCAGAATGGATGGGGTCAAACCCGCCGGTTACAATTACAATATTTTGCATGAGTTATTTAATATTATTAGACATTGGTCTAATAATAACTTTTTAGCTCATTTTTTCTAACTACAACACTATATTTGCTACCAAAAACTTCTGGCCACTTATCTCGTTTATCAAAAACCTCGATACACTCGTTGACAATACTTACATCCATGTGTCTTAGTATTTTGTGGCGCCACCAGTCCGGTTCTTTGATTATTGAATGAAAATTTTGCCCATCGGGCAATGACTTCCTAGAAGGATGACAAGCAATGGTAAAAAATCCAAGACGTTGTATTTTTTCACTGATTATTTCTAGTGTGTCTTCAATGTGATCAGGATTGATGTATTCCAATGCATCTATTGATATCACTGAATCAAATGTCCCCAATGGCAGTATATTAAATCTAGGATTTGTAGGCTCATATCCGTGCACTTTAATTTCAGGATGTGTATGTTTAATAGCAGATATTAATGCGCCGTTGCCGCATCCTGAAATTAAAATATTAGGTGGGGTGTGTTCAGCAATGAACGGTTGTATTATCTTGAATTGTTTTTCACCGTTGTCAAACATACCATCGGCATGCATGGTTTGAATTTGTTGATAATTTTCATTGTTCATTATAGATAATTCAACTTGAGTTGAATTATATTTATTATTCCTGCCCCATCCATCGGAGACTGCGGTCTACCCAGGGCAACACCAAATCTTGTTGCCGTAGAAATCCATATTTTACTACACTTTTTTCAGCAGTCTCAGGCAAGACTTTGAGATCTACCAAGTCATACAAACGTGTTTTTCTTGGATCCAAGGGCTCCACAGTGCCTTTATAAACAATGGCATGTAGCCAAGGATCGTTCACTTCTTTTTTAAAAAACCCGTCTCTACAATCAAATCCCGAGACTGCCAGAGCGTGTATTAAACTGGGCATTGTCCAATTATAATAAGATCCATCATGCTGATCAAACACCTGCTTATTTCCAACTAGGTTAGTTGTTTGTGGAATAGTGATTACCAACATGGCGTTTTCGTTCATGACTTTGTGCCAATTTTTTAGAGTGCCAAACACATCAACAACATATTGAAAACTATCGTGTGCCCATACTAAATCATAGCGTTGTCTTCCCACAATCGTTTCTTCAAAATCTTGTTTTTGGTAACGAATATTTCCATATGCCCGAGGAAGGCCTAATCGATCTTTTATATCTATTCCTGTGCATTGAATGTTTAACGGCTCGGGATTTTCATCTCTGGTAGTGCGTGTTGCCCACCATTCAAGATCGAGGCCCGAGCCACATCCCATGTCAACCATGCTGACAATGCTTTGCATAAAGTCATCAAACTCATACAGTGCTTCAAGTGTTTCTAAGCTATGCGTGTGACTGTTTTCTGTATTGGAAAAAAGTATATTAGTCATTTATTGGATTTCCTTTATCATTGACTTCAATCCAGGTATAATCGCCCAACCATTTTACTCGACAAATATAGTCATATTCTTGGGGTTTACCTGTGCACCAATCTGTTGGTCCTGTTAACACCAATCTTGTAAAATTTTTTCTCGAATCGTACACTAACCAATATATCTGTCCGTGGTATGTCTGAAACTGATAAACAGCCTGGTGTACCATGTCAGTTATTTCAAGTCTACGTTTTATGCTGTCGGCCTGTTTTTGTAGCACAGACACTAGTTCCATGATACGATTATACTCTTGCTGGCCGTGCATACGAGCCACATTAAGCATGATATCTTTTTGTTTTTCAACAGGCACTAGATCAAACTTAGGGCCGCCTACTTCTGTAGGGTACTCTGATACGTTTCGATTAATAAACGTGATCAACGAGTTGTTAACTTTGCCGTCAATGCTGTTACGACCCTTTGCTTGATTGCTGTTGTTATCGGACATTTAAACTTGTATATCTTCCATACCGGCTGTGCGCAAACGAACAATATGCCCCATTTGCCACTGCTTGGTATCCAGGCCTTTCATGATACCTAACCATTTGTTACGCAACAGTGCTACTTCGTTGATCAAAGTTTCAAAATCAATAACTTCATCCTCACCGTCAACATATTTCTCGGCATCTCTGCTTGTCAATGCTCTAGCGTACCCTTCCAGGTACTTTTGAAAATGTCTACGACGAATTTTTCGTAGCTGAATATTGAGAAAATTGAGTACTGCCTCAATCTCTTGCAATTGATTAAACCGGTGTTCTGTCACGCCCGGCAATGCAGTGATATTTTTTTCTACAACGCCGCCAATTCGACAATCATTTTTAGCCGTGGTCAATTCTTTCTCGTAGTGAGCAACAAAGTCTGGAAGAAGACTTAGGTCACTGACTACTCGACTATACCACATTACTCTTCCCAGTTTTCGTCGTTGAAGTCATCAAAATCTTCGTCTTCTTCTACATCTTCGTCTTCTACATAGTTCTTGTCATCGTCGAGGTATGCAGTCAACGCACGTTTGATATCAGAATCACCTTTAAACGCATTGCGAATATCTTCCACGTCTGAATCATTGTCCATCAAGATCTGTACCACAGTCTCTGCGGCTTCTGCACGATCAACTGTGTTTACAAAACGTTTGAGTTCGCCCCAAATTTCACTTGCTACTACTTCACTCATTCTGAGTCCTCCTCTGAGGTACTTACCTCTGCCTTCTGATTTGCAAAGTCTTTCATTACTATATCTAAACATGAGTCATCGTTGCGTTCCCAACCCTTGCGAAACTTCTTGATAATTTCACCTGCACTGGTTGTAAACACAAGACTGTTGCCTTCTTTCTTGAGTAGGCTTTTTTTCTCGATCAAATCAGTTAGCCCCGAATACGGACTCATGCCTGTTGTGTATGGAATCTTAACTTGCACACCTTCAAACGGTTTTGCGTAACGAGTTTTCATGACCTTACAGCCTGCACGAATACCATTAACTTCGCTTACTTTGTTTCCGTCTTCATCTTCTTTGAGCTTCATCTTCTTCATGGCAACAACAATACTTGATGCATAGATAAAGCCTTGACCGCCGCTGATCTTGTCATCTGGGTCAAACATGTCCTGGCTTGCGTATGTGTGGTTGGTACAAACCAACCCTACATTGTAACTGCCAAACATGTTGACACAATTACGAACAAGTGCTGTTAGTGCCTTGGGCTTGCGGCCCAAGTCGCCCTTCATCTCACCAGCTTCAAACTGGTTTACATCTGTGGGTGTTAACAACATGCCCAGGCTGTCAATCACAAACAACACTTTGGGGCGTTCGCCATCTGGCAAGGCTTTGTAATCACTCATGAATGTTGAGATTGTTTTAGCAACGTCATCAATCATGGCCATGCTTAGTTTAAGAAGTTTATCTTGTCCGGTGTCAACACCAAGTGCTTTGAGCCAATCTTCATCTAAAGCGTTCTCACTGTCGATCAACACCACAAAGATACCTTGCTCCTGTGCGTGTTTAACAATGTTACCCGAACAAATATACGATTTACCTGCACCCGAGTCCCCGGCAAACACTGTGACCTTGCCTAAGGGAATACCGCGGTTAAAGTCGCCAGAGATAAGATAGTTTAGCGCATAGTTGCCTGTGCTAATCCAATCAGTGGGGTCATTGAATCCTATTGACAGTCCGTCAATACTTTTTGTGATTTCCTTGCGGAATTTTGATACGTCAAAAGGTTTTGCCATAATTTTTTGCCTTTAAAAAATAAATTTACGAATGTTATCAGCCCATTGTTCCATGCCATCTTTGGTTAGGTGGTACTGATCGTTGCTTAGATAATTGTACTTTATCCCGAACTCGTATGGTGTAATTGTAACATACTTCCCCCAGTCAATGCAACCATGATACTTGCTATTATGGCTAAGACAACCAAAATGTTTTTGATTGTCTGCATCGAATGGGTTATATATGAATCCAAACTTGTGGGGGATTTTTTGTTTATCTAAAAAATCCAATGTTTGCATAATAGTTAGATACGTCTGATCTTCCAACGATTTGCCGTTTTCTATATAATTAGACATAAATGCATTGTGCATTACGTTGTCTGCGCCATAGTTGTTCCACCAAAACAAATTTGAGTTAGTACACTCTTCTTGCAATTTTTTTGGCAATAACAAAAAGTCATCCAGCGACCCAACATCGGGCCAAGAGTCATCTCTTATATTTTGATAATTCCTAACAATACTACTGTTGTATTTGTCACCTCCACTGAAAAGATAACAAGTTGAATCAACTTGGCCGTGGTATTGAGTTTGGCCGGTAAGTTCTTTGGCCACGCTCCCGTCAGTTATTGCTAGGTCACAACGATTCACACCACTCCAGAGTATAAACACAAAGTCCGGTCGGTCTTCCAGCACAGAAGAAATTACACTATGTCCAATGAATCGATTGCCGGCTCCGGCGCGGGCTAAATTACGTATCTTGCTACCACTGAACAAATAGTCTGGCCAAGTGGCATTGTATGTAAAACTACAACCGGATACTGTGACTTTGTTATACATGTTTTAGTGCTGACTTAATGTAATTTTTACTAAAGTAGTGATCATAATTGTACTCAATGGTCTCGTGCTCTAACTGATACAAGTCTCTGAGATCGTCGGCATTTAAAATATTGTATTTTGATACCATCGATATTAACTCTAGTAATCTTTCAACTGGGTCGGCTATGCTGTCAAACTTGTAGTCAAATAAAATTCTGTACGGACGGAAGCCCCAGATATTTTCTAAATATTCGTGCCATCTTGGTTGTGCATAGGCCACAAACAATCCACGAGTCACAATGCTATATAAAAATTTTTCTGTGATAAATGGCACGTAACTAGTTGCCATTGTTTCAGATACAATGTTGACAAAACTATCTGTTAACTTAGATTCCAGGTTGTAAATGTTTTTGTTGTGATCAAATCTAGTATGTCCAAATGTGTATTTTGTTTCCAGAAATTCTGAATTGTTAGAAAAAAACTTTCCAAGATATGTTAAATTATTATTAGCAAGGTTACTAAGATGCCCGTTGAGTTCGTTGTTGGTTAAACTAAAATTTTTACTTGAGTACTGTGGGTCAAACAATCCAAACTTATCCAACATTGCCACTAATAGATATCTTGATATGTGAACAGTGCCATTGAATGAACATAAAAAATTTTTAAAAGTTAACTCTGGGTGTATACGATAATCATGAAAATGCCGAAAGTGCATGTTATCTTGCAATTCCGGAGAAAATACAAGATTTAAACTGCGATATTTTTTATGCACTTCATCATCGAGTTTCTGATGGTAAACAAGTGTGTGGCACAAGTCTGTAGATTTTCCATGCCAGTTTAGGTTTTCTAAAACAGCATTATTAAAGTGTAAATCAAACCCAGTCAAATGATCAGTGATAGTGACTTCTGCTGGCAAAGTCTGGGCTAGATTTATCTTGGGATAAGGAAAACCTAAGTTCATGAAAAAAACCCATAGTGTAGTACTATGGGCTTTTGTTAATTACGACTTGTTTTGTCTTGATCTAATCATGGCCAAAATGTCTTCGGCCTTCTGACTTGATGCTGGTGCTTTAACTGGTGCTGTTGCTACAGATGTGTCATCGTCAAACGGATTAGAAGTTGTCTCTACACTGTCTGCTACAGCACTAGGAACATCTACCCTTGTTGGGTCAACTCCAGATCGTTTGACTTCAGCGGTGCTGGGCATTGCCAGTCCGTTTGGACGAAAGTAGGCTCCCCAACGATCAGGATCATATGGCTGACCATCAACTGACGCTTCAAACATTTCTTTCATTACACGTAGCTCAACATCAGTCGGCTTCTTTGGCAAAAATTCTGACAAGTCGAATAGTCCAAATTTTGTAAGTACTTCTTGTTCTGCTTCAGTTAATGCAGATTCTTTACGTGCCCACTTACTAGTGCTGTAGTCAGCATAGCCGCCTTTGGTGGTTTTAGTGATACGGAAATCCAGGCCACGCAATAAGTCTGTTGGCAATTCTTCCAACTCAGGATCCATCAATGCACCCTTGATTGTTGTAAAGATTTGTGGACCAATGATAAATCTACGAATTGTATTCTCTGTTGGCTTATCATCACTCAACGGATTTTCACGAACAAAACCTTGGAACACATAACTGCGTTTTTTCCAATACTTACGGCCCATGTCTTCAAGACTTTTGTCTTTGAACCATGTACGAACTTCTGCCAGGATCGGGCATTGTTCTCCCCACATTTCAACGCACGGAACTTGTACCTGTACGTTTTTTGCATCCATCTCACCTTTGATTCCGTTGAATGGCAATTTAATCATTGCTCGTTCGGCCCAGAAAAATGTGTTCTTTGAATTGCCGTCGGGCAGGAATCGGATTGTTGCCGAATGTCCTTCTTCCATGTTCCAGTGGGGGTAAATTGCGTTGTCGCCGCTTGTTGTTTTTCCGTTTTTGCCTGACTCTGCGGACTGAAGTCTTGCGCGGATTTCTGCTAATGATGCCATAATGATTTCTCCTTTAATATGCCTAAGTTTAGCCTTTGTGTATGCCTGTAACAGCATGATGCCTATACAATATCTAGAAAACGCATACACATGTGTAGTATATGCGCATTTCCTGTTACTGTCAATGTTTATTTAGTAGTAATGTGTTCAATTAGTTGTTTTAATTTAGCCAAATCGCGATTAACCGACTCACTGCTCATGTTTGAAGGTTGTGTCATCATAACACCATCAGTGTCTAGGTCTTCAGTTGGTGCATCCGATTTGTCGTTGGGGTTAACAGACAACATGAATACTTTATTTTTGTTAAAAGGTTTGGCTCGCATGGTAATTGCTGCCTTGTTAGCTTTGTCTTTGCTGTCAAATGTAAAAGCATTGCCTTGTTGATCTTTGACAATTTTTCCGTTGATACGTACATACCAAGGACCGGCGGCTTGAGTTGCAAGTTTTTGGCTGTGTGCTTTTTCTTGTTCCCATTCGGCATCATGCTCTTGGCGTTTGAAATCACGCTTGCTGCCATCCATTTGGTCTTGTTGGTAGCGGTCATAATCGCCGGGGCTCATCAGATCAGGATTGGTGCTGCCATAACCGGCTTCGGCCATGTCTTGTTCTTCTTTGTCTTTGTTAGGCACAGCCATTGAAGATGGCAAGCCTGCATCTTTGCGTAGCTTATCCAGCAACTCTTGGTTGGTGCCACCGCCTAATTTGTCAAAAGCTTTGCTGGCACCGTGTGCAATAGCGCCGCCGACTTTTTTAACTGTGTCGCCAAACCCTTCATCAACACCGCCCAATGATTGTTCTACTTGGCGAACCCAGCCACTGACATCACTTGATCCAATTTCTTCAACATCACCTACAAAATCTGCAACGTCGTCAATGGCTTGAGTAATTGCCAAAGGGCCGTATTTCTTTACCAAGTCTAGTCGCTGTGATAATATTCTACGAGTAATAGCACCGGCCACTGGGTTATGATTTTCATCTTCATTTACTTCTTCAGCGTCATTTTGTTCAGCATCTTGTGCCATGCTGTTTACAGTAGGGTTAATATCAATTCCAAGCTCGCCTAGGCGATTAATCACTTCAGGGTTTTCCCAACAGTTGGCATTGGGATCTTGGTCAGCCAAATCGTTTAAACGGTCAAACAAGATGTCGTCGCCAATTAGGTCGTACAGTTGTTCTGTGGCGTTTGTGGCGTCGGCGCCTACTATCAATGGTTTGGCCATTAGCTCTTTGAGTTTGGCATCTGACTCTGGTGTGTCTGGCAATGCCCAAGTGCCTTCCATGACACGATCTGTCCAATTTTCAAATTCTTCTGCTTCTCTCATTTTGGGTCCTTGTAATTTAGCTAGTATTGGTAATGCCTCTTCGATGCGATTATCAATGGTCTGTTCAATGAACATATTTCGAATGTTTTCTACTGCAACATCAGTTTCGGTTATTTCTGCTGGGTCAAACGTTTCACGGGCTTCGTGATATCCTCGTTGACTGATCATGTGTTTGGCTTTTGCTTTTAAATCGCTGTAGTGTCGCACAGCATCTTCTGCCATTTCGGCTGCCGGCCCATTTAATTTTTTATGTTTGGCAGCACGTATAAATCTGCCCAATGTAGCCAATTCAACAACAACGTTGTTGATGTGTTGGCCAAATGCATCATAGGGGTTTCCGCCTTCGGCCACATGCCTTGCCAACATCCGACCGTGCGCTAGACTACGGCTAGGTACTTTAAATCTTTCACCGTCGGCTGTTTCTACAAACAATCCTTCAATGGCACGATAACGTGCTTCCCCTTCTTCAATGTTGCGATTGTGTTTGATCATCAAACGAACTTGTTTGGGTTGATCGCTGTAGCTGATATTCTTTTTACCATAGTAGCCTTCAAACAATCCTTCTTTGATGGCTGCCATGCCTTGCATGGTATATTTGAGTCGAGAAATATCCTGGATATCAAATTTGCCAAGATTGCTTCTCACAGCAAACGACTTCAGTTGTCCCAGAAATCCTGGATTTTTTCTACCAGTACCGTACCAGGCCGTTTTATCTTCGGGTTCCATGGTTCTACCAATGTTGTCCCCAGAGAATAGTGTGAGCTCTCTGGAAGGTGTTAATAAAATAACCACAGTACCGTAGTTTTTACCCGATGGTCCGACCCAATCAAAACTAAACAGTTCTGCTTCTGTTGGGTCATCAACATCGTTCCCAGCAACATCTTTGGTTTCTGGGTCAAAATCATGAGTAATTAACAAATTGTAAAGGGCAGAGTTGGCAGTATTTTCCATATTTTGTATTTATTAAATAGTCATCACAAAGGGCAATGGTTCAATTATAGTATCTTGATGATCTCGCATGTGTTCGTCAAGATTGCTGTGGTAGCTTTGTAAAACTTGCATCATTCGCACAACCAACAATGAGGACATTACAAGGTCGTCAGTTTCGCCTGCTTTTGCTTCGTAGCTGATTCCCATTGCAACAAACGTCTTTAATTCTGAAATTAAACTTCTACTTTTGATTTTTAAACGCCCGCTTTCGATCAAGTGTTTAAACTTGGCACAAGCAGATAATTTAGACTTGTTTGTGGTATTAAACCCTTTTCTAAATCTACGTCCCGAGCTGCCACTGTTTGAATCACTTAAAAAATAGCCTTGTATATTTTGCTCACCGTACTCAGCAATGCTGATCAATGCGGCTTCACCAATGGTGTTATTTTCCACACTGTAGTAAATGCTTTTTGGGTCGTTGACTGTTTCGTTTAACTGTTTGATAATGTCAGCAAGTATCCTAATTTGTGTCGGTATATCTGTTCTATTGTGCCGCCATTCAGCAATTTGCTCTGTGCTGTCTGCTTCAAACACTTGAATTGCGGCAGGGTCGCCACCTGTGCCAAGACTTGGATCCAGACCCACCACATATATTTTGTTTTTTTCTGGGCGTTTATACCAACGTACTTCACCTGTTTTGTACAAAGGATCTACGCCCTGTAGGTCAATCAGCTTGGCTGGCGCTATCAACGTTTCATCATTGATGATGAACTCGCAGTCCATTTCTCGACGGAAACGATCAGTTCCCAACGCGGCTCTTTGTTCCTGCGCCCAACGCTCATCACGGTCAGGGTGCTCGTTCCAAAATGATCTGTATGCTTTGAATCCATTTTGTCCCACTTCTGTGGGGTTGCCGTATTCATCTTCACACTTGTTGGCACCTTTCCATAGGAAGGCAAATTGATCTTCGTCACTGTTGGGTGTACTGGTGATAATTGCTTTACCACCAGTTGATAGTGTGGGACTGATTGATGTCCAGAATTCTCTGGCAATAGTGGGGCGCACAAATGCAAACTCGTCAGCGTACAGCAGTGATATACTCATACCACGACCGGTATTTTCTGTGGTAGTAGCACTTACAATACGACTTCCGTTGTCGAACTCTAGGCTACCTTTGTTGTAACTTGTGACTCCAGCTCTGATATGATCAGGCACACTTTCATATGCATAACGCACACGTTGCATGATCTCTTGTGCTCCAGTATACTTGTGTGCGGCCACAAGAATGGTCGAATCTGGCACAAACATGGCATACCACAACAAGTACCCGGCAGCACTTGTTGACTTACCTGTTTGTCGAGGCATCAAGCTAATCGAATAACGATAGTTATGGTATGTGTGTATCAATCGCTGTTGATATTCAAACGGATGGTACAACATTCGACCTTGTGTAGGATGCTGTATGTAAAAGAAATTGTCCATGAAGTAGATAGGACCATCTACTGCATCGGCACATCGAGCAAATTCTTCAAGTTGTTGATCATTGTACAGGACAGACTTGTACGGGGTTTTAATAAGCGAAATATCAGTTGTAGACATAGTAATATTTAACTGATATTAATGCTCACTTTAGACTTTGCGGTAGCGAATCGCTTGGCCAACCCAGCAGCCGGGTACCCTCGCAACTAGTGCGGTCCTAAGGGTGTTCTTAGTCGGCACGGCCACATTTGGCACGTTTTGCATTGGTCAATGCGCCGTAATTCACAGGCCATTCAGTGCCTGGGGTAATTTCTTTTGCGTTCTTGGGAAACTTAAATTGCACACCTGCTTGACTTTGAATGTTAGAAATCATTGTACGGAAGCTGGTTAAGTCGTTGCCAAGGTTAACATAGGGTTTGGTGTGGGGAAAACTCCATCCTGCAATTTCTTTTGTAGCATTGTTGATCACAATCTTGTAAAAGCCGTGTGGCACAATAACACCGTTGCCAATCGACTCGTCGCCAGCGCCATACAATGCGCCAACGTAGATGGTAAAAGACTGATTAAGTTGCACTGCCCAACCTCTTATAGACGTCTCTAACAGTTTCCAAATACCGCGATTAAGTGATCCGTGTTGTGGATACATGTTGGTCATCAAGAACGATTCGTACTCAACAATCTCACTCCAAGATAAATCACCATCGGGGGCAGCATGACCTTTGTCGTAGCCTGTACCGGCATAGTCATCTGGTCTAGCACCACCTTGTACTGAACGATCAGCTACAAAAGCATTTGTTCTTGGCCAGCATCCCAGTGCATTTGGAGGTGTTAATGTATAAGCAACATACGCAGGAATCTTTACAGGAGCGTCATATGCCACTAGATATGCTTCGCGACAAATGGGCTGAGTTGGTCTTTTTGTTTGGGCAAAGCCATATGGGCTGTGTACTTGACAGGCTTGTGGTGGTAGTGGGGCACGTTGTTCCCAGGCCCAGGCCTGTGAGGATACCAGTAGTAAGGAAATTAAAAGTTTTTTCATGTGTTATTAAAGTATTTCTTGCCAACCAAGTTGTGCTAACAAATCAGCATTGTTTGAAGTTGCTGTTATTGCCAAAGTGTAAGTATCACTTACTCCTGCCAATGTTCTACCTAACTGAGCATATATATTTTCAGCCTGAAGTTGAGCCACTTCTCTTGAACTTGCATATCCGCTTTGAACTGGCGTTCCACCACTAACTGCTGTTGCGGCTGTGTCAACATCTACTCTTGTGGTAGATCCTGTTCCTGCCCAAGTTGCACCGGTCAGTGTAGCATTACGCAATAATACCCAACGATAGTAGTTAACAGTAGGGCTTAATAAATCAACTTGATTAACTTTTACAACACTATTCAAATATGAACTATTCAATCTGATACTTACTATTGGATAGTATGTGCCAGCAGTTGCCAATCGCTTAACATTTATGTCAGTACCAGCAGTATTTGTTAATGCTGGCATATTGTACCCACCTTCACTAATAACAGTGGTACAGACTTGCTTCATCGTGCTTGCGCCTGATGTAGCACCCGTATTAGTTATTTCATATCTACAAGGTAATGTAGCACTACCCATATATGTTGTAGTGAATGCCGGGTCGTTTGCGTGATTGAAGGTGTGGCAAGTAATGAACTGACCGTTGATGACAAATCCAGTGCGAACTGTGCCTACGCCCAACCATTCAATGTCACACCAGAAAATCTGTGTGGCACTTGTATCTAATGTTAATCCACTTGGGCCAGTGCCATTTAGTTTATCAGTATTCCAATCTATTTGTGCGATTCTTTCTTCTACTAAACTACCTGAACTGCTTGAACGAATAACTAGGTTCTTAGTGCCATTAGCCTGCTCAAAATATACGCCATTGCTTGCGCCAAAGTATCCAACTCGTTGTCTTAATCCTGTCTTGCTAGGTGACATACAGAAACTTGACATTACTAGTAAACTCTTACCTGCTTGATAAGGGAAGCACCAAATACTTTCACGGATAACTTCACTACCGCTTGCCGCAGTTACATTTAAGTTTCTGACATTGGCGTTATAGTCAAATGTTACATTACCACTAGTGGCAGTAGAACTTGACCAATCATATCTACGATCACCCGTTAGTGCTGAATCAAAGAATGTGTATGGATTAGAAACACGCAATCTTGCAAATGCGTCTAGATTATTGCCGCCAAGTGTCACTTGCGGGGAGCCCGATAACGTAGTTACAACATTGCCAGACACAACCCAAGGGTTAGTGCCTTGAGCTACAGTGATGTTACCACCAGTGATATTAGCGTTGACATTGCCAGACACAACCCAAGGACTTGTTCCCTGAGCAACTGTGATATTACCGCTTGTTACAGTTACAGCACTATTACCGTCTATGCTGACTGGCATCCAAGGTACTGTTAAGTTACCTGATGTGCCTATTTCTGAGATGTGTGCGTCAATGTTGCCCGGAATGTTAACATTACCACTAATGATAATGTCGCCTTCGAACCCAGTGCGTACATACACATTACCACTTGCTTCATCGAGTGCTAGAGCTTGATTGATATTTCTTAGATACCATGGTGCTACTTGGGTTGGATCAGGTGTTGCCATTATCGGGGATAGCCTTTAAATGCCTTGATAGGACTTTGTGTGTCTACAAAGCCAGGCTCTGTGCTTGCGGGAGTAGAAACCATTCGTTTACCGCCGGGTGTTTTGGTCATTGACAATGCGGCGTCTATTAATTGCGCAATACCTGGGTTCATTCCAGCCACAATACCATGCTCACCAAATGCAGTTTCATCATGCCACTCGGGCAGGTTGGGGTTTACTCCATCTTTGACAGCTTCACTTCTTGCTCGTGCCAGTGCCACCCCAAATCTATAGTTGTTATAAGGGTCTGATGCACTGAGTCCAGGAATTACATAGGTATAGCGCATGGGATCAGCTTGCTCAGCCGGCAACTGGGCAGCTTGTTCTGTGATAAACTCGCGAGCTCTCATCTTGGATAGCCCTTGAAGCTTACCACAGGGCTTGTGGTGTTAACTGCAGGATGTTCTTCTGAGTCCAGGTCACCGTGGTTTAAATCTTTCCAGTTTGCGCCTGCGGCTTTGAAGGCCTGTTTGAGCATGTTTTGTTCAACTTTGGTGTAAGGATGTGCAGAACGTTTTTTGCCAACCCAACTGTTGGCATCCATGTCAATGGGTTTGTTTGTTCCGTCAGCGCAGGCCGCTGCCATCATCACTCGGTTGAGAGTATAGTCACTGTTTTGCCGTTCAGAGTCGCCAAACGTGTTAAGCCCCACAGTGGCAGCTTGTCTTCGTTTGCCTATGGTGCCATCTCTTTCCGCAATGAATTCACGTGCTCTCATTAAATTAAACTTGTCTTACTGCGTACTTGCCTGAGGTGGTAGTTCCTATTTCAGTAATAGTTGCTGTCCCGACCAATGTGAGTTTATTCCCAACTCCTACAAACACATCCATGCGGTTGTTGGCCGGAACCGAAGGAGGATTAGAATATAAATTGCCAATTGCCGACGGGTACAATACATCCACCTGAAAGGTCACTGGGCTAGTGCCGGCAACAATTCTCACTTTGTCGGTATAAATTACCTGTGCTGATGCAGAGGTGTATACATTTGCTTGCGGCATTTTATTTTCCTTTTACTATAATTATTTTGTTTCGTATCTATTATACAACTCCCAGAGGCGTTTTTCGTTAGATTCGGACATCGGGCCTTGACGAGACGTCTGACTGTTAACCGGAGCAAGAACTGTCTGACCAGTGCTCTTGCGACCGTTTAATCCACCACTCAGTGTGTTGACCATGGTGTCAGTGTTGCTGTACTCAGTGTTGGGACTGTTTGCAAGTTCTTCATCAATGTGGTCGCAGCCACATGGGCTCTGCCCACAAGAACTGCATGATTCATTTTGCCCAAGTCCGGCCATTTTTAACATATCAGCTAGTGCGGCTGCATCTTCGTCAGTGGCTGTCACAGTCAAGCTTTGATGGCCTTCTGAATCAGTGCTCATATTAACATTCATACCTTCCGTTAACACAGCACCAAGCTTTTTGTTAAAGCTTTCGGCAATTGCACCTTCGTACACACCTTGGCCAAACGACATGCTACCACCACTCTTCTTGGCTTTGGGTGCGCCCGGGTCGTTGGCTGTGCCTGATGATGTGGCCACTGAACCAGCCACTGTGTTTTCTTCCACAGACTCTTCTTTTTTCTTGGCTTTCTTTTCTGGCAAGCCTTTGTGCTTGGTACTTGCAAAATCTTCAGCATCTTTCTTGCCCATTGACTTGGCCGCTTTGCCAACTTCTTTACTTGCCGGCTTTGCACCCTTTTGTGTGGCGTGTACCATGCCCATGAATTTTTGTTGCTTCTTGCTCACTGCTTTTTCAGCAATGGGTTCTTCTTCATTATCCCCGGCTTGATTCTGCATGTATTCATCGATGGAAATCATCATGCCTTCAATCTTGGCCAACTTTGATTGCACCCACTCGGGTAAGTTGTCGTTGTCGCCCAATACTTTGCTCAAGGCCTGCGCATGACGAACAATGGTCTTGATGTCGTCTTTGGCCATATCGCCTTCTTGATCATATTCGCCTTGATCTTCAACATCGTGCTCGTCTTCACGTTTCATTAACTTGCTGTTGCCGCTAGGCCCTTTAGCGCCAATGCTTTTGCCTGTGCCTTTGGGACGGCCTTTGCCACGCTTTTCTCCAGTCTGCGGAGTGTCATCGTCAGCACCTACACTGTGTCCAGTATTGGGATCAACTCTACGTGTTACTCGACGACCAGTTGCCGTGTGCTCAATGTCGTGCAATGTACCGTGTTCAATTGAGCCAACTTTGGGTCGGTCAGCACGTGGCTTTTTGTAGTTTGTAAATGGATTAAGATCTTCTTTTTCTTCCATTTCAGCACTACGACCCATGCCACCGCCCAGTGCTTTTTTCATGGCTTCGGCAGCAACATCGCCCAGCATTTCGTCAACTTCTTTTTTAGCGCCAGCAATTTTGTCGGCAAAAGTAATTTTGTCTGCTGGTGGAGCAAGTTTAGCAAATGACTTTTGTTTGGCTGGGCTCATTTTTTCTTTGAGTGGCATTTCTTTGCCACCTACACGAATTTTTTCGCCGGGTTGTATTCCGTCAGCTTTGGCTTTTGCTACTGCACCCAAAAACGCATTGCCTTCGTCAGTCATAGCCATGCTTTCATCAACTTCGTTGTCGTACTTGTTGTATTTGGCACGGATTGGATCCAATGCTTTGCCTTCGCGACCAGCCTTGGCCAAGGCCTCCATGCCTTGTTTGCCGTACTTTTCGTAGCCTTTGGCAGCACGGCTCATGTCACGCTCGTTGAGTTGCGTGTGTGTAGTTTCGGGCTTGGCACGAATACTATCAAGCTTTTTGTTTAAGTCGTAAAAAAATGTCATTGTTGTTTCCTTATTTCTGGAAGCCAGTTGCTGGCTTGGGTGGGCGTTTAACTGCGGTCATTGGGCTTTTAATACCCATTGGTAAATCGTTGCTGGTCATAGCTGGAGGTGTTTTGCCACCAGCTACAGTGAACTTGGCGTCGGCTGCTGAATTTTTCACTACCTGTTTGTCAGCGGCGGCAGCAGAGTAATCTTTCTTCAACTTCTTTTGTTCAGCATCAGGAGCAGGATAATCAGTGGTCAACAAGTCTGTTTGATCTGCAATGCCCACGAGTTCTTTGTCCATGCCTTCAGCATAGTCTTTTTGCACCATGGCAACTCTATTAGGATCAAGACCCATTAATCTAACCATTTGCTCTAATTGGGGTGGGGTAGCTGGATACTTAAAAGTTGCATCAATGATGTTGACTGCTTCGTTGGCAAAATCTGGAAAGTCTGGGTGCTTGCTTAAGATTGGTGTCGACTTTGGATCTGAAACAGATACTGGGTCAAACTTTTTTAGTTTTTCCTTGAGGTCTTTGATAAATCCTGGTGGCAACTCACCAATGATTTTAATTCTATAATCAAAAGTTTGTACACTTTCGGTTAGATATTGAGCAAATGTTTTCATGTTAAGGTCCTATGCATATATTTAGCGCAGTTATGATTTTGATGGGTTGGTGTTATTTTTTTCCAGCAAGCGTTTTAACAAATCGTTGCGATCTAACACTGTGCCTTCTGCGGTGGGTAATTTATCATCACTGTCCAAATCTTGATCAAGTTTGGCTTTTTTTAACTGTAACTCAATCATTTTAAGTTTTTTGTTAAGCTTGGCATTTTTAGCAGTGATAGCATGACCCAGCATGGCTCCAGCAACTGCAAAAATTTCGCTGGCGTATCTGCTGTCAACCTGCATGCCAAGATCCATGAGACTATCAAAACTCTCTGTGGCTTTTGATGCCAAATCATCCATTTCTTTGTCACTGGCTTCTAGACCTCGCACTGCAGGCAATGCTTGTTCTATTTTATCTAGCGCATCTAGTGCAGAAAGGGAGTCCGGGACAGTGGGAAGATTGTCAACAATGTCGTTACCTGACTCACTATCTGGGCTATCTAGTGTGCCATCGGGCTCTGCTGTGTGCAGGTTAAACAACTCCTCTAACTTCCGGGTCATAATGAATCCTTTATCATCCAAACTCGTTTACCATTAACAAGTTTCCAAGTTTTGCCACGGTGGTTGTCAGCGGCTTTACGCATATTATCAATGCTTCTGTCTTTTCTTGCCGCAATTGCAGCCAATAACTTAGGCGTTTTAGTTTTCTTTTTACCGGTCATCCCCTTTTTCATATTATTAATACGTTCGGGGGTATAACTGTTAGGTGCACAGCAAGAATTTCTCATCCTTGCTAATTTTTCTTCAGGAGTTAGTTTTGCTAGTTCTTGTTTTTTAGTCTGACTCAACTTTTGTTTTGATTTGTTTGACCAAGCACCACCTGGGCCTGCCTCTTCTATTAAGTTGGCCCATTGATCACTTTTGACTACATTCCATAGTTTACTGTAATACAATCCCCACTTTTTAAGTTCTTCTTCTGTTAGACATTCGCGGAGTATTTCAGTTTTGACATTATTACCATGCATTTCTAAATGCCTGGTCCAGTATACGCCCGATCCCGGGTAGACGTAGGGATCGTTAGCAATAGTCTTACCTAAGTATTGCAATCCTGTAATCTGGTGTGTCTTTTTATAAAGATAAATTTTTCGGGTCATGCGGTATTTACCGCTTATTTAGAACCATTGCGGAATATGTCATCTTCGGTGATGACTCGAAACACAAGGCCTTGCCGTTTACACCATTTTTGTGCGGCATCCCATTTTGCGTAATTGACGGCCACGATTGCTTTGTCAACGTCACGCATTTTGCTTTCAATTACACTTTGCTTTTTAGGTTTAATTTCAATGACTTCAGCACACATTTTGTTGTGTTTTGTTCTATAAGTTATGAAAAAATCCGGAATGTAATTGGTTGTTTTGCCTGTTAACGGATGTCTATACGGTATCACAATAGACTCGCTGGCCCATTGTAGTATATTATCGTTGTTGTCACAGAATCTCATAAAAGCTTGTTCCCATCCGCTACGATATCTTGGCTCTCGTTTACCAACATATTTGGTAGGGTTGAGTACTTTATAGATTCCCTGCGCAAACTTACTCATAATAAAACGTTTCGTGCGGCGTAGTAGTTGGGTATGTAAATTTGATTAACACCTAATAAAGTGCTTGGGCTACGCAGACCATTGAGGTAGTATGCCAACGTAACATTTAGTTCCATCTCAGTTTGCCCATTGAGTTGTTCAAGTATTGTCAGCACTGGAACATTGGTTTCACTGGATATCCTAAAAATAGATGTTGTAAAACTTTCGGCAGTTTTTTTTGATTTAGTAACAGATTGAAAAAAACTGTTTACTACGTCATATTCATTGGCGTCAACTTCGATGCCAAAGTTATAAAAGTTATCGTAGACTTGAACAGTCTGATCAATCTTGGGATTAAATTCGTTGATCGAACCCATGTATATCAGCCTTTTGGTGGTTTATTGAACACTGGAAAATTTAACAATTGTTGCGTTGTTTGTCCATTGACAATTGATGTATTTCTTGCTGCCGCCGGAATATTGTTACGTAATACACCTTTTAATGCTTGATTTGCCTCTTCACCTACCACAGCCTTGAGGTTAGCCCCTTTAAAGGTATTGTAAACAGTGCCAGCTTTCTGTACTGCTCCGACAACTCCGGCCACACTGCCTGTCTGCAAATCTTCATATATTCCAATACCAGCATCCAACAATCCGCCTTGACCCAATATACTTCGTGTACCGCCGGGTCTTGACAACGGGCTCTTGGTCTGGTCGTAATAGTTTGGGTCAGCAAATCCTTGTGCATTGGTATCGGGCCGAACAGCACCTATGCCGCCACTGTAATATTTCACAGTTTCATAACTCACTGTCATTTTATTTTCCATGACTCCAGAGTCTTGACTGTAGTCATAGGTGTCGTGTTGCCATTCATTGATCATTGGATTGATCAAAACATATTCAACAAATTTATGCTGGTTAAATCCATAAATTGAAATGTCTCTAAAAAATGGTGGCTTGCCAGATACGCTACCAGTGGTTCCGTTTGTTCCGTCACTGTAGCTTTCGCCTACATAGCCCCAGTCGTTTACAAATCTAGAATTGGAATAGATGTCTCTATTATTATAATCAAACCCTTGTGTTCTATTAGCATTCATGCCCATTTCGCCATTGGTGGCACTTTGTCCTCTGTACGGTTGATTTGGATCTTTGTAATAGTAAGCGTAATAGTTATACCACATGGTACGTATTAAGTCGCCGCCATCGTCGTGGAATGCAATGTTTATTGGTTCGTAGTTGATCTTTTTTTGTATAATACGTTTTCTATTATACTGATTAAGAGTTTCTGTTTCGATTCTGTATTTTGGTAATTCGATGTTTTTAACTAGTAGCCCGATTGTTGAGGTCTCGGGCGTACTAAAAACATTTCGCAAGGCAGGCACTTGACTTGTGTTAATGTTGAAGTACACATGGAAAAGGAATTTGTAGCGAGGTGCATTTTCGTACCCAGCGGTTCGAAAAGTTTTGCTCGCATGCGTATAATCTTTGAGATAATCATTCCCAAAGAAGGCCTTAAGAAAATCCTGCCCAAACGCCATAACAGGTTTATCCTGTGATCACGTCGTTTACAGTCCTTGCTACTTCAGCACCTACACCAGATCCAATAGGAGTTTGTAACGCATTATCGAATCGAATGTTTAATGTAATTGTTACAGGCTCACTGCTACCATAGTTCAAGTCATTGTAATTTACACTACTCAAGTAGCAACCATACATTTCCCAAGTTTCTAAAACTGTAGGAGTAGAAGTACCGTTGCCACCATCAAGTACTTCGCACTTGGTGGTAAACTTGTAATCAATGCCTGACGCTGCCGAAGCTTGCTCCATGAAGTCAAGTTGTTTTTGTAATTGTTCACCAACAAGACGTGCAACTTGTCCTGATGCATCATCGCGAAGGTTAACTGTGAGTGCTTCCCATGTGTGCTTACCAGCCAGGTATAATCGGCTATTGTAAATTTCGATAGGTATTTCTTCAAACGAAACTGATGGACGAGTAAAATCAATTACTTGTTTTGTCAATTCTGTTCTCGGTGTTGCTACACCAAAGTTTTCAAATATCGCACGGAAACGATATTTTAATTTGGGCATTAACAGACCTTGGGTAGGATTGCTTTGATCGCTGGCCAAAGGCACTGTCAATCTGGTTAGTGATGAAACGGCCATGTGTATATCTCCTTTATGTTATTATTTAGTCTTTTTCAAACCAAAAAAACGGGGCCTTAAACCCCGTTTTAGTGCATTAAATGCTATCATGTTGTTGCTGATGAAGCAACTTGTCCGGATGCAATTTCTCCGGTATTCTTAATACGCATTGGGATATAGATAAATTCCACTGCTTTCACTGGCTCAATTGCAATGTCAACGTACAATTCGTTTCTATCAATACGTGCTGGTGTGTTATTGCTTTCATCGCAAACTACCAGGTAATCGTAGATACCACGTTTGGCAACTAGATCAATCATTAAACCATCAATGGCATTGCTAATTTCGTTGCGTGTGATTTGATCGTTTGGTTCAAACACAAATGTCTTGCCAATTTCTTCTAATCTACCACGTATAAATGCAACTAAACGTGCAACGTTGATGCGATCTAATGCACTTGGTTGTCCTGCTTCTGTTTTGTTACCATAGTTGGTAATTCCGACACCTGGAATAAACGTAATTGGATTGATCCTGTTTTCATACAAAACATCGCGAAGGCCTTGGCCTGTTGCAATAGTTATGAATTCGCCAGTCTGTGAATTCACATAACCCAACTGTTCAGCATTGTCAACTACACCTCTACGCACACCTGCTGGTGCTAACCAAGGGAACGCAACTTCGTCACTCCGAACAATTGTTCGTAGCATCATGTGACTTGGAGGTTGAACAACTTGACTACCTGACAAATCTGTGGTACGGCAACTTGGATAGAATGTACCAAGGTAAGCATCGCCTACATTTAAGCCATCACCAGATTTGTAGCCAAGACCGTTGTTGTCTGTAGACCACGCAATGATCTCAGCACCTTCTGGAGGTAAACGCAACGGTGTATCACCAATGACAAATGCTGTGTTGTTGCGCTCGTTGTTTAAAGCAACCATGTTTGTCATCAACTCTGGATACTGAGGGCAAGCAACTAAATTAAATTGATTTTGTTCTTCGCGCAGTGTATCTTGTGTATCAATTGCAGACTTCAATGCTTGTACAATCAACGCACGTTGTGCTTGTCGTCCCATGTACGGACTACCATCTGCACGATTACCAGAAGCTGTTACCCATGCATTGGTTTCTAACAGATCCCAGTAATCTGTATCAATTGGTAAATTGCTTTGTGTTGTACTCAATGCAACATAGATTACACCATTGTACAATACTTTATCACCGGTCACATAAGTCGTTGCCGACGAATATGGATCTATAGAAAAATCTGTTCCATTAAAGTAGTTGACTTGGAACGATTTAACATTGAATCCGCTTCGGCGTGTATTCCACAACAATGTCCCAGCTGGATATAAAGATGCGTTAGGAGCATCAATGTCCAAGTAATTGCTGGTTAATAAACTAACAATTGATGGGATAGCGTCTGACGAAGGGTTGGTATAACCATTTGTTGCCCAACGTGCATCGCCGAATAAAATACCATTTGATGTTGTTTGATCTGTGTTGTTGATGGTGACCCATTGATCAACTCCACTGATGTTTTCCCAACGCTTGATTACTGGGTACAGCTCAAGATTGCTGGTGTCAATCCATAAATCGCCATACTCAAGATCAGTTTTATCAGTTTGAGCAGTGGGTTCTGATGCAGAAACAATAGGACCAGTTGAGTTAGTAACAGTTAAGTTGTAACCACGAGCATCGTTGCTGACATTTTTATAACCTAACCAATCAGACCCATTATTGATCATAATGTCAACTTGATCTGTGGCTGAATAATACCAATATCTGCCATCTACTGGATCAGAATCGGGTGCGGTTGATTGTGCAACATAATCCAACGGTACCCAGTTTGATAAGATTAATGCGCCATTTAAACTGCCGGAGCCAGCTCTTACACCAGTTACATCTGTGTTGAAACCTGCCGCAGTTACGGGGCTGCCTGTTAAATTCTTAATAGCGATTACGCCACCTTGGCTGTGCGTCATTGCTATTGAACCATCTGAATTTACAGCAGCCGAAACATATGGAACACCGGCAGCAGAAACAGCAGACACAAAGTCTGCGGCTGTTGTGCCGCCCATGGTCGCTGTCACTGCAGAAGTTAATGTATTGCTGTTGGCAGCACTGGCCTGAATAGAAAATGTATTTCCATTTACAAAAATAGGAGTTGTATCGTCACCTGTGATGATGGTCGATCCTGACGTCAATCTTTCAAATACTTTCAATGTAAATGTATTATTGTACAACATACTGCCAGACAATTCTGGGCTTACATTATATTGAATATACAATGTACCGGTTGGTATGTTCTTTCCGCCACCTGAAGGATCCATCGACTTGTTGGCACTTTGATCATTTTCGTAAATTGGTGCGTTTTGAGTTATATAAGCACCCAACACTGCGTCATATTTCTTCACAGAAATGTTGGCGCCCAAGTTAACTGGTGTGATCATGTTCCAAACAGATCCTGTGGGTTTAGGAAAACTGTCAGTGCTTCTCCAACGTGGGTTAGTATAATTTGCACTTTGTTGCAATGCAGGAGCATAATAATTATCTGGAGCAATGCCTAATGTAGTCAACAAAGCGCCTGTGCTAGCAGGATCAATCGAAACCATCCCGCCATCTGCAGTTGAACCGTCATTGGTAGCTTCGCTGGTTGCATAAATTACCAAACGATCGCTACTGTCGTACTCGGCTGTGACACCTAAAATGTTGGCATTGTTGATTTCATCTACTAGGCCTTGCAATGTGTTGTCTGGGCCAGCAGGAACTGTCACGGTGGTACCGTTAATAATAATATAGTTGCCAGCATAAAGTGTGCCATCAATTGATTCACTGCCCTGGATAGTTGGCCAAGATGATTTCCAATCATCGCTGCCGACTAGTACCCATTGATTGTTTGTATTTTTATAATAAACTGGATTGCTAGAATTTGTTGCAACAACTGCATAACTTCCAATTGAGCCAACGCTGACACTAGGCATGCCGGCATCTAATTGCGATGCTGATGTAATCACGATTGGTGTTTGTGTTGTAAAAGCACCAGTGGTAACATTCCACTGTAAAATACCCCAAATAGATGTCGAAGTATCGAGCCAATAGCTGTTAGCAGTTGGGCTGCCAACTGGACGAGTCAGCGATGCTGTCAATTCTGATAAATCAATGTCTGCTCGCTGGATATATGCACGATTGCTGATGCCCAACACTGAATAAGCCGCAAGCAACCCGTATTCGTTGAGTTCGTAACCGTTGATTGGTACTCCGTTAGATGTCTTATAAAAGAACGGGTTGCCAAACGTTGCGGCAAGATCTCTCTGGCTTGTTACCAGATATACCTTGCCGGCATTAACTGCCAACGTTCCGGGTGCAACTCCTACCCCGGTACCTGATATTTTGTTTTGAGCTGTTGCTAACAGAATATAAGGGACTGAATTGGTGGATGCTGGAATGTAGTTAGATTCGTCTATTACGCTTACTTCTACGCCAGGTGATACTAGTGCCATGGTTTTATCCTTCTAAAAATAGTTACTGATATTTACCGTATATGACAAAAGAATGGCCCGTTGAAGTGCCTTAATTAAGGTTTGGTGCTATAAATACTGCATGAGACCACTTTGTAAAACCTGCGGCAAGAACTTTTCGGCCATAAATGGCTATCACAACGAACGTATTTACTATCGTTCTAGGTGCAACAGTTGTATTAGAAAAGGAAAAAAAATTCCTGCACAGAAACCAAGATGGCAACTCAGTGGTTATAAGAAAAAAGCCGCTTGTGATAGGTGCGGCTTTAAAGCAAGATACTCAGTTCAACTTATGGTGTATCACATTGACGGCAACCTTAACAATTGCGATCTTAGAAACCTAAAAACAATTTGTTTAAATTGTGCCACCGAGGTCACAAAGAGCGACTTGCCGTGGAAGCCCGGAGATCTTGAACCAGATCATTGAGCTGAGTATACAGTTGATCTAAGTTGCCATTGTTGTCAATTACATAATCAAAATTTGTTCCGACCCAAGAACTTTCGCTGGCATGTACTCCAAGATGTTTGAGTTTTTCGGCTGCAAACGCATCACCTGAATTTGCCTTGGCTGCCATGATATGCCAGCTCGGTAACTCGCCGCGTTGGACCCAGATAATTGTTCCGCCTTGTTCCCGTATTGATTTGATTTCATTGGGGAATCTGCAGTCACTGATGACAACATTGTCTTGGCTATTACGCAGTTTGTTTTCCAAGCTAGCAATCCATATGTCATCATGGAATCCTTTACGACATACTTCTGTGCCCCAAAGTTGTAGCATTAGCCTAGGAGTTAAATCGGGCATGTTTAGTCGTTGTGCCCACCACAGGTCCACTTGCTCACGCCACTCTCGGGCCTGCTTTGTGCGCCCCTCCAGCATTGTACGGTCCCACCCAAACACGTTGGCCACAGCGTCTTTTAATGTGTTGGCAAATGATTCTCTTCTGAATTCATGAAAATTTACCAAATAATCTGCCACGGTGTCTTTGCCCGACCCGATAAATCCGCAAACCCCAATAATCATGCCAATTCCTTAACATCAAGATGTTTTAGCGTAGCTTGCAATAAGTCAATTTGTCTTCGACAATCTTCTAAAGCATGATGGCTAGCTGGATACTTTGGCAAGTCGGGCCAGAGCCCATATATTGTTCTAGCGTCTCTTACACGATAATACTGCCAAGGTAGTTGAATTTTAAAACTTTTATAGGCGTGTTCTAAAATATTCATGTCAAATGTAGGACCGTTGGCCCAAATTCGAGCGGCGTTGTCTTTGGTTCTTTGTTTGCAAGTCCAAATAATACGGCCAAGCTCTTCAAGTGCTTGTCCCAAAGGAATGCGATCCTTTTCATTGAATGCTTCTTCTCTTGCTTCAGCCGGTTGAGTAGCCCACCATTGAATAGTCCCATCTTCAATGTTGCGCCCTGGCTGGCTTTCGAAGTCCACTCTGGCATAGTAGCTTAATTCGTTGTAGCCAGTTTCCAGTGGTTCAAATGTCTGGGCGGCAATGGTTAAAATACAGGCTTCGGGTCCTGTGCCAACTGTTTCAATATCAATCATTATGTCCATACAATATTATACTAAAAAACAAACGCTGTGTCTAGTCAAGAGAGTAAATCTATATTGTATGCTTCTTTGAACCAATTTACTGCACCCAAATAATTCCAATGAAACTGATCGTTGTCCATGAACTTGGATCTCATTCTGCACCATTCAAACGGTGTTAGTTTTGACAGTTTTTCCCAGTTTACCAAACTATAAAAGTTACTGTTGACATCAACTGACCCACAACCGGGCTCAATATACCACTCGGTGTAGGGTTTGTGAATATCGTAGATGAACGACATTTTGTAGTCAATGCCACTGGCTTCTAAGAATTTCTGTACAGACACCACAGATTGCAATGTCAAGTCAGATAAAAATTTTTTAGTTGCACCCAGATACTGTAGTTTAAAGAATTTTCTAATCTCTGCTGGGCAGTCATCCGATGTGCCCGACAATGAATGGCCGCCTGAGTGATACCAAACTACTTGATCTAACACAGTATAGTAGGTATACGTTGGGTAGCCATCCGAATCACACGGAAATGTTTTGTGTATATCTAAGCCCACTGGCAAATCTATGCGATTAATACCACTCCACAATACAATGACTTTTTTGTACTGATGTTTTGCACATTCGTACAGTACACGGGCGGCAATGGCAGTATTGCCACTGCCTGAAGTGCCTACTATGTTGTATTTTTTGTAGTTGATTATATTGTTATGATACGGCCTGTGATCGGGCGGTATAAAAAGATTTTCAATATAACTACACCCAACTATCAGTGTATCACAAGTCATTATCCAATTATCAATGTCAAGGGTTGACTTCCGTCAACGTAGAGTTTGAGATCTTCAATGCAACGATCCATTGCTGTCTGTGCTTCTTGTTTCATTGCGGCACCGTTCAGAGTTGATCCACCTTGTGGGCCGGCAATGCTGGCAAACTTTTCACGTGCTTCGCCAATGATCATTTTACAAGCCGCCACCATATAATCACGTATCCATTGGCTAATTTGGAAGTCGCTTAATAACACAATTTCCGGACGCAAATTGTAGGTCCACAATAGTACAACTTCTCCGCTGCCTCGTGGATCCCTGATCAACTGTAATCGTTTAGTAACTGGGTTAAATGTGTAATTGATGTAGCCACCAAACATTCTTGCGGCTAGCTCTACATATTGCTGATAAAAATCATAGGTAGCCAAACTACCTTGTGCTTGATTAAAGTTTAACAGATACACATTGAGTGTGGCTGCGCCAAAAGGATCAAAACTAGAAGCGGTGCCGCCAGTGCCGAGTCCAATTGTTCGACGGAAGATTTGTCGAACCTGTGTTACTTCTTGCGGTAGTGTATATTCGTTGACTCCATCTAACAACTCCATGAAGCTGTAGCTTTCTTCATAGGCATTTTGCGCACGTTGGCGATAAGTGCCTATTGTTTTTTGATATGCGGCTTCGTAGTGTGCTGGGTCTAACTCAATGTCAATAATTTGACTTGCAAGTTGTAACTGCACATAATCAATGAGTTGTTTTTTTAGTGGGTCTAGTGTTTGGTCGGCCATTAGGGACTCCTGTCCCTAATATTTACCAACTCTTAAGGATGATCAAATTCTCAGTACCACGCCCATTAAACGGTGTTTCTGTGGTAGTCAAATCCTTGTAGATTTTCCTTGCTGCCGGCTTGCCTGCGGCACCTAGTGCTTTAAGCACATCAGCTGGTTTGCGCAAGGTTTTTTGCTGGCTTTCTACTGTGCTATACCCAATAATTGAGTTAGACTTTACAGTAAATGCCTGTGTATGGCTGTCAGCAACAAGGTGTATCAACTTGCGCTTTTTAGTGTCATATAGCCAAGCTTCTGCTTTGTCCACTAGACTTGCGGCCGACAATCCTTTGAGCTTGAGCTCAGCAAATTCCATGACATGTTTGAACTTTGCGGCACGTTTCTCAGGCGGCACTGCTTTAACTTTACGTGGCTTGCGTTCAACCTTTTTAATCTGTACGTAAGCACCACAGTCTGAAATCACAAGCTCACAGAACTTCACGCAATTCTTTAACTGCACTTTGGTCAAGTAGCTGTAGCCCTGTACCAAATCAGCATCCTTGCCCTCAACTGCGGCATCAAACTCTGATAGTTTGCGTGTCCAAATTTGTTTGATGTCATTGACCATTTGTGGGGCAATGTTTAGGCTACGCATGAGCACCACAGGTTTGTAGTCTGCGTTGAGCTTGGCGCCGGCTGTGATAAAGTCGTCAAACAATCCATCTAGTTCACCTGCGCACTCTGATACTTTTTCTCGCAGTCTGTCTTGGATGGTAACGCGAGGCACTGTATCATCAACTACTACTTCTTCTGCCACTTCATCTTGTTTGGATTCTAAAATCTCTGTTAGCAAATTGTCCAATTTGATCTGCTCGTGGTCTGTGAGCTCCAATCCTACCATGCTCATGCGGCATAACCAACCTGTGGTCAAACGGATTGAGCTATCTGGGATACGTTTGAGTGTACGGACGTCTGCCTTACGACCATGTGTTTCTAGATAATTTACAATCATCTCACGAGCATCTTTTTTGCCGTAAAAATAGTTGTACCAAGAAAAGGCATGACTAAAGGCACTGATGCGACCTTCTGTGGGTTGGGTTTTCCAAGTGGGTTCCATGCCCAGGGCATTGGTATCTGCACTACGTGGGTTTAGAAGTTTAATAGTTTTGATTGCGATCATAATTATTCCTTACTTAGTCTTGGGCAAGTGTTTTACAGCGTCAAAAAGTTTGGCGGCACGTTTAACGTCAAAATTTTTGTGCTTGTACATGTATGCACGTTTGCGTTCTGCTACTTCCAGGGCTTCTGCTAGGCGCCATTTTGTGTTGAAGTCCACTGTCATTATAATACGGCTCATGTCCACAATGTCCAGTGCGTACTCCACCCACTTTTCTGTGGCTTTTATTTTGTCATAGGGCTGTATAAAACCCTTGCCCTTTGGGCCCGTGTACTTTGCAACAAAATTAGCGGCTTTCATGGCTACTCCTATAGTGTACAAGCAAGTATTATAGCAAAGATTGATTTTGGTGTCAATCTTTGCTGGTGTTGTTTTTAGAACACAGTGCCACGAAACTGCTCGTAGTCGTAGAATGCTACTAAAGTATTATCTCGAAAATACACTGTAATGCCGCCCAAATCCTCGCGGGCGTCCCATGCTGTCTGTTCCAAAATAACATTAGTGGCACGAACTTCCAGCTCGTCCATTAAGTCCTCACCGGTGTCCTCGTAACTTTGCAGGGCTTCTGCCTCATAATCTAAAGTGTATACTTCAGTACTATTAATTTGTGCGCTTTGTACATCTGTAAGCATGGTGGCTCCTTTGTGTAGTTAAGCCCTAATTATACAAGCTTTTGAATTATGTGTCAATCCGTCCATAAATATATGCTATGCCACGTTTATCACTTTATCGTCCCAACAAAACCAATGATTATCGATTCCTTGACCGTACTATTGCGGAAATGTACACTGTTGGGGGGTTAGACATTTATATACACAAATATCTTGGCCCAAAAATCGGCGGTGACGACAGCGGGGAAAGCAGTAACTTTGATGCCACACAACCAGTTTATAATGTAGAAAGTCCTTTGTTTATTCAAGACTTGTTTCTACTAGAAAATCGAGATCGAGCGTATGCTCCTGATGTTTACCGCATGCGAGGAGTGTACAATGTACAAGACATTGATTTTGATTTAAGTCAATTTGGTTTGTTTTTGAACAACGACACATTGTTCATCACATTTCATTACAACGATATGATCGACACGCTCGAACGTAAATTAATGAGCGGCGATGTTTTAGAAGTGCCCAATCTTCAAGACCATAATCCGTTGGATCCCACTATTGCCAAAGCACTGCCAAGATACTATGTTGTCCAAGATGCGGCATTTGCCAGTGAAGGGTTTAGTCAGACTTGGTTACCACACCTGTGGAGAGTCAAAGCCACTCCAATGGTTAACGCACAAGAATACCAGGAAGTAATTAACAAACCTTTTGTGACGGAAAATATCTGGGATCCAGGAAATTTTTATCCTACTGGAACCATTGTCAACTACGGTGATGTGTACTACAGAGCTACTCAGAATACTCCGGTTGATACTGATATTACAAATACCAATTACTGGAGTGAATACACTCCGCCAACCATTGCTGACAAAGACAGTACTCGTAATAAAGATTTAGAAATAAATGATGCAATCTTACTACAAAGCGAGATCGAAGTTCCGTTGTCAGGTTACGACACTGTTAAGTTTTACATTTTTCCAACCAACCCCGACGGTACTCCTGGCGACCCGAGTGCAACTACCATTGACAGCACTTCATCTACTGTAGACGCTTTAGATCCAAATGCAGACACTGCGTCTCAAACTCCAAGGTCTGATGGGTATACCATGGGCTACCTGACCGGCGATGGTATTGCTCCAAATGGCTTGCCTGTCACGCCCGGGGTCAGTTTCCCGATAAACCCATTAGAAGGTCAGTATGCATTGCGCTTAGATTATTTTCCAAATCGTTTATTTAGATTCAACGGCAAAGTTTGGGTCAAAATTGAAGATAAGGTTCGTACCGATCTAACCAATGGGCCACAAAATCAAACTCTACGCAGTAGTTTTGTAAATAATACCGCCAGCGTACCAACCACAGACCGTGGCCCAATACCAAGTAGGCAAAGTCTCAGTGAGATACTTAAACCCAAAGCAGACAACGGCGGATAATCATGGCACAACAATTCTTCTACGACGAACAAATACGCAGATTTCTGCTACAATTTACTCGAATGTTCAGTAATTTTCAAATTGAATATGGACGAGATGAAAGCAACAATGCAACATTGATACGTGTGCCTGTTAGATACGGTGATGCAACTAGACAAGCTCAAACTATTATACAACAAAACTCTGCTAGTAGCATGCCCAGTACTCCATTGATTACTTTTTATATCACCGGCATGGACTATGATCGACCACGCTTGCAAGAACCTTACCATGTGAGTAAGATGCAGGTACGGCAACGAACCTACGACACTGACACTGACAGCTACGAAACCACGCAAGGAAATGCATTTACCATTGAACGTTTAATGCCGGTTCCATACAAGATGACAATCAACGCAGATTTTTGGACGTCAAACACCAACCAAAAAATGCAGTTGTTTGAACAGGTTGCTACATTATTCAATCCCAGTTTAGAAATACAAAGCACTGACAACTTCATTGATTGGACCAGTTTGAGCGTGGTTGAATTAGAACAAGTTACATGGAGCAGTAGGGTTATACCGGTGACCACAGAAAATCCCATTGACATCATGACCATGAGATTTAGTGTGCCAATTTGGATCAGTAGTCCAGCAAAAGTTAAAAAACTTGGCGTGGTTCAACAAATTATCTACAGTATTTTTGATTCCAATGGTGATGCAAATGAAGCTATTACCAACAATGATTTATTGTTGGGCACACGACAAAAGGTTACACCCTACAATTATCAAGTGTTGTTAATAGGCAATAAAATTCAAGTGCTATCACAATCTACAGCGGTTAATACACCAAACAACAACACAGTAGAACCAACCAGCCCAGCCAGCAACGAATTCTGGCAGTCAGTGGTTGGGATATACGGAACTTTACGTCCTGGAATTAGTCAAATTAGATTAGAAAGTCCCTGGGGAGACAGCACCGAAGTAATTGGAACAATAAGCTACGACCCCACTGACGATCGTTTTATGTTGTTTGATGTTGACGCCGACACTATTCCACAAAATACACTCGACCCAGTGGATGCTGTTATTAATCCGTTGCTAAACGGTCCAGGAAGTGGGTTGGCAGTGGCAGTGGTTGGTCAACGATACTTGGTGCTGGAAGGCACAGGATCCGAACACGGAAACTCGTCAACTGAAGCCTGGGGGAATTTGTATTGCAATGCCAATGACATTATTGAGTATACCAACACTGGATGGCAGGTTGCATTTGAAGCAGGTACGCATTATAATAACATTCAGTTTGTAACTAATATTACAACCAATTTACAATATCGTTGGACAGGAACAGAATGGGTAAAAAGTTACGAAGGATTGTATCCGGGGGGCGAATGGAGCCTAGTGTTGTAAATGCTGTGGGCGTTTGGTTTTATAGTTTAGATACCAAGCGATGTTTGTACCTGATGAGGAAAGATAGTAAAAACCCAAACACTTGGGGTTTGCCGGGTGGCAAATGCGACCGAAACGAAAATCTATTAGACACAATCAATCGAGAATGCATCGAAGAAATGGGTAGTATGCCCGACTACATTAAGTTAATGCCGTTGGAACAATTTACTAGTCAGGACTCTAGTTTTGTATACCATACATTTTTTGCCTGTGTCGCTGCCGAGTTTACGCCAACACTTAATTACGAGCACCAAGGTTATGCTTGGCTTGATTCCAAAGTTTGGCCAAGACCGTTGCACCCTGGCCTTTGGAACATGGTTAATTCTGATGCAGTTTTACAAAAAGTAGAAACAATAACCAATAATTTTCAAACATCGCAGTGAGTCACAAAATCTCGATATTTTAGTACATTGACATTTGCCATTTCCAACCACTCAGTGGGCATGTTGGACTCTGCTCCGATTAGATAAAATTTTGCACTTCTAAATGTTCTAAAAATTTGTTTCATCTCCGGTATCAAATTTACCAAGTCCGGCGAGTCGTTGCTATAGCCAATTAAAAATATTTCATCGTGTGCATCAAATGCCGCAAGATAGGCTGCGGCTGCCATGTCTCCAATTTGGGGAGAATGCGGAATCATATAAAATCTACCAGGATGCTTTAAACAAAAATTAGGAGTAGTGTATACAATGTTGTTGGCAGAATAACTTCCTTTGAGTTTAAGTAGCTCGTGTTCTTTTTGTGAAACAACAAAATCATATTTCATAAATCCAACGGTGTCGCCGGTGGTATAGGTTTGTAGTCTCTTGACGCCCAATAATCCGCCTTTGTGATTTTCAATTAATTTAAGATCGAACTGGTCAACCTCGGCCAACGATCCAATGCAGGCAGCTCTGCCCGATGTATGATGATTTGTAACAGTGTTAGGAATCCACTCACGTTCCTGAATCTTTTGGCCATCTCTAAAAATAGTTTTTGTAACTATAAATTCACCGTCATAGTCTTTGCGATATCTAGTTAATAATTTCATACTTTGTTCCTTGTCTAGTAGAAAGATAGGGCCATTAAGACCCTATCTTTTTGCTTAATTATCGATTAGTTCCGACCAATTACAACTTCAATTGTGCCTTCAGCACCATCAAAGTTTTCCAGGGCCTTACCAATAATAGTACCTGCACGAGCCGCATTATCTACTTTGGCTGCACCGTTGCCGGCTGCCACCATCATGTCACCTTTGCGCACTGGTCCAACTACTCGACATGGTACACGACCTTGCAATGCTATCGTTGCTACGTGTTCAGCTTCAAGTGTGGCATTCATGATATAACTTGGGTTTGTAGAAACAACACCGGCTACACGAGTTGAACCTGCTTCAACTGACAATGTAACTTCTTTGTCTCCACCAAACTCAACCACTGTACCCGGTGCGTACTCTGCGTCAGCTTCGTACTTCTCTGCCAAGTCAGCGTATTGTGCCGATGTTGCTTTGGCAAACACTGTGTTAAAGTAGGTCGATGCACTACCAATGTTACCAACACCGTTAGAACCGCCATTAACAATAGCAGTCACAGCGTTACTTGAGTTAACTGTAATTGCACCACTAACTGTTAGAGCAGTCAGTGTACCAACGCTGGTAATGTTACCTTGTGCCGCTGTGGTCACAGTACCTGCTGTGGTAGCACTAGCTGCCGATCCAGTAATTGAACCATTGATAGTACTTGACACAGTCAATCCAGTCAATGTACCAACACTTGTAATGTTACCTTGTGCCGCAGTTGTCACTGTACCTGCTGTGGTAGCACTAGCTGCCGATCCAGTTATTGAACCATTGATAGTACTTGATACAGTCAATCCAGTTAGTGTACCAACACTTGTAATGTTAGTCTGTGCGGCAGTTTGTAGTGTGCCAGTTAGTGTTGCACCTGCATTACCAATTGCGGCTGCGTTGACTGTTGTACCAGTTAATGTTCCACTTAATGTCAATCCAGTTAGTGTACCAACACTTGTAATGTTACCTTGTGCCGCAGTTGTCACTGTGCCAGCAGTAGTTGCTGTCCCAGCACTTGTTGCTGATCCACTCAAAGTAGCAGTAATTGTGCCTGCACTAAAGTTACCACTTGCATCACGTGCAACAATTGCGCTTGCTGTGTTTGCGTTGGTAGCAGTTGATCCTAGAGTAACTGCACCACTCGACACACTAGCAGTAATGCCGCCGCCATTGGCCAAACTAGCAACACCAGTGTGCGTGTGGTCTGCGCGAGCATAACGCAAACTTGTGCCAGTTGTGTTGGTACCAATGCTGGTTGGAGTTGTTGCGCTGGCTTGTCCAATTACAAATGCTGTTGTTGCCAACTGTGTTGTGTTTGTATCTGCTGCCGCTGTTGCCGAACTTGCGTTACCAGATACTGCCAAACTTGTCAATGTGCCCACTGCGGTAACATTGGTTTGACTTGCTGTTTGTAGTGTACCAGTGACATTGGTGAATGTACCTGCTGTGCCACTTACGTTGCCACTTGTGATATTACCAGTTACAGCCAAACTTGTCAATGTGCCCACTGACGTGATGTTGGTCTGTGCCGCAGTTTGTAGTGTACCAGTTAAAGTTGCACCTGAGTTACCAATTGCGGCTGCGTTAACTGTTGCGGCTGTTACTGTGCCAGTTAATGTGGCATTAGTACCAGTGTGATTTGTACCACTGATGTTACCCGAAGTGATGTTACCAGTTACACTCAGCGAGCCCAATGTGCCCACCGACGTCAAGCTACTTGCAGTTACACCACTAGCCAATGTTGCACCACTCAATGTACCAGCTGGAGCAACAACTGCGGCGGTACTTGCGGCAGTTAGCTGACCTTGTTGGTTGACAGTGAAGGTTGGGATTGCTGTAGAACTACCATAGCTGGCAGCACTGACAGCAGTGTTACTAATACTAAACTGTGAACCAGTTAATGTTAATCCTGTACCAGCTGTGTATGTACCAGCACCAGAGAATTGTGCGAAGTCAATGGCATCAGTACCAATAGTTGCCACAGTAGATGTTTGCACCCAACCAGTGTTATCATACAATGTTCCAGCAGTTACGAATGTAAAGTCGCCTGCTTCTACTTCAGGAACTGTGTTATAATCTGCGGCACGGGTCAATACTGTTGCACTTGTGCGAGTATATATACCATTATTTGCGGCAGTTGCTTCGTTCTTAACAAGAATACGCATACCATTTGACAATGTAACACCGTCAATAGTTGTAAATGTTCCTGTTGTCGTCAATGTTGCTCCAACACCTGCTGTACCGTTATTATATGTAACCGTACCACCTGATATTGTTGCTAACGTTGTGTTTGTGGCTGCACCGCAAGCGTCGTGTATGTTCAAACCTTGTGAAACATCATCAACATATTGTTTTGTTGCGGCATCAGTTGAGTTAACTGGAGTAGCCAGACTAGTAATATTGAAGCTATTTAAGTTAACGTTACCACCAAATGAACCTGTACCAGATACTGCTAAACTACTTAATGTACCCACCGAAGTGATGTTGGTTTGTGCGGCAGTAGTTAACGTTCCTACAATGTTGGTTACTGATAGATTACCACCAGTAATGTTACCTGTAACATTGACTGTGGTACCTGTGTGAGTTGTGGCATTGACATTGGCACCACCCAAGATGTTGCCACCTGTGATGTTGCCAGTAACACTTAAACTGCCCAATGTGCCCACTGACGTGATGTTGGTCTGTGCCGCAGTTTGTAGTGTACCAGTTAAAGTTGCACCTGAGTTACCAATTGCGGCTGCGTTAACTGTTGCGGCTGTTACTGTGCCAGCTGTGGTTAAGTTGGCACCACGAATATTACCTGTTGCAGTAACAGCATAATTAGGCGAAGTAGTCAAGTCGAGCAATGAGCCGCTAAATGTTGCTGCCACATCACCGCCTACTTTGATTGTAGTATTGGCGTTGGCAGCAACGTTAACTTCACTTGTACCGTTGTAGATTCTGCTTGAGTTATAACCAGTTGCTAGACTAATGTTACCCAAGATGTAAGCACCAGAAACATTACCAGCTGTGGTCAAATTACCACCTGTAATATTGCCAGTTGCTACTACTTGAGCACCTGTGTTAATGTTACCACCAGTTACATTACCAGTTACAGTTAATGCACTCAATGTACCAACACTAGTGATGTTTGTTTGTGCCGCGGTCTGTAATGTACCAGTGACATTGGTGAATGTACCTGCTGTGCCACTTACGTTGCCACTTGTGACGTTGCCGGTTACAGCCAAACTTGTCAATGTGCCCACTGACGTAATGTTGGTTTGTGCTGCCGTCTGTAATGTACCAGTGACATTGGTGAACGTACCTGCTGTACCACTTACATTGCCACTTGTGACGTTGCCAGTTACAGCCAAACTTGTCAATGTGCCCACTGACGTAATGTTGGTTTGTGCGGCTGTGGTCAATGTACCTGCTACGTTAGTAGCAACTACATTAGTTGCACCAATGTTGCCCACGTTGGCATTGCCTGTGGCATTCAATGTGCCAGCAATGTTAGCGCCTGTACCAGTTACAACTAGTACGTTGGCTGTACCTGCGGCGCTAACTGTTACGTTAGCGTTGTTAAATGTTCTAACGTTGGCTGTGCCATTTTGTATGGCTGTGGCGTCAATGCCTGTTAGCTGACTACCGTTACCTAAGAAGTATGAAGCAGTGATGTTTCCTGATGTGCCCAGGTTACCCACGTTAGCGTTGCCGGTTACACTTAGTTTGCCAGCTGTGGTAATGTTACCACCTGTGATATTGCCAGTTGCTACTACTTGAGCACCTGTGTTAATGTTACCACCAGTTACATTACCAGTTGTGTTAATTATACTGCCTGCTGGGAATGTGATGTTACCAGTCATATTTGCAGCCACAATGTTGCCTGTAGTAGCAACAGTTGCAGAGCCAAAACTCACTGATGTGGCATTTGATGAGATTGTTTGAGCACCAAGTTTAATACTTGTGCCTGACAAATACAAGTCTCTCCAAGCTGATATAGAACTACCCAAGTCATATGTAACATTGGCAGTTGGTACAAGGTTACCAGTTAGTGCTAATCCACCTGTGCCAAACGCAGCAACACCTACACCACCGACTGTGATGTCAGCATTGCCGTTAGGTGTTTGAATATCAATGGTGGTTGTACCATTTTGTATTCTGTCACCCAAAATGTTACCGCTTAGTGTAGCATTACCACTGACAGTCAAGTCTCCAATGATGTTGACAAGTCCTGGGCTAATAGTTTGTACTGTAGTACCAGAAATTACTGTGTTGACATTACCACCGTTGGTGGCCACATCAACTTTGGAATTACCAAAACTAATTGTGTTTCCAGACACGTTCAAGTTGGTCAATCCGCTACCATCACCGTAGTATACACCGCCGGCAGCAACAATCAAGTTACCAGTGACGTTAAGGTTGGCTGCTGTGTCGCTGGCTGTTATTGAAGCTCCAGCTGTGCCAAGTATCCCAGTAATTGTTGATGTAGTAGTTAAAATTCTAAAATCAATCACATCAGTGGCAGTAGGCGCTTCAGTGAATGTACAAACATCGGCCGCAATACTGTAAGCCGATGTTGGCAATTGTACCACACCGTTGATTGCAACAATTGTACCAGCAGTGGTACTGTTAGCTGGCAATGTGAATGCTGTTTGACTACCAGTTCCAGTTTGTGTGTTGGCTGTGATAACAGTGAACTGACTACCAGCTGATTCCCATGAATTGTTGTCATAGAATTCCAAGTTGTTAAGGCTGGTGTTGAAACGCACCATACCAGTTACACCAGTAGCTGGACGCTGTATAGAATTACCAACTGGTACCATCATTGAGTCCGAAGTTCCAATCTTGAATGCTGCACCTGTGGTGGGTGTTCCAGTGTGAACTAATACTGTGGTAGTAGATGAATCCACTATAAGTGCATTTGAATTATTTGCGCCAAAAATTGTGAATACAATATCATTTGGGGCACCATCATTGATGGTCAATACATTACCAATGCCTTTAATGTCGTTGCCATTGATGAGAACATTGTCAACTGTTACTGAACCGCTGATAACCAAATTGGCGCCGTCAAATGTTGCATTGCCATCTGTTTTGATTTCTTGATTTACGCCAGTAAACAACATGCGATTTGCTGTTTGGTCAGATAGAACAATTACGCCAGTACCGTTTGGATCAAGAGTAATGTTTCCATTTGATCCAGATGTGATAGACAACCCTGATGTGCTGGTAACTGTTGGCGTTACTACTGCACCAGCTGTGGTTAAATTGCCACCGCTTACGTTGCCTGTGGCAGATACTACACCACCTGTGGTTACGTTGCCACCACTTACATTGCCTGTGGCTGTCACAGTACCACCTGTGCTGATGTTGCCGCCAGTTACTGTGCCGGTTGCAGTTACTACACCACCTGTGGTTAAATTGCCACCGCTTACGTTGCCTGTAGCAGTTACAGTACCACCTGTGGCCAAATTGCCACCAGTTACTGTGCCAGTTGCATCTACTGCTCCGCCAGTTGTTATATTGCCACCGGCTACATTGCCAGTTGCAGTCACTGATCCAGCAGTGCCTAAATTACCCACATTGGCATTGCCACTGGCTGATAATGTGGCAGTACTTGTTTGTCCGGCTGTGCTGATGTTGCCACCACTTACGTTACCTGTGGCAGTTACAGTACCACCTGTGCTGATGTTGCCGCCAGTTACTGTGCCAGTTGCAGTTACTACACCGCCAGTTGTTATATTGCCACCGGCTACATTGCCAGTTGCAGTCACTGATCCAGCAGTGCCTAAATTACCCACATTGGCATTGCCACTGGCTGATAATGTGGCAGTACTTGTTGTTCCAGCTGTGGTCAAGTTGCCGCCACTTACGTTGCCAGTTGCAGTCACAGTACCACCTGTGGTCACATTTCCACCAGCAACATTGCCAGTTGCAGTCACAGTACCACCTGTGGTTACATTTCCACCAGCAACATTGCCAGTTGCAGTCACTGATCCAGCAGTGCTGATGTTGCCACCGCTTACGTTACCTGTGGCAGTTACAGTACCACCTGTGGCCAAATTGCCACCAGTTACTGTGCCAGTTGCATCTACTGCTCCAACTGTGGTCACATTGCCGCCAGCCACATTGCCAGTTGCTGTCACTGATCCAGCAGTGCCCAAATTACCCACATTGGCATTGCCACTGGCTGTCAATGTGGCAGTACTGGTCAATCCTGCTGTGGTCAAGTTGCCACCGCTTACATTACCAGTTGCAGTTACCACGCCGCCTGTGGTCACATTTCCACCACTTACATTACCTGTGGCAGTTACAGTACCACCTGTGGTCAAATTGCCACCACTTACATTACCTGTGGCAGTTACTGTGCCACCTGTGCTTAAGTTGCCGCCGGTTACTGTACCAGTTGCTGTTACTACGCCGCCTGTGGTTACATTGCCACCGCTTACATTACCTGTGGCAGTTACAGTACCACCTGTGCTTAAATTGCCACCAGTTACGGTGCCAGTAGCATCTACTGCACCACCAGTGGTCAAATTGCCACCGCTTACATTGCCTGTGGCACTTACTGTTAAATTAGCACTTATAGTATTTGCTGTGACCCCGCTTGTTACTGTCAGCGATGTACCGGTTGCCGCACCAATGTTTGGTGTTGTTAATTGTGCTGATGCTTTGACAATGATATTGCCTAGTCCATCAAATGATGTGGTAATTTCGTCAACTTTGGCAGAAAGCACTGTTCCGTTGATGCTGACGCCATTGCCAGCACTGTATGTTTGGCTGCTACTAAACTGAGCGAACTGAATGTTGCTGGTACCAAAAGTGATTACACCAGTCGGTGCGTCACAAATCCATGCGCTACCAGCGTTGGTGCTACCACCGGTGACAAAGAAGTAATCATTGATACTCAATTCTTCAGAACTGTTTGGACCGTATTCGTCGGTGTCTGTGGAACGAACAATGGCTGTTGTATTAGCGTATGTGTATACCCCGTTCCAGGCAGCATTGGCTTCGTTTTTAACTAGAATACGGGTGCCAACTGTTTGAACGTTGGCTGTGTCGATTAAATTAAATGCACCAGTTGTGGTCAGTGTAGCATTAACACCAGCAGTTCCATTATTATATGTAACTGTACCACCTGTGGCTGTAGCCAGTGTGCCTGTTGTGGCCGCTGTCACTGCTTGGTGGTATGCTATTTGAGTTGACACCATGTTGTCAACATAGATCTTGCTGGCCGCATCGTTGTCTTGCACTGGCTGATTTACGCCATTAATGTACTTGTTGTTTAATACGATGTTGCCAGTTGGTTCTAAATTAAGGTTACCAGTTGTTGTGGTTATAGTTAATGCGCCTGTGTTGTTAACACTAGAAGTATTAACATTGCCGCCGTTAATGTTGCCAGTTGCTGTTACCTGGCCGCCTGTGGCCAAATTACCACCGCTTACATTACCTGTAGCAGTCACAGTACCACCTGTGCTTACATTACCACCAGTCACTGTACCGGTAGCAGTCACAGTACCACCTGTGGTTACGTTGCCGCCTGCAACATTACCTGTAGCAGTCACAGTGCCACCTGTGCTGATGTTGCCACCTGCAACGTTACCTGTAGCAGTCACCGTACCAGCAGTGCCCAAATTACCCACGTTAGCATTGCCACTGGCTGATAATGTGGCAGTACTGGTCAATCCTGCTGTGGTCAAGTTGCCACCAGTTACTGTGCCAGTTGCATCTACTGCTCCGCCAGTTGTTATATTGCCACCGCTTACATTACCAGTTGCTGTCACAGTACCGCCCGTACCCAAATTGCCCACGGTGGCATTGCCACTGGCTGATAATGTGGCAGTACTGGTCAATCCTGCTGTGGTCAAATTGCCACCAGTTACTGTGCCAGTTGCAGTTACAGCACCACCTGTGGTCACATTGCCACCGCTTACATTACCAGTTGCTGTTACAGTACCGCCTGTGCTTACATTGCCACCAGTCACTGTACCTGTTGCAGTTACAGCACCAACTGTGGTCACATTGCCACCGCTTACGTTGCCAGTTGCTGTCACAGTGCCACCTGTGCTCATATTACCGCCGGTTACATTGCCAGTTGCTGTTACCGTACCGCCTGTGCCCAAATTGCCCACATTGGCATTTCCTGTAGCTGTCAATGTAGCTGTACTTGTTGCTCCAGCTGTGGTCAAATTGCCGCCAGCTACATTGCCAGTTGCGGTCACAGTACCACCTGTGCTCATATTACCACCGCTAACATTGCCTGTGGCTGTCACTGATCCAGCAGTACCTACGTTGCCACCTGTTACATTACCAGTTGCGGTCACAGTACCGCCTGTGCCGACGTTGCCGCCCGTTACGTTGCCAGTTGCAGTCACAGTACCGCCTGTACCAACATTGCCACCCGTTACGTTGCCAGTTGCAGTCACAGTACCGCCTGTACCAACATTGCCACCCGTTACGTTGCCAGTTGCAGTCACTACGCCAGCAGTGCCCAAATTGCCCACATTGGCATTTCCTGTGGCTGTTAGTCCGCCTGTTTTAAAATCACCCAACGTTGTACCATCAGCAGTGGTAACTTGTAACGTATTGGCACTGGCAGAAGGTTGTTGTAGCTGAACATCTCTCATGTAAATTGTGTTGCCACTGATGTACAAGCTCTTCCATTGAGCTGTTGGGCTACCTAAATTATATGTTACGTTGGCAGTAGGAATAATATTGCCAGAAGTTATGTCACCGGCAGATATTGTGTTTGTAGCACTTATGTTACCAGCACTTACGTTACCTGAAATGCTGATACTGTCTGGCAATCCAAATGTCACTGTATCAACAGCACTGATAGTCACTGTCACTTCATTTGCTGTGCCATTTAATACCAGAGTTCCGTCAAGTGCCAGTGCTGTTGTGTTGGCAGTGTCATCTTCAATGGTAATACCGCCGCTGACAATGCCGTCAACATAGCTTTTTGTGGCAGCGTCTTGCGCACCTACTGGGTCAAGAACATTGCCTACAATGTTGAGTCCCATGTCAATTGTTTTATTATTACCCGACACACTCATATTACCAATGGTGGTATTTCCTGTGAAGCCGCTGGTGCCGGTTACTGTGATATTTCCTGAAAAATTGCCGTCTTGTGCTGTGAGATTTAAAGTTTGAAAACTGGCGTAGCTATTAATAGTAATAACTGTGTTAGTATTTTCACTGTCTGTGAAAACAGTTACAAATCTCTGTGAACTTTCATCCCAGACGAATGCGATGTTTGTAGCTGATCCACGTTTACCAATATAACCAATATCAAGTGCAGGAGTTCCTGTTTGATTTTTTGCCAACAACATCAACGGATCTTCAACGATCAAGTCAATGGTATCAATTGTGCTGGTTGTACCGTTAACGGTTAAATTTCCCGATATGGTCCAGTCTGAACCATAGGTTATGTTATTTGCTAGCTTACCACCAGTAACTGTATAGTCGGCAAGTTTGGCTGCCGCATTAATTGTGGTATCGGTGATCTGATTATTTTTAATTCGTGTTACGGCCATTATATTCTCCAACGTTAAGGCTTCTAACATCTATTTACCGTAAAGGTAAAAAAACGTTTCTAGCGAGTTACAGAAATTAATATTTTATGTTGGCCGTTGCCACAATTTTCCAGCGATTTTCCAACTATACAACCTGGTTTAAACAGTGAAAAATCCAATACTTTGGCATATCCTTCTATGTCTGATGTAGTTAAAACATCGCCTTTGGCCACTGGACCAATGACATAGCAAGGAACCTGACCGGCCAAGGCAACATCAGCCGATGTTCCTGTCAGATCAGAATTCATTAAATGTGCAGGGGCAGTACTTACTACACCAGCAACTCTGTGGTCTTCTGAGTGTGTGCAAGCTGTGACCTGTGCCAAACCGCCAAATACCAATACAGTGCCCGAACTGTACTCCCGGTCGCTGGTGTACTTTTCTGCCAAATCAGCATTTGCCGCTGCCAGTATGGCCGGTGTAACTCCGTCTGGTCCGTAAAAACTAATAGTATTTCCAGTGACGTTCTTAATAACAATGTTGCCAAGAGTCAGAGTTGACCCCGACAACCACAGGTCTTTCCAACGTTGAGTTGATGATCCTAAACTGTAAGTCACATTAGCTGTGGGAAGAATATTACTGTAAGAATTAATCAAGTGTCCAGCACTTGGCTGTAAATTTATATTTCCCGAGTTCTCCACAGATATAACAGCATTTCCTGAACTGTTGGTCATCAAATAATTTGTTGTCAATCCTGCTAAAAATCTTACTTGAATAAAATCTGAGCTCAATGGAACTGTGGTCATTGTCAGCGAGTTTCCAGTCACTGAATAGTCGACGTCTGGTGTTTGATTAATACCGTTTATTGTTAGTAATATACTGGGTGACGTTGCGTCTTGATTCAACGTGTAAACAGCACCAACTCCATCTGGTGAAATTGTTTGATTTGTAATCGTAAATGTATTGCCGCTACTGCCGGCTTGCACCCATGAAGTTCCGTTGTAAACTTCTAAATTCTGAATTAGTGTATTAAATCTAACTGTCCCGCCATTGACTCCTGTTGGTCGTTGATCTGTATTACCCGATGGCACAGCCAATCCAGTGGTAGTGTTGATTATTGCAAGGCCATTTCCAGTTGGCTGTAAAGTAATATTACCATTTACCTGGTTGGTAGTTATGGTTGTATTTGCTATTACCAAATTACCAATTGTGGTATTTCCTGGTAAGTTTGTGGTTCCAAGCAATCCCGAATATTGGTATCCTGCTACATAAACAACATTGCCGGCAGTGAGCACTGCGGGAATAGTTTCACCTATGAAGTTTAAAACTCCGGCTTGTGTATCAAAGTAATATTCACCAGCTCCGCCAATACCAGCAGAAAATATCTGTGTACCAGTTGATTCAATATTAGCAGCACCACTTGGCCCAACAAATACTTTCGGCAGCCATGTAGATCCAAATTCTTGTGGTATCCAGTACGTTTTGTTGGTCAACCAAGTGGGCCTAATACTTCCAATAGGCGGCACTGTGGTATCAGGCGCACATTCAACTGCTCCACTGTTTCTATAAGCGGTGGCAATGCCAGCAATTGCCTGAGCAGTGTTGCCAATTTGATTAGACTCTACCCATACAACATCCCCGCGCAACAGCGGTGGGCTTGCAATGCTTTCATTGGATGCTCCTTTGACTGTGCTGTTGGCTGTTTTTGCAACGCCTTGTAGCTTTTTAAACAGTAGGTCAACGTATTGTGCTATTGAAACTGCCATTAGTTACTCGCCGCGTTAATTGATAAGGCCGACACGGTCTGCCCTGACGTTAGAGCTACCCTAACGTAAATTTCGTTGGTTGCTGTACTAGAACTACTCACTGTACCAAATGTACAAGTTCGGTTGATTGCACTGGCTTGATTGACGTTTATTGGCACAACCCCGCCCAGACTACACCCATCACTGCCGTTACCTGGAGAATTAACTCCCGGGTACCCGGCACCTCCATAAGCAGTTGCCATGTTGATCCATCCATTGGCACTGGAACTTGAATCTATTACTGACCCCGGCAAGGCTACCCACATACCGGCTACATTCCCCGAGTACGTGATATCAAATTTTGAAACGTTTGTTCTCACAAACTTAAGTGTAAAGTATTGTGTGCCTGTACGGCCAGAACTTAAATTTGGGCCTGCTGGCAAATAACCAGTTGAGTAATTTGTTTGGTCGTGTTTGAGAACTCCAGCAGATCCTGATCCAACCACTGTGGCATCATATGTTTGTAAAGTACTGGTTTGACTGTTAAATGCTGCCTCGCTGCCGGTGTAGGTCGGGGTGGCCACTGATCCTGGATTGATAATCCTATATGCATTACCGGACCCTGTGCCAACACTGGTGACAATGACATTGCCTTCATCTACGGCTGTGGAATTTCCATTTTTGTAAAGCACCGTTGCTGCCAAGGCAGTTGTAAATGCTTGTGATGCTGAATTATAACTATTTGTAACTGTCACACTTGGACCAGTTGCGCTAGAACCAAATCCACTAGCAACAATATTAGCTGTTGTGTTTCCTGTTGCTGTTCCTGAACTTACATACAAGCTTCGAGTTAATGGCACAGTGACATTGGCAGCGGCATAAGTCACGCTGGCTGGTGCTTGGAATGCTCCGCCAGCGGCTGTTGAATTTGTTAGCAAGTTGCCGTTGTTTGGGTATAAATCGCCCGACAGCTTGTTTACACTAAATCCAAGTCCGAATTGTGTTCCTGAATTATAGTGCGGAATTGTACTAGAATAAGTTAGGCTAGGGCTTGCACTGGCTGTTACGCTGACATTTGAAAATACCGGTGTTCCCGGAGCGGCTGCATCATAGTACCAATATGGCGTATTTGTGTTACCAGTAACAGAATCTGATAGGTATACTTCGTTCCACCCCTGTGTAACTACACCGCTGGCTTGTGATGTAAACACATACCAAAAACCCGAGGCAATACTTGAATTGGCTGTATGGTAGTCATAGTTGTTGGTTACAACCAGATTACTGTAGGTACCGTTTGCAGTAGGCGATGCCCCAGTGTTGAATGTTACATTGCCGGCACCTGTGCCATTCAAGTACACTGTCAATGTTCCGGTGTCACCTGGACCGGTATTAGAAATTGTGTTGGTTGTGTAAGCACTACCCCGTACCACCGACACCACAGTTCCAGCTGCCACTGCTTTATTGGCACCCGGCGTGTTATCAGTTTGAGTAAAATTACACATGCGACCTGATGATGTTGCTGTGGTAATCGAAAGTGTTGTGCTGTTTGGAAAATTAGGCGGACTTGCTGGTACTAATTTTCCAAGTACTGTGTTTAATTGTGTAATGCCGTCGGTCACTGTTGTTGCTGTTGTTAATATTACTGCATTGCTGACAAGATTTCCTAGTGTGTTAGTTCCCATCGGAATAACATTGCCAACCACACCAACTGCTCCGGCAGAAGCCCAGATTAAATTGCCAAAACCGTCTGTGGTCAACAAATAATTGGTAGATCCACCGGCAATTTTTATATTAGCATTAGATCCTAGATTAAGAACTCCAGATGCTGCCGAGATAGCATTGGCTGACAAAGTTACACCATTACCGGTGATGTTACCTGATGCACTTACAACGCCAGTAACATATTCACCAGTTGATGCAATTACCACAACATTGCTTGTGCCAGTGATGCCAACAGACACATTACCGTTTGCAGATACTCGAACATTTGAGTTGCCGTTTTGGATGGACGTGGCGTCAATACCGGTTAACTGGCTACCGTTGCCAAATATGTAATTTCCTGAAACGTTGCCAATTGCACTGACAATCCCGCCGGTGATCAAGTTGCCTCCGGTGATGTTACCAGTTGCAGTCAATATCCCTGATGTGCCCAAGTTACCAACAGTGGCATTACCGTTTACAGTAAGCGTTGTAGAAATTTCAGCATTGCCGGCAACGGTCAATGTAGACGTGGTTGAGTTGGTGTTTATGCCAAGACGAGTATTGACAACATCTACATAAACTAGGTTGCCTTGTATACTTAAGTTGGCACCACGTTGCAGATTATCTGCTAGTATATTGCCGGAAATCTTGTTTATAGCCATTCTGATCCTTGTAGGATATTTATGGGTTAAGTCGTGCTGTGAATCACGCTGATTGGCTCTCCTGATGGCGGAGCCGAAGTAAAAGTTATATTATAAGATCCATTTACTGTATACGCTGTGGCAGGATCTTGATATATTGATCCTACAAACACAATAATTTGAGTAGTTAGTGTTTCCTGTATTGACATTGTAAAAACAACAGTGGAGCCATCGCCGGTAAAACTATCAACAATGTAACTAATAGATCCAGCTTGACTAAGTTGTACAAATTGTGTTCCGTTAAAAAACTCAACTGCGCCTGAGTCAGTGTTGTATCGTATTAATCCAAAGCGAGGAGCCAATGGTCTTTCAGCAGTAGGACCGCTTGGGATCACCACACCCGATGAGCCCGATTGCAACTGTCTGTTTTTAACGTAGTATCCCATTTAAAGACTGGTGTAACTGGTTAGTGCACTAATCGACGAATTGCCACTGGCACTGACTTGCACCGAGTCGTTGTTGCTTAATATTAATTTTTCTCCTGTGACATACAGTTGAAAAGTATCAAGTGTGGTAATTGGTATACTTGCCAGGATCTGGTTAATGCTGTTGGCAGAAGAACCACTAGGCACCACATGCACATTTGCTGTTACATTTCCCACACTGTAATTACATAAACTTAAAAATGTAATAGCAGTATTTCCTGAACTTACGTAAACATTACCAACTGCGGTTGTTACATTAGATGTTGTTATTGACATTGAGATTCCTTAAAATATAAGTGAAAAAACGATGGCTTTGTTTTTACTGACCAACTCGTCATCAACTGAGGTGCCTTTGACATAAAGCCCACTGCCGCCAGTTCCCACTTGTTTGTGGTACACTGCCAAAGAATTTGCCACTGCTGATGGAGTAGATCCAATATTACCAAATATTTGATGTCCGTTGAGTGTGACTTTGTAGCTTGCAAAATCATAGGTATAATTGGTGTCTCCACCAAAGGACATGTTATTGTTGTATTGTATAGAAGTGTTAGACCCAGCGGCAGCTGACACCACATTACCTGTGGCAATATTTACCCAAGTACCTGCTGTGCCATTTACGTCAGTGGCTGAGCTAAGTTGCCAAGCGTTGGCATTGTTGTTAAATCGTAATCCGGCAATGTTATTAGCTGTTCGGTATGTTAATATGCCAGAGTTGGCATAATATGACCCTGTGTTACTGACGTTTAACTCTATAAACGGATCAGTGATATTAAGTTCAGTGGTATTGATATAAGTAACATTTCCAACTACATCAAGGTTGCCATTGATTTTTACCGTATTTGTGTTAACAATTACGTTGTCAGCAGTGCTTATTGTAGTGATAGTATAATCACCAGTTACGTTTTTATAAACGGCCATTTATAGATCCTTTTCTTTATTTATTGTTGATGCAAGGTCAGTAATCGACAAATGAGAAAGGTTTGACAATTTTTCTAATTCAGCTATACGAGCAGTAGTGTCACCAAACACTCTTACAAATTCTGTTTTTGGAAAATCTTGAGTTATTTTTATAAGTTGTTTGCACCAATTTCCTGTAAACGTTGGTGATGCACCCATCGGTTTATAAAATTCAGTGCCAGCATACAAGTTGTTGAACTTTCCTGCGGTATCTGGCCCCATGTCAAATCCCAACATGTAAATTTTATAATGCTTGTCCATAGCAGCCAGTGCCACTGCAACTGGGCCTGAACTGAACCCAAAATAAGGCTTGGGGATTTCATTGGCTCCTAGATTTGCCATTGGTCTTCGCGTATAAAATCTATTATTTTTACTGTATCCCGACTCTTGTATTTGTCGGCTTATTGGAGTATCAGTGGCAACTAACACTGTGGGTGTATGTGTACGGTACAAGCCATTGCATCCGTAAACTGGTGCAAATCTCAGCAGAAGAGCTGGGTCTAATACATTCCTACTAACCCCATTTCCAAGCACAAACGCAGTCATAAAAAATCCTCCCTAGTGTATATATTAGAGAGGATTAGTTGACTAGATAGAAATTAGCTAGTGTAATTTTCTGCAATGGCTAGATCGTTTGTTACACCTTTGGTGCCAGACTTGATCTCAGTGCCTTCGTCGCTGAAGAAGTTGATCACATAACGAACTGGTGGTGTAGAATAATCCAATGCCCACTTATTAGTAAGTTTACTGATCAAGATGTCAGTGCTGTCGCCATTGAACATGGCAATGTTCATGTTGCCCGGTGACAATGCACCTGTGGCTTCATTGGCCAGCGTGGCTTGATATGTGTTTCCGCTGGTTTGGCCTAATACCAAATATGTGGTGGTTCCTTTTTGACGCACAATGATGGCTGCTTCTTCAGTACCACCAATTTCACATGCTTGGCAACGTACCACAGGATAAGATGCGGTGGCTACGCTGGTATTTTCACCACCAACCACACCCAGGTACTGAGCTGTGTTTAGTGTTGCTGGATACACTGGATTTGTTAAACTGCCAAGATTGTTAAAACCGATGTCTTTGGTAGTGGATTTTTTAATTTTTAGTGGGCGACCCATTTGATTTCTCCTAATAGAAGTCCGATGCGGGTTCTACCCGCTACGCTGTTGGGTTTAATCATCAGCATAAAACACCAAATTGTGTTATAGATATTTATTTTAAATATCAATTTCCCAGCTCTTGATGTAGCTGTACGCCCAAGCAGGTCTTGAAATGGTGTTACTTTGATATTCTTTGTTGCTGTTGTCACTGGTTGATGATTCTGTGATCCTACAGTAAAATTCATGGTCGCTGAATGTATCTTGTGCTCCACCAGTGACGTCACCACCTTGTATGGTATATGTTGCAAAGTTGGTGTAATAAGTCAACAGCCAAGGACTCATTTCGCGATTGCCTAGATCAGTGTTGGTATGCCCTGCCCAGGAGACCCCAACGCTGTTCCAGCTGTTTGAATTGGGTTGTCTGATCACTTGCCATCGACCAGTTATTTGTATTCTGCATTGACTAGCTGGATATGTTTCACTGGTGTCCGGATTATAGTACGATGTTAATTCGTTGCCTATATCAGCAATTGTCCAGTTTGTTGCGGACAAATCTAAATGTCCACCAGATTCTGGGTGTGGGTACGATAGGCTTAGGCCAAAAGTTGCACCGTCATTGTACCCTGCCTGACTTAATCGCCATAGCCCTTGATCATCAACGATCAACCCAGTCGAAGCGGTTAATTCTGCAGATCCGTAATAGCCAGGGGGAGTATAAAATATTTTAGCCACGCTGGTATTTAGTGGCCAACAAAAAACCTGCCGAAGCAGGTTTTTGTCCTTCCCATCCCTTGGGTTGGATTCTCTGATTAGGAGAATGAAAGGTTAGATACAGCAATCTCACCGACATAGTCACCAGCATTGCCGAAGCTAGATGCAGTGTTTGTCAATTCGATGTAGCCATAACGTGTCATAAACGATACGACTGGTTCGAATGTTGATGGATCTAGAACAACACCACTGCTCATCAAAGGAATGTATGGGCAGTAGAATGCGGCTGCGTCAGCTTCGCTGGAACCTTTGTAACCAACCAACACAGGTGTTGAGTCAGATGCATAAGAGTCAACGAACACACGCATTGCGCCGTTCAATGTACCAACAAACTTGGTGTTTGTAGGTGCTTCGAAAGTACCTTCTGTAGTACGTGCAAATGCGCTAGTTGTAGCAGATTGCAATACTGTCAAAGATGCTGGAGAAACAACAGCCCAGTTACCAGCGCCACGACGTGTGCGTTGAGCGATCAAGTTAGCAACACGGTTGATCAGAACTGCCAATGCGGCATGCTCGTCACCAACGAATGTGGCTGTACCAGATACAGTAGCTTGGTTGTATGTGAACTCAGTCTGAGCCAATGAGCGCAGGCTCAATAGGATCTCTTGGTCAATCTCAGCTGTGATCTCTTGTGCAAGAGCAGCCATGATTTCAGCTTCTACGTCAATGCCATGCATAGCTTGTGCATCTTGAGCTGCCTCAAATGTCCAACGAGCTTGCAATTTACGTGTCTTAGCTTCAACAGCTTGCTTCAAGATTTGAACAGAGATCTGACGACCGCCGTTACCTTCCATGGTAGCTGTGGCGCCACCGGAATAGCCTTGAGCGGCTGTTTGTGTTGTGGCAGCGTTGTCAGCACCGCGAGCGCCTGCAGAGTATGCAACAGCAATCTTGAATGGTGACAATGCTTCTTCACCAGCAACTACGCTAGTAGCGGCTGCTGATTGGTCTGTCATTGTAGATGCATAACGCACACGCAATGTGTGGATTTGACCCACCGGACCTGTCATAGGTTGTACACCAACGATTTCGTTGGCGATAACTGTTGGCATAACACGACGTAACACTGGCAGAATCACACGGTTTAATGTAGCGATGTTACCAGATACTGTAGAGCCAGCAGATGCGTTCTCTTTCAAGTATTTACGAGTATTTTCGAGAATAACACTCATGCTGTTGCGTTTGTTGCCATTTAGACCTTCAAGCAATGCTTCTTTAGTCTCGCCCCAGCGGCTTTCTAATAGTTCTTGTGACATTTAAGTCTCCTTTATATTACAGACCTGCCAGGCGCTTGATGTCGATCACGTTGGAACGGTCTTCTTCTGGCGCCTTAACGGTTTTATCACCAGTCACAGTACGTACACTTTCACTAATCACTTTTCGGGCTTTTGGTGAGGTGTCAGATAATACTGCTGGTAGATACTTTTCAAAAGCTGATTTCAAACGGCTTGTTTGAACGCTTTCTAGTAGATTCTTCATGACTTCTTGTTTGTCCCCGTTTAGAGGGCCTAACAATTCTTCCATAACGCTTGCACGTTCATTGGATTCTTTAATCATGCGAATCTCACGCTCTTTGGATTCCACAAGACTATGTTTCTCTTGGGCAATCCGGGTGGCTTCTGCCAATTGTTGTTCTTTTTGTGCAACTGCTGTGTGTAATTTACGGATTTCAACATTTTCGTTAAGATATGTTGATCCAAATTCAGCGGCGTATGCTTCAAAAATACGTCGACCAAAATTGTTCTCTCGAGCAATTTTAATGTCTTCGTGCAATTGACTAAGTTCGGTTTTGAGATGCCGAGCAACAGATTGGCTCATCTTTTCAGCTGATTCTTTTACAAATTTAGCTTTTAGATTTTCAAGTTTGGCACGGGCTTCGCGGACTAGTCTAACTTTGGTTTCAACAACGTCTTTCTTGTCTTTTGCGAATTCTGTGATTTCTTCTGCCAATGCACGTACAACAAATTTTTCTAGTTTTGCTAGACTTTCGTTGTGTTGCTTGCGGTCTTTGCGTAGTTCTCCAATCTCTTCAGCTAATTTAGATACCATAAAGTCGTTAAACTTTGTAGATGATTCTTTAATTTTCTGTTGGAACTTAACACGATCTTCAACCAATGCACGCTTTTCGGCTTGTACTGTTTGAATTTCGGTTGCAAGACCTTCTGTTACCATGCGATCTAGGGCCTCCACCATTACACTTTTGTCATGCTCATAGCGTTGTGCAAACTCTTCGCGAAGTTCTGCACGTACTGATTCGCGAGCTTCAGTCATCTTGGCTTCCCAAGCTTCTGAAATCGCAGTACGAGTTTCCTCGTTAATCAGATCGCTGTCGAGCAATGGTTTAATTGCGTCTAGCATCGATTTCTCCTAAATCTTGAGATCTTTGATGAGTTTCATTACTTCGCTCTTCAAATATCTCTGTACTTTGTTGTCCTGTCCAGCGTCACGTGCTACTTCTAGCACACGATGTCCATACTTCATATTCATCAAGCCTTCATAAATGGCTTTAGGATATGCATTAGGCGCACTGGGTTGGGCAACCACATCCACAGTGACTATTTCAAAGTCACTGACATGTCCGTTGGCGTCGTTCACGTTGCCGGAACCACGACTAGAAACTCCTAGTTTTACACCTGACTGCAACATGGTTGTAACCAGTTGCCCCATTGGTGTTGGAAGTATTTTCAACTTGCCGTAACCGTTAGGACCGTCCATCCACATACTTGTAATAATATGGCTGACGCGGTCTAGATTAATTTTAAGGTCGTCTGGGTGATCTACTTCGCCCATGACTGAATACCCTTCAGTGATTTGTTCGTTCAGTGTTGCAACTGCACGTTCAATTTCATTGACAGGATACACACGTTCATTGGCATTTTTAACACCGCCTTGAATGCAAATTCCCTTCATGTAAAGATCCTTACCTTCGCTTGAGCCTTCGACAATGATGCCGGCTTGATTGAAAGTAAGGTTTTCCCTGAGGTAAAGAGCCATTTAATGTAATCCCTTACTGAATTACAGATTTATTATTAACACCTGACGCTTGTGCCAAGTGAGCTTTGGTAGCAGGCGTTGGTTTTTGTGTGCTTTGTGCAGGTGTATTACCAACTTTACCAATCATGTCTTTGACATTGTTTTTGTAAGCAGATGAATCGTGCTTGCCGCCTTCATTGGCGCCAGCATGTACTGGTTTAGCTAGGGCACCGCGGGCACCACTATTGGCAGCTACTACACTTTTGTTGTTAGCACCGTTATCACCATGTGTTGGCTTGGGAACAGCTTTAAGAGTAACGTTTTCAAACATGCCTTCAGTTTCTAACTCGTCGTCAGCAACTTCAATGCCAGTCATGTCGTCTGTTTCTTCGTCGGCGCCGCCGTCCATCATGCTTTCAAACTCGGCCATTAATTGGTCTAATTTGTCTTCAAGATTGAGTATGTCGTCTTTGGATGCTGGTTCAGCACCGCCTTCGTCGCCGCCCATGTCGTCCATACCGCCCATGTCGTCGCCGGCTTCTTCAGCACCGTCGCCAAACTCGTCACCAGACTCGTCACCAGACTCTTCGTCTTCAGACATGCCTTGCTCTTCCATTTCTACATCTTCAATGTAGTCATCGGATTGATCGCCACCGAGTTGCATGCCTTCTTCGAGGTCATCATCGGCGCCTTCTTCGATTGATTCTTCTTCCTCTTCGGCAGCTTCTTCAATTGACTCTTCTTCCATCATTTGCTCATAGATGGCTCTACTTTTTTCTACAACAATGTTGTGGAAAAGTTCTTTGGCTTTTGCGTCATCATCATTAATGACGTATTCAATTAGTTGTTCAAACTTATTCATGTAAAATATCCTCCAAGAAATGGCTCTGTTGAATATTTACATAGACCTGAGTAAACTATGCTGTTTACCCGTGTATTTTTGTAATAATTGAGTAAAAATTACAATTTTTGTAACTTTAAGCCAACGGTTGAACTGGTGCCGCGTATTGATTTTTAACTTTTTTAAGTTTTTCTTTAAACTCAAATGCTCTAACATCGTTGAGGCGACGAAGCTTGTTAATTTGACGCAAAGTTAATTTTGTTTTTCTTAGATCACCTAACCGAGGCTGACTATTGTCTTGCGCAATATCTTGGTATGCACTCGGGGGTTTTGAATAAAGTTCATTAAGAATCATAATGATATTTATGCTGGAGCGCCAGTTGGTGCCGGTGTCACTGCCGCACCGGGCTGGCTACCGGGCGCTGCCACTGGTGCGTCTACACCCATTCCAGGTTCTGCTTGCCCAAGATTTGCCATGTCTTCACCAGAAGTGATGTCACTTTCCAGGTCTGCAGGTGTAACTCCAACACTGCGCAAATCATTTCCGCTGGCTGCCGGGGATTCTGGACTACTGCGTTCTTCTTCCCACAACTCTTCGTTTTCTGTAATTTCAGCTTCTGTTAAACCCAGGTATCGTTTTAACATAAAACGTTTACTCAAGTACGGTACTTGTTCTAATTGTTGAAACGTATTAACACGGGTAGTATCTAACTCTGCTTGTCGATAGCTGGCGAAGTTCTGTGGCGGGTTGAATTGAATTGAAAATAAACCCGAATCTATGTTAAAACCTCTCCAACGCATGAACATTTTAAATTCATCGTCGAGTTTTTCTATGATCAATCGCTGTAAACGTTCACAGTATTGGTTAAAGCGATATTCTTGAATTAGTGCTGTACCAACACGGCCATCGTTCATTGGGCGATCACTGTCGTCGGGTCCTGTGGGCAAGTAACTGCTGGGCACACGCAGACCACGGCACATTTTATTGTTGAAATATTTCAAATCATCAATTTCGCCAAGATTTGAGCCGCCTGGCAGTGTGTCTACGCTACTGCCCCGACCATCAGCTGTTTGTGGGAAAAAGTAATCTTCGTTGATGCTCAATGGATTGTAACTGCTGTCCATGACATTTTGCCCGCCACCGTTGTGACTAGGAATTCTACGTTGATGAATTTCGTTTTTAACCCTGTCAACAAAGGCCATGGCCATATGGCTTGGCATGTTTCCCACGTCGATTTTAAATACTCTACGTTCAGGCGCTCTACTAACACGATAAATTAAAACTGCATCTTCCAGCAACTCTTTTTGTTTAAACACACGGAAAATTGTTTCTAAAACACTCATTCCGAATGGCCAATAAAAATCCAAACCTTCGCTTAAACTTAAATGTATTACATGTTTGGCATCCAACACTGCTTCATTCATTGCTGCCGAAAATCTATTACCCCCGGTGCCTTGGGCTCCTGCGCTGGGTGCTGTGTAGTTATTAGGCGCAGTGTACCCACTACTCGGCGGATTGCTTTGCAAATCTGTGGTTGTTTTGGCCGCAATGGTTAGATTTTGAAAGTTGGGATTGATATCTCGAATAACATACTGCTCAGGGCGTTTGCCTTCTGATTCGTTGACAATAACTCTGGCCACTTTGGTCATATCAACCCAGTACATTTCAAATGTTTCTGGATCACGCACAAAAACCTGATCGCCATACTTGATTGTGTTACGGAAAATACGGAATATACGCTGATCTAATTTGTTGAGCTTGACCCATTGCTGTAGCTGTTGCTTGATGATTTTAACTTCGTTGTCAGTGGGAGTATCGTTGTACGTAACTTGAAAAGGAACCGTTTCTCCTTCGATGGTCTGAGTACAAAATTCAGCAAGAATGTCTAAACATGCGTTAATCTCACTGTCCGAATCCATGTTTTCGTATTGATTATATCGTTCAACACGATTTGGGTGCCCTGTATAAACTTCTGGTAGTCGACTTGCATAGTTTCTGTACACAATATCTGCATGTACTTGCATTGCATCTCTGCCGTCATTGCGTCCGTATCCTGGCAGGCCGGTTGAGCCTTTTCCAGATAACGGACTAAGTTCGCCGCCGACGTTGGCAACTTTAAAATATTTTTTCCAAGACATAGTATTATATTTACCGCTAGTTCTGAGTTACCTGTAACAATTTCTGCGATGTTTGGTTGTTATCACGTTGTAAATTAATCAATTGCTCTAGCAATATGGCAACATCTGGACCTTGCATTCCAACTGTGGGCGTCAATGCCTTGACAATCTCTTTGCTAAATGTGTCTATTGTAGTTCGTAATATTTCTTGTGATGTGCGTTCTTGTTCGCCGACTATGTCAACCAAACTAGTTAACTCATTGCGAATAGAAGGAAATTGTTCAAAATTTTTGTTTGCTACCCCAGCTATTCGATCAGAATCCAATTTTAGATATTTGGAAAACTCCTGAAATGACTTGTCCGTCGACATAGAGTTGGATCTGGCTAATTGTTCAGAATCTAGTGTTGATAGATATTTGACAAATTCTTTAAAAGACTTGTCCATTGACACTGGAATAGTTTTGCCGTCGGGTAACGGTACAAATGCTTCGTTAAACCCTGCTTCTCCTACTGTGACTTTTGTGCCACCTGGTTTAGCAGTGATTATGCCACCCAAGGCCATTTTTATATCTTCACCAGTTGATTTGTCTAATTCACTGGATGCTTGAGCAAGTTTTTTATCTGTCCAGGTTTTGAGATCACCCACTGTCCTGATAGGATTTTTTACATTTTCAAACAGTGGCAAATTTGACTCATATGATTCAGAGTTAATTGCATCCTTGATCGGTGTAGTGTCGCTGGCTCTTAAAACTCGTGCCGCACCGTTGGCACCTAAAAAGTGTGCCAAGTACACGTTACGATCGCTGAGATCATACCCGCTTGATGACAGTTGTTTTTTGTTGAACCCAGTTAGTTGGGTAACTGCTTCTCGTTGAATGTTGATGTCTTTTTTGTAATCTTCAAATGTCTTGCCGTGTAACAGTTCGCCTGGCTTGGCCATGCCAGCAACACCTTCGAACGTACCTTTGGTAAATTGCCCAATTCCAGTTGCTGTGGTTGTTGGCTTGCCCGACGCATCTTTGATTCCAGTGTTGATGTTTTTACCGCCTGACTCGGCTTGTATGATTAAGTTTTCAATTGTTTTGGCATACTTTTTTTCTGGCGCAACACCAGATTTGCTTGCATCACCAAGTTCTTTTCTGATTTCAGTGAGATTGTTGGTTTTTTCTTTAAGAGTCCGTTCAGCCGCAGCCAATTCTTTTTCCACAGTAACCAGTCTACTGTCACCAGGGCCGCTGACTTGCCCTTGTTGACGGCGGCTAAGTTCTTCGGCTGCCTTGGCTTTGGCAGCGTCGTCTTTGGCCTTCATTTCAGCTACTCTGGCAGCTTTGGTTTCTTCTGCGGCGCGGCCCTTTTCATCTTCGAGTCGTTTTCTTTCTGCTGTGGCAGCTTCTACCGCAGCCTCGGCCTTTTTCCTTGCTTCGGTGGCTTCACGAGTTCTAGTAACTTTTGCATCAACTGGCCCAGGAGATGCTGTGGGATTATCACGCTGTTGAATTTCTAAACGAGCTTGTTCAAGCCTTAATTCATCAACAGTTTTTTGTGCGGCAGTCACTTCTCTATCTGCTGAAGTTGCTGTGTTCTGCAACTTACGCACACGCTGACGTTCATTTTTAGCTTCAAGTCCTGCTTGTGCTGCCGCAATGGCCTGTTTGCGTTCGTCTTCTTCGGCTTGCAGTTTAAACTTGCCCAAGGCAGCTAATTTTTCTTTTTGTTGGTTGAGTTCTTCTTCAGGCGCTCTTGCCAGTTCCATCCGACGAAGTTGTTGTTTTGCCTCGTCCTCTTGTTTGGTTAATGTAAGTACTTGTTCGGCCTTTGCTTTGGCCACTGCCTGTGCTTTTCTAGATTCTGCTGTAGCTTTAACCGCTGTGGGTGCAGTTTTTGCCGCATCCCCGCCGGGCTTAGGTATGTTTTCCCTGACTGCACCACCGGTGATACTAGGCAACTCAATACCAGTTTTTTCAGCAACATATTTGATAAACTCATTGAGAGAATCAGTGAACAATACCACAGCATCGGTGGCTGCAGGCATAGCACCAAATCCAAAATTTGCCAGCTGTCGAGTCATCTGTTCCATAGCCACTTGAGCTTCAACCGCTGAATTGGTTAATTTGTCCTGTCCTTCAACTTGGGCATCTTGAACCTTCTTTGCTGTTAATCGACCATTTTCTAATTGTGCTGTATTAAATTCCAGCTGTTTGGCTAGATTGGGAAACGGTGATTCGCCTTCTTTGACGTACTGTGCAAATTCTAGTTGTTCTTGCTCAACTGCTCGCGTTGATTTTTGTAGCTGTGTTATTGCATCGTTGGCTTTTAGACTGCCGTCTTTGATGCCACTGACCACACTTTCAAGGTCAACTCCGGCACGTACAAATTTTAAAACAGCTTCACTGTCGTACACACCCGATGAAATATCACGCACAGCTTGTCCCAACTCATCGTTGACATTGGATACTTGATTTTGAAAGAATGTTAATTCTTTGGCTGCACCTTGTTGATTGTTACGATTCATCAATTCAATGGTACTTCGGAATCTACTTTCACTCAATGCAGAATCAATCTGCGCCTGTGCTTGCTTGCGACTTTGTCCTGTTATCTTGGACAATATATCTAGTTCTTTGGCATACTCAACTGAGCTTTTTGTTAGCTGTGCATTTGTCTTGCCCTGGGTCATGCCCAGTCTATTTTGCATGGCAACAAACGATGCTGTGGTTTCACCAATTTGATCAGCACTGTACCCAATTCTACGCAGTTCAGTGCCAGCGCCACTGTCAACTATTCCGCCGACTATCTTGCTAAAGTCTTCGGCACCTTGGCCCACTGTTCCTCTAAACTTTGCCAATGCGCCTGCATTGTCAACCACTGATTTCTTGAACCCATCTAGGCTCATACCCGAAGCTAAGAATTGGCGTTGTAGCCCGGTCATGCCGTCGGCAGTTAATCCACCAACTTGCCCTAGTTCATTGAATGTGTTGACTGTTTTCTGTAGCTGGTCAATTACAAACTTGCTGCCTTCGGCTACTACTTTTAAACTGCCCGAAATAGCTTTGCCAGCAAATGGTATGGCTTCGGCCATGCTGCCAAGCCCGTTGGCAACAGAGTCTATTATAGGGTTTAGTGATTGAAAAGATGCAGACCCAGCCCCAACGTCTTTGGTTAATCTTCCTAGACTTTTACCAACATCAAGTCCTGCTGTTTTGGCACTGTCTTTGAGTTGCTTTAACGCATTAATAGTCAAGCCTGTTGCTGCCGAAAGCTTGAGCATTTCTTCAGTAGTCAGTGTCAGTCCGGAATTGAGCTTCCGGACTATTTCTTCAAATTCTCTTTCATCCATGTTTTAACCACATAAGTATTTGTATATTTATAGCCTAAAAATGCAAGAAAACACCAATCCATTAAAACAATTTTTTAGACAGCCGGTGATTTACATTCGCTTGCCGTCACAGGGCAAATTCTGGGCGCCCGGCACCATTAACATGCCGCCCAACAACGAATTACCTATATACCCAATGACTGCCATTGACGAAGTCACTAGTAGAACACCCGATGCGCTGTTCAATGGATCAGCCACAGTAAAAATTATCGAAAGCTGTGTGCCCAATATCAAAGACGGGTGGGCAACCCCATCTGTGGACCTTGACACATTGTTAGTGGCCATCAGGATTGCCACTTATGGGCACACCATGGAAATTGACACCAGGTGTCCTAAATGCGACAATGCTCAAGAATACGGCTTGGATTTACGTACTGTGTTGGAAAATATTCGCCCCATTGACTATTCAGCTTGTTTAAAAACATCTGGACTTGAAATATATTTTGAGCCCATGAACTACAAAGAAGTCAATGAACTAGGGCAAGTGCAGTTTGAAGATCAAAAGCTTGTGCAGTTGTTACAAAATGCAGAATTGAGCGAAGAAGAAAAGATGACGCGACTAGGCTCTGCCTTTGCCAACATTGCCAAACTAACAGTGAGAAGCATTGCAGAAAGTATATCGTCTATTCGCACTCCAGATGCAATGGTCACAGAAACTGCACACATAGAAGAATGGTTGAACAACTGCACAAGAGCAGTGTTTAATCAAGTCAGGGATCATGCAGTTGATTTGAAAAAATCCACTGAACTTGTGCCACTTAACATTAGTTGCACTGCATGTCAGACCAAATTTGAACAACCATTTACATTGGATATGACAAATTTTTTCGAATCCAACTCTTAGCCTTGGACTCTGGCGGTATCACCAAACTCATTGAGAGAATGGACAAAGACTGCGAAAGTATCAGGCAAGAGGCACTAAAATTTTCTTGGTATATGCGAGGCGGACTCAGCTACAACGATGCAATGAATCTAAGCCCAGATGAACGAAAACTCATCAGTGGTATTATCAAAGAAAATATTGAAACTACTAAGAAAACTGGATTAAATTGGTTCTAATGGACATTGAACAAGTTAAACAAGACATAGAGCAGTGGATTGTGAACTTTATAGAAGTTCCACATCCAGCACTAGGAGGGTTTCCTCCTTGCCCATATGCTCGCAGTGCTCGATTAAAAAACAGCTACGATGTGTTCATTGGCAGTGATCCTTACTACGATCTTAAAAATCGAGCACGGTACGGACTAGGCAACAAGGAAGTTATTATATATGTGTATAACCCTGTGGAATGGTCGCGTGAGTTGTTTGCCAGTAGCCTAGAACAGGCCAATCAAGAATTTTTACTTGCTGCCGATTTACTGGCACTAGAAGATCATCCTGCCGATGTTGAAATGGTCAACGGTGTTTGTATGAATCAAGGAACTTATGCATTGGCACTGGTGCAAAGTTTAAGTGATCTTAATACTAAAGCAATATTGATGGCCAACAAAGGATTTTACAACTCTTGGCCCGAAGACTATCTACAGTCGTTGTTTGCACACAGACAGGACCCACGAGCATGAGTTATCAGTTTGCCAGAATTGATTTAAGCAAAACCAACTACGATATAAGCGTAAAGTGGGAATATCTACAATCACCTGACATTTCAAAGCTGAATTTAATCTACCGAGACTACTGCAAGTACAAACACTTTGCATCAGTAATGCCCATCTTTGATAGCCGTTATACAGATCCCATGACAGATGTAATAGGATACTACGACAAAGACAAGCTGGTGGCATTTAGTTTAATCAAACGCTACGATGAAGAGAATGCTCTTTGCGATCAATTTGCATGGAATTATAACAATCCTAAGTTGCGGTTAGGCATTGAAACACTACAAACAGAGTGTGCTATCTACAAAGAACGCGGATTTAAATACCTGTATCTTGAACAAGCACACTTATACAAATCTGATATGGCAGGATTTGAAATACTAGGACCACTGGAGTAACACATGGATTTATATACAATTTGGGCAGACAAAGAAGGTGACATCTCAGACATTGACTGGGTCAACGGCATGAAGAGTTTTTTTGATCATTTAGTGTCAGAAGATAAAATGGTAAGCTATCGCATTACTAGATGCAAGATGGGATTTCGTAGCATTGCTGACATGCCAGAATGGATGATACTCATGGAGTTTCGAGACATGGGTCAAATGGATTCAGCTTTTCGAAGAGTAGCACCACTTGAAGGTGAACTCGAAGACAAACACAAAAGCTTTAATCAATTTGTCAGTGGCAATATTCAACACGCATTGTTTAGAGATTGGCCAGACCAGTTCTAAGACTTACTTCGTAAGTCTATTGATTTCACTTCGTTCATCAATGCTATTATAGTCATCGAACAAAGTGAGATTTAAGTTATTATCTAGATTAATTGGTCACACTTTGCCCACACAGGGCAAAGAAACTGTCATTATCTGAGTAGCACAGTCACTTAGCGTTAGAACTATAATTGTTTATAGTTGACTATAATCCACTATAAACTCTTGCACAGGCGGTTGTCCGGTACCTGCTCGTTCCGTCTTTTACAACGGCAATTTGCACAACATACGCTAACACATTGCACAAACCTGCAGGATCACTCCTGCGTCTTTTTAGCCTTTAAATTCTTTTCAAACAGCAAAACCGCGGCAATTTGCGATCATCGTCCTGTCAAGGATAGTTGCTGAGTGCTTGCGGCAGCGGCAAGACTTCCATCCCTGCGATCCGAGATCCAGGTCTAGGGCACATGATATTAGCCTGTGCAAGCTGTAACTGCTTAATTGCTTAGTTTGTCTTTGATATGAGAACCATGAACACGGACTTGAATATGCCCGTTGTAATAATCTGATGATTCTAATACACGCCTTGAAAATTGTTCTCTTGCCTCAATATAGCTACATTCTGATTTTGATTTACAATAATAAAGTATTTCTCTGATAAAATTATCTTTGCCAAAAAGTTCCACATCCTTGCTAAGTTCAGGACTAGACCCATAATAGTCTCGCCAATCTGAATCAACTTTATTGCGAATCTTTTTTTTCTTCTTGGTACCATTCTTGAGTTTAACTGTTCGTTGTGTAGTCTTGGAGAATTTTGCTAGTTTTTTGCCTATGTATTTGCGTGAGCTGGTTGTATTTGTGATTAGATAAACAAATCCTATACAATCTTCGGGCAATGTCTCAACTGGGGTGTTTTGATAAAGCCATGTCATGAATGTGTTGGAGTTTGTCCTTGTGCTATAGTTATCTTATGTTTGTGAATTGTAAAAATTTAAGCTGGTATTATTTGAATAGTTTTTGGTGGTGGTTTAATAAGGTGCATTTGTTCTGTGAGCTGTAATAAACTTGCTAGTTCTTTTCTGGTGTTGGGCATTGAATACCCTAATTTTGCACTGAGCTCGTGTAGTTCAACTCTGCGACGGATACGTTCCGCCAAGTCCAGAGTCGGGTTAACACCAGCGACCCAGTTGAAAACGCTGTCATGAAATGCATTGTCTGTAAACGACAACTGTAGTTCGTTTGACATTTTTGTCAACGGAGTGTTTTCGTAGATATGCATGGTAAGACCCCATCGTAGCATAAAGATAGCGCCAGTTTGTGCATAAATTTGATATTTTTCTATTGCTTTTAATTGTTGTTGATGATCCTGCAAGGTTTCAGTTGGATAACCTACAATCATCAAAAAAATATTTGGAATGTGCCAACGACTGCTCATTTCCAAGTGATAGTCAATGTCTGCGTCACTGAATTTTTTCTTCATGTGATAACGAACTCGTTCACTGAAGTGTTCGATGCCCACATGTATTTGTTTACATCCAGCGTAGTGCATGAGTTCATAGGTGCTTGAATGCATACTAGTGCGATTCCTGCAAATAAACTGACCCATGTAACTGACATCTTTCATTGCTGGGTCCTTGGCCTTGGCCTCAATTAGCAACTCGTTGAATTTGTTCCAGTTTGACACTGATCCATTGATGAGACTGTCAGTGAATTCAAATTTACTTACTCCCAATTCGTGCACATGTCGCCGCATCTCTTCAACAATCAAGTGTGGACTGCGGTAAGTGTATTTTGGCCAAGTCAAGTCAATGTCACAGAATGTGCAATGTCTAACACATCCACGACTACCAGTTAATAACACTCGACTGTCTTTGTACCTAGAAAAATCAAAACTTGAATATTCAGGCAACGGCAATGTATCAAGATTGGTGATCTGTGTAAAATTGGTATTGTTGATTCCGGGATATTGGTCATTGCCGCTGAGAAGATTATCTAAGGCCTGTTCACCTTCGCCAAATATACAGTAGTCTGCAAGATTGTTTTCTAAACACCACTGGCCAAAAGGTTTTTGACCAAATTCTGCCATGCTACTCATTGTACCGCTGCCGCCTAACAATATTTTATGTTGTCGACTGCTGTTTTTTCCTAGATGGGATAATATTAGTGCCGTTGGCCTAACGCTGTAAAATGAAAATACACTGAAAGCCAACCAACCGCACTCTATAGTAGACAAGTGTTGATCTACTATGTCTAGCACACGGATGATCAACTGATCGTCAATTTGATCAGTGACCATACTTGCCCAATCGTTGAATTGATCCCAATCAGCCTCGGACAACATTTCGTTGAGCTCTAGGTTTATGTCAATCAGTTGTGGCTCAAGTCCGTGGCGTTTTATCATTGGAGTAAGCGCAGCCAATGCAGCCGATGGATTCCATAGCTCTAGCACAGGTACAGTTACAAACGCAAACTTTTTGTTATCCATTAACTAATCGTCGTTTTATTTTTTCAACCAAATCATAGTGGTGCTGTCCAAATCCAATGACTGAATCGTAAACGTCTTTGTCAACAACACCATTCTTGAACTGTGACTCAATTCTACTGGTCACTAACTCTTGGCCGTATAGATTAAAAAAGTCTTTGGTCAAGTTGAACTTTAACATATGATCAAATTGATCTACTTTTGCCAAACTAAAATCTACTAAGTGCCCATTAACTCTTAACAATGGTTTAATACCCCAAGGCCAAAACCAAACTTCAATGCTGGTTGTTCTAGTAACATCAACAGTTGATTCCCATTGAGATACTACTTCGCAGTCTGTGATTTCTCGTTGATCAACAAGTAACCGTACTCTGTTAAGTGTTGGATGTTCTAGGCCCAGGTAGAATTTCATTAATTGGTTTCCCAACCCACTGCATAATTTACATCAACAATACTGGTATTACATTTTTGCTGGCATTCTACCCAAGTCTTAGACTCGTCATGCCAACCTTGGCTGCACTTGTCCCATAGTGGATCGTTGAGTATTTCGTCCAACGATCGTGTACGTAAGTTCATTTGCTCTCTGTACATAGCAAAAAAGCTATCCTTCCATTCTATGGTTTTTACACCATTACTCAAACTTTTATAAGGAAAACTAGTCCAACTGCATGGAAATAATACACCTTCGGCATTGACATACAGTCCTCTATTGCCAATTTCGCACAGCGGAGTGATTGGTTTGTTATGATACTCTTGCTTGATAGCAATGTATTGTTGCTTGTTTTGTATTATAAACTCTTGATTAAGTGGTTGTCGACCACTGATGTTAATCATCGAACGTTCGTAACGATGACTTGGTGAAATCCATTTGCTGTCTGGCTCAAGATAATCATTAACGCCAAGATATGCTTCTCCGTACTTGCTGCCAAACTTGGTGCTTTTTGTAATTTGCAAAGCATCCATTCCTAGGTCACTAGCCAATGCTTGTATTTTACCAATATGGTTTTGATTGAACTTAAAAACAATCATTGCCCAGTTGATTAGAATTTTTGTATTGTATTTTCTAAGAGTGCTAATACCAGTCATGATAGATTGCCAGTTACTGCCAACACGATACATTGCATTGCTGAGTTGATCGTACCCATCGATGCTGAAATTTATTGTGTCATACTCGTTGGCAACTTGTGCAAATGCCTGCCACCACTCGGCTTTTCGATTGCTGCCGTTGGTAATAGTATACACATGTATTTTAGGATTGACTTCTTTGATATATTTGTATATGTCAAGGAAATCTTTGCAGTAAATTGGATCACCTACATCTCCGCACATGGTCAATCTTTTTACTTTGTTTTTTAACATGTCAGGAGTCATAAAGGATTTAAAAAAATCCAAACTCATGCTGTAATTTAACCAAGGAGTATCTGGATGTTCTGTTCTTGGACAGCGAGGACATTGAAGAGCACAAACTGCGCTGAGTTCCAAGTGCCAATGATAGTATTGCCAATTTATTGCCATAAGTCAACTCTCTTTAACCATGTTTGCGACATAACATTTTTAATTTGGGTAGCCAACCACTCCGGAGACATTTTAACACAGTCCATGTGCTTTATCATATCAGTGTCAATTGCACCTGGATTGATTAGTTTAATATCGCATTTGGCTGATCTACTAAGTTTGTTAAATGCAGTTTGTAATGCCTGTTTATGAACACGATATGCTAGATATTCGTGCTCAGTAGTCACGTCTGTGCGAGTATAGTCACTGATAATTGAACCAATGTTTATAATTTGCTTTGATGAATCATTGCGCCATGCATAATAAAATTGTTCCAACACACCAACTTGATGCCACGTATCATAACAACAGTTAATACAAACATCGTAGTGATAAAATTTTGGTCCCCATGTCATGATATCAGCAATGTTGTATCCATTGGATTTGCTGACACAAGTAACGTGGTTGTCTTGTGACAATAATCTTCCCAATGCTTCAGCCAATCCTTTTGTACCAGTTATAAGAATGTTCATACTGTGTCGGTTAAAATTTGTAAAAATTTCTTTGGTCCCGGATGACGTACATAAAAATCATCACTGCTGTGTAAGATATCACGTTTGAAGCATATAGCATCGCCGGCAATCCATTGCTTGCTAACATGCTGTAACGACAAGTATAGTCGGTCTTCGTCCCAGCAGTGACTTAGATTATTGTTCCAAAATTCTAGGTCAACACAATTTTCAACATGCCTGTTGTGTTGTTTGTATTTCCAAAAATCATTGTAGTCTGCGATTTGTTCAAAAAATATAGTTCTACTAGGAAAGGATTGTAAAGGAATCAAAAAACTATAATAAGGGTTAGGTGTCGGGAATGGACGTTCATAATCGCAATGTATATCCCACGGCAAGTATAGCTCTACATAGTCCAATTCGACTACCCGGTGATTGCCAATAACTGACTGCATACGGTCATGCAAAATTTTTCCAAGATCATCATTGTTATCCCAGGTATGCCAACTTTGTGTTGCAACCAATTTTCCAGGAAATTTTCCTTCTTTTGCAGTGTATTCAACTTTGTCCCATGTGTTGGCAATGGCCAATAGATCGTCTATTTCTTTCAGCGTAATCCAGCTATCAAGTTCAATTATTGAGTCCATTTATAATACATCCACATCTGTATTGTATGTAGTAAATCCGTTCTCTTTAATTACACGAAGTATATTCTCTACTCGTCCTGCTAGTTCATCTCTGTGGCTTACTAACCAGATACTCTTGTGGCGTTCTCTGCTCATTTTCTTTAGTAAAGATAAGCTATTTTCAACACCCTGCGTGTCCATACCAGAATCGACTAGTTCGTCAATGAACAAGAGATTAATTGGATAGTACAAGCTTTCCCAAACGTCTCTGAATGCCCACGACATCGACAGGATCAATCTATTGCGCTCGCCTCTGCTCAGGTTGTCGAAATCTAAATCTCGACCCAGCTCTGTAATTTCAACAGTTAAGTCAGTTTGGAAAACAACTTGATGTGGTAGTCCGATGCGATCAAGATAATGTGTTAATCTATTATTAAGGTAGCTGAGATTTTGCTCAATAATTTTTTTGCGGATAAAACTGTCTTTGTTGGTCAACAGCTTGAGTAAGAAATCCTGATGGTCTTGTAGTCTGGTTAACTCGTTTAACACATCATACGTGACCACAACTAGTGCTTGATTTTGCATTTCGTCAATTTGTTCACCGTAAGGATCTACATCATTGGATTTGTCTGCAATTTGTTTTTGTAAATTTTCTAAAGTAGCTCGATGCTGAATAGCATCTTCTTCTTTGTCATAGAACATTTTAGGAGGTTTTCCTAGAACTCCCAACTCTTTGTGTGTAGATTCCAACACAGCTAATTCAGTAGAGAATGCAAGTTCACTGGTTGTTGCAGATTCCAAGTCTTGTTGTTTGCCGGCTAACACTTCCTCATGCTTTGAATCGTGCAAGTCTTGACCACAAGCATGGCAAGTGTGGTTTTTTAATGCAGAAATATCTTTGACTATCTTAGCAATGTTTTTTTCTTCACGTCCTAGATCAAGTTTGGCACGACTAATTGCAGATGCCAACTCGTTGATCTCTTTGCGTTTTTGTTCCCATATCTTGTGGTCTCGGTGTGCTTGCACCTCGACGTCAATGTCTATATTTTGCAACGAAATTAGTGCGGTGGTTAGGTCAGCAATGTCATTGGCATTTTTGGTTTTCCACAATGTTTGTCTGCGTTTTATAGCTTCTATCTGTTCTTCAATTCGCTTATTAGCTTCTTGCTGTGCTCGTATGCGCATTTCTTCTTGAGAGATAGCGTCCTTGGTTACTCGATTCAACTCTTTGATACGATCTGCTCGTTCACTGAGCTGAGTAATACCTAACAACTGTTCAATTATTGCACGTTGATCATTGGATTTTAAACTTAAAAACGGTTCAGTGTAAGTGTTCAACGCTAGTACATGTTTGAACATGTCGTGACTCATACCGAGAACACGTTCAATTGCATCCTGTGTTTCTCTGCTGTCGCCTTGTGCATTGTCCTCAGACGATTGTTCTTCGTTGTTGATATAGAATTTAAGAACATTGGGTTTACGCCCACGTTCGACTTTGTACTCTTTTCCTTGCACACTAAACTCTAAACTAACCAACATGGATTTACCATTGGTTCGGTTTATAAGATTGTCTTTGCGAATATTGCTGATGGCATTGCCGTACAATGCGTAGCTAAGTGCATTAATCAACGTGGTTTTGCCAGTACCATTGCGACTACCGTCTCCGCCAAGATCTAGATTTTCTCCAAGCACCAATGTTAGATCGTTACGATCAAAATTTACAGCCTGTGTTGCATTGCCCACAGATAAAAAGTTTTTAACAGTTATATTTTTAATTTTGATCATATCATACTATAATAGCTGAATCTTTGGCAGAAAGCAATATCAATCGGTACGATTAGGAAAAAAGTTTTCCTTGGCGCCAGATCTATCAAGGTCGTTGGTGACACAGTGTATACCGCAATCCCAAAAATATTTGTGCCTAAATGGCACAACGTGTACCTCTATGCCGTGTCTGGCACAGGCCTGCTCCACTAAATCATTGTGAGTGCTGACTACAATATTTTTAGGATCAACAATTAGAATGTTAACATCAAACACAGTTTCAGAAACTTGCCCAACCCATTCGTCAAAGTAGTGGTCTACCATATTGGTTAGATTATTGTCTTGCTCAAATCCGGGCATGAACCATCGACCTTTGTTGCGCTTCATGCTGTGCTCAAACTCTCTCATGTGAGAATAGTTGCTCGGTGGGAGATACACCACTTCCCAGTCTGGGAATGTGTCTGCATAGGTTGGAACATCATTTAAACTGATGATCAATCCCGGGGTTACTGGGCAGTATACCGCATCACCGTGTCCACCAGAGTTTACTACATGATTACGTGTGTGCGGAAATAGCCCATTGACCTTGTTTAGAATACCTTGTTTGTCGTCATGATACGTTTGAGTGGCAAAATACAGATCTTGCCCAAGACGGCTCACAAAACATCCGTTGATAAAATCAAGATCAGTGTACTCAATGGTATTTCCTTGTGCTGTGATATGGTCAGTAACATGATTATAAAAATTTAACTTGGCATCAAGATGCAGTTGATCGGTGTGTTTAAACAATTCAAATTTTTTCTGGATCTCGATGGCATACTCGGGCAAGGCTTGATAAAAATCTTCTGGGCGAACATAGTCCGGCCACCAACTTTGTTTGTGTTGACGATAAAACACTGACCATGCATGACTGGCATTGGGGATTTTAGGAACCCAGAATTTGTCTTGTATCATTAAAAAATAATCGCGAGGGGCAGTGGGCGGTTGAACCCATTTGCCGTTAATGTACAACGTGTTCAAATCTTCAGGAAACTCTGGTCGAAAAATCTTAACTCCAAATTTGTTGCTTAACAGCCCAATGAGATTCTGATAGTCTTCTTCAGTTTCTTCGGCTAACTTTTCAAACCGTCGACGAGTATTAGTGTCGGCAACCCACGAATAAAACTCAGGAGGGTATGTTTTGCCCACAAGACAAACGTTTAGTGGGTCCCAATGTTGATAAACTTGATACATGTTATTTCCTTGTTACTGTTATTTTGTGTTCAATTACTGAGTCATGATCTTGGTCGGTTGGGCATTGTCTGCAAAGAGAGTTAGGCCGCCCAAAGTTATTAATAAATTGCTCTAGATCTCGATCATTACAATCAGCACCCAGTCCTGGGACAATATAGTCTTGCCACATGTCCCAATTTGGACGATCAAATCTATCCAGCAATTCGGGAGTCAGAGCCACGGTGCCACATTTAAATAATCTACCTTTGTAAATCATTGGGCATCGTTGTTGACAACAATGTTTAAAAGCGTCTGCTGGTGTATTGTTGTGGGGCAACATATTTTCGTACTTGCCTTTGAATGTTTTATAAAATGTAGAAGTGTTTGATAGTTGAAATTTAAATTTGTTGTCAGTGACCAACCGATTTAATCCGTACTCATGTACCGGGGACCAGTTCCATTGAGAGTACAGTCGATCTACCATAGAGTCAATTGAAGTATCTTCTATATGCTGACTAAGTTTTAATATGCAATTGCCTAACCGTTGCATTAACTCAACTACATGCCAATTTTTTTCTACAAGTAATCCGTTTGTGGTTAATCTAATTTGTGTGTCTGGCATCAGACTGCGAACACCAACAAGCCAATCTGCCAACTCTGGATTCATAAAAGGTTCCCCTCCCATGACTCCCCATGCTTCGATGTTTAATCTTTGCACCCAAGGAGACAAGGACTGTTTGCCCTGTTCCCATGTGACATAACCCTGCCATTTTAAATCAGAAAATGTAGTGCAACCCTCACACGATAAATTGCAAGGCCGAATAATCATCGATTCAACAAACGGCAATACAGGCTTAGACATGTAACGGATTTTCTACCCAATGGTTGTAGACTTCAATGTTGTGTTTAAAAATTTCCATCATAGAGGTAAGAATTTCTTGACATTTTGCAATAGGCCATGAGTTGATGGTTTCGATTAGTTTAAAAATTTTATGAAATCTTTGATTGGAATCTGTGCATTGATCGTAGTCTTCATCCCAGTATTGGTCAAATGTTTTGAAACCAAGTTGATGTAACCATGCCAATGTACCAGGAGCACCAACTATGATAAACGGTCGAGAAGATATAATAGGTCTAATTGTTTTTTCTGAAATGTATGCATGAGGATAGTTGTAAACGCTCTCGGCTACAATATCAACAAATATTTTTTTATACAATTCTTCAGGAGCAAGCGACTTAGTGGCAGAGTTAAGTATATCATTGGTCAATGGTCCGTTGATCACAACAAATTTTTCAATGTCTAGCAATGATTGATCGTGTATCCAGTGTTCGTTGATGCGAGCAAACGGATCTGTACGTAAAAAAAATAAATTGTTAATATACTTTTGTTCGTCTTGTCTGGTTTTTGTTCTACTAGATGCTCGTTCGGGCCACAAATTAACTGAAATCAAGTTGTCCTTAACAAGATTTTGTGAAATAAAATACTTGGCCAAAATATCTCTGTGTACTCGACTTTTCCCTAGCATTGAGCAAAATCGATACTGACACTCTTCTGCTGATGTAACAGGTTTGTAATCGTGGTTAACCAACAATGTTGAAAGAGGAGTTTCGATTACATGAAACTGGTTATTAGGATCTGAACAATAACTATTCCACTTTTGTGTACTGCAATAATGATTGGTTAGAATAACAAACCTACACGGGTCAATGTCTAAAGATCTAATCATGGTATTGAAGTTATCAATGCTAAACCCAAATCCGTTGACAAAATACTCTACATCAGCATGTTCTATTAGAAATTTTTCTTCAGGCGCAAAGGTATCTTTTTTAAGGCTAGCTAACTCACTTGCAAATGTATGAAATCGGTAATCATAGTCAACTATACGCCATTGATGCAAAAACTTATAGCCGTATCTAACAGCAATGCTGTTAACAAGCTCACTGTAATACGTTGATATTCTTGGTTTGCTTAACATATATTATCAACAGTTCCTGTTAGTTGCCATGCATATCTATCAACCATACTAAAATTGTAAAATGCATGTTTAGCAGAATTGTGCCAGGCAATCCAGTCTCCAGCTACCCATTTACACCAGGAGGTATCCTCGACTTGCAAAATCTGTCCAGGCACTGAATCTTCTATCATAATAATAATTCGCATGACATTGGCAGCATCATCTAACTGATGAACAGATTTAAATTTGCCATAGAAATCATGATGCACTGGTAGGTATTGTCCGGGCGTGAATTTATTAATAGCAATGCTGGTATTAGCGAGATGATCAAAATGTTTTTTTATTTGACTGGCAGCCTCGGGCATGGGATTTGGTTCAAAGTAGTTGAACAATGTCATGTGGGCCATGCTGTGACCTGATTGAGCGTATTTCTTAATAAGCTCAGTGTCTTGATAATAATCAGCCTTGTACTGCAAATCTTTGATTTGTTGCGTATCCCAACACGGAGTAATGTGCCCTACAACCATATTATTTTTCCTTGAAAATATCTTTGTCTTTTAAATTTGTATAATCCTGCCAAGACCATCCAGCAAAAGATGTACCTTTGCGCAAGTCAAACAATTTTATTCCTCGTGCGGCATCTTCGGGGATCATATGATAATGAAAACCTATTTCGTTGACATTGTCAATTCTATGATTGATTGTACGATCCCGACCATCGCGCACCAATCGTTGTAACCTATTGTACATTGTAACATCATCTAGCAAAATCATTCCGCCACGGCCAATGGGTAGATATTTTTGATATTGAAAACTAATAACGGTCATCGATCCCGGAACATACGAATTTGGCATCCACATTGTGGCAGCATCAATGATCGGGTATGGATCTAACTTATAGCTACCTTGCCATTTTAAATCTGATAATTCATATGGGATTGATAGAATTTCTAATGTCATTGGCACACTCATATATGTATGGGTTGGGACAACAACATTTTTTTCTGAGCGCGGAAGTATACGCAAACAAAGTTCAATACCATGACTACAACAATCAGTGGCCACACCGTATTGTGCTCCAAAAAATCCTGCTACTAATTTTTCAAAATGATCTACCACCTGCCACGGCTCGTTGAACTGTAACCCCAGTTCTTTTAAATCAGTGATGTCAGTTCGTCTCAGAGATTCTATGTTTGTCATAATGATTGGTATATGGAAAGCAACAGCTTTGGATCATAAAAATTTGATTCAATTTTTGTAATTTGATCAATGACAATCTGATCAACGCTTTCAAATTTAATTTCCCCTGGCGACATGTCTGTGTCAACCCCGGAATTTTTACTAGGTATAAGCGCCATCTCTCTTAGATTGTATTGTTTAATAAATGTTTCTTTGATAAAATTTGCTTCTTCGTAGCTGATCTCGATGTCAAGTTCTACACGAACATGCATACCGGGCGCCAAGAGTGTGGCAGCATGGTCAATTACATTGCCTAATTTATAAACTCGATATCTAGGTTGGTCAGGCCATGCATGATACACAGGATCTTTGCCCCATTCTAGTACAGCAAGCCCGCGATCATCGTCACCGGCATCGGCGTAGTTGTGCGGAAAGCAATTGCCAATGTAGGTGATGTTCTTTTTGGTCTGACGTTTGTGAAAGTGACCGGTGAACACATGTTCAAAGTTCGTAAAATCTTCTCTGCGTACCTCACCATGGTCCGGCATTTCCACCATGGCATTCATCAAGTAACCAGGCAACTCAAAGTGCCCAAACATGTACTTGCCTGTCAGCTTAGGTATGCGCTTGTGATCATCGCCACACAGCCAAGGAGCGATAACCACATCGCCACTGTTGAACCAATCGTTACATATATGTACGTTTGGGAGATGTTTTGCCCACTCCACGCTTTGTATATCCCGTTTGTCGCGATAATACAAGTCATGATTCCCAGGAATAAAGTAGACGTCATTAAAATTTGCATTTAAGTGCTCCAGTGCTTGTAAGCTGTAGTTCAATGTGACAATATTTAAACTGGCTCGGTTATTGTGCCAGTCGCCAAGAAACAAACAAGTTTCACAGCCTTCGGCTTTGGCCTTGGCAGTGGCCCATTTGATAAAGTTCAAGCAGTCATCGTTGTGCAGTTGACTGTTTGACTTTAGTCCAAAATGGATGTCAGTGAAGATGGCAGCTTTTTTAAATAGATTCATGTTTTTCTATTAGGTTTGTTAAGTCGATTGTGTTGCAAGGAAATTGGTTGAGTCCGTGGCATTTAAAACTATACCCGTGATCTCTAAGAACTTTTTGTATCCATGCTTCGGTGATGATAGTAATTTCGTCGGCGCCCCAAGAACAAAAGTCATTGTCAATCAAATTAGTTAATATTGTTCTTGCAATGTGATCTTGCTCAAGGTATTTCTGAAGTACAAGATTTTTTTCATGGTAGGGCAATATTTCTTGAGGGTTACGCACCCAAGACAAGTTTGCAAACTGCTTGATTGTGTTCAATGTATTTATTGGTTGGTATAACAAGTCATTGACAAACACATAGTGGCAGTCGGGATGTTGATACTGTTGAGGGAGGTACCACTCAACTTGATCTTCCCAGGATTCAAATAAGTTGTAGCTGAGATATTCTCTGATAATCCACGTGGGTATGTCTTCAAGGGGTGTATCGAGTGCAATAGGAAAATTATTGTAGAGATCTTCTTTGCGCATGTGGCCAAGAGCTCCAGACCATAAGTCATCCCAAATCTTATAAACATAATTGTTGATGTTTAGTAGGTATGAGTTCTTGTCCGGGTAAACTATGATTAATTTTTCAAATTTTTCTAAAAGCAACTCGATATTCTCAACCAAGCTTTCACTTTGCTGTGTTTTTGGATGAATTTTTATCAACGGCGGAATCTGCTCATTGGGCATGGCCAACAACTCTTCAATGGTCGGCGAGCCAATTAGATGTGCATGATCGTCTTTGATCAATCGACCAAATTCATGACTGGTTCCTTTGCTAGTGAACGGCTCAAATAACTCGCCATCGAATGTCATTGAATAAATCAGCCAGTGCAGATACGATCCATACGATCCTCCGTTGTATAAAATCACCGTAGACTTGGATTTCATTTTTCTGGAACTGTGATATTATCAGGCGCTGGATCAACATCGCTTTCGGTGGCGGTATCGTAGGAAGTGGTAGTAACTGGGCCAGACCGGTTGCCATTTGCCGCATTTTGTCGAGTCCAACTTGGATTGAGACCATTCATTTCTAAAATATCATCGCGGATGTTCTGCATCTTCTTTTCAATGTTCAAGACACGAGTAAAGCTATTAGTGATAGCGGCAGTATAATACGCAAAAGGGTTCTGCGATTTTGATTCATCGAACTGGAGTCCAATTTGACTGAGTTGTAGCAAGGCTTGTCCTCGCATTTCTTCGTTGTAGGTGTATCCACGCCAGTTGCTCCTTGTTGCATATCGTTCACATAATTTAATAAACATCAGTGCTAATTTACGAGTCATGTTACCGTGCTCACGACTGTATTCACCGGTTTCTAAATCACCCTTCCAGTGACTTTTTCCTACTAGAAACGGAGTTTTATTTTCATCAAGTCGATATTGCCAAAAAGGAGGAAAGTTTACACGCACATGTGCTGTGTCAACTACGGCAGCAAGTGCAGGTATATCGTCAATGACATCATCTTCGGGCGTATCTTCGATTTCCAGAATGTCTTCAATCTTGCGTTTTTTGACCTGTGTTTTGGGAACTTTTTTAGGAGCAATTGGAATATGATCCCAGCAAGAAATTCTAAACACCAAATCAGTGTTGGGAATTTTCTTGGGGTCAACCGGAGTTCCGGTTTCTCGTTTGAGTCGATCAGCACGATTTCGGCGAGCTTCTGCTATTGTTCTGACATTGATTTTAGAAACGCTGGGTAAAATAATGTCGTATTGGTGATCAGTAACTGGATCACGATAACTGCAATATGTGTTTTTGCTTAAATGTATTTCTTTAAGAATATCTCTATTGTTCAGATAGTTTACTTTTGGTGTAGTTGGTAAAGACATTAGTCCTCCTATTCCTAGTTATTGTAACACACTTTTTTGGCAACATCAACCTTTATTTGCTCGTTTATTCTCGACCGTTATATTTGCCGTTTATTTTTTAGGTAAATATTCACAAGGACTACTGACATGGCAGAAAATAACAACCAAAGCATTTTTATTATTAACGCACAAGGCGGTTACGATTCTGCTGGCCAAACTGTAACAGAAGAAGAATACAATGCGTGGGTTCAAGATAACGCAGTCACAGCCGAGGGCACTTCTGGAGTTTCTGTGGATATCGTTGGCGGTGATGATAAAATCAGTGTCACAGATGGCACCACAACTGTGGGCTATAACAACGTACAACAACCCAGCAACGGAACTGGAGCAACTTCATATAATACAATAGTTCGCTATGCCGCCGATGACACTATAACCAACGATCAAGCCTTGGCATTTTTACAACAAAATGTAGACACTGCTCTTGCCTTAAAAGAAAGTATTGTTACTGAACTTAACGCACGAGGCCAAAATCCAGATAATTCACTGACTATAATTGACGGAGTACAAGCCTACACATTAGATGCAGCCGAAGGCGCCATTGATGTGGCCTATGCTGCCTTGTTTGGATACAAAGATAATCTACCAGCACTGGTTGCAGAGTTACAAGACTTAGCACTACAAACCATTGCTGAATACCAAGCCGATGTTGAAGGAGGATTGACTGTAAAACTCCCCACCGACCTCACGCCGTTTGATGGGCAAGTTACATCAACTACAGTAAACACCACAGGCAGCAACCTTGCCAAATCTTCGATAACAAGCCTAGCAGATGTTACCACAGACACAACCTTGCCCACTATAGATGAGGGCGATACCAAAATCCAAACAGTGGAAGTTACAGCTAATACCAGCGTAACCAAAGCAATCAAGGACTCGTTGGGACTACCTTATCAAGGCCCCATTCTTGACAAGTTAATTGACAAAGCCATCAATTTAGGGTTGAATCAAATACCCGGGTACAGTCAGGTTAATAGTATAATTGGCACAACAAACAAAATAGTAAAACTTGGTGACATTGCAACTAATGTTGAGCAAACACCGGCAGAGGTCGCATTAGCTTTGGCAAGACTCTTTGTACCACAAGTAAATCTTTTGGTTCAAGGATACAATCTGATCAACGGCGGCAATGGCTTCCTTGGTGCAGGCGGCGGTGGCGCCGAGGACGAATTCCCACCGGGGGATATTGACTATGGTCCAGTTGCTGTTGACAACAGCGATCCGGCTGCCCTGGCCACTAACAATGCAGAAAATGAGTTTGTTGACAACGGCACAGGATTGCTGGTATTGCCCGAAGATCAATTTGTAGAAACTGATGGCGGCCTATACAAATTACCCGAGGAAGTGGAAACGGACATTGAAAACTCCTTGCCTGAGCCACCCAATGATGACCCATCGGCATACCCTAACGGATTGCCCTATGATGACGAAGGCAATTTAAACCCTGGCTGGGCAATTAACCCTGAAACCGGGGAGCCTTACTATGCCGGTGGCGACTATGTTGATCCTGGCACACAGGCATTGGCACAAGAAGCCAGACAACAAGCGACCCTTAACAATGCAAGGAAACAAGCGGCATTGCAAGCACAACGTAGCCAAGCCAATGATGGTGACTGGCGTGTGAGATTACGGCTGGCACCCGGTGCAAACTATTTGTACAAATTGCCAGCCAACGAACAGGGAATTTTACAACCATTGGCAATCACAGATGGTGTGGTATTTCCGTACATGCCACAAATTGATACAAATTATCATGCCAACTACAACGAATACGATTTGACACACAGCAACTATCGTGGATATTTTTATCGAAACAGCTATGTTGGCGAAATAAATTTAAGAGCAACCTTTACTGCTCAAGACTCCGCGGAAGCCAGTTATGTACTGGCGGTAATACATTTTTTCCGCAGTGTTACTAAAATGTTTTATGGACAAGATGCGCAACGAGGAGCGCCGCCTCCAATGGTGTTTCTTGAAGGCCTAGGAGAGTATCAGTTTAATTTGCATTCATGCGTGGTCAGTAATTTTAATTACACGTTGCCCAATGATGTGGATTACATTAGAGCAAGAAGTCCCAATGTTGACGGCACCAGCCTGTTACAACGTAGAGACCGACAAAGTTTGCCAACCAATCCATTTGATGCTGTGCTTGCTAGAATTTCTGCAGCCGGACTAAAAAAAGGTGCTATTACAAGCACACCAGCGCCAGCTCAGGTGTTAGGAGGAATAAATCGACCAACCTATGTTCCGACTAAATTAGAGATGAACCTGACATTGTTGCCAATACAAACCAGAGAACAAGTCAGCAAAGAGTTTAGTCTTAAACAGTTTGCAAATGGTCAATTAATCAAGGGAGGATTCTGGTAATGGCTATCTACGATTCAACCAGTCCTTATTTTTCAACACCGTACAATCAATTCTATTTGGATACCATGACCAATCGTGCTATCCCCAAGGAGAACGATGATACAATATTTCGTATTAATCAAACTTATCAATTTAGGCCTGATTTGTTGGCCTTTGACTTGTACGACCAGCCTTCTCTGTGGTGGGTATTTTACCAACGCAATCCAAACACGCTTATTGCGCCACCTTGGGATTTTGAAGCTGGAAAAACTATATACCTTCCTAAAATAACTACCTTAAGAGCCACACTGGGATTTTAATATATGGCCAGCCTAGAACAATTAGAAGCAAGGTATCAACGTTTACTACAGCAACGAGAAGTTCTTGCACAACGATATTCTGGCGGTGATGCAACTGTGCTTCCAGAAATACAATTTATCAACACCGACATTCGGCGAACTCTACTAGAAATGGATGCCATTGGCACAAATGGATCTGTTACCAGTTCGGGAGAAATAACAGCAAATGCGCAACTTGCCCGCGATGACCGTGCAAACACACAAACTCCGGAACTGCCTGGAGACATATTAGAAGTAGAAGGAAGAATGATCCGGCCCGGCACGTCCGGAGGGTCAAATGCCGCAAGATTTGATCCAGGTGAATCCACGGACACTGGCACCGATGCTGCCACAAGAACAGCAACGGATCTACAATCAATACCACCACCAACATCGGGACGACCGATCCCGGGCAATTTGCCAGTGGGATCAGATTACCAAAATAACGAAATGGAGAGCCAGAATGAAATATTTACGGCCACGTCTGCCCCAACAGCACCATATTCTCCAGGAGTCGCTGCCCCCGGTGATGATCAAGATGACACAACTCTAGTTGGAAATACTAACACCAACACACGATCTTCGATCAACGATGTGTTTGGCGGACAAAATGCAGTAATTACTCCCCAGGCCAATATGCTATCCAAGTATGCCAGTTATACTTACAGTGTCAGCATTTACATCATGAACAAGGATGATTATTCAAAATTGCTTCGCACTAAACGCAGATACATTCCCAGTCATCAGCTGTTGATGCAAAGTGGTGGTGCCGCAGTTTCTGCAGGCGCAGTAGGTGCAGGAAGTCCGGCCAGCAACGCCGGTAGAAATCAATATTTCCCATTGGATTATTACATTGACGATATAAAATTGCGCAGTCTTATCACAGGCAAAGGATCAAAGGGTGCGCACAATGTTTTTGATATGTCGTTTAAAATAATTGAACCAAATGGTGTATCATTCTTAGACAATCTTGTTGCAGCCACAAAACAGTATGCAGGCAAAGGCGCTAACCAAAACTATGCCGCACAAAATTATCTTATGGTAATACGATTTTACGGGTACGATATCAACGGAAACTTGGTATCAGCAGGCAACATGTCCACAGATACTTCGGGCCTCTCAGATAAAAATGCCATCACTGAAAAGTTTATCCCCTTTCAATTCACTGGAATTAAATTTAAGTTGGCAAACAACTTGGTTGAATATGATTGTCAGGCAGTGTGCCCACAAAATGCAATTGGGTCGGGCAATGGACGAGGAGTTATACCATACAACATAGAATTGACTGCCACAACACTCAAGGAGTTGCTGTCGGGCAACCAAACAAGTAATAATTCTAATCAAACCACAGACAACGAAGGAAGAGAAGTCACAACTTCTGCAGTAACTGGTGCAACGTCTCGGCAACTTACCACACAAAATGCCACACAGACATCTGACAGTGACACCACTGCCAGTGAGACTGGAATAGTAACCACACAAAATCAAGCACCGTCCATGGCTAGTTCGGCACCCAACCCTAGTATAGCACGTGGTCTAACTTATGCACTAAATCAATTTCAAGCAGAGTTGGTTAAAAAAGGAACGTATACCTACCCCGACGAATACAAGATTGTTATTGTAGAACCAGCAATACAAAATTCTAAATTAACACCCCCGGGCACTATTAATAAAAAGTTCTTGCCAATGACCACTGCACAAACTGCCGCACAGTCCAAAGATGGAGCAAAACAATCAGTTAACAATTCTGCAAAAACAGTTAGCGCAGTTGCCGGTATGAGTATTGTTCAATTCATTGATCAAGTTACTAGAACCAGCACTTACATATACGATCAACAGACTAAAATTATCACAGAAGACGGCAAGGAAATTCCACAAGGCACACCAGCTGAAGCATTTGCCTGGTACAGAATTGGCATGGAATCTGAACAAACCAGGTACGACCCAAAAAGAAATGACTATGCATACAAGATTACATATCAGGTCAGCATGTACAAGGTCAATGATGTAAAGAGTGATTATTTTGTACAAAGTCCTTTTAAAGGAACGCACAAGAAATACAATCATTGGTTCACGGGACAAAACACCGAAATCTTGGATTACCAGCAAGATTATAATTATTTGTACTATGTGGTAGTTAACTCCAAGCGACCGTCGACTACAAGAACTGCCAACTATCGAGATTTAGATAAACGAACATTCCAACCCCGGAGTAACCAAAGTGACCAAGGTCTTGAAGGTAAAATCAACGAACCATCAGCCAATGCTGCCGATTATCTTTACAGTCCGGCAGACACAGCACGAGTGAGATTAAACATAGTTGGAGATCCAGGATGGATACAACAAGGGGAGTTGTGGTCAGGTGTAGCAGGGTTGAAATTTAATTACGGTCCATTTTTATCCGATGGCACTATTAATTTTGAAAGTCAGGAAATACTGTTTGAAGTTGCATTTAACACACCGGTAGATTATAACTCGGGAACAGGACTAATGGATCCGGGACAAAATAATTACGGAGCAAATAGAGCTGCCGGCAATGGTGGTGATGCCAAGCAAAGTTATGTGTATCGAGCAATAGACTGCACCAGCACTTTCTCTCAGGGAAAATTCACACAAGAAATAAATGGTGCACAGATATTCTTCCAGCTTCCAACCACAACAGCAGCCAGCCAAACTCAACAACAACAAAATACCAACGTTGTCAATGTGGGACAAACCAACAGTGACAACACAAACAATCCGGGCGCAGACTCCCAAATTCGTTCAGCATCAGTCACCCCAAATGAAACTACATATTCGACCACAGACATTAGTCAAGGTGACGGACAAGCAATGTCTTATACTCCAACAGGGGTAAACATCAACGATACTGCAACAGTTGATAATAATATTAATTCAATATTACAACAAGACGACCCATTACAAACTTTGGGATTAGCAGTTGCATTAGCACCCACAAGTGGCGGACAAACTGTTGGCCTGGCCAGCTCGGTGTCTCAGACTGACTGGGCAGGCGGCGCCGGAGTGTCGCAACAAGCAGTATCAACCCAGGTAGCACTGTTGAATGGCACAGTTGAAACAGTGTATTCAGAATCTGATGTACAAACATTATTGAATACTGGGCAGATAGATATACGTACTGCAAACTCGGCAATACTATCTTTGCAGATCAAAGCCGAAGCGCAACAAGCAACAAGCACCACCTACGTACAAAGTGTTTCGAGAGATTTTTAAATGGCAGAAAATATACTAAGAACCAAAGGGCGCGGACAAGGATATAAATTTGATCGCGGCGGCACGCCTGCGGAATTTGGTCCTTACATAGGTGTTGTAAAAAATAACATCGACCCAACAAGAAGCGGTCGCTTACAAGTTTACATTGAACAGTTTGGAGGTGATAACCCTGCAGACAAAAGTTTATGGAGAACTGTGAGTTATATTCCGCCATTTTATGGAACCACTGCGCCACCCCCGGGCGCACAAAGTGGCCCTGGTTCTTTTATAGCCAATCAACAAAGCTATGGAATGTGGTTCACACCACCTGATCTTGGAGTCAGCGTCATATGTTTTTTTGTTGCAGGAGATCCAAACCAAGGATATTACATGGGCTGTGTGCCTGACCCGGGCGTGAATCACATGTTACCTGGAATTGGCGCCAGCAAAAAATTTAGTTTAAGCAAACAACAACAAGAAAGTGGCTACTTCAATGATGTAACACAGTTGCCAGTAACTGAAATTAACGTGGACAATCTTGCTATTTCAGAAAACCCAAGATTTTTTGATCAAGAAAAACCCACACACTCTGTGGTAACAGCAGTGATGTTACAACAAGGTCTGATCAAAGATGTAATCAGAGGACCTATTACCAGCAATAGCCAACGTGAAAGCCCGTCGGCAGTGTTTGGCGTTAGCACACCTGGTCGACCCATTTATCAAGGCGGATTAACCGACAAAGATATCAAGTCTAAATTAGATTCAGGCCAGTTAAAGCCTCAAGATGTAAAAATAGTTTCTCGACGAGGAGGACATAGCATTGTTCTTGATGACGGTAATTTAACCGGCCAGGATAACCTAGTTCGAATACGCACCTCCAAAGGCCATCAAATCACAATGAGTGACGAGGGCGACTGTTTCTACATAGTACATGCCAATGGTCAGACCTGGATTGAATTGGGATCTGAAGGAACAGTAGACGTGTTCTCAACCAACTCTGTTAATATTAGAACCAAGGGCGAAATAAACTTACACGCTGACAAAGATATCAACATGTATGCTGGCAACAATATTAATATAAAATCAGGAAACAATATCAAAGCACAAGCCATGGGTGCATTGGAATTATTGTCAAGTGCTCAGCTCACAGTTTTCAGCAATGGCACAATTGGCATATTAAGCGACTCGGAATTAAATCTAGAGTCAACTAGTGGTAGTTGGGGCGGTGGCAGTTCGTTGGTGTTTGATGCCAACTCAATTGACCTTAACGGTCCATCGGCAAATGGAGTTGACGAACCTGAAGAAATAGCAGACAGAGAACTGCCAGATACTGTGTTTGAAAGCGGCTCGGGGTGGAAAGTTGATGAAGGCGCACTGACTACAATTGTTTCCAGAGCACCAACACATGAACCATACCCGTACCATAACAAAGGGGTGTCTACAGCAAACAGCCTCGACGGCATTACAGAAAATACAACAGAAGTTGTACAACAAGTAAATGCCCAAGAGCCCGCCGGCGGTGGGGTAAGTGCAGTGATTGGCGGTGGTGGCGGCAGTGTCAGCGAATCAAATTCTGAGTTGAACAAGACTCTGGTCACTTTGATTAAACAACCGGTGACCAGTCCAATTACAGCCGCAGATGTTTTAATAGAGACAACAGCAAAAGTTTCTGTTGGCACACTAGATATTAAACAAGTAACTGGTCTACTGAGTTCAAAGGCCGCAATTACAAATCAGTCCAGCACTGAACTTAGTATTGCCAACGGTGTGGGAAAATTTGGAATAACTCCTGATCAACTTGAACAACAAGGCTTGCTAAAACCGGGCACAGTACAGAGTTATCTGTCAGACCCGAGTAGCATTTACACAATTCTGTCAAGTCCAACTGTTTGGACTGGAAAATACAATGTTGTTGACCTAGACTCTTTTTTAAACAATGAAAAGTTACAAAGTGTTGTCCAACAAAAAATAATGAATGACAGTCTACAGTCTTTGCAGGAAACAGGATTGGTCACCGGAACAGAAACTCCAACACAATTGGCCACAGTGGTTCAAAATGCCAGCAAATACGGAACAGACTCCACGGCAGAATGGCTGGTGGGCAAAGCACCATCTAATGAAATTGCAGACTTAAATTCATTGGCCAAGAACGCTCAATATGCTGTGAATGTAGTAGATCAAAAACTTCCTACTTTTGTGTCATTGGGCGGCCCGGTAACTGGAGTGTCAAACACAGTTGATAGAACTCTAGTAGACACAGCGGCAAATTCTATTATCGACGACCCCAAAGTACCAACAATAACATACGGGCAAGAAGAGCGAGTTGATGAAACAATAACAGCAACCTCAGTGACAATTAATACAAACTTTAATGGGTTGGCTAATAACTGGAAAACTTTTTTGATTACAATAAAACAAAGATTAGACCAAGCAGAAAAAGTAGTTAATCTACTAGAATTGCAAAGTTCAGTCAACAACACACAACTTGATTTAGTTAGAAAAGAAGCCCAGTTAATTAGGTTAGAGTACAACACTAAAAACAGTGCGCTGAGATCTATTGTTCTAACAAATGCCAATGCAGGCCCAACAAACCTGATAGCCTCGTTTATAGAAACTTACAACACCATACTTGAGTTAAATGCATTGGTCGAAATGTATATTAATTCTTTGATAACAAGAATAACTGCCTTGGGAAAAACCTGAGATTAAATCTCGGTAAATAATGGCATGCCCACATTTATTGGTTTTAATACTATCAATCAGTATAAAAAATTTACTCTAGTAGATTTTGAGTTGATTAAGCGCGATCTAGCAAACGCACTCAATATACAACAAGGAGAAATTCCTGGACGCCCTGGTTACGGAACTATTATCTGGAGTTTTATATTTGAAAGTCAGACACCAGAAACACAACGGAATATTTTAGCAGAATTGCAAAGGGTTGCCGGCGGCGACCCACGAATTTACATTTCCGGTGCAAATGTTTATCCGCAAGATAATGGTATGCTACTTGAGGTTCATGTACAAGTAGTGCCTAGTCAGACCTCTGAAAGACTGGCTATATTTTTTGATCAAGAAAGTCGCAGGGCAAGTTTTATCTAAATATGCCTACTTTATTTGATCCATAAATATTCCAAAGACGAGATATTATGGCTAAAACATCAAGACAGACAGCAATTTTTGGGGTAGAAGATTGGAAGCGCCTATACCAAACGTATAGGGAAGCAGACTTTCAAAGCTACGATTTTGAAACTCTACGCAAGAGTTTTGTTGACTATCTTCGCCTGTACTATCCAGAAACATTCAACGACTATATCGAATCCAGTGAATTTATTGCACTATTGGATGTTATGGCCTTTATGGGACAAGCATTGGCATTCCGCAATGACTTAAATGCCCGTGAAAATTTTCTTGACACTGCTGAGCGACGGGACAGTGTTGTTCGACTAGCAAACCTGGTTAGTTATACACCAAAACGCAATACATCGGCCCAGGGATTTTTAAAAGTTTTTTCTGTCAGCACCACAGAAAATTTATCAGATTTCAACGGAACCAACTTATCAAACATCACGGTCAACTGGAACGACCCCACCAATCCCGATTGGCTAGAGCAATTTGTCACAATTACTAATTCAGCATTGGTAGACAGCCAGAAATTTGGGCGCCCAGGTAACACTGCCAACATTTTAGGGGTTCGAACCGAAGAGTACACTGTAAACTTAATTCCGGGATTTTTACCAGTTATTCCTTATAACGCCACAGTTGACGGAATTAACATGCCGTTTGAAGCAGTTAGTGGAACTACTCAAGGACGAGAATATGTGTATGAGCCGCCACCTAAACCCAGTGGCGCATTTAATATTCTGTACAGAAACGATCAACTTGGCTTTGCCAGCGATAGCACAGGCTTTTTCTTTTTGTTCAAACAAGGTGTATTACAGAATCAAGATTTTAACTTGGCCGAAGCACTGCCCAATCGCACAGTTAACATCAACATTGAAGGTTGTAACAATCAGGACCATTGGTTATACAAGCTAGATGACCTTGGCAGCATTGCCAGTGAGTGGGCATACTCAGAAAATATTTTTGCTGGAGCAGTAGAACAACTTGCACCTGACAAGAGAAAATTATATTCTATTACCAGCCGAGCCAATGACCAAATTACATTAACATTTGCTGATGGGGTATTTGCCGAAGTACCAGTAGGGTTATTCCGTTCATACGTCAGAGCCAGCAATGGATTAAAATATATTATTAATCCCGAAGAAATGCAGTCAGTTGCAATTCCAATCAGTTATGTAAGCCGAGTAGGCAGACTTGAAACAATGACATTTACTTGTGGCATTACAACACCAGTCAGCAATGCACAAAGTAGAGAAAGCATACAAGAAATTAAACAACGTGCTCCAGCACGTTACTATACTCAAAATCGTATGGTCAACGGCGAAGATTATAATAACTTTCCGTTTACCCAGTATAACAGTATTTTAAAAAGTAAAGCAATTGCAAGATCCAGTACCGGCACAAGTCGATACATTGACCTAACTGACATTACTGGAAAATATTCAAGTACTAATATTTTTTCTTCAGACGGAGTGCTCTTCAAGGAAGATGCATTGCCGACATTTGATTTTACTTGGTTAAATCGCAATGACATTGCTGACGTGCTAACAAATTCAGCGGAACCATTGTTGACAACCAGAGGCATGCTACAGTTTTATTATGCAAACTTCCCTAGGCCAAACTTGGCTGTCTTAAGTCTTGCATGGAATCAAAGCACTACACAAGTCAACGAAACCACTGGATATTTTTATTCAGGCAGTACAAGCAATCCAAAATCAATTGGAACATACAGTAGCAACAATACCAAGTATGTTACCAGAGGCAGTTTAGTTAAATTTGAGCCACCTGCTGGATATTTCTTTGATGCAAATAATAGATTACAAGAAGGCCTACCAGTCCGAGCCGATGAGAAATTACTTATATGGGCCACGGTCACTGCGGTAGTAGTTGATGGGACTAACCAAGGACTGGGTAATTTTAACAACGGGGTTGGCCCAGTTAGCGTTAATAATTTTGTACCGTCTGGCGCATTGGCCACACAAGTTATTCCAAAGTTTGTCAATGACTTGTCAGTGACATTGCAACAAGAAATGATACAGCAAATTGAGCTATATCGAAATTTTGGCATCGGATATGATTATGTTACTGCCACTTGGTACTTGATTACCAGCACTAACTTAGCTCAAGGCACAACGTTTAGTCTAGCAAATGCACAAAATCAACAAGGGCTTAACCTTGATGCATCTTGGCTGATACAATTTATTACCGATGGTGAAAAATACACAGTATCATCACGGGCACTTGACTACGTGTTTGCCAGTGTGTTACAAACAAGATTTTATTTTGATGGTAGCGAAGAAGTGTATGACAGTAAAACAGGATTGGTAATCAACGATTTTGTAAAAGTTTTAAAAACCAACTCAAAGCCAGATTCAAATCAACCATTGTATGCAGATTTAACATTGGATATCATTGGGCAACCAATTCAAAGCGACGGCTTTGTCAACGATTATGAAGTTGTTGTTAGTTATGCAGACTCGGATGCCGATGGTGTGGCCGACAACCCAGATTTCTTCAATGAAATTGTGGCACCAAATGTGAACCCCAGTACTAAATTAGTATTTTTACAACAAACCGTTGACTTTGACAACCTTGAAAGATATTTGCCAGTTGAAAAAGGAGTTGTAAACAGCTCGTTTCCAACACTAGATGCAATTCAACTAGTCAAAAGCGAATTTGTTGACGGACAAGTATTCTACGCATATACCAGCCAATTATTCTATCAACTGTTAGTTGAAATTACCAATGGTATAATTGTACGAACCTTGGTGCCCATCAGTACGTTTATTGCCAGAACTGGTAGACAAGATTTGTACTTCCAATACAGACACAACAGTGCACTGACCAATGTCATTGATCCGGGTGCAACAAACATTATTGATTTGTATGTGGTCACAGAAGATTACTATAATTCTTATCAAAATTATATCAAAGATACCACCGGCACTGTGCCTGAACCTCAGACGCCTACTATACAACAATTAACAGCGGCGTATTCTAAACTCAATGATTATAAAATGATCAGCGACAATATTGTACTAAACCCAGTGAGCTTTCAGCCATTGTTTGGTGCCAAGGCTCCGACACAATTACGTGCAACCATCAAAGTGGTCAAGGCATTAAATACTGTGGCAAGTAACAGTGAGATACGTAGTCAAGTGATTGCAAACATTAATAATTATTTTACCATTGATAAATGGGACTTTGGCGACAGTTTCTATTTTTCAGAGTTGGCCGCTTATATACACGAACGCATGGGGTCAATCGTCAGCAGTGTTGTATTGGTACCACTGAATCCATTAAAATCATTTGGTGATTTGTATGAAGTACGATCAGCGCCTAATCAAATTTTTGTAAGTGCTGCCACTGTCAGTGATGTTGTGGTCATTGACGCACTAACTCAAAGTAATATACGTAGTCAAACTTCAGTGGCTGGATTGTATCCAACAACATCTGTGGGAAGACTAGGAACCACGGTAAGCCAATCAGGGACCAACGACATATCATCCGACCCAACGGGGAGCATTTAACAATGGCAACACGTCGTACCTTAGACTTACTACCAGAAATTTTTCGAACTGACACGAACAGAAAATTTTTAGCAGCCACTTTAGATCAGCTCACACAAGAACCCAGTGTTAAACGCACACAGGGATTTGTTGGCCGACGAGTTGGCCCGGGTGTAAACCCTGCTGACTATTATGTAACTGAGCAAACAGCAACAAGAGCAGATTATCAACTTGAACCAGGCATTGTTTTTCAGAAACCCGATTCAGACAAATCCTATGATGCAATAACTTATCCAGGCATTATCGATGCACTCAACGTGCATGGCAGCGAAACAGTTAAACAAGATCGGTTATTTGAAAGTCAGTACTACACATGGGATCCGTTCTGCGACTTTGATAAATTTAGTAACTACAGTCAATATTATTGGCTTCCGGGCGGCCCTGAACCTGTAAACGTAGCAACTGTTGATATTCCAACAACCAACGATTTTACAGTTACACGTAGTATCACAGGATACACACTATCAGGCAACGCTGGCACAAACCCAATTATTACATTGGTACGTGGCGGAAATTACACATTTACATTAGATCAACCTGGGCATAAATTCTGGATACAGGCAGCGCCCGGAGTTGAAGGAAGAATGCCGGCGTCTCCAAATATCAGCAGCCGAGATGTGCTAGGAGCGATCAACAATGGTCAAGAAACGGGCCAGGTAGAGTTGTATGTTCCGTTAAAAACTGCACAAAACTTTTACTATAGTATGCCGGATCTACAACCAGTGGATCTTTTAACATATTTGCAATTTAATCAAATTAATAACGTTTATGTTGATTCTTTTCTTACGGAATACCCCAACGGGATTGATGGGCTAACAGCACTCAATGGTCGCACAATAGTATTTGCCAACACTGTACAAGACTCAGAACAAGGCGGCTGGCAAGTGACAACGCCGTTTGATCCCTTGAAAGACTTGTCTGAAAACACTGGATTAAATGGAAGTTTTGACACACTGCTGTTTGATCAAACAACAAACATTAGCACTGCCGGCCAACGATACAGCATATGGCAAATTCGTTATGTCTATGACTATGATAATAGACCCTACATGGTTTTAAACAACATAGCAGAAATTCCTTCTTTGAATAAATTTCGAATTTCCTATGGCGCCACGTATAGCAACACTCTTTGGTATAAAAATGCGTCAGGATTCCTAGAACAAGCACCGTTGCTGACAGCAGTGCAAGATGTGCTGTATTATCAGGATAGTACCAACCCAGAACTGTTTGGTGTTATTAAATTAATTGACTCTGAAATTGCCGAGCCAGTTGACATCAATGACATCATCGGGGCAAAAACATATACAAGCCCAAATGGCGTAGAATTTACCAACGGTTTAAAAGTGGTGTTTCGTGGCACAACTGAACCGTCAACATACCAAAATTTAACATTCTATGTTGAGGGAGTGGGCACGGGACTTGGTATTAACAAGCGTGTTGGTTTCATCGACGGCCGCGCATACTTTGGTCCATTCCATATTATGAATGGGAGAAAAATTACCGGCGCAACAGCAACAGGTTATTTCCAGCAGTATATCTACGAAACAGTTGAAGAAAGCTTAGAGTTCTATGGCTTTGGGACTCCACTAGGAGCACCGCTTTCTACAGAACCCACGGTTAACACATCAATAGGAAACGGAATTGTATTAATACCAACACAATCGTTGGTTACTCCTGAAACATACACAAAAAATCTGACCTTGCCATATGATAGTACAGGGTTCGACGATGGCGCTTACGATACTGCACTTGATGCACCTCTAGTGCCTGATTATATTACAATCAACAGATCTGCACAGGATCGAAATGCATGGAGCCGTAGTAATCGATGGTTCCACATTGATGTAATACGTGCTGCCGCAACTTACAACAATCAAACACCGTTGCTTAACAATGAATTTAGAGCAAAACGACCAATTGTTGAATTTAGAGCAAACGTCAAATTGTTTAATTACGGCACCCAGGGCATAAGCCCGGTAGACATCATTGATTATACAACAACAGATGCATTGTCAAACATCAATGGGCAATTGGGTTTTAGCACCGATGGCTATAATTTTATCGACGGTAGCCGCGTTATATTTGCATCAGACAAAGACCCCCAGGTCAGAAATCGAGTCTATGAAGTTCGATTCATTGATCCCACATTGTCTGGCACAGAGATAATAGATTTAATCCCAGACTCGGCTGGCGAAATACAAATCAATCAGGCAGTGGTGGCATTAAGCGGAGTTAAACAACAGGGTAAAAGTTTCTGGTTTGATGGAGTAGATTGGTTAGAGGCGCAAGCTAAAATTGACGTTAATCAGCCACCTTTGTTTGAAATATATGATAACAATGGTGTAAGTTTTAGCAATCGTGCTGTGTACCCAAGTAGTACATTCACTGGATCTAAGTTATTTGGATATGCATTCGGCGGGACACAGACTGTTGATGAAATACTAGGATTTGCATTAAAATATGCAAATCTTAATAATGTAGGAGATATTGTATTTGAAAACTATCTCTATACTGATAAATTTATTTTTGTTCGCGACAATGTCAGCACTGAACAATATGTCAGCACTGGGTTTGCAAGACAGTACGAAAACAGGATTGAATTTTCTGATTTAATAGGATGGCAAACAGCTGCCGCACCAAATCAAAGCAGACAAATTTTTAGATTTACATACAACGGAGAGCCATTGGTATTGGATGTACCAGTGAATACCAACACTGTGTATCCATCGTTGCAGATTTTTGTTGAGTCAGTTTTCATTGACCCAAAAAATTACACAACTGAAATCAGCAATACTGGAACTAAGATTACTTTTACATCAACTGTGCCTGTTGGCACAGTCGTTGAAGTGCAGGCACTCAGTGCAGTGGCCAGCAATATTGGTTACTACCAGGTTCCGTTAAACTTAGAAAATAATCCGTTAAACGAAAATAGTTCAAACTACACACTTGGTACCATTCGTACACATTACGAAAGCATGGTACAAAATTTAAAAAGCATAGTCGGTCCAATCAATGGTGCCAATAATACTCGAGATCTGGGCAATATTATTCCTTACGGTGATAATATTGTACAACATTCTGCACCATTGGCATTGACTGGTACGTTTTTACGTCGACAGCAGTACGAATTGTTTAATTCTATACAGTTTAACAGTCAAGAGTATACCAAGTTTAAAAATCGATTACTAAACTTGGCCAGCAAAGGCGACTTTATTAATTTCACTGCAACACAAATACTTGATTCTGTGTTGCAAGAATTGTCTCTAGGACGCAGTGCAATTTCTCCATTCTACTGGAGTGATATGATACCGTCGGGAGAAACTTACACTGAAATTTCTTATACCTACACAACAATTAGCACAGCAGTATTTGACACAACTCAAGTATATAATTTTACAAGTTCAAATTTCCAAGGACTGTTAGTATTCCTTAACGGAACATTGCTGGTCAAAGATTACGACTATATTGTTAGCACCGACAGTGCAACAATAGCCGTCACTGCAACATTGGCGATTGGTGATCAAATTGTCATTCGAGAATACCCGACCACCTATGGTAGTTATGTGCCAAACACGCCATCTAAGATGGGATTATATCCATCGTTTAAGCCAGAAATTTACATTGACACAACTTATGTGAATCCCACAGAAGTTATATCAGGGCATGATGGCAGTATCACAGTGGCATTTGGCGATATACGAGATCAAGTGCTATTGGAATTTGAAAAACGTATATTTAATAACTTAAAAATTGATACGCCGGTACCAATAGTAGTTGAAGATGTTGTGCCAGGGCAATTCCGTAAAACTGAATACTCACTCAGTGAGATCAATGGTATATTGTCACCTGATTTCTTGTCGTGGGTTAGTTGGAACAACCTTGATTATACGACGCAAACATATCTGGCCAACGACCCATTTACCTACAACTATAGTCAAAGCTCTGACAGGTTAACTGGCAAACCTTTGTTGGGTGCCTGGCGCGGAATTTATAATTATTTTTATGATACAATTAATCCCAACTCTCAACCTTGGGAAATGTTGGGGTTCAGCAAAGAACCTACCTGGTGGCAAACAGTGTACGGCCCAGCGCCGTATACCTCAGGAAATATGGTGTTATGGAACGATTTAGAAAAAGGATTTATCGCTGACCCGTTGAATCCCAGAATTGATCCTCGGTATGTAAGACCTGGATTGACAAGAGTAATACCATCTGACGACGCAGGGCAATTACAAAACCCATTGAAGGCCACTGTTGGCAACTACGATGCCACAAGCTTTAGTCGGAGTTGGGTATTCGGTGATGATGGACCAGTTGAAAACGCTTGGCGGACTAGTTCTGCGTATCCGTTTGCAGTTATGCGATTGCTTGCACTAACTAAACCGGCTAAGTTTTTTAGTTTGTTCGCAGACAGAGATCGTTATGTTTACAATGATATTTTAAACCAATACCTATGGGATGAACGTTATCGATTAAATGCCAACCAGTTGACTCCATTGTACGGCGACGGAACAAGCAAAGCCAGTTATCTTAACTGGATCATTGACTACAATAGACAACTTGGAATAAACAGTACCCAAGGACTAACAGAAGTGTTGGGCAACATTGATGTTCGCCTGTGTTGGAGAATGGGCGCATTCAGCGATAAAAAATACTTGAAGATATTTGCAGAACGATCAACACCCAACGGATTGAATACCAGTTTATTGCTGCCTGACGAAAGTTATCAGTTATTACTGTATAAAAATCAACCATTTGCTGAAACAACATACAGCTCGGTCATTATTCAAAATACCGATGATGGATGGGCAGTGTACGGATACAGCGCATTGCAACCATATTTTGAAATATTGGCCAGTCGTCCAGGCGGAATCACAGAAACAATCAATACCGGCGGCGTAACGGCTCGTGTGCCTGTGGAATACAGTAATAATATAGTAAAAGTTCCGTATGGATTTGTGTTCACTAATCGCAATGCAGTCTGTGACTTTGTGTACAGCTATGGTAAACTGTTGGAACAACGTGGTTTTGTTTTTGATTTACAAGAAAATGGATACATTGTAAACTGGCGTCAAATGGCGCAGGAATTTCTATATTGGAGCAATCAAGGATGGGGACCAGGATCTGTGGTCAATCTCAATCCCGGAGCCAATCGTATATCAGTGACTCAGCCAGGATCAATTGTTGACAGCCTAGTACCTACTAGACCAGAAAATATTATATTAAATCAAAATAAACAACCGTTGCCGGCCAGAGACATGGTAATTGATCGTTTTGGTAATACCTTTAGAGTTACCACGCTGGGAGAGTCAACAATAAATTATTTGAATCTTCAATTTACTTCATACGAACATCTTGTAGTCATTGACAATGTCAGTATTTTTTCTGACTTGATTTATCAACCAGTGACCGGGGCAAGACAAAGTCGTGTTCGGGTAGCAGGAACATTGAGTGCTGATTGGGATGGTACAGTAAACGCACCTGGATTTGTTTTAAATCAAGACAATATAGTGAATTGGGTACCAAATCAGAAATATGCAAAAGGTGAAATTGTTCTGTTCAAGGATCAATATTACAGCGCCAGCACAATTATCCAACCGGGTCAAGATTTTAATTATAATCTTTGGATTAAAAGTGACTATGCCCAAGTACAAAAAGGGTTGTTGCCCAATGCTGCCAACGACAGCGACCAGCTTGCACAAGCATATAGTATATACGATGCCAACCTAGAACAAGAAACAGATTTGTTTAGTTACGGGTTAATTGGGTTCCGTCCACGACAGTATATGCAAGCACTCAACTTGGATGATATAAGCCAGGTCAATTTGTATCAAGAATTTTTAGGAATCAAAGGCACAATACAAAGTGCTGAACTGTTTAGTCTGGCCGACCTTGGCAAAGAAACTGCTGAATACAACATTTACGAGTATTGGGCCATGCTACGTGGAACATATGGCGCCAACGCTAACAGGAGTTATTTTGAGTTACTGATGAACGAAGCGTTGCTTCAGAGTGACCCCGCACTAATTCAAGTTATTCAACCTGGCGAAGAATCTAGAGCAGACCAAACAGTGTTACTTGACAATGTTTGGAAATCCAGCTACAAGCTTACAAGCCCAAAGATTTTACCAACTACACTAGAAAGTTTCACTGATGTAGCACTGCCCACTGCTGGATATGTCAATCTCAATGATGTTGACATCACTGCATTTAGTCTTGATGACACAGCCAGCCTGTCAGCAAATTTAAACATCATCGGTGAAGGTACCACTGTATGGATTGCCAAAACAAATGAATACAACTGGGATGTTTATCGTTGCGAGCGTGTTCCGGGCAACGTAATTGAAGTAACCGATAACTTAGATGGATTAAGTTTGGTGAGTTTTACAACTGATCACGGCTTAGCAGTTGGGGAATTCTTGATAATCAAATATTTTGATACCGCTATTAATGGCGTTTATAAAGTAATAAATGTGCCTAACCCAACACAGGTTTTGATCAATTATTCTTTTACTGGATTTCAAACAACTGCAACTGGTTCTGGCATCGGCTTTACTTTACACACCGCAAGAGTTGCACAAGCAGCCGATGTCAACTCGTTGCCGTATGCCGACTTGCTGACGCCAGGTGCCCGCGCCTGGGTTGATAACAACAGTCTTGGACGATGGGAAGTATTAGAAAAAACCAGTCCTTTTGTGGCAGACTCGGCGCTGACTCCGAGATTTAATCTTGAAAATAGCAAGTTTGGGTCTAGTATCAGCCAAGGGCTTAGTAACTTAAGCGCACTAATTGGTGCTCCGGGATACAACCCTGATAATGTCACGCCCGTACCTGGCGCTTTTTACAGTTATGTTAAATCTGATTTTAATGTCTACGAACAAAATACAATACTAACACTGGGTGCCGCCAACACAGAAGGGTACGGCAACGCAGTTGACATTGGGAATAAATCATGGGCTGTGGCCGGGGCAAGCAAAAGTAATTCAAATCAAGGATATGCTTGTGCGATTTATGTGAGACCGGGCAGTAACTTCTTTGATCAACGACAGTTGCTTATCCCCGATCAGGTTCCTAACCAAGATGAATTTGGCTACGCGGTTACCATGAGCATGGATGAACGCTGGATGTACATCGGCAGTCCAGGTCTCAATAAGGTGTATGCGTATTCTCGAGTTGACGTGCAACAACAGGAAATCGAATATATCACCACAGGTACTTTTTCCTACAATTGGTCCGACCATTTGAAACTTACAAACTACCCTGAACAAATGAACGTGGTGCTAGACAACGTTTTATTAACGTACGGAGTTGATTACACTGTAAATTCGACCGACGTGCTAATTGCACCGTCGCCAGAAGCAGGAAAATCATTGATAATTAGTCGTAGGCAAGGCCTTCAACTGGATCAACAAACCTACAACAATGTTACACAAGATAGCGCCACTGGGTCAGGAACTGGTGCAACTTTTACTATTAATCGTGTACGAGGTGTTTATTTTGTTACGTTAATCTCACCAGGCTTGGGATATGCACCCGGAAATGTATTGACTATAAATGCAGCCACCATTGGTGGCGGCACAAGCCCAGGCAATGACTTGACTATAACTGTGACCACCACATCGGGGCTAGGGGGTATTACTGCATTTACACAGTCGGGCTATGGCGTAAGCAATACCAGTATATTTCCGTTAGATCCTTATCTTGCCACAGCAGTTGACATATTCTCGTTCTCAGTCACAGTCAACGATAAGTTGTACCGTCCATTCATTGATTATGAATTCAACAGCGATAGCGCATTGTTGGCGCTAGACCTTGTGTTTAATACAGTACCTCCAATTGGCGCAACAATTTTAGTTGATAGCCAATCTCACTGGGAGTATGTTACTGTATTAACAGTAGACGGTATCGAAAGCAATGCACGATTTGGACATAGTATCAGTACAACAACTGATGGCCGAACACTGTTAGTAGGAACACCAAGGACCAATGGCAGTCAAGGAAAAGTGTATGTGTTTGACCGTAGCATACAAAGCCTTACAGTCACTGACGCCACACAGACTGCGTATACCACAGTTCAACCAATGGTGGCACCAACATGGATTAGCCTCAACGGCGAGTATTTGCTCAACACTGAGTTAAACAATGGCGGAACATTTACCATTGATAATAGTAATCAGTTTACTCTCAATACCACGTTGGCATACGGTGACAATATCAGAGTTGGCACCAACCAATTTGACTTGATACAAGTCATTGAATCCGCAGATGCAGGAGCAGGATATCAGTTTGGTTATGCTATTGACCAATGTGTAAACAATTGTAGCCTATTTGTGGGAGCACCTTACACTAATTCCACCAGAGTTGAAGCTGGCATGGTTGAATACTATAGAAATCAAGCTAGAACATATGGAAAAATTGAATCTAATATTGCAAATCCTGTACTGACAGCCGGCAACTATATTAGAATAAATGATGTTTTTGTTGAATGTACTGGTACCAAGATTGAAGATTTATATGCAGACATTGTTGCGGCAAAACTCCCCAATGTCACTGTTAGGTTATCACCCGATGTGGTGTTTGTCAGTGACGGAGCAACAACAGTTTATAACATTGGATCAATTTATTCTGGTGCCGAATCATACACAACCAAAGTTTATGTTGATGATGTATTGCAGACCGAGGGTGTTAATTATACCTATGATAACACAACTCAGGAAATTACATTTAAATCAGCACCAACTGAACCATCAAGAATTGTGGTTGTCTCGGGCAGAATTATTTTCACAGTGACCAATGCAAAATCTGTGTTGTCCACAGATAAAATACAAGTCCTTCCGGGAACAGGAACACTGTTCAATGACTTAAGCCTAACCGTTTATGTTATGCAACAAACAATTGTAAGCCCAGTCCCCCAAGATTATGCACACTTTGGCGAGCGTTTGTTTATCTCAGACAACACAGCAACTTTGATTGTGAGTGCACCAAATGGAACCACAATTGCTCCAACTACCTTTGATAACGGTACCACATTATTTGATGATCGTAGCACAAATTTTGCCGACCCGTTAACACAGAGCGGTTCTGTTTATACCTACGATTTCTTACCAGCCACCAACGCATCGGTCACAAATCCTGGCCAGTTTGTATTTGGACAACAAGTGATATATCCTGGACTACAAGCATTGGATCAATATGGTGCAGCCATAGATTATACCACCGGTACTCTATTGATTGGTATACCAGGATCTGACCTTGAAGACAGCCAACTCAATTATGGACAAGTAGCACAACAAATTAATCTAAGTTTGTTACCAGCCTGGTTACCAACCAGAGTTCAGGTGCCAGCAGTCAACACTGAGTTGATGAATACAATATACATGTATGATCGAGTTACAAATAAAAACAAAAACTACTTTGACTTTTTTGATCCAACTCAAGGTCGCTTACTAGGACCAGTACGTCAGAATTTAGATTACATTGGAGCGGTAGATCCCGCAGCCTATAATTACGGTCCAGTTAACAACTATGGCAATTCGTGGGGAGCAACCAAAGTTGGCAATATTTGGTGGAATACTAGCCGTGCTAGATTCATTGACCCAAAACAAGACGATATAGTTTATGCCAGCCGACGGTGGGGACAGTTGTTCCCGGGTAGTACTGTTGACATATACCAATGGATTTCTAGCAGTGTTCCGCCAATGAATTATGCCGGACCAGGAACACCATACAACACTGAAAGTTATGTTGCAACTCCGTATATCAACGAGCAAGGCATATTTGGTGTAAACTATTTCTTCTGGGTAGGCGGAATACGCAACGTTGATAGAGATGCAGGCAAAACATTGAGTATTACTGCGTTGACTCAGTACATTGAAAACCCACGTAGCAGTGGCATTCCGTATGTTGCACCAATAAATTCTAGCACACTTGCAATCTACAATGGCCTAGAGTATATTTCTGCACAAGATACTGTTATTCACGTTGAGTTTGACCAACAGCTGAACGAAGATGCTGTACACGTTGAGTACCAATTAATTCCGCAAAATCGTGCTGATGGATTTTTAAATGACACATTATATAGAAAATTCCTAGATAGTTTAACCGGCTCAGACACTGCCGGGAACCCTGTGCCGGATCCGTTTTTAAGCCCAAGTGAAAAGTACGGTGTACAGTTCCGTCCTCGGCAAAGCATGGTCATTAATAGATTTTTAGCACTTGAGAATTATCTTCAAAGTGCCAATACCGTGATGGCTCAATTGCCAATTTCTGAGACTAAAAAGTTTAGTTTATTGAACAGCGAGGAGCCTAGGCCGACTGCTGGGTCTGGACAATGGAACTACGAAGTAGCAAATTATGAAGAATTAACATTCCAGGACTTGGAAGAAGTCCCAGCTGGGTATCTATACCTAGTAAACAGTGATAGCACAAACGGTGGGCTTTGGGCAATCTACGAAGTACTACTTGACCCATTATCAATCTCTAAATATCTGTCGTTGGTTCGTGTTCAAAATTACGATACTAAAAAATATTGGAACTACATCAACTGGTTTGCTCCTGGGTACAACCCATTAACCAGAGTATTAGTCGAAGTACCAACTTATTCTGCATTGACCACTTTAACTGTGCCCAACGGCAGCAGTGTGAAAGTAGCGTCGAATGCCCAAGGAAAATATGAAATCTATCTATTAGAAACTGGCACCTGGCGCAGAGTAGGCCTAGAAGACGGCACAGTTGAAATATCGGCCGCTATTTGGGATTATAACATTGGTAGGTTTGGTTTTGATATCGAAGTGTTTGATGCACAGTATTATGATCAAGCACCGATTATCGAAACACGACAAATTTTAAAAGCACTGAATCAAGAAATACTGATTGACGATTTGGCAATTGAACGTAATAAATTACTCATCTTAGTCTTTAATTACATCATGTCCGAAGAAGAAGCACCAGATTGGCTTACCAAGACCAGTTTAATTGATGTTGAGCACACGATACGAGAGTTGTTGCCGTTCCAAATTTATCGCAAGGATAATCAAGACTTTGTACTTGATTACATCAACGAAGTCAAACCTTACCACGTACAAATACGTGAATTTAATTTAAAATATCAAGGTTATGATCAATACAATGGCAGTGCAACTGACTTTGATTTGCCGGCTTACTGGGATCCTGCTCAAGACTTGTTTATTAGTCCGGTGCTTGACAACACTGGTCGACTAAGCACAACCAGTAGTGTTCCTTCTACCAATGGTATTTGGCAAACATTCCCTTACGATCAGTGGTATCAAAATTATCTACTAAACATCGAAAGTGTCACCATTGTTGCTGGCGGAGCAAATTATATTGCACCACCTGAGGTAGTGGTAACTGGAGATTGCATTACACCAGCAGAAATGGTTGCACGAATCAACAGTGCCGGGGCCGTAATTGCAGTTGACGTTGTTAATCCCGGCGTTGGGTACTCAACTACAGCAATTATTAATCTTGTAAGCGGACAAGGTGGCGGTGCTCAAGCAGTTGCAGTCATGGGCAATTCGTTAGTAAGAGATATCAACACCACCATCAAGTATGACAGGTATCAATATCAGACTGACATCCTGACCTGGGAGCCAAACGTTACTTACAACTATGGCGATCTGGTACGGTATGATGATCGGGTATGGCAAGCAGACTCTGAGGTAGTCGGAGAATCGTTTGATCCTAGTCAATGGACGTTGATACCGGCCGGCGACCTAAGCGGGGTTGATCGTACCATGGGATATTACCAACCTAGAGTAAACGAACCTGGGTTAGATCTTGCTTTATTAATCTCAGGCATTGCTTACCCAGGGGTTCAAGTTGATGCACCTGACTTTGACGAAGATACCGGGTTTGATGTTGGTAATTTTGACAACACTCCGTACGATAACATTAATTACGGACCTGATGGGTTACCAAGTTACGATCCAGCAATTCTCGACGCTATCTACAGCAGTGAATTTACAGACCCGTACTTAGGTGTATTGCCTGCACCCGCATACGACGGTGCTCCACCAACAACTGGACCAAATCCGATCATAGTTGACGGTGCAGAATTCATTGATACTTACTCAAGTCATGCGCCAGAAGAACTGGTACCTGGCGCAATATTTGACACATTAGACATGAGGGTATTTACAACTCCTGGGGCAGATTGGGATCGTAACGGTCACGGATTCCCGTCCGATGAAGTTAACTTTGCATGGTCAGAAGCAATGCCTACAGTGTCATACGCATCTGCTGAGCCTTATCCTGTAAACATTATTGTCTTTAATCAAACGCAAGGCATAGAACTACACCTAGGAATGGATTATACAGTTGACTGGGTTAACAAAACAGTCACAGTAATTGCACAAGCATTAGATGGAGATTTAGTTAACGTAAATGTGTACTCAATTGGTGGTGGCAACAAATTGTACACAGATACTATTGTAGGTTCAGATATCATTGGACAATCTGTGATAATTCCCATGAATTATTCGCTGATTGATAGTTTTGTTATTTTTGTCAACGGAGAAGTAACAACAAATTACACTTTTGGGGAATTTGGAATTGGATATACTCTATTAGGTTTTGGAATAACATACGGCCAAACAGATAGAATAACATACACTGCACTGGGAACTGACACAGTAAACCCATCATATTCCTGGAGTGTGCCATTGATACAATCTGTAACTTCTGATGGTTCTCAAAGTATTATATTGACAAATAGTTTACAAGGTACAAATCCTGCAAACTTGATTGTCACTAAAAACGGAATAAGAGCCCGACCTGCTGAGGCAGTTGAGTACATCGACGATGGATCCAGTCTAAGTTATTATCTGCCAGATAAAGGGGCATTTAGTCAAGGATTGATTGCAGACAACGACGTATCTGTTTACGTCAATGGTCAACCATTGACTCTTGGCGTTGGATTTATGTTAGACCCGTGGGACGGAGTTAACACACGCACCATTACAATGGCCTATTACCCTCCTGTTGGCGCTGCAATTTTAATCTCGGTTAGAACAGCATCACCGTACTATGTCAGTGGCGACACATTAATTTTTAAACCAACTGGTGGAGTAACACCAGTTGTTGGCGATGTCATTGGAATTACCACTTTCAACGACACATCACAACAAGATATTTTAACAGAAGTGTTTGTTGGCCCGACATCAAGCGGTATTCAGATCACTGAAGCATACGATGACACATTGTATGATGTGGGCACAATAAACGACGACCCCGGATCTTTTGATTACAGTGAAGGCCTGCTGATTCAGACCAACCGATTTGACACTGGCAGAATTATTTTAGACCCAACCAGAGTGATTGTGACCCGCAACGGTGCATTCTTGTTCTCCGGCCTAGATTACTCAATTGATGGATCGATTGTCGACATCACTGGACCAACAGTTGGTGCGGCCGATGTTATTGCAATTACATTGTTTACGCAAAGTGTGGCACCGGGCGCAATTGCTTTCCGAATCTTCCAAGATATGCGGGGCTTGCAAACCTCTTACCGTATCAATGCTCAAACAACTACAGTATTAACACAGCCGCTGACTGAATATGATAATATTATCTACGTTGACGATGTTACACATCTCGACGAGCCTGATTTAGAATATGGATTATTTGGGTTAATAACCATCAACGGTGAACGCATAACATATCGTAACAGAGACACAATTACTAATACAGTCAGCGGGCTAAGAAGAGGCACAGCCGGAACCGGTGTGGCCAGTCATCATGTCGGCTCCTATGTTTATAATATTGGACCAGGCAATATCTTGCCAGTACAGTATCAGAATTATATAGTATCAAACACGTTCATGGGAGATGGCTCTACTACAACGTTTGTAGCTGATAATATTTCTATTGCTGACGTTGGTTCTACTGAAATTAATGCCAGTGCAATTGGAGTATTTGTGGGCGGAATTAAACTGACTGCTTACAATGAGTATATCATAACAGATGGAGAACCAGTCACTATAGAATTTGGCATTGCCCCTCCGGCTGGATATGAAATTGTAATAGAAGTAGAGCGCGGTCGGTCATGGTACAGTCCGGGATCAGGGGTAGCTTTACAAGTAACCGAAACAGAGGCAGCAAGGTTTATACGGAGTAATAGTTAAGGTAAATAAGTCATGATCGATCAACAACACACACCACAGCCGGTGCAACCGCAACGCCCAAATGAAATTGGATCGTTGAATGTGGAAGCACATGTAAAAATACACGATCCGAATAACGGAGAAGTTTTTGTGGAGAAACGAGCATGATAAATCTATCTCCGGCTAAAATTGAAGGATTTTTAAAAATCTACGATCCAAACAACGGCGAAGTTTTTGTAGACAAGCACAATGCAATTCATTATGAAAACATGAGTATTGCACTGGCACAGAGTTTGGCCAACAAAAACCTTGGTTACATTTATGCCATGGCATTTGGCAATGGCGGATCAGCCGTGGACCCCACAGGGGTTATTACATACTTGCCGCCTAACACAACAGGGCAAAATGCCGATCTGTATAACCAAACTTATGTCAAAGTTGTGGATAACAATTCTGCTGCCAACACAGACCCAACTCGAAATAAACTAGCAGTATTGCATACCCCGGGTAAAGTGTACACTGATATCCTGGTTACTTGTTTGTTAGATTATGGCGAGCCACCAGGCCAGCAAGCATTTGACAATTCAACTAATTTCAATGGTGAATTTGTGTTTGACGAGTTGGGACTCAAAGCCTGGGAAGGCGAATCCAACGATTTAATACTGTTGACACATGTTATTTTCCACCCAGTACAAAAAAGCTTGAACAGACAAATTCAAATTGACTATACTATTCGTATACAAACGCTGACCAATTTAAGCGCCGCATAAATATGTATAGAAAATTATAAGGTAAATACTCACAGATGACGGAGTGAAAAACAAATGGCATATACAATTAATTTAACTGATGGTAGCATTTTTGCAACAATTGCAGATGGTACCATCAACACCAGTTCTAGCATGGTTCTAGTAGGCAAAAACTACGCCGGTTACGGTGAATTTTTGGACGAAAACTTTGTGCATTTATTAGAAAATGGCGCAAATACTACAGCACCCGGAGCACCTTTAACTGGTCAACTTTGGTGGGATAAAACCACTAATACAATGAAAGTGTACAACGGTACTACTTTTAAAGTTATTAGTGCATCTACTGCCAGTGCCAGTGCACCAACTAGCAACGTTGCTGGCGATTTGTGGTTCGACACCACAAACCAACAGTTAAAAGTATACAATGGATCAACCTGGGTTCTGGTTGGACCAGCATCTACATCTGGGCAAGGCACGTCAGGTGCAATTGTTACTTCAATCACTGATAACCTCAGCATTGATCACGTTGTAGTTCAGTTATATGTACAAAATACTATAGTAGGCATAATCTCCAAAGATGCAACGTTTACTCCTCAAGTGGCTGTGGCTGGATTTACCACAATTGGTCCAGGTATTCAATTAAGCACCAATGTATCAGCCGCATTATTCCGTGGCACAGCAACTGATGCACAAACAGTTGATGGACTCGATAGTTCACAATTCTTACGCAGTGATGCCAATGATACCACATCGGGCACACTTGGCGTTTTAAACGACACAGGTTTAACTATTGGCGCTGACCAAGATGCCAAAATCAGTGTTGCAACAGCCACGTCAGAAGTGACTTTACAAAACCAAACACAGGATGCTAACATTAGTATCAAAGTAAATGATGGCGGAGTTGTAAAAACTGTTATAGCAGTCAACGGCGCCACAGCAGTGGTCACAATACCCACTGTGTTGAATATTTCTACCCTAACAAACAACAATGCCAATGGTGTTGGAAACATCGGTAATTCAACTGGTTACTTCAACACTATTTTTGCCACCGCTAGCACTGCTTTGTATGCTGACGTTGCAGAACGATTTGAAGCAGACACATTATTAGAACCAGGAACAGTGGTTGAATTGGGCGGCGACAAGGAAATTACATTATCACGATTTGAATTAAGTGATACCGTGTTTGGTGTTATCAGCACCAGAGCCGCATATTTAATGAACGGTGGTGCCGGATCAGACGACACACACCCGCCTGTGGCAATGACTGGACGAGTTCCGGTAAAAGCTGTTGGAACAATTCGAAAAGGGGATCGGTTAGTATCTGCTGGTGATGGCTATGCAAGAGCAGCCATGCCCGGAGAAGCTACTGCGTTTAATGTAATTGGTCGCGCATTAGAAGATAAACTAACCAGAGAAGCTGGGTTAGTCGAAGCTATTGTGGCAACAAAATAAGGAAAAAAAATGACTTACTCATCGGGTGGATTAATACAAGCTACAGACTATAACGGATTTGTTAGTACAACAAGCGGAGCAAATCTTAATGACATTTATGGTACAGGTGCAACTGACAAAGGTTACGGGCAAACTCCCTTGTCCACTGTCTCGGCATCTAGCACTATTACTGCCACTCAATGGGCCAGTCTAGTTAACAGCATTACCGCTGTGGCAAACCAGCAAGGTACCACTATTACCTCAAGAAGTGCTCCAGTTGCCGGAAACACAATTACTGTGTTGGCAGCAATGAACACAGATTTAACAAATCTTACCACCAATCGTGGCAATGCTGCCGGAACCGGCGCACAGATCACATCATGGTCAGGTAGCTCAGCAAAAACAACAAATACTGGCTCGGGCACTAATGCATGGACAATAACATTTACACACACCATACAATTTGCCAGTGCCGATGCTGCTCGTTATTTTTTCAATGCTGGTGGACGTATTAAATGGGAAACCAATAAATCTTCAACCGGCTTATTAGCCGATGCTGAATGGAACGACTTGGCAACAACCTTGTGCGGAGATATCTTTATCACCGGACGAGTTAATGGAGCCGCTCAAACCATTGCTGGCACAAGCTATACTGGAACAACTAAATCAGGCGGAACTGGTACACCCAACACGTTGGCTACCACTACTGGGTGGTACAATTTGAGCACCACTGATACGTTGCTGTACAGACAGTATGCTGACACCGCACCTTACACCGGTCAATACATTGCTCTTAATGCAAAAACAGCCAGTTCAGGAACACAATTAGTTCTTACAACTACTTGGGTTGATCCTGGTGGTTCAGGAGCAGGATCCAGTGATGAAATTACTGGCGGAACTGACACAGCATCACCACTTGGTTCGTTTGGAACAGCACCGGCAACAGTTGTTACCTATTTCCCCCCATCGACTACATATTTGACAGCTAGCTGGGGAACACCAACTATAGCCGCATCAGTGGCGTAATTGGACAACCAACCTATTCAAAGGGCCTGCGGGCCCTTTACTTTTTTCAATTATTCCTGTATAATTAAAACATTATGGATACCAATCAATTAATTTCACATTCAAAAGCACGTTTTGATCATCAAGCAGCCAAACGAGTGCTCAAAGAAAAATACCAGGCAAAAATGATTTTTGCGTATGCCGGTGGCATGTGGCGAGCAGGTCCTGAACTATTGACTGTACTAAGTGCATGCCCTGACAGAGAATCAGCAGTGATTCTTGACTTGTATGAAAATCCTGTGCGTATCGACGTCGATGAACTAGAATTGGCAGCACAACAACGTTGGCAAGAACAGATGAATGCCTGGTTGCTTGACTATGCTGAAGTAAGTCAAAAAAGATGAGCACAGGCGCATTAATTTTTGCATTTAACAACGATGACATAGATTATTTGTCTATGGCCAACTGGAGTGCAGCAAATATTCGCAGACACCTTGGCATTGGTACCACAGTGGTAACAGATAACACTCGGGTTCCAGATAATTTTAATTTTGAACAGGTAATAGTCGTAGACAAAGAATTGGGAGGCCAACGGCATTTTTCCGACATTGGTCATACTGTTCCTTGGTACAATGCCAACCGGGTTGATGCATATAGGTTAACTCCCTACGATCAAACGTTGGTATTGGATGCTGATTATATTGTGGCCAGTTCAAAATTGAAAGTATTGTTTAATTCTAATCTAGATTTTGTGTGTCATCGTACCGCTTGGGACATTACAGGCCCTGGATACTTTGATGAGTCTAATTGGTTTGGCAATTACAAGTTGCCCATGTGGTGGGCAACAGTGATGCTGTTTCGTAAATCAAATACCGCACAATATATTTTTGATTCAATGCAGATGATTAAAAATAATTGGCAGCACTATAGAAACTTGTATGGCATACAACGATCAACCTATCGCAACGATTATGCATTGAGCATTGCATTGGGCATTGTTAACGGGCACACACTGGCTGTGGATAGTATTCCATGGGACCTTGCAACAATCATGCCAGACCACGCAATTACACAGCTGGCACAAGATTCGTTTGATATACATTGGGTTGATGTTAAAGGGGCTCGTAGAAATATTGGATTTTTTGGCACCGACCTACATGTCATGGGTAAAAAGCATTTGGGGAAAATAATTGAAGCCCATTGAAGAACAAGGCTACCTTATACCGGCACTGAACACAGACAGTGTTGATTATGTTGCGTGTGCGTCAATACTGGCTCAGAGTATAAGAAAGTTTCACCCCGATGCTAGAATTGCTGTCATGACATTAAATCGTTGCAGTGATCCTGTGTTTGATCATGTCGTGCCTTTGCCCAACGGAGATCAAAGCAACGGCGGCAACCATCAGTGCAATGATTGGCAAGTATTTCATGCGACCCCATTTAGAGAAACAATTAAACTTGAAGCAGACATGTTGATTACTAGTTCAATTGAACACTGGTGGAATATGTTTAGACATAGAGATATTGTTGTCAGTACCGGGTGTAGAAACTGGAAAGATGAAGTCAGTGATGCACGGCATTACCGACGCACATTTGATGAAAACAACTTACCCGATGTTTACAATGCAATAACATATTGGCGGCTTAGCAAGGATGCGCAAGAGTTTTTTAATCTTGTTAAAAGCATATTTGAAAATTGGGACAAATTTCAAAAGATATTAAAATTTCCTGACAAAGTGCCCACAACAGATCTTGTATATGCAATGGCCGCTCAAATAATTGGCCCGGAAAAATGCACATTGCCGTTCAGTGAATATCCAAAAATTGTACATATGAAAAAACATATCGCAGGCACAGCCACTGAAAATTGGACAGACGAGCTTGTGTGGGAATGGAACGACAATCTTCGCATAAACACCATTGCTCAGTGGGGCGCATTTCACTATAATGTAAAGGAATGGCTCAATGACGCCCGATGAGTTTTGGACAATACTACATGATATTCCTTTGCCTGGCCCTATATTTTATAGACTTTACTATGACGGCAACGGACAGCCGACATTTTACGCAATGGAAGACCTACCAGGTAATTACATTGAAATAACCAAAGAACAGTTTGCCCAATCACTGCGCAATATACATGTTAAAGATAACAAAATTGTGTTAAATGTCAACAATTTTGTACAAAAATTAAAACCACATCAGACTCAAGGGGCATGCTGTGATCCCTGTGATGTGGCCGTGATAGTAAACTGTGACCAGTTACACACCAAATGGAGTTTAAAAAATAATGGAACAAATTGATATTGCTGATCTTGATTGTGTTTATCTAAGCTATGACGAGCCACAAAAAGAAGAATTTTGGGTAAAGATTAAAAATGCAATTCCTTGGGCAATCAGAGTTGACGGAGTCAACGGCAGTGATGCGGCCCATAAAGCAGCCGCAGATGCCAGCACAACTGAACGGTTTATTTTAATCGACGGAGATAATTTGCCCGACGAAAAGTTTTTTAATCTTACCTTAGAATACACCAATGATGATTGGGCCAAAGCAGTTTATAGATGGAGAGCTCGAAATCATGTCAACGGCCTCATGTACGGCAACGGAGGAATTAGTTCGTGGACACGTGAACATATTTGGAATATGCGCACACACGAAAACTCTGATGGACGTGATGAAACATTGGTTGAATTTTGTTTCGACCCCTTGTATTGGGCAATGCACGACTGCTACTCAACAACCTACCCAAATGGGTCTCCATTCCAGGCATGGCGAGCAGGATTCCGTGAAGGTGTTAAAATGTGTCTTAACAAAGGCGCAAAGCCCAGTGTCAATGATTTTCGAACCATGGTTCATAAAAAGAATCTTGAGAATTTAACGATTTGGCACAACGTTGGAAGAGATGTAGAAAATGGCGCTTGGTCAATTGCAGGAGCAAGGCAGGGAACCTACATGACAATGTTGAGTAACTGGGACTATAAACTAGTGCAAAATTTTGATGTGCTGGCCGAGCTTTGGGATACTGTCAAAGACCATGATCCAGAAGTAGTAGCAGGAAGAGTGGCCGAAGATTTATCAACACAACTCGATCTTCCCATTGTATTGTTAGATGACCGCGGTAGTGGGTTTTTTAAACATCACTATCGAAGTAACTGGCACAATCAAGGAGTCATGGTCCGCGAAATTGATGTAATACGTCAGCAAGAAGGTTGGTAATGTCATATTTTGATCTAACTCCGGGACTGGCACACAAGCTTAAATCCATGCCTAGAGGCAAAGGCGCAACAGAAACTATTACAAATAGTTGCAATGTTCCTTACATGTCGTTGATTGTTGATTCCAATTCTGATTGTTTTGTATGCACCTGTGACGGTTGGTTGCCAATCCCGGTTGGTAAAGTAAAAGATTTTAATAGTCTTGACGAACTATGGAATAGTCCAATTGCAAAAACTTTGCAAGATGACGTTGAAAATAAAAAGTTTACCTGGTGCGCAGTAGATCATTGCGGAATTAAAAAACAAAATATCATCAATCAGATAAACACCATAAGCATCAACATTGATGATAGTTGCAATTTACATTGCCCCAGTTGCCGACGAGCCCCAATCATGCATTTAGACGGTGATGTTGTTGAAAGTAAAAAGAAAGACGTTGAACGCATCATCCAATGGCTTGACAATTTTGAAAGACCTATCAGAATTACCATGTCAGGCAACGGCGACCCGCTGGCCAGTCAGATTACCCGACCTCTTATTAAGTCTTGGAAACCAAAAAGCACACAGATTTTTAAATTGCTTACCAACGGGCTACTGATTAAAAAACAACTGTCTGACAGTCCAATTTTAAACAATATTGTAGATTTAGGAATCAGTGTTGATGCAGGGTCGTCTGAGGTCTATGAAAATGTTAGATTAGGCGGAAGTTGGAAAATACTTTTAGAGAACTTTGATTATGTAAAAACAATCAATAAGCAACATATCACAACATTAAATTTTGCTGTGCAAAAAAATAACTTTTTAGACATGGAAAATTTTGTTCGCATTTGTTGCGACTATGGGTTCAAAGGAGTACTACATCAACTAGACGACTGGGGAACTTGGAGCAGAACACCAACACCAACTCCGGACTCGTGGGAGATTAACAACGGTACATACATTGATCACGATGTGCTGTCAAAAACGCATGTTGATTATTTGCAATGTAAAGAACTTGTTTCTAAAATTAAAAATCAAAATAACAAAAACATATTTTTTTCACATAGATTATTACAACTGTTAGAACTATGATTATTGGCTACTATCCAGGTGCAGGAGGCAACCGTTACTACTTGTATTCACAAGGTCAGCGAGACTTTAAATCTAATTTTGTTTATGATCAACAATTCTATGAAAATAAAGGCGATCAAACAAAATTTCGATATCTATCCAATGACACAATTGGGCTTGAATCAGAACCAATAATACTAACCCACTGTGTGAATGTACCATTGCTCAAGCAACATTGGCCGGACCGGCCAGTGGTAATCATACATGGGAATCTTGACAAGTGCATTAGACGCGAATGGGTGCTGGCCGGTCAACAACGAGCAAATAAAAGACAGTTAGACGACCCGATGGAAAATGCTCAAAGCACCATTTCCTATCATTTAAATTATTATGCACAATATCCTCTGGATACCACAGGTGCAGATTTGGTAATTGACATTGACACAGATCTCGGTGAGTTTGCGCAAATGATGAAACAAGAATTAGAATTATCCAGCAGTGATATATTTGATCGCACACTCACATACCTCAATCGATTAAAAGCAAAAAGCCTAGCAGAATTGCCAACAGAAAAAGTCGAAGATGGATTCAAATCAAAGTTTCTAGATGATGCAGAAAAAATGCGCATGAGATTGGATGAGTATAGTCCCAGCCTGTGTTTGGCCAAATGGAAACAGGTCAGCCTGCACCTGCCCACCGGATTAAACAACAGTTGTTACCACCCACCGTTACACCGTATTCCCATTGAGGATATAACTCGTAGCCCCAGTGCCCTGCACAATACAACGCACAAAAAAGAACAGCGAAGGCTCATGCTCAACGGCAAACGTCCCAGTGAGTGTAGCTATTGCTGGAACATGGAGGACCTTGGCAATCTCAGCGATAGATTTTATCGTAGTGGAGAACCTTGGGCAGCCAAAGACTTTGGTAAAATTGTTAGTGCAGAGTGGACTGATAATATCAATCCCAGCTATGTTGAAGTTAATTTTAATCATGCCTGCAATCTTAAATGTAGTTATTGTAGCCCTCAGTTTAGCTCAAGTTGGCAAGACGAAATAGATCGATTCGGTGCATATCCGACGTCAACTCCACACAATGCACCTGAGCATTTTGTTGGACATAACAAACCAATACCGGTACGCGAAGACAACCCCTATGTTGATGCGTTCTGGAAATGGTGGCCCGAGTTATATCCTGAGCTTGAACACTTTCGCATGACTGGTGGAGAACCCCTAATGGATAAGAATACCTACAAGGTGTTTGATTACGTGTTAGAGAATCCCAATCCTAAATTACACCTCAATGTGACTTCTAATTTTTCAGTGGAACAACGGCTATTTGATCGATACCTAGATTATGTTAAGAAAATTTGCAATGGGCAGATTGAACATTTCATGCAGTATGTAAGTTTGGATGCCTGGGGAAGTCAAGCCGAATACATTAGACACGGCATGGATTTTGATCTTGTTTGGAGCAGGGTCGATCAATATCTAACACAAGTTCCTAGTTATAATAGTTTGACTTTCATTGTGACCATGAATAATTTATCGGTTACTAGTTTCCAGAAACTGCTTAACGGAATTTTAGAACTAAGAAAAAAACACAGTAAGACATATCAGCGTGTGTGGTTTGATACACCGGTACTACGACAACCCAGTTGGCAAAGCTTACAAATACTTCCCGAAAGCTATGCCTGTGTGTTAGAATCTTCCAAGACTTTTATGTCCAACAATCTAGAATCCAATCTATCGCCATTTCAAGGATTCAAGGACTACGAAGTGCAACGACTAGAAAGAGACATCTCGTGGATGCGGCAAAAGCAATTGGATGATCATAGCACAGCCAAAGGAGACTTTTATCAATTCTTCTCAGAGCACGACCGTCGACGAGGGACTAGTTTCTTAACAGCATTTCCTGAAATGCAGTCTTGGTGGGCTGAGTGCGAGTACCATGCAAAAAAACGTTAAGTTGTACAGTGGATACCACTGCGGAATTTACGATATTATCGGCTCGGCATTAGACGGCGAGTTCCAGTTCTTTGATAAGATTAATATCGAGCCTGGCGCTACATATCTGTTGGGGCCTTGGCAATTTGAGCATTACCACAAACTAATAGAAGAAGTTGCACAATCTGGCCAAGCCAACATTATTTTTAGCAATCCCTGGGAAGGTGCCGACACAATGATAGGGCAGTTGCGTCGATATAATATAACAGAGTTGGCACGTGAAAGAAAAATAATGTTGCTGGCCGGCGGCGACATGAGCCCAGAATTCTGTTATTACAACTACGATGGATTTGTTGATAATTTGCTCAAACTTGATGACAATGATGTTGTTGCTCAGAGATGGACTGACATCTACAAAAAAACACATAAGCCCTATAAGTTTTTATTTTTAAATGGACGGCATCGTCAGCATCGTAAATGGTTGTTGGAAAAATTTAGAACAACTGGACTACTAGAACACAGTCTGTATACTTGTCTTAGTACATTGGGCACAGCAGGTGCAACTCGTCTACCATTATGGCACAACGGGGAAAACTTAATGGCTAAAGAATCACCACTGCGCCTATTGCCCAAACACTACGAAGTTGATAGATACAGCGATCAGCTTGATAATTTAGATACCACCAATACAAGTTTGGTCAAACACAGCTTGTTCAACAACGAATGGGGCGAAGCATACCTCAAGGCCGAGCCGTACATTGACACATACTTTAGCCTAGTAACTGAAACTATTTTTCATAATCCCTACAGCTTCCGCACCGAGAAGATATGGAAACCTATTGCCATGGCCCATCCCTGGATTGCTGTGGCCAATGCAGGGTTTTATCGAGACATGCATAGAATTGGATTTAAAACTTTTGGCAATTTAATTGATGAAAGTTTTGACAGTATAGAACATGATTTAGATCGCATCGAAAGAATTGCCGAAGTGGTTGAAGATTTATGTCGCGGAGATTTAGTTGATTTCCTAGCAGCCTCGCAAGATATTTGTAAATATAATCAACAACGACTAGCAGAATATCGCAGAGATTTGGTTGACAACTTTCCAAACCGATTTTTAAATTTCATCAGAGAAAATACACAGTGAACGATCGCGACTTTAAAACGCAAATATTAGACACTAAAAGTTCAAGCTTTTGTGCGGCCAAATGGTATAATGCTACTATATGGTTAGGTTCAGGACAAACAACCAGTTGCCATCATCCTCCTGCACACACCATTGGTGCTGAGTTCAAAACCAATCCCAAAGCAATACATAATACAGCACAAAAGAAAGAAGACCGGCGCCAGATGCTAGCTGGCGAACGTCCACCTGGTTGCGAATACTGCTGGAAAATTGAAGACATGGACACCAATGCTGTCAGTGACCGTGTGTACAAAAGTAAAATTTATCCTATAAAGGCCTTGAATGAAGCATATAACACTCCTGTTGACCAAGACGTTGATCTCCGCACCTTGGAAATTGCGTTTGATAGAACTTGCCAGTTTGCTTGCAGTTATTGCAATCCTGCTTTTAGTAGTACATGGGTCAACGACATTAAAAAGAACGGACCTTACCTTAAACTGGAGTCAGACGGTCGTAACCATTTTACTCACGAGCATAATAGTGCTCAATTGTATAAATTCGGTGAAACTAATCCGTACGTGGAAGCGTTCTTTGAATGGTGGGAATCAGACCTCCACAGAACACTACAAGAACTAAGAATCACCGGCGGAGAGCCGCTAATGAGTGGCTACACCTGGAAACTGATTGATTGGTTTAAAAACAACCCTGGGCGAACTAATACACGCCTGGCTATTAATTCAAATCTAGGAGCAGACGTAGATGTAGATCGACTGTTGGCCAGCACCAAGGGCTTACAAGTTGAAATCTACACTTCCATGGAAGCCACAGGAAGCCAAGCCGAATACATCCGTGACGGGTTGGATTACCGTGCTTGGTGCAACAATGTGTTAAAACTATTGGATGCAGGTATAGTAGTTCATTGTATGTGCACCATTAATGCCTTGTGCTTGGACAGCTTGTCTGACCATTTAGATCAATTAGTTGCTTGGAAAAAACAATACGGTCGTGAGTACCTTAATTTTACATTAAACATCTTGCGTTTTCCCAGCTTTCAGAGTGCTTTAGTACTGAGTGAGGATTTGCGAGAACATTACAAACAGAATCTGACTGAGTGGTTAATGCGACACAAAGACCACAGTTACTTGCACGAGCACGAAATAAATCACACACAAAGATTAATTGATTACTTGGACGTTGTAAAAACTCCGCACAGTGAAACATTTGACATGCCAACATTGTTGCATGATTTTAAAGAGTTCCATTTGCAGTACGATGCTCGACGATATAAAAATTTTAATGAAACGTTCCCTAATTTAAAAGAGTGGTATGGCAGATTATAACTATAATTCAACTGACTTAGTGAAACCAGTAGAACTAACACAGCGTGAACAGTTCTTGTTACAAGACTCAAAAACATTTTGTATCTATCCCTGGATTCATTTACATGCTTACCCCACGGGCGAGGCATACCCTTGCTGCCATGCCGAAATGAAACCCGGTGTAGTGGGCAATTGTAGAACAAACACACTTGAAGAAATCTGGCGTGACAAACCCATGCAACGACTACGCACAGACATGCTGAGTGAAACACCCAATGCAGCCTGCACACGTTGTTATGAACAAGAAGAGTCGGGATTCTTTAGTGGTCGACGTAGTGCCAACAAGCACCACGGACATCATATTAAAAAGCTAGAGACCAATCCTTTTGAAATGACTTATTGGGATATTCGTTTCAGCAATTTGTGTAATTTAAAATGCCGTAGCTGTGGTCATATCTTTAGCAGTCAATGGTACCAGGACCAAGCCAAGCTGGCCGGTGGCGATTGGAAAGAACGCAACACTGTGCTAAACTATGCCGGCCGCACAGAAACGGACATGTGGCAACAACTAGAACCGCATTTAGACTACGTAGAACAAATCTATTTTGCCGGTGGTGAGCCATTGTTAATGGAAGAGCATTATCGTATCCTAGATGAATTGGTTCGCCGCCGACGATTTGATGTGCGCTTAATATACAACACAAACTTCACTCACACAGACTTAAAAGGACGTAGTGTATTTGAGTATTGGAAACAGTTCCAGTCTGTTGCAGTTGGCGCCAGTTTAGATGATATGGGTGTTCGTGGAGAGTACATACGCAAAGGTACAGACTGGGCTGTGGTACAACAAAATCGTCGAGATATGATGGCCATTTGCCCCAACGTGGACTTTTATATCAGTCCTACATTAAGCATAATGAATGCGTTGCATTTGCCCGACTTCCATCGTGCCTGGGTTGATCAAGGTCTTATTCGAGCACAGGATTTAAATGTAAACATCTTGCAAGATCCTGCACACTATAGAATAGACATTGCACCAGCAGAATACAAAGCTCGTATACAAGAAAAATATGAGCAACATTTGGAATGGTTGCGTGATCAAGATCCGTTGCACCGTGCTACCACAGGATTTGAAAGTGCTATTACTTTCATGAACACCACAGACAACACTCATTTAATCGACACGTTCTGGCGCAAAACGCATGAGTTAGATAGCATTAGAAATGAGTCTTGGAGTAATGTAATACCCGAGTTAAAGGCACTGTTATGAATATCCCACACGATAAATTCTGTGTATTGCCCTGGATAAGTTTAGAGACTAGTCCAATAGGCACAGTGAGACCATGTTGCCTGGCCGACGACGAAATTCGCAATGATCAAGGACAAAAGTTTGATTTGAACACTGCAAGCTTTGTAGAGATACAAGACAGTCAGTCTATGAAAAAACTTAGACAACAGTTCTTAGATGGCGAACGTCCGCAAACTTGTCGCAAGTGCTGGAAAGAGGAAGCTGCCGGTCGCACTAGTAAACGAATGCACACTATCAATCGATTAAAGCATGTGATCCCTGATCAAGAATGGACCGATGAATCAAAACCTTTGCAATTTCTTGATCTCAAACTGGGAAATATTTGTAATCTAAAATGTCGCATTTGCGGTTCCTGGAGTTCAAGCACGTTTGCCTCAGAAGAAATCAACAGTCTTCCTGAACACGAAGATAAAAAATCCAGCGAACATTATATCATGCTTAGAAAAGGTGCCTGGCCCAGAAAAAACCAAACATTTTGGTCAGAAATTGATCAAGTACTCGACCACATACAGTATATTGAATTCACAGGCGGCGAACCGTTTATGATACAAGAGCATTTTGACATGTTGGAACGCATTGTTGAAAGAGGCATTGCAGGCAATGTAGAAATACACTACAACACCAATGGTACAATATTCCCTGAAAGAGGTCCAGACATTTGGCAGCATTTTAAAACAGTAGAAATAGCATTCAGCATCGACGACATTGGGGAAAGATTTGAATACCAACGCAGTAATGCTGTATGGACAGAAGTACAAGAAAATATTAAAAAGTTTTTTGAATTAAAACGTTACCTGCCCATGACGATACAACTGCAGGTATGCACCACGGTGAATGTGTTTAATGTACGCTACATTGATCAAGTGGCACAGTGGTTGGAACATAAACCGTTTAATTTTGTGTATTGGAATATGATGCACGATGCTTGGTATTTTAGTATTGCCAATCTACCCGACACTGCCAAGAAAGTCATCACTCAACATTTACAAAACGCTGAAATTCCTGCAAAATTTCAAACCGAATTTGATCGAATCATTGATTTCATGAACAATGGAGCCAGCACAGATGGCTTCATGACCAAAAGCCAAATTAAACATCTTGATGTTCGTAGATCTCAAAATTTAAAAACTGTGGCGCCCGAATTGGCAACCCTGCTAGACTATGATCTCGCCACCGAATAATTTTTGCATGGCGCCTTGGACGCACACATACTTGAGCCCGCAAACTGAGCGCAGGATGTGTTGCGCCAGCAGAGAACCCGCCCAGAATTTTCAACAGTACATTGACACAACAGCGGGCACTGGTAAGTATATACCCATCACCCTAGATCAGCATTGGAACAGTGACCATATGCGAAGTGTGCGTCGACGCATGTTAAACGGAGATACATTGCCCGAGTGTGACGTCTGCAACAACAAGTTGCTGAATACTGATGTTTACCGTACATATTTCTGGCATTTGTTTAAACACAAGTGGGATGAGGTAGTCGATTCAACCACAGAAGATGGCACCACAACAATGAAACCGGTGAGTTGGGATTATCGTTTTAGTAATCTTTGCAATTTTAAATGTCGCACATGTGGCGATATGTTAAGTAGTGCATGGGAAAGCGAACAGCGACAACATGACATGATTGATTGGGGCAACCCTAAAAACACATGGATGAGGCCTGAAGTTCGAGCAGAAATAAGCCAATTTCAGGACCAACAAATTGAAGCAGAGTTCGCTCTAGCTGTAGAGCAACATCGAGTGGAAGAAGTATATTGGGTAGGCGGCGAGCCTTTGATGTACGAGCAACACTGGAGATACATGAAACGTATAATTGAATTAGGGGATGGAGGACAAGTATATGCAAGGTATAACACCAATCTTAGTCGCGTTGATTTTCGGGGTAGTAATCTATATCGTGATATTTTATCTAATGTTCGAGATTGGCAAATTTGCGCCAGCCTCGACGGAACAGGAACCACAGGAGAATACATCCGAACAGGACTTGATTACAAACAGTTCTGTGACAACTTTGAGCAAGGATTAAAGTACCAGAAGAATCGTAGACAAATGCGATTAGACTTTACACTGACATTGCCAGGCATGTTTGAAGTAGATGCTATTCAAGAGTTGGCTCGTGACTACAATGTAGAATTGTTGGCCAAAGTGATTTTTAGTTTTACTCCAGATGTAGTAATGAGCCCATTAGCTCTACCTCGAGAGTTATTAGATCCCTGGGTTGACGAATTAGCAGGACGCTCTACAGGTGCCATGCGTGATGTTCTACTACAATTAAAAAATCGTCCTACCTTTGCAGAACAATGGCCAGACCGGTATCAGGATGCACTTGTTCGCGGAAAACAGCGAGTGTTGAGATTAGAAAACATAAGAACAAGTGCAACCAGCATGCAACAAATATTGTCCGGCCGTGAAGAAGTAACAAGGTGGTGGAATGAAATCCCAGGTTAAAATTATTTTACGCAACCCTTTGCATAAAAATGACACAGTAGATTATGTCATTGATGTGCAGGATCATCAATTGGCAGTTGACTGGGTAGTTGCACTCAAGAAGTTATTGAATTCAGGAAACTTATTAGAAAAAAACTTTTGTTTTATGGGATTTCCTAAGACTGCCCGTGACATTGAATATTTGTGTAACGAGCTTAACCGTCATATCAGCACAATTAATACCAACCTATCGGGATATCAAATTGATGAAGTATTTACAACAACCAATGTGCTTGCCACAGACCATAGTCCCAATGGGGTAAATCACGAGTTGTTTAATAAACTACACAACCATTTTGAGGTACTGCAAGGCACAGTAGGAAATCTAAGTGTGTATTATCAACGAGCTGACTATGCAACCAAGTATGCTATACGACAGTTAAATTTAATTTGTCACGAAGCAGAAAATCTAATATTGGGTTTACGCAAAGCAGAAACAAATCCATACTGGTTGCGTCCAAGTCAGATTACTACTTGGATTAATGCTCCTCGATACAAGCTAGAAGATGAACATCGCCAAGGCTTTGTCTCCAACGGATATGATCGTGTGTTTGGCGGCGTGTACATGCACTGGGCACAGATTGGTAAAACTCTGATGGAGGTGTTTAGAGACGAAGGCGCTCCAGAACTTACAGCCACAGTGTGCGAAGCTATCACGCATTTAGAATATTACTCGGGCGAGTTTGATATAGAGTGGGGCAATGATATTACTCTGGGCGGCAAGCATCCTTGGCACGACAAAACAATTGGTTCATTTCGGGAATGGTTGAGCAATAATGGGTTAGACCCTCAAGATCCCAAATTGAGCCTAGGGCATTTGCCAGTGGGACAAGTAAATCTTAAACAGAGCTTTGGCACCGAAAATTATCAAGATATTTGGAACATACTCGGTACTCATTTAGATATATACTCTGTAGAAATAAAAGATACCAAGGCAGTTTACAACTACTGTTGGAGTGATGCTGATTACGAACAACAACAAATTGATCAAATGCGGCCAGGCTATGACTACCAATCAAGGAATGCAACATGAAATGGATTTTAAGAATTTACAATAGAATAGTTTTAGAAATTAAATATCGTCGAAAAATCAAAGAACTACGCAAACGAGACCCATTTATCTACAAATGAATATACTAGGTATCAGTGCCGGATTCCATGATGCAGCCGCAACTGTGATTTCTCCCAACGGGGAGATATTGTTTGCTGGACATTCAGAACGTTACTCAAAAAAGAAAAACGATCCTGACTTTTGCCAAGGACTGTTGGATGATGTGCTGGAACATGGGCCAGATGTGGTTGCATACTACGAACGTCCTTGGCTGAAACAACTGCGTCAATGGTATGCAGGACAGGGCATTGAGTGGGACAAATTTACTGTACAGCAAATATTAAAAAAACAACTGGGCGGTCAAATTGAGCCTGAGCGTGTGCTCAACTACAATCATCATCTCAGTCATGCAGCCGCTGGATTTCAAACCAGTCCCTATCAACGAGCCACGGTGGTTGTAATTGACGCCATTGGCGAATGGGAAACTATAACAATTTGGGGAGCAGAATATGATCAAACAGGCATGGCAAAGTATCGTAAACTTTGGCAAAAAAATTATCCGCATTCAATTGGACTGTTCTACAGTGCAATTACTAGCAGGGTGGGGTTACACCCCTTAGACGAAGAATACATCACCATGGGCATGGCCGCCTGGGGCAAAGATACATGGTATCGCAGTATGGCCACAAACGTTATCAAGGATTTTGAAAACATTGAATTTGCTAACAATTTGCATGTTGGGTTTGACTCGACATTTTTAGAATCAGCCACCAACGAAGATATTGCATGTGCGGCACAGTTGATCACTGAAGATCTAATTCAAAACGTCATGCAACGTGCAAGAAATTTTGGGTGGAGCACAAATCTTGTATACATGGGCGGGGTTGCACTAAATTGCCTGGCCAATAGACATTTGGGAAAATATTTTGAAAAAATTTGGATACTACCTTGTCCTGGCGATGCTGGTTCTAGTCTTGGCGCCGCCGCTCTTGCCCACGGTGGCCGTTTACATTGGCACACTGCTTTTTTGGGCCGCAACATTACTGGCCCTTATCCTGTCCACACTGCAATGGCTCATCTATTGGATACTGGGATTGTTGGGGTTGCTAGTGGTCGAGCCGAGTTCGGACCCCGTGCGTTGGGTAACCGCAGTCTACTCGCTGACCCGCGTGGCATAGACATCAAGGATCGTGTAAATGAAATCAAACGTAGACAAAAATTCAGACCATTTGCGCCAGTCATTTTGGAAGAGCATGTTGACAATTACTTTGATATGCCTCATGGCTTCGGTACTAGTAGGTACATGCAGTCAATCGCTCGTTGCCGGCATCCTGACCTATTTCCTGCTGTGTGTCATGTTGACAACACTAGTCGTGTACAGACTGTGCCGCGAGATGGAAGTGGAATTAGACAACTACTAGAAGCTTGGTATGCAAAGACCGGTTGTCCCATGTTGTTGAACACCAGTTTGAATGTTAGGGGCGAACCCATAGTCAATGATCGCAACGACGCAGATCGTTTTGAAGCACTATATGGAGTAAAGGTTTGCTCATGAGATTAGAGATAAGTTTCTAATCCACCACGACGTCGAACGTCCTGGGTACAACAACTGATACCACCGTCCCAAAAATACTTGTGTCGAAGTTCAGATATAATAGGTTCAATTTTGTGTTTTCTGCAAAAATCAAACACACCTTGATTGTAGCTACTGAAAATCACATGTGACTCATCGAGCACCAAACAGTTGACATCAAACACTGTTTCGGCAACAAATCCAGTCCACTTGGTCAAGTAAGTGTTGACAAAGTCAGTGAACTCGGGCGAAGGAGTTTGCCCTTGCACGTACCATGCACCAGGACTGGTTTCATATTTAAATTTGCCTATTTCCATGGCAGCCCAGATAGTTGGATCCCATACTTTATACACTTCCCATCCAGGAAAATCTTGTTTATAGTTAATATCTGCATCGTGTATACTGCTGATAATAACACCAGGTTTTAAAATTGCAAACACAGCATCACCGTGACCGTTGGTAACTGCTCTGCGAACACGATATCTTGAATCCAGCACATTGTCCCTGATCCAATGCATTTGATCAGTTGTCATCCATTCCGAGTTGTCAAAAAACACATCAGTACCGACCCGCACAATACAACTAGCCACAGCATTGGCCATGACATGATCAGGCTGATATCTATTTTGATGTGGCGAGACTACGCACCCCGGTTGTGCATTTTCATACTCCCGACAAATGTTAGTCATTTCGTCTACGTTTAATACTCGCAGTAATTTTTCTCCCATGGTAATTTGCCAGTCTCTAGGAGTCAACGGCGGGATAGGAACACCTTGGTCTCTAATTTGATTATTGTGAAATTTGTTAATATCAGGCAATTCGGGTCTACGAACCTTGGCACCGTACTGCTCAATGGTGCGTTGCAAATTGTCAAGGTCCTCTGCTGATTCCTCAAGTATTTGCCCCAATTGTGAACGAACGTTGGGATTATCAATAAAGCTAAAATAATCTGGAGTGTATACCCGCCCAACAATTACTTCCTCTAATGGTTGCCAACTTGTGTAACTGCTAACTATGTTGTTCATTTATTTGTCCTAGTAAGATATTTAATGGCAAAAACAGACGACTATCAAATAATTGTTGATTGTGTTGAATATCTGATTGACACGTGTCGAACCATTTTGGTAAGTTGGAGTTTTGTACAGCAGTCAATGCTTTTTTAACAGCAAACCATCGTTGTGTGTTGTCAACTATGCCATCGTAAGAGTTGTCAATTGCATGATCAAACACGCGATAGCCTGAATCACGCAAGGATTGAAGACTACCAACAGGACCAATTATAACAAATGGTTGCCCATATTTAATTACCTTCCAGGTTTTTTCTGTTATAAACGTTCCTTGGCTTTGGTCAGCATCAAAGTGTGTTTCAAGCACAATATGACAGTAACTTTGATATAACTCAACGTTGACGTCATGATGATCGTTGTGACTGGCGCTGGTATAATTGTCGCAGGTATATGGACCTTGATTTATAAAATTATGTACATTATCTCTCCACCTATCTACTGAATCCAGTTCAAGCGGGTTGTCGTCCTCGTTGTCGTTGATGGTACAATCGGTGTTATAACTCCATGTGCTGTTTTCGAGCAACCCAGAAAAATATAAATCACTCATACAGCTGGCACGCCACCATTTATGAGTTCTATTTAATGCAGTAAAAATTTTAGACCTAGTGCCAACAAACTTTGCTTGTTGATAGCGGTTAACATATCTAAAAAAGAATTCATGTTCAGAAAAATAAGCAAAGTTTTTTAATTTGCTGGCAGCAGTATTTGCACTAACAAAAAAATAACAGTCATCGGGCAGTTGATGTTGCCGGCAAAGGTCATCGAGCCGATGCTTGATGCGCACTGGATTATCACCTTCGTGATAGTAAAATAGAATTTTAACAACTTTATTAGACAACAACTGGCGAACAGTTGGTGTTAAAAGTTCAAAATAATCCAGTGAAAAATCAAACCAGGCCAGTGCGATCGGATACCAGGAGCCGGCAACCGAATTAGAGTTTACAGTAACTACCGTAAATGGAATAGATGCTTGCCGCAAGTACATTAATAGTCTAAGAGGTGTAGTTCTTGGCCAATGATGGTCAAATTCTCTCCAGCCTGTTGTATAGGGTTGCGCCTGGTGCCGTGCCAAATTTGGATAACCAATGTCGGGTTGTGCTAACTTGTCATAGCAAAAACTTATCATAGACTATAATCAATTTGCATTTGATTTAACATACCTTGTAACTCGGCCCAGAGGATTTTTTCAAATCCACCGCCATAGAAATGTTGATAATTATGTTCTAATATCGGTATACAAGCTTTGAGCATACTAGTTCGTTGGTCCACAGACAAGTCATTCAACGATTTCAACAACGCGGCTATTTTTTCCAATCTCAAAAGATCATCTGTTTCTGAATCATAGCTTTCATCCCAGATACTATCGAATGTTTTAAATCCATACATTTTTAAGTATTCAAGACTGCCAGCAGTTGATGCCAGTACAAAAGGCATGCGTAAACAAATAGGTTTAAATGTTTTTTCAGTTAAATGATTCTTACGCCCAAAAAACGCAGTTTCGGTGACCACGTATGCCAGGGTTTCGTTGCATTGGTCAAACAAGCTTAACCAACAACTGTGCATGGGATGATCATATTCATCGGGCATGTGCATGGGCAAGGTTGCGCTGGATAGCACATCAACAATGTCATTGTACCTTGGAATAAATTTCATGGCAATGTCATTTATAGACATATCTTCAACCGGACAAACTTTTGGACAGCTAATCCACGCATCTAAACTTTGGCTTTTTAAAATATGATACATTAACAAAACTCGATGATCTCGTTTACCACCTATGATTCTGTTGGGATTAATGAATGCCTTGTTGCACACACGATCTTCGGGTGCAGACATCAAGTAAGTTTTGTCATATCCACGATACCAATCTAAGGCTGCCCAACCGTGGAAAAAATAATAATAGCTGTTCCACTGATTGAGGTTGCATATATGCTTTAGCGCATCGCTGTTGTATTCACTGGTGACAATGCCTTTTCTGATTGCCCCAAAGTTCATGTCACAAAGATCAGAGTTTAGCATCTCAATTTGAACAAATAATTCTCTGTGTATGTCCGGATATATTGGCTCTTGGTCGTGAAACAATATATAATTAAACTCTGTGCGAGAATTGCCGTTGCCATTGACCATCAGCGTGTCGACTGCGGTTGACCCGGGTGGGTCGTGAAACCACATACGAGTTAATGGTAGATTTTTTTTGATAAAAGGCCAAAATGTATTATTGTAAATTTCGTCGATTCTGATCATGTTTGATGTTTTTTATATCGGAAACCCCCCAAACTTGTTCCCTCACGAACGGGCAGTGACAAGCATTGAACAAGCTCAACAATTATCACGCACAAGATATTTCTGGATTTTAAACTACTTAGTAGACTACACTGGGTGGAATTGGCTTTGGGAGCCAGCCCCCTGGCAGTCAAGTCAACGGCATGCCTGGGCAAGCCAGTGGCAAAAAGATTCAGGTACGTACTTAATACCAAAATTGGGCTACACTGATACTAATTATCATAACGATCAAATTTTAAAAAGAGTCGACACGGACAAATATTGGAAAGTACCTTTGGGAGTGGATGTTACAAACTTTGATTTCAGCTGGCATCCAGACCCAACTGATCCTCCTTACATTTATCAATTTGGCACACAACATCAACGCACAGGCGGCCCACAGTACTGTATTCCGGGTGCAACTGATATTAAGTTTGTTGATCAGATACAAGCAAAATCTAATCGTGTTGCCACAGCAATTTACGAAATTGATCACATGGATGGGAATGTTGGGCAAATTGCCAATACCACAAAGTGTGTTAGATATTTTGACAATTATTTTGACACATTAAAACGCATTGCAAAAAATGCTGACGTAGAACAACATGAGTTTATTTGGATATGTTCAAGCGTGTGTGATTACTCAAATTTTGATTTCAGTTGGCATCCTGAACAATGGCAAGCGACAATGTTGCATGTTTTTGCCAGCAACACCGAAAAATTTGGCGACACTTTTTTCATGCATGTACCTACGTTTGTTCAACGTGCCAATCAATTTGAATTGTTAGAATGGTATGACTGTAATTTCATTGGTACTCCGGTTCCACGTAGACCTATGCCGGTTATACACCATAACTATGACAGTCAGGCCGATGCCGTGCGTAGTTTAGAGTTTAAAGGACCATTGGCAATATTTACAAACACAGATTATGTACAACACAACACGGTGATTGTTCCGCTATGGAGAGAAAAAACTAAAACAATTGTTCCCTTAAGTATGGGTGCCACAAGCACAGTTGTCCCCAAGACAGCAGTTCCGTACATTAAGACACAGTTGTATGATTATCCTTACATTGACAAAACACACAGGGCACTAAAGGACCAGCCGTTGGACATTGTGTTTATCAGCAATGGCGAACCTTATGCTGAGTTTAATTACCAACACTTGGTGTGGGCAGTACAAATGGAGGGGTTGGACTGCAATCACATTCATCACAGTGCAGGTGTAAACGGTCGTGTGGCAGCATATCAAACCGCTGCCAGATTAAGCACAACGCCTTGGTTCTTTGCTGTGTTTGCCAAGCTAGAAGTAGATCACAGATTTGATTGGAACTGGCAACCTGATCGTATGCAACAAGCCAAGCACTATATTTTCCATGCTGGCAATCCTGTAAATGGCTTGGTATATGGTCATCAAGCCATGATTGCTTACAACAAGAAATTAGTGTTAGAAACCGTGGGGGATGGATTAGACTTTACACTAGAACAGCCACATGAAGTTGTGCCCATCATATCAGGCACAGCTAACTATGCTGAATCACCTTGGATGGCATGGCGCACAGCATTCCGTGAAGTGTTAAAACTACAACATAGTCTGCCAGACATAGAGAACGAATATAGATTAAAGGCTTGGTTGAGAGAAGATTCGGGTACCATTGCAAATGGACACTGGAGTCACAAAGGTGCACAAGACGCTGTGGAATACTACAATGAAGTGGGCGGGGATTTTGAAGCCCTTAAAAAGAGCTATGAGTGGGAATGGCTTGCAAGCTATGCATTTATGCGACGCAGCCTAACACCTGATCGCTGATATATTCAACTTCTAAGTCTGTCAGCTCAGGGTAGATAGGCAAGCTCAGTACACGACGAGCAAAACTAGAGCTCACAGCCAACATATCTGGACCAGGATAGGATCTATACAACGGCAATTCGTGCAAGGGATTTGCATAATGCACTCGTGTATCAATTTTGCGCAATGCAAGGTTTGCTTTTAAAGTATCGCGCCCGTTGACATCTATTACAAACTTATGCACAGCATGATTGTGTGCGTTAGAATCATCAATTAAACAACGTATACCTGTGTCCTTGAATCGTTCACGCCAGTGGTCTGCAATTTTTTGTCTACGGGCCTGCCAACGATCAATGTGCCGAGATTTAACTAACATGTGGGCGCAATCTAGTTCACTCATACGACTATTGGTTCCGGTATTGCGATGTGCAGGTTTACCGTTGTCTCTCCAAACTCTGGCATATTCTGCCAAGTCAATATTGTCAGTGACCACAGCACCGCCATTGCCGTAACTGGCAAGATTTTTCATAGGGTCAAAACTAATAGCACCGCCACCACGTCCAGTTCTTGTGCAGTCAGCAGAAAGCCAGTGTTGTGCGGCATCTTCTATAACAACAGTGTCATGACGCAACCATTCGTTCCATGCACGATAGTTGCCATGATGTGTGACAGATGCACCATACAGTCCAACTAACACAACAGCTTGATAACTCAGACCATGTGGTATTTTGTTAATATCAATCAGCCCATGTGCATCAGTGTCAATGATGTGTACGTCCCATCCTGTACGTATAAATGCATTGGCAGTGGCCACATACGTCATTGAGGGGATCAACACCGTAGGAGGATGCGGCCCAAGCCGGTCGCATGTTGCCCAGTAACTGGCTAAAATCTCAAGCGCATGTGTGCCCGAATGACAAGTCACTGCATAACGCACATGATTCTTTTTAGCAAGCCAATCTTCAAATTCTGCGGTGTTATTTCCGTTCATGAGTTGGCCACTGCGAAGCACCTCGTCGGTGGCATCTAAAATCTCTGTACGGAGATTGTTATACTGTTTTCGGAGACCAGTAAACGGAATTGTTAAGCCAGTTGAAGTAATTTTGGAATCCTTCCTCTACATCTACTCGGGGATCGTAGCCCAAGATAGTTTTTGCACGATCAATGTTTAATGCACCACGACTGGGAAAGTCTGCATCTTTGTCTCTGCACTCAATCTCGCCCTGCCCCACAATCTTCACAATCATTTCAGCGGCTTCTAACAAGCTCACTGAATGACTTTTAGTAATATTGTAGGTATTGTTGCCAGCATGGTCAAGGGTGGCAGCTGCCACAATACCATCAGCGGCATCATCCACATAGGTAAAGTCTAGCGTCTCCCCTGCTCCATTGACCTTGAGGGTTCCACCTCGCATGGCTGTGAGCATGAATTTGGCAACAACTCGGTCTTCGACGTCAAGCGGTCCATAAACTGCACTGGGACGTATAATAGCATAATCAAAAGCGCCGCGACGATGATAATCTTTGACAATGTCTTCTCCTGTTAATTTCATAATGCCATACTGCCCAATAGGCCGGCAGTTGTAGTCTTCTTCGACTTGATCTTCAAAGTCGCCGTACACCATTGAGCTAGAAATGTACACTACACGTTGTACATTGTGCTTTTTGGCACTCTCACAAACATTGATCAAGCCTTCCATCATAACACGACTTCCCCATGCAGGATTAGCGTTGACAACTTTCTGTCGGGGAAAGCTTGCCATATGGATGATGACTTCTGGCTTGTGCTTGTTTACTAGCCAATCAACGTTGTCAGCATTAGTGATATCAATGTGATAAATGTTGTTGCCTGATATCTTCTTTAATCGTTCCGTCATCAAGTAATCAATCTCTGTCTGCGGGATGATGCCGTAGGTTGTACGAGTGTCGGTGATGATTACTTCGTGCTCTAGAGCTTCTAATCGTTGCACAACGTTGTGCCCGATGAGACCTAGGCCGCCTGTTACTAATATTTTCATTTGTTGCCCCATTTTAATGTCCAGAAGGTTTCGTGTTGTTCGCTTAGTCTGGCCATGATACGATATACATGTCCCCACGTGGCATAGTCAGATTGACGTATCCAGTAAGGCGGCTCAAAAGCATTTTCCATGACCCATTTGCCTGCTTCTGTTTGCTGCCACTTCCAAATTGGTTCAGCCGCATAAATTTCAACGTCATCAACATCACCCATTTTGAATTCGTGCACACATACGTCACGAAAACGCACAGCCCGATCACCGATGACCTTAACCTCTTCTTTTTTGTAGAGCGTTAGCTCATCGTCCTGAGTTCGTGCCATTGTTATTGATGCTTTACTTCAAGGTAATAATAGTTACGTTCTTGTTGTTCCATGAAACATTGTACTATCTTTAGTCCACTTTTGTCAATGATTTCTGCAAAATCATCTGGGCCCGAGCCCCAAGGATTCTCCAATAATAATATAGATCCATTGGGATCTAAATACTTACCAACGTTTGAAAAGAAGTTGTTGTGTATTTGCCAATTTGTGTCAATACCTCGGCGTGTTTCGTAACCACTTGACCCGAATACCCGACGACTAAACCAAGGAGGGATTCCTACAATTAAGTCGTAAGTGCAATTTTGTGGTATAGATTCTAAGTATTGAATATGATGAGTAGTTGCTCGACCTTGATATTTTTTATCCAAGTTGGCAATAGTTTTTTTGCAAGCCGATAAACTGGGTTGATATATGTCTGCTAAATCGAGATATGTGCAAACATCATCGGCCAACAATCGAAATCCCACAGCACCGGAACCAGCGCACCATTCAAGGCAATGGTTAAATTTTCTGCCCGGGTGTATGTGTTGTATTACCCTAGAGTAGTTTTGCCCAAAATCCTTGCCACCGTAATCCATGTAGGCATCGTAGTGCACACATATACCATTGGCATCAAATGTTTTTGCACATTCGGGTTCAAAATCGACTTGATACAGATAATCCTGATTTTGATCGTTTTCAGTTTCTAAAATAGGATTATAGTGTAATAAGTCGGTGTTGGATTTTTGATTTGACCGAGTTAGATACTTGCCGCCGTTGTGTTGTACAAGTATTTCTTGTTTAATGTGGTCGGGCAACTGATCAAAATCCTGTTCTGTTGGGCAGTCGGGCCAGGACGTATCTTTAACATTGTTATAAAACTGTTGCCAAAGAGTTTCTATCATGCCATGAAATTAACCAGCGATAAACTCAGTGGTCATTGGGAAAATATTAGCAATAGCTTGTGCGCATGCAATTGCAACTTCTTGATGTTCTTTTTGTGTACCATTGGCACTGCGTAATTCGATGAAGTGAATCCACGAACGCAAGGTACCATTCATATATAAACGACTTTCGATCAAGCCTTCGGGTAATACTGCACGAGCTTGTTCCTTGGCTATGCCATTCTTAATAGCCCACTCGTATTCTCTTTTGGCAGCATAGATGACTCGTTGTTGAGCTCTGTACCATTCATTTTGTAACAGTTGATCATCTACTTCGACGCTGTTCTGTCTGTTCTTGGGGTCTTGGAGTCTAGCTTCTCTTGTAACAAAATTGAGATCTTTCGTTGGGTCAGCATAGCGTTGACTGAACTCTTGGAAACTAAAGCTTCTGTGTCTAAGGATCTGTCTAGCAATGTCTCGGGTTGTGGTAATTTCGAGACAGGCTGAGACCATTTCAAGTGGGCTCCAGTGTTGGTGCTTGACCAAGTATCTAATAAGTTTGTCTGACGTCTCTGTGTTGAGCTGATTGGAGGGATTGCTGACACGGGCGCAATACGCAATGAGTTCCTGCGCATCTGCAACGCCCATATCTGCAAATTTCTCTGTTGGCTGTGAATAGGATAGTAGTCGAACATTCATAGATTTTTTAAAAGATGGTCTGTTTCGGGTTGTAAAAGTTGAGCCACGGCTTCGATGTCTAACACAAATTCCATGTTAGTGATTAGATCTTGAGTGGCATCAATGTACCTCTGAACTACATTTTGTATGTCTTCAACATCAAGACCTTGTTTTTTTAACACACGTAGATTAATAGTTTTTTGTTTTGAATTAACCAATTTAAAAACTATTTTTTTAACACACTCCAATGGAATGTGTTCTTTTTCTACGTCATTAACAATGATTTCCCATTGCGTCAGCCAATCATCAGAGAGTTGCATCCGCCGCCTTAGTTTTACTAGGTCGGCCTCGTTTCTTTGGCTCAACAGATGGAGTACTAGTTTCTAGAGTAGCACCGCCCATCAACGCAGCCTCTTTCATTAATCTTGCGCTCTCGGCTAACAGACTTTTTGCCTCGGCAGCCATTCTTGTAGCCTGATCACGGAAGTTGTCAGCAAGCGCGGCATCATCTAGCGCACGAGCGGCATCACTGCCGGCAACTTGTGAGCCACGGCCGCCAGCAGGTCCGCCAATTTCTCTACCAAAGTCGTCTTTGCGTTTGTAGTTACTCATGCCTCGATTGTTGTCAATGTCAGACATCTTCTTGATTGCTTCTTCGCCCATTTTCATCTCTTTAATGATACGATTCATTTCTTCAAGATTAACGTGGCTACTTGGATTTGGCGTGACTACCACTTGTTTAGTCTGTACTTTTTTAAGCATACCTTCGGCATGCAAAGTTTGTAACATAGGCCGACCATCTGGAAATAGACTACGAAATAATGCATCTCCAAGATTTTCTGCCGATTGGCCTTCCTTGCTTTCAATTGTACGCATTATGCTGTCATGCATGGAAACAGGCAAAGTCTCTGGGTAAATTACCAGAGCCATATGCTCTTCGCTTGGCACTTCTCTAAATATAATGGCAACCTTTCGGTCACCGTGTTTACCTACGTGTTTAATCATTTTGATTTTCCTTATTGGGTTTGGTATCTGTCTCAGCCGCCACTTGGGCTTGTTTAATAATATGCTCAACAAATAAATTGAGTCTATCATAAACTTCGCCCACAGCTTTGACTTCGTTGGCCTTGAAGGCCCCGCGCTCTACAGCGGCTTCGATCATAGCCCTTAATTCAGCTAAGTCGTTTATGGTTAGTTGTGTGGGTGTGCTCATAGTATGATATTTAATCGCAATACTTGACTTGATATTTTTTTATCAATGCCGTTAATCGCAATCATACTCACTGTTGCCGTACTCGGCCCAGACACCAAACGGTGGATCAGGATTTGGGTTACTATGTATAATCCAAACTGTGTCACAGTAGTTGGGATCGCCCCATGATCCAAACGGAAATCCATCTGTGAACACCACTAGTTTTTTAGGTTCAATCTCGGCATCTTTAAGATATCTAAAAATTGCTGTAAATTCGGTGCCACCGCCACCTTGGACATCGTAATCCTCGATGTTTTCTAAATTGTCCGATGTGTAAACTTGAGGATTGTAAGTTTCGGTATCAAAAGTGAATACATGTATGTTGTAACTGTCAAACGATTCCATGATACCTTTGATCTCACTTAAGAAATCTCTTGCCTGTTCCTCAGATATCGAACCGGACGTGTCAATGGCCACAGCAATATCAATGGCATCGGTCTTTTTCATTCCGGGCATAATGGCATCCATGTCCCAACCCTTGCGACTGGCTCTCATCCAACTGTAATCGCTTTTAATAGTTGATTCCAATTGCATACGCAACAACTCACGCCAATTTAGTACAGGCTCAGTTAAATTTTGGATTAGCCGTTTTACACCTGCTGGCAAGTTACCGGCATCGCATGTCTGTGCCGCAGATAACACAGCTTCTTTTATCTCGTCACGGATTTTGGCACGTTCTTCTTCGGTCAACTTTGGACGGCCTTTGCCTTCTTTGTCCCCGTCACGGTTACCGACGCTATTGCCATCGCCTTCTTCATCACCGTCCATGTGCTCATCGATTATTTTGTCTAACAATCCATTTAGGTCAAGCTTTTCTGCATTTTCATACAGGATATCATAGACTTCTTCCGAGCTCATACCTTCGTACTTGGCATCATACAAGCAAGGTACAGATGTAATAAAGTCTCCTACTTTGTGTTTTTTCAAATCACCATTAACACAATAGTCATTGGCAATGTTCCACAACTGATGATCTCGCTCACCTCTACGCCCAAAGTGGTCATAGACACAGTGCAGTACCTCATGTCCAAACAAGAACTCGAGTTCTTTGGGCTTGAGCATTTTAATAAATCGGGTATTGTAGTAAAAGTTTCTGCCATCAGTCGCGGCAGTGGCGCACCACTCATCGGCATTCACTAGTTTTAAACGAGTTGCCAAATTGCCAAAAAACGATGCCTTGAGCAACATGCCCACACGGGCAGTGACTAACAACTCTCGAACTTCACGATCCAATTTGAAATCCGTCGGTCCGATTAAATTGGCAAACTTCTTTGCCAATTCTTTTTTGTTTTCTGTAGTAGTAGTCATAATCTTGTGACGCTCCTTAATGTGTATAGTGTTATTATATATAAAATCAATTTATTAGTCAACCTGATGAGCAAGCTTAAAAAATGCAAGCTCTTTGTCACTGGCAACATAAATCCTCAAATCCTCGTACCCATTGGACCAACTCCAAATCGGATTGCACTCGGGAGGTGTATTTGGTGAAACGGGTCTACCCCATCCGCCCTTGGCAGACATCATTGGTACCGATTTGGTGTACCAATTACGGATTTCACTCCATTGTCGTATTTCGGCACTCCAGCCGTACGTGTTAACAAACCACTGGTGCGACCTAGTAAACTCCAAAGGACCATTATTGCCACTCATTCGGTTACTAAACTTGATGCAATAATTAAAATCATTATTATAACTAAATCTTCCATCTAGTTTTTGTATAGTGTATTTCATATCTGTTATTTAAGGTTACTAAATATTGTTATATGTTAAAATTTTGTGATAGCCCTTGGAACACTGTTAATATTAGTCAGAACGGTGATGTAGTGCTATGTTTATGTCCAGGCTGGCAAACACAAGGTCCTGCTGGGAATTTGAATAGCCAAACACTCCACGATATTTTTGCATCACCTAAAACCCAAGAATTCAGAAACAGCATTTATAATCAAAGCTTTAAATTCTGTGATTCGAATGTGTGTGGACGATACTGGTCCATGGATTCGGTAACTGATTTATCGAATATACCAACACCTTCTTTGCCTACGAATATCTATTTGCAAGATCTGGACCGAAGTTGTAATCTTGCTTGCCCAAGTTGTCGCAGTGATTTTTATCATACCAAAGAAATCAATCCAGGTGCCAGACACGTACTGAACAGTCTGATTGAGGAATATCAAAATTTTGATCACACCGTTTTGATACAAGGGGATGGCCGCGGAGAAATGCTGATGAGTACTGCATATTTGGATTTCCTAAGTTCAGATAGATTGCCATCGTGTTTCAAATTGAGTATAAATTCAAACGGTAATCTACTATCAAAAAACATTGATCTAATAGCCAAGATTAAAAATCGAATTTCTGGAATAACAGTGTCTATGGATGCTAGCACCCCTGAAACATATCAAAAAATACGTGGCGGTAACTTTGGTATTATGGTTAAAGGAATGAAGCAAGTGATTGATTTAGGAATTCCTGTTATAACTCAATTTGTTGTACAATACGGAAACTACAAAGAAATTCTAAGTTATCGTGATCTATGCAAAGACATGGGAGTTACCTTTTCTGGACTGCAAGGCATCAGTCCTTGGACTCATATGACCAATCAATTTTGGTTGGAGAATCGAATAAGACACAACTACAAAGTAGACTACGAATGGTTGGTGCCGGCACTCTCAGAGTTTAAGAATTCTGACAGTTGTAGCATCGATGGCCAACTTGAAACCATTATACAATCACCTCAAGTACTTGAGTCCGAACAACGTGGCATCATGTGGCTCTCGAAAGCAAAAATCAACAGTCCAAGTATTGACCTGGGTGTCCATGCCAAGTAACGGACTTTGGTAATACCAACGTGATCGGTCTCGGCCAAAGTCGCGCTGAACTTTACGAAGCAAGTCTTGTACTTGATCATGGCTGTAAGGATCAAAGCTGATCCTTACAGTGGTATAGAGAGGGGTTGGGTTCGACATAGCCCTATGTCCCTGTTACGGAGCGACCCAACCCCAAAACTCTTTAAGAGTTGGCTTGCAAGATGTACTTGCCATAACGCTGATGGAACTCGTCAAAGTTTTTTAACTTGGTAGGTTGGAATGGTAAGTTGTATGTGGTAAGTGCAATACGAGCACCCATAACAACAAGCTCAGTTTCAAAATTATCCATCATGTAACGGAAGAAATTGTCACTCATTGCGTGGAAATCTTTGTCAGAGACTTTTCTTACTTCTATAGCATCTTTGAGTTCATAGCACAGGCTGATAACAAGACTGTACATGGCACTCACCTCTTTGACCTTTAAGTCCTTGACCTTGCCGGACAACACCTCTTCGGGCTTGGGCAGTTTACCCGCAATTTTACGGTGAGCCATGAACTTAACAGCAAGGCCTTCACCGACACTGCCGGCAATTAAGTCTGTGAGCGTGACATCTTCTGTGTCATCTTCTTCCAACAGTTCGCTGACGAATGTCCAGCTACGTGGAGTAGCAAAGGCACGTGAGCTAGAGCGAGCGTCAAAGTCGTACAAATCTTGTTTTGCAAAACTCAAATATCCCACAACATCTTTGTGAATTCTGTTATTAGTAGCCCACTCTAACCAACTTTGGAAGTCTACTCGCATCTCAGCATGGATGAAACGATTTGCCAACGGAGTAGGCATACGATAGGTAACGCCTTTATCACTTTCACGATTTCCTGCGGCCACCATAACAACGTTGTCGGGCAGTTTATACTTGCCTACCCGTCGGTTCAAAATAAGTTGGTAAGCGGCTGACTGAACGCCGGGTGCCGCCGAGTTCATTTCATCAAGAAACAACACCACAATGGGATACTGGCTAGCAGTTTCTTCGTCGGGCAAGTCGATGGGCGGCGCCCAATCCATTTTCCCTAGTTCTTTGTTGTAAAACGGAATACCTCGGATGTCGGTGGGATCCATCTGACCTAGGCGTAGGTCAATCATTAATCCACTGAGATCTTGCGTAATACCTGCAACAACTTCACTTTTGCCAATTCCGGGAGGACCCCATAGGAAAATTGGACGTTTTTTATCAAAGCATTTTTTAATTGCTTTTTTGGCACCAATTGCGGTGACTGTACGACTATCGCTTACACTTGCTTTTGACATAGGGCTCTTTCTTTAAAAGTTTTAATGTACACGTATTATACAAAATCTACATTATTGTGTCAACTGTTTTATGCAATATTTTGGCCACAAAAAAAGTGTGGGTTTTATGCCACACTTGCAAATCAAGCAATCAAGGGCGGTTTTGCCGTGTTTGTTCTAGTGCCAGTGAGAAAAATTGGGCAACAGTACCTTGGTACGGTTCGTCATGCAGATCCATTTGTTTTTTAGATTGCACAAACTCCGGACTACGTACAGCACGATTCAGGGCAGATACAATGGTTTTAACTTCGTCGGCATCGGCAGAGCGATTTACAAAGATAAAATACCTTAGAGTGGCCTTCCAACCAATGCCTTGCTCATCAAATGTTGGTATGTTGGGCAACGCCGACGATCTCCGTGGACCACCAACGCCTAGGCCTTTTAATTTACCGGCAGCTATCATTTCCAGGACCGCAGTGGTTGATGTGCCAGCAAGGTCCACATGCCCGGCCATTACATCAACTATGCTTTGACTAGAACCTTTGTATGGTACCAGCACAGCATTACTGTCGTTCAGTCGAGCATGCAATGTGGAAGTGGGGTCTCCTTTGGCAACTGTGGCCAAGTTGAGTTTTCCTCGATTCTTGTCGTTCATGAGCTGGGACAAGGTATTGTATTTAAATTCTGGCCGGGCCACCAGCATCTCAGGAATGTATCCAACATAATAAACTGGGGGGAAGTCCGCAACCGCGTCGACTTCATCAGTGAATGCCAAACTTGGCGCAGGCATAAGCATGATTGTTGGTGTCTTGCTTTGATGATTTTTAAGCCACTGTGCGCCAACTAGACCACCAGCACCTGCCTTGTAGTCAACCACAACCGGTCGTCCTAGTTCTTTTTCCAAGGGCTTTTCAATGGCCCTGGCAATTTTATCAATTGATCCACCAGGTGCATATGGCAACAGAAAACGCAAAGGTTCTGACTGTGCCCACACAGTTGAACTAACTGCGATTAACATTGATGTTGCGAATTTTTTTAACATGTTTTCCTCAATTAAGATAATACGGTCTGCTCCAACAAAGCTTTTGTCCTCGATTACGATCAACTGGATCATTTTTCCAATAGTCCGGAACCGAATTCCACCAAGTATCAAATTGATGTTTGTAGTTTTTAAAGCTTTGATGATTTTCTTTGTGTAGAGTATCTCTAAACCAGATATCTCTAATTCCCCAGGCCTTGTGCGGATCTTTGCCTAGACTAAATGTATTGATGTTCCAGGTTGGGTAAAGCAAACTGTGTACACCATGGTCACTTAGCCAAAGTTTTTTTCCATTGTGTTCCTTGCAGGCCAACTCAATTTTTTTTGTGGTACTAACAAACGGTGTTGATTCTGTGGCCTGCTCAAGATAACGTTTGACAATGTGCGACTGTTTAATAATTAGTTTGGGCAAGTCCGGTGACCAATAAAAAAACTCAGTACCATCGTCTTGGCAATGAAATATAAAATCTGTAAATGTATCAATGAACCTTACACACCAGCGACCATCAATCTGCCAGACTCTGGGCTTATCTGTGCCCACAATAAATCCAATTTTTACGCCACGATCTCGCATTTGTGCGTACTCGGGATCCAGCGAGTATTTTATTTGACTTTGAATACTTCCCAAATGAAAATTGTTGGAAAGGTTTTCCAGCCAAAGTTGACCGTATTGGTCATTGAGCCAATAGGATACCTGGTTTGGGGTTATGTCCACAATGCGTTGACGTATTTCAGGGTGCGTAGATCGTACATGTTCCATGTATGGAAATGCCGCACGTAGAACTTCAGCATTGGTGCCAAGATCTTGTTGACCGGGCGCACTTAAATTGTGATAGGTACAAATTTCGTCAAGCTTGATGTTGTTGTTAATAAAAACATCTAATATGTTGTGGCTATCTGAGCCTCCACTGTACAACAACACAAGATAATCATATTTGTTTCTTAGCTGTTCAGCACGTTGTTGATACAGTTTGTCCAGCGATTCCGCAGGCTCTTCCTTCCAATTGTAGCTAGAAAAAACTTCGTCATTAAAATGCCACTCGGGATGTATGCCTGTTCGGGTATGTTCCTGAATGGCCAGATATTTGGAATAAAATTTTTGTTGGCCAATTTGATAGTAGCCGAAACGATCAGTGACTGGATAGTCTATGAGATGCATAAGGAAGTTTAGTTAGTGCAATAATTATATACTTATTGCCCAACTAAATCAACCTCTAAGTTATCTAATCAACCATTCTTCGATGTTGGCAGTGATGTCTCGCAACTTGACCCAGTTAGTACCAACTGGCTGACCTTTGCGCACACGCAATTTACCTAGTAGACCAACAGGAGACCACTCCTTGCGTTTGCTACGTGGAGTGTACTTGATACTTGGATCGTATTCGGGGTTGACCACTATTCTAACAAGTGGGTTACCAGCAGGATCTACATCTACACGCACTGCATTACCGGGAACACCGGATTGATCTTCAAAGCTGGCACAACTTTGTTTATCGCCCTTTTCATCAGTCCAGGTCATTTCATAATATGGTTCTGTGATTGGCCGACCCCAGTCGTCGGTCAAGTACATGTCTTTCCATTTGAGTTCAGCGCCATCGCCAATGATAGCAGGCATGGCTGACACCACACCAAGCACAGTATCGCCGGATTGTGCTAGTTGAATTTGGTTACCTGACAACGTCACAGAGTAGCCAACACGATCATCAGCATTGGGATTACCGTCAGACCATTCAAAATATTCAGCATAGTCGCTGGCAGGAGTAGTTATGTTACCATCATAGGAAACATCGCCTTGTCCGTTGACCACAAACACTGGATCGGGAGTTGAACTTGTACTCGAATAACATCTAATTTGTACAAATTGTGGGCCTTTGGTTCGGCTTGCATTACTTTGAAACAATGCGCCAGTGAATAATCCGCTGGTGGTAAGAGCACCAGTGCCAATCCCCAATCCGGGAACACTGCTTGTATGCCAACCTTGTATGCCAGCTCCGCCAGTATTACCGTTGTCAATGCCGGTGATGACTGCACCAGCTGGTCTAGTAGTTCCTGGTGGCACATCTGCACTACCTTCTACTACAAAACGTTTTCTATAAAATTGGTGAGAAAAAGCATTAGCAACGGCTATCTGTACCACAGATTCTGTGTATCCGGGGAAAGTTGGGTCAGCATAAAAGATACTATACCCTGTGTCTGAAAAATTATATGTTTGACTAACAATGCCACCAGTGTACGCTTTCTTTCCTGTGACTGTCTGTGTTCCAGTAGTGGTCATCACTGTGCTGTCAATGCCAATGGTGCCAGTTGATGTAATAGTGCCACCAGTTAAACCGTTACCTGCAACAATTTGTGTCACTGCGCTACTTGCCAGTGCAGACAATGTACCACCGGGTGTGACACTTAACCCAGCACCCACTTTAACACCGCCTAGGGTGCTGGCCGTTGCAGCCGGTAAACTGTAAGTTCCGCCACCACCGCCAGTTGAACTAATGGTGACTGCACCATTGCTTTGGTTAACACTGATGTTTGTGCCAGCAACAATGCTGGTCACACCCGAGTTGGTGATTGTAACTTGGCCAGTTTCTTGATTAAGGCCAATGCCAGTGCCAGCGACAGCTCGAATGACACCGCTGTTGGTGACAACAACATTGCCGCTGCCTGAGTTGATTGAGACACCCGAACCCGGTGTTATTTTTGTAACACCCGAGTTGGTGATTGTGATGTTACCTGCAGACGTAATTGGGCTACCAGAAACTCCAATACCTGTGCCAGCAGTAATGCCTACATAGGTGACATTGCCACTGCCAGTTCCACCAGCATAAGAAATAGATATACCGTTGCCGTCACTGCTGACCTCTATAGGACCACTGCCGGTTATGTTGGCTCGATTAAGCCCGCCCAGTGAATTGCCAACTAAAATTTGGCCTTCAATAAAACTAGAGTAGCCAGTACCGCCGTGGTCTGCGGCAACTATACCAGTGACGTTGGTTGAATATCCTGTTACATTACCGGTCACATTGGCAGTGATTGTACGTGCAGAAAAATCACCACTGCTATTTCGAGCCACTACCTTGCTGGGAGTATTGGTAAAAGTTGCATCAACTGTCCAGGTTTGATTAGCCGCTCCTGAGTATGGGGTGCCAACCAGGTAAGTGCCGGCTGTTAATTCTCCATTATTGGCTATGGTAATATTAGTTGTACCATCAAATGCAACACCGTTAATTGTTCTAGCTGTGGTTAACTGATCAGCATTGGTTGCACGACCGGCTAGAACATAACTACTGCTCATGTTGATTCCGGGATAGAGTTTTGTAAAGCCAGCCGGAGCCTGGGATCCGTATATAGTAAATTCGTCAGAGGAAATAATAGCAATGACAATACCTTCAACCACAGCTTCAATGACTGCATGCTCGGCGCTGTTGGTATCTAATAGAGTGGTACTGGTCCAGCGTGTGGTAGCAAAGCCTAGTACATTCTCTGGCCCTACTAGATTCCATTGTGTGCCGTTCCATATAAACAATTGACTGCTGGTGCTATTATAGTATACTTCACCAGCAACGTTGGCTGTAGGAGCACTCGAAGCCACATTTACTATATTAACCGGGATCCAGGCATATCCAGTGCTGGTACTAGAATATATACTAAGAGCTTTGGTTGATGAATTAAACCACAGATCCCCGACCATAGGACTAGGATCCATCAATGGCGCAGATGTAGCTACAGTGATTCCATTAACATTTTTCCAACCGGTTCCTGTGTATGCTTTGATTAGGTCATTGTCAGAATCCCACCAAAGTTGTCCTTCAATTGGATTTCCAGGCGGCGTACTATTAGCAAAATTTTCTAATTGGTGTACAAGATTTTCAACCTCATACTCCCCGTAAGGTGTTACGTTTTTGCCGACTAAAGTTTGGCTAGTTGCAGTGATGTTTACAGTACCATCTTGCACCACCGCAATAATTTGGCCTCGGCTGTTGTTGACTATGTAAGCCATTGTAGATTCGCTCCGTTGTTACGGATATTTATGCTTTTTGTTTGCCCGCATAATGATGCAAAATCTACTATTTTGTTAGATTATTACTTGTAAAGCTTGATATCTTTATGATTAACTACAATAATATTGTGTATTTGACTCTTGTACTTGATGGGAAGGTCTAAATGAATAGTGATCCGTGGCCCTTCAGTATGATTAATCACAGTATCATTGCCCACTGTTCCAACAAAAGGAATTTTATTCCAATGCCCAAACACCCTATCTCCTAGATACCAGGTGGGTTTGTAGCCAATGCGTTCAAAATAATCGGTTTGATTGCCCATAGTTTACTCCAAGAAAAAAAGCCCGCCGAAGCGGGCTGGTGGTTTCTGTTACGAGGTATTTCCTACCCTAAGCCGAGTTTAGGCGGCTAAAGCGAACTGTTCGTCGTTTGCATTTACGGTTTTTGTGTCTTCGGCCGAGTTCCCCCAACCCTAACGGCTTCTACATTGCCGGACTGTCCATTTCAATACTCTTGACCCAATCGATCCTGTGTCAGGCCCATCAAAAACACACTAAGGATTCGAACCTTATTTCTAGAATAGTACCATACAACCAGCGCGACTGGCAGTGTGTTTTTGGTGGACCTGGCGGGCACTGCCCCCGCGTCTTGAATCCTTTTCTCTCTACTTCATACAGTCTTAACTTTTATTTAATCATTAGCGTACTAAAACCAGTTTTATCGTTGTGCAACATTTTACCATCAAACAGCCCTCGAACAAAACTATCAAATGCCAAACTTCTTCGAACATGACTTGTTTGATTTTTTTCAACGTAATGATCTACCCAACTTGGGAATAGCACAATGTCTCCAGATTTTACTGGTACACAATATGTTTCTTGTCGGTATTGTGTATCAACACTGTTTGAAAAATAAAAATCATGTTTTTTAAAAATCTGACTATGATTACGAAAACACAAAGGAGTGTCGGGCGGGACATCAATGTAAAACACACCACTGATTAAACTGTTGTCGTGCGAATGTTCAGATAAGTTACCTTGGATAGCTTCGATTTTACTTAACCAACTGTTGGTAATATAAAACTCTTGATCAACCACACCACATATTTCTTTGCGATACCTATCCAAGTGCTGTTGTAATACAGCCTTTAGATCTGCCAGTCCAGGGTGATCTAATATTGTATACTCTGATGCATATTCCCAGATAAACGGCTTGCTCACTGAGTTATATTTGATATTGTTGAGTATCGATAATTCAGAGTCTGACAAAGTATAGCCAGACTCTTCTTGATATATCGGCAGTGGATTGATTAAATGTACCGGCAAGGTTACACTGTTACTGGAGTATACTCAATACCAGTGGTTGCCAATCCAACCAGGCCAATTGTGGTTTCAAACGCAGACAACTCACTGGCAGCAACTAGCACATCAGCCTGCGACAACTTGCTGTTGGTCATCCATGCTGTGTAGTCTGTGACCTGTGCTAGTGTAGCATCGGTGCCAAACACATTCTTGTAAACGTGCTTGATAAATGTCTCATCACTAACACCACCAGCATCAGTTTTGTAAACATCTGTAGACAACAATGCTGTTGCTAATTGTTTATTTGTCCAGCCTTTATCAGCAAGATCGATGCCAATACCTGTGTAGGCTTTGGTAACATCAGCGACACCTAGTGCGGCTGCCAACAATGCATACACATCGCCTGCACGACCTGCGGCATCATAAGCAATAGCTTTGTCCGTGAACACAACACGCTCATGATCAGCAAGGTTGAATTCCATATTACTAACCAATCCGCTGGCTAACTTTACATTGTCAGCAGTCTTAGTAATTGTATATTCAGTACTAGCACCACCCATGGTGTATGTGTCAACACCTGTGGTGCCTGTGACATCTACAGTGACATCAACCGAGCCGTCGCCGACACGACCTGTACCTACTACGCCAAACGTAGCAATTTTACCCGATGTGCCAACTGTGGCTACTGTAACGATTAAGTTGTTAGTAACTGTGCCACCCAATGCTGTACCAGCAAGAGTGATCGTGTCTCCGGCAACATAGCCATGTCCTGCGCTGGCGGCAAGACTGTCAAGAACTACAGAGTAAACCCCGTTGGTCTTTGTAACGTCAAATACGGCACCATCTCCAGAACCACCTGTTAATCCTGTAACATTTTGGTATGTGGTGTTTACTGCTTTATCTTTGATTGTGATTGTTGTTGTCATTTGTTTTCCTTTAAAATTGTAATAGGTCAATGTACTTGACCTATATTTGACTCATCATATAGTTATTATTGAATTACTTCTCTGAAGTTTTTTTCCTGCGCCGATCAATGTCAGTGGGCTTAAGTAAGTAATCTCTACCAACCAATCCTTGCTCTATTTCACGCAATGCAGTGACTAAATCACCGTTGTCGCTGTCTACTTTCCTTTGCCATCCATTACGAAGTTCTCGAACTCGTCTTGACGCAATTAAAACTAAATCGAATCGATTCTCCACTGCTTTTACAGCATCTTCACTGACAATTCTTGCCATTTTTTTCTCCAAGTTAAGCAACTTTTAAACTACGCAACCGATCTGCGGCGTAGCTTGCGGCAAATGCATCGGGTTTGACCATTGGAATCACATTGCAAGTTCCGCGAATATATCCAATGGCCTGTTGAATTACACAACTCGATCCATGCATTTCATTGGGGTTAATGTCCAAATGTACTTCCACACTGCGGTCAACCAATGCTTCTTGTAAGCGTTGAAACATTTCACTGACACGATAAACTTCGTTCATTAAACGCATGCTTGGTCGGTCTGCACGTTGATCATAGTCACGTTCCTTGGATATCTCACCAAAAATCTTACAACCATTCTTGCCGTTGATGTGTACCACAATGGCCACAGTGTATTCTGCCCACCATACTTTATCAAGTTTAAAACGCTCGCTGTCAGCACCTAGATAAATTTTAGTATCTGGACCTTGGGCCTGAATGAAACGTTTAACTTCTTCTAAGTTAAGTTTGGACATGATTACTCCTTAGGTTAAACCCGATTTGTTTTTGAAATTCAGCAAATCGATCTTTTGCCAAAGTAGTGTTATGCCACTGTTGCCAAAGGTCAATTATCCTTGATCTAGCTTGGTCAGAAAAAGGTTGGCCAATTAAGTCGCAGATACGTTGAATCTCATTACAACATATTGTAGCACCATTGATGATGCTAGTCAAGTTAATTTTATTGATTTCTGAATCTAATCTCATCTTTTCTCCAATTTCTAACCATCGTCGATTGATAAAACTGTCTTTGTACAGCGCATTTAACACAACCCAATCCATGTTATCACTGGGGTCGATGTAAAACACAAATGATTGATCATCACCGCCGGCAATGCCACGATCGAGCACAGCATAGTCAGGGTGGGTTGGCCAAATACTGACTGAGTTATCTGGCAGGTCTGTTAGCAAAAATCGACGAGTGTGTAATTCAAGTCGATGTTCAAAGTCCGTCCATTTTTTATATTGTTTTTGTTCTGTATAACACAGCAAGTCTTGTCTTTGAGTCATCGGCAGTGACCTAACTGCTTGTTCTTCGGTTGCCCAACAATGGCAATTCTCATCAACCAAGTTCAAACACCTTGAAACAAAATTCCCGGCACTCCCAGGAATAAAAAATAAAAATACGTGTTTGATCATTTTTGGAATACCAATCTTATGTTCCCATTGTAGTCGTCACGTATGCTCGACACCGCAGACACCCGTGATATAGGAAAATCATAGATCAACAATTTTAAATCAGCATCGGTGACGGCCCGATCAACAAAAGCAATTACATCTTCAACTCTGGGCCAAGGCCCAAATAATTCTTGACATCGTTGTGTTGTTGTGTGCATTAACCAAGTTTCTATGTTAAATGAAACAAAAGCACGCCCACCGGGTTTTAATAACTGTTGGCACCAGTTTAGTCTTTGGGTGATAGTATCCAGCGATGAAAAATGTATGGTGTTGATAGTGATCAATGCATCACAGAATTCTTTATGGCCCGTGACAAAATCTTGATCAAAAAAATCATGAATGTCGCACTTGCTTTTTGGATCAGCATCAATGCCAACAAGTCCAGGAATTGTTTTGGAAAAAACATTGTCTCCACAGCCTAGGTCAACAATTTTTTCTGGATTGATATCTAGCAAAGATAAAATGTAATAGTACGGAGTGGCATCGAGTATGCCGTATTGGTCACAAAACCTGCGACCAGTTTCGTACACTGTGTGGTGCAATGCTGCCTTTAACACAGTCATTTCTTTGTGACTACTGATTACGTGATTATAATCTTTGGCTATGTGCTGATAGAAATCAGTTAACTTAAACTGTGTTGCCCAGTCACTGGGGCAAGGGTTAATTTCCTGTACATAATGCATGTACATATATATGGCCTGGCCGGTCCTGCAGGAATCGAACCCACACCGCTTGGTTCGAAGCCAAGCATTCTATCCATTGAACTAAGGACCGTTGTTGGTGCCACGAGCTGGACTCGAACCAGCCACACACAGATTTTCAGTCTGCTGCTCTACCTGATGAGCTACCGCGGCATATTATTCTTCAGGAGGCAAAGTACCGTTTGTATGCTTAGATGGTGGATTGTCAACATCTTGATACAGTCGTTTTTCCTGAGCAGTGAGTTCTTTAAACGTTTTGCGTGGGTTACCACATAGCATACACCCAGGACGGCCACAGTCCATGGCATGATGTTTGGCCAAACGATGTGGCTCTTTTACTGCCTTGTCCTTGTTGGTCAACCCATGTGATTTAGCAATTTTAACCTGCTTGTTGACTGCATTGTCATCTTTGAGCAAACGCTTGCTATGGTTGAATTTATCGTTTTCGTTTGACATAGTAATACTCCATATTGGTGGAAGCGGTGAGATTCGAACTCACGGACCCTTGCGAGTCGACAGTTTTCAAGACTGTTGCCATAAACCAGACTCGACCACGCTTCCTGTTAACTTGGTATCATTTTGGGCAAATAAGGCACTGCCCTAGGCCCATGACGTTGTTGTAAAAGCAATCGTGCTTCTTCGGCATTATTTGCGCCCACACGATCTTTGAATTCTCGACCGTTAATTTTTATTGTTGCTTCGAACAGTTTCATAATATGGTGCTCCAGACAAGAATTGAACTTGTGGCTCGCCCTTACCAAGGGCGTGTATTACCATTATACTACAGGAGCATATTGGTGCGACTGGCCGGAATCGAACCGGCATGCCATTACAGCGAAAGATTTTAAGTCTTTTGTGTCTACCTATTTCACCACAGTCGCACATTTATTGGTGCCCAGGGCGAGACTCGAACTCGCAAAATTTGGCTTCTAAGACCAACACGTATACCAATTCCATCACCTGGGCTTAATTATTGTATTATAACAGATGTTGAGTCAGCAGTCAACGATTATGGTTGAATGTTGAGTTGTTTGTACAACAATTCTTTGTATTCTGCACTGCGTCGTTGTTTGGCCAAATCAATTTGATGCCAGTCAAAGTCTACAACGTTTTTATTAGCCGAGTACTGTAAATCAAAACCCAGCCCTGCAATAAACATACTGGTTACACCGGCAATTTTGTTAAGTTTTAGTTTAATGGCGCCGCGCTTGAGTGTTTCTTGTGCCAGTTTCTCGCACTCGTAAAAGTTGGTAAACTTGTTTTTCCAAATTAGGCGATTGCCGCCTAATGTATTATCGTATGGTTCGTATCCATACTTTTCAGGATTCAAATCAAACTCGCTGGTATAACTCATACCTTTGTGTTGTAATCTAAATGCATGAATGGCCCAGGAGTCAAGTTTGATTTCTCCTGACACCAATCGATCAGCTGTGTCCAACATAGACTCTATTGGCTCTTCAGGAAGTCCAAATATAAAGGACCCGTGCATCATTACATTGTTGCCGTACTTTTCTTTGATGTAATTGATGGTGGCAATTTGCTTGGCTCGACTGCCGCCCTTGCCAATAATCTTACTGGCTTTTTCATGCAGTGTTTCGATGCCAAACATCATGGCACGAAGACCGCTTTCATACAGCAAATCGATTGTTTCGGGGTGTGCTCCTAGTAAATCTAAACGCAAGCAAGCCCAGTATTCAAGTTGAAATGGCAAACGTTTACTGACTGCATGCATCATCTTAATTTTATCTACACTGTCGTTGTAGGTATCATCACTGAACATGTATCTTGTTATACCGTACTTTTCGTAGTTGTCCATGAATTCTTGATAGAGAATGTCATCTAATTTAATATGATCTAATTTCTTCTTACCATTCAGAGGGTAACTGCAAAAGCCACAGCGGAAAATACAACCACGTGCAATTTCGGTCAGCATGGTCTCTCCAGGCAGCAGAGCATCATGATCTTCGTAGCTCATCAGCGACGAATTAAAGTTATAATTAGATGCCAATCTATCGTCGACAATGACTGGTCCGTACAAACTACGATGCGATTTTTCCAAAGGTTCGCCGTAGGCCAAATGTCTGGCCAAATTGGGACCACTGTTGTCTCCGTAGCCAACAATGACATAATCGTAGTCTTTGTTGTACTGTCGATCTTGTGCGTCGGGGCCGCCAATGACAAACTTACAGTTGGGGTTAATTCCTTTGATCAAGTGCTTGATTTCTTGATTGTACTTGATTCCGTGTGGCAAAAAACTGCCTAATTCTTTGGTTCCATATTTTTTACCGCCTTGCTCGTGATCAAATTCATGATCAGTCAACACATTCTCGATATTTTTATAGAAAAACGGACTAGTGCCAACAAACACAGTTTGATCACTGACTAGTTGTACTAGTATGTTTTTAATTTCTTCTACTGTAAATAGATGTAGGTGATTAATCACTGCCACTTGAAAACCGGCCATGCGCAATTCTGCGGCAACTTTACTGGCACCAAACAGCTTGAGCATCAGTAAAGGGTCGGTATGGTCGGTTAAGATTACAATATTGGGTTTAGTATTATCAAACATATAAATTATTTATCTTGAGCTTTGGGGAGTCGTACGGGAATCGAACCCGTATTAACGGAATCACAATCCGTGGTGTTAACCGTTACACTAACAACTCCGTAAAAATGGTCGGAATACAAGGATTCGAACCTTGGACCTCCTGCTCCCAAAGCAGGCGCACTACCGGGCTGTGCTACACTCCGAATTTTGGTGGTAATGACTAGAGTCGAACTAGCACTTTGCTCCGTATGAAGGAGGTGCACTACCATTATGCTACATTACCTGGCTGGGGTTCTAGGATTCGAACCTAGGGATGCCGGAATCAAAATCCGGTGCCTTAGACCAACTTGGCGAAACCCCAATATAGGATCACTGATACTCGTAGTTAACAGTTTCGGGATTGATGCGATGTACTAATGCACCATTCTTGATGTGAAACCGACGAGCCATTTCTGTGGGAGGGCTTAGAGTAACAAATCTTTTAATTTCGGGTCGATTTTTTTGAATCCAATCCCGGGCTTCAAAAATTAACTCGCGACCTGCACCTGGCTCGTAACTCCAGATAGTGTAAAATACCACAACATCTGGAGACTCGGTGAGTTCAAACAATTCACCTTCGGAAGTGGGGATTATGTTTTGATAACTAACACAGGTTATTGCTTTGACGCTTTGATCGTCTTTGCGAGCCACAAAAATGTCTCGATTATTGCCAACTCTAACAGATCTGGGAATGTGCGGACGCACAGGATCTTGACTGAGAAAGTCCATTAAGGAGTCAGTGACGCTTTTGATTAAATGTAGCATGGTTGTATACCTGTATATATCATTTTAAATGTGACAATATTATTAAATGGTGGAGGTGACAGGGATCGAACCTGCGACATTTTGCTTGCAAAGCAAACGCTCTCCCAACTGAGCTACACCCCCACGGGTTAATTGGTCCGGCCACTAGGAATCGAACCTAGATTGACGGCTTAGAAGGCCGCTGTATTATCCATTATACTATGGCCAGAAAACTAACGGTTCAAAAATAACTTGTAAATAATCAATGACTCATGATTTTGTTGTAAAATTTTATAACATTCCGCCCTTGTATTGCAAGTTAAACGATACAAATTTGGCAAAGAAATATCTATCTTTGATTAAACAACAATGGACCGTTGACCCACACGCTATTTTTCGTGATCCTCAAAAATACACCATACAATATTTTGAAAAACTTGTGCATCGTGCCAAACAAGAATTGGGTTGGGATTGGCAACGTGACTCTTACAATGTTGCAGTGACCACAAAATTACACAAGGACATTGAAGCTTATCTTGCCAATGGATTTGAAAACATACCTGCAGAACATGATGACATATTACACGAACTACATTTTGCACTACACGCACTTGAAAGCGGAAGCCTTCGTAATAGTTGGTTGCAGATTGAATGGTTCAACGATACAATGTTTGCAATAGATCCACTGGAATACCCTGCCAAGATCAATCTTGAATTTGGTGATATACGTTTGCAAAATCCGCATGTAGGGCATCATCCGTTGTATCTGTATGAACAACAAGACGACACCAACGTCATGCAAACTTGCCGCTTCCATGATCAAGTCAAGCCCGGCATTAATCTAGTAATCAATACTAACACAGGCACTGACAATTATTTTGATTGGAACAGTTACATCAACTGGTTCAATACTCATGCACCAGAGTTTGTTGCCACACACGGAATTGAAAAAATAAAACAATTCACCGGACACCCGGTTGTGGGGCGAGTCGTCAACACTGACGATCTACTGATTGCAGTACAACAACCAACATTGGAATTTGAGTATTTAGAATTTGATGGAGCGGGATAAGAGGCTCGAACTCTCGACCTATACCTTGGCAAGGTATCGCTCTACCAACTGAGCTAATCCCGCATTTTATAAGTGTCCGGCTACCTACACCACATAGGCCCCGGACCGAGCTGTTACTCTGTCCACACATTTTTCGCTTTGGGTTTAAGTTGTGTTCTCCCCCTAATGCGTTCCCGCCACTCCACGACAGAGTACGGATGGTCGTTGCACTACAAACCCAGCACTTTCTATGGTGACTGCCCCACCCACTTTAGACGTCAAAGTGTAACCGGGTGTATGGAGCGGGGTAAGAGAATCGAACTCTCCGCATCAGCTTGGAAGGCTGAGGTATTACCACTATACGAACCCCGCAATTTATATCTTACATGGTGCCGCCACCTGGACTCGAACCAGGGACCACTGCGTTATCAACACAGTGCTCTACCAACTGAGCTATGGAGGCAACCTTATTGGAACACAGGGTGAGATTTGAACTCACGGTTTTACGGATTTGCAATCCGTTGCATTGGACCACTCTGCCACCTGTGCATAAAAAGCATATTGAAACACACTATCTCTACTTAAAGTTTATCAGCAAGCCGACACACAATGTGCTTCAATATGCTCTGCATCCCCCGGCGGTAATTATAGTACAGAAAGATATGACGCTATCATACCCCTCACACGTACCTTCCACCCGCTTCCCGACAGGGACAGTTCTCGCATTGCCAGCGGCCTTTAGGTTCGAAGACTACCACCCGTAGTTGTCACACTACTTCTCATCCTGCGGGTCACAGTATCCGAAGACACTCGGAACGTTCTGGTGGAGATGATAGGGATCGAACCTATCGTGACCGAAGTCGGAGGATTTACAGTCCCCTGCCACACCATTGCGGCGGCATCTCCATGTATGGTACTCGATAGCGGAGTCGAACCGCTCTTATGCGGATGAAAACCGCATGTCCTAACCGATAGACGAATCGAGCAAATAAGGGAGAGCCACGGTTGCAGGACCCAGTGCTCCTAAGAGGAGGAGGTATCCAGGCGATGTGGCTCTCAAAAATTAAAATGTGGCAGGTGAGGTATCTGGTTGTTGACTAGCCAACAACTTGCCCATTCTCCTTTTACTTTCCTTACCACAAAACTTGGCGGTCTTAGGGGGTAACGATCCCCACTCTTACGGCGTGACAAGCCGTCGTGCGTCCATGAACACTTTAAGACCTAATATTGTTAGTTCTGCCAACTATACTATTTGCTATGCTCAACGGAATTGCCGGCCGGACGTACCGTTTATACACATAGTTACTCAGGGTTGACGTTTCCCCCAGGGCTTACAGAAGGCAGAACTAACAACATTAAAAATTCACTATATGAAAACACATAGGGATGTTTGACAACGATCGCAGTTTTAAACCTGCCCTACCGTGCCGTCCACGGACTTGTTTGCCAAACACATTACAGACCAACTAGTTCCAGCGCGATTGTACAGTATCCACCTTGCGGCTTCGTTTCCATCTTTCATGTAACTTGGAAGAGTCTGTGCGGCCACAGATTAGTCTCTTGCCAAGTTGCCTACTGGGTTGGTAACCCGATGCGTTTACATATAGTGCCCGGAACTAGTCCGAGACTACTATACGAAAAATAATTTTTTAAAGAACATCTAGTTAATTTCTAACTAGTCTCTAGTATAACACAATGGCATATACCGGTCAATTCATTTTGCAAAAACCCTACAACTTCCTGGGTCTTTTGCAACATCAGTTAATTTCTTAACTTGTTTCTATTATAGCAAAATGAGCATTTCTGGTCAACCACATAGGTGTTGTTTAAATACAACACAATCAGTGCTGAGTTGCAATAAACTCAGCTTCGGGTATCCTAGTCTGGCCGTTCTTGCTTCCGAGCACAACAACAACACGCCTTCCGACTTCGGTGTCTAGCATCATTACAATACACCCGCCTGCGGCATTTGTTATGCCAGTTTTACTCACAATGAAATTATGGCGTTTGCCGATGATTGGATTGGTATTGTCAAAGAAAAGCCACTGCTTTCTGATTTGAATTTTTATTTGTGGAGTTTTACTTGCTTTGACAATTTCGGGGTAATAACTAGCCGAAAGAACTAATTCTAATAAATCAGTTGCAGTACTGATGTTCATTGGACTCAGGCCAGACGCTTCAACAAACTTAGTGTTGTGCATGCCCATTGCTATTGCTTTTTGATTCATGTCTCTAATACAACTGGGTTTCCCGCCAGGATATTTGTCGCATAATGCAATAGCAGATTCATTGCTGGATCTAACAAGAGCCAACTGTATATGCTGTGCTCTGGTAAACTTCCCTATGATTTCTTTTGGGTTCTGCCCAGCGTCGATCACAGTCATTGCTGTCATCAACTTGGTAATGCTGGCAATGCTTCTAGATTCATTGATGTTATTGCTTTGGAGTATTACTCCGTTGCCGTCTGCAACCAACCAACTTTTGGCAGTTAAATTGTTTGACCATTCCCAATCAGCCACAGTTGTGGCCGGGGCAATCATTGCTAGAGTTAATAACACATATTTCAACATATACAATTATACAGTTGAGTACTGAAAATATTCAACCTATTAGGCTAAATGTCAAATTGGTACCTGGTGACGGGATCGAACCGCCGACAGCCGCCGTGTAAAGACGGAGTTCTACCGCTGAACTAACCAGGCATTGATGTTTAACATTAATTAAATAAGTATTATCAACAAAAGGAAATGTAATTATGTCAATAATAACACGTATAAAACAGTATTTACGACGACTAAGGTTGTTGTCTCCCTTGAGTTTTGATCAACAGATCTGGGGAGCCAAAAGCCTTATGGATCTACATCAAAACGGATCTAAATTTTATCTTGCTGAGGCTGACCATAATGGCACTATGTATACCTGCTGGCAAGGATCCGAAGATACCAAGCCTTATGCTATAACTGTTGACATTACGGGCAATGCCACTGGTCCCACTTTTGATGACTCTCGTGTGGCTGAGTGTCAGGCATTTGTATATCCACCTACACTGAGTTGTGCTCAAGCACAACAGGCTATGACCAAAGCAGGTATCACAAATGTTTGGTTGTTCTGTAGATTACGCCAAACTGTTGATTATCGAGGCAATCCTTTTTATGATTTTACATTTGCTGATCGCCAACCTGTGCATGTGGATGCTGTAACAGGGCAAATTACTCAGTAATTGGTTGCGGGGGACGGATTCGAACCGTCGATCTTCGGGTTATGAGCCCGATGAGTTACCACTTCTCCACCCCGCGATGTATTACATAGTTGGTCCGTTGCCGTTTTTAAATCCCACACTACCGCCTTCTGCTTCAATGCGTTTGATCACATCTTCAAACAAGATGGGCGTGTAGTCGGTTTGTTCTACGCAGACACAATGGTAGCGTGGATCAATCTCGTTGCTGTACAACATGGTACCTGTTTCGACATCGTAGCCACGCACTTTCTTTACACGACTGGCGTGCAAGTGTCCGTGAATGTTTGTACCAAACCTGCCCAAGCTGGCTTCGTGCACAGGAATATGACTCAAGATCATTCCGTTCATGACATGGTATGCTCGCAACTCACGAAAGTGTTCTCTGTACTCCTCGTCACGGAAGATGTCATGGTTGCCGCGTATCAACACCTTGTCACCATTCAAGCGATGCAAGGTTTTCATGGCCTTACGGTTGATGACAACATCGCCCAAATGGTAGACCTTGTCGTTGGGTCGCACACGGTCGTTCCATCGTCGCACCATTTCCTCATCCATCTCATCGGGATCAGTCCACGGCCGTAATTTTACTTCAGGATCATCGGGGTGCATGAAGCGACACACACCAGCGTGTCCGAAGTGTGTATCACTGACTAAAAATACTGCTGGCATACTATGCTCCTTTATTTGGCGTACCCACTAGGACTCGAACCTAGACTGACGGTTTTGGAGACCGCGATGCTGCCATTACACTATGGATACAAACTTGATGGTACCTCGGGCGGGAGTTGAACCCACATTGGCCAATTATCTGTTGCGCACGGGATATAAATCCGCTGTTTTACCGTTAAACTACCGAGGTTAAGAAATTGGCTCCCTTACGTGGGCTCGAACCACGGACCTAGTGATTAACAGTCACTTGCTCTACCGACTGAGCTATAAGAGAATATGTTTGGTGCCCCCACCATGAATCGAACACGGGACAACCTGATTACAAATCAGGTGCTCTACCAACTGAGCTATAAGGGCAAAATGTTGGCGGAACGACTGGGACTTGAACCCAGAAAGCGGCTTTCACCACTCGACGGATTAGCAATCCGCTCCAATACCATTATGGGACCGTTCCAACTCTACCATATAGAAACACACTATAACTAGGTTTACTTATTTGTTAAACCAACACCAATGTGTTTTTATATGGTGGGACCGCCGAGATTCGAACTCGGGATTGGCAGATTAAAAGTCTGCTGTGATACCGCTTCACCACGATCCCTAGATTTTTCGCATCGACGCAGAGCTTTGTTGCTCTTGCGATGACTACCCGCTTTGCGTTTTAGTGCCAACACAACGAAGGGGTTACGTTGTGGCACGATCATCTTGTGCTTCATACACTTCTCCTTAAAAAACAAATTATACTACCAAACCAATTATTGGTCAACCTGGTATCGCTGGAAGGAATCAAACCTCCATTCCCACGTTCGTAGCATGGTGTCCTGTTCGTTGAACGACAGCGATAAATTCAATAACACACTCTGAGGAATGTGCATATTGAAACACTCTCACGGTTTATCTTCCCGTTCCCAACTCCATGGACAAGAATGCTTCAATATAACGAATTTTTTTATCTACAAAAAGATAAGCCATCCTCGTTACCGCCCGTTTGTGCTTGTTTTGAGTGTAGCACAGGACCTCGTTTCCTGTCAACACTTTGATACTACATTGATTTCTGAGAAGATTTTGTAGTATCTTTTAATTTCTGATGTGCTCGATGCTGAATAGAAGCTCGTTGCATTTTACCGTCAATGAGCTGTTTGTACAGATCTTTGCACAAGATGTTGTTCTTCTCTTCAATTCTTTTATATAAATCGTTTTCTGTTTTCATGTTGTCCTAAAAAACAAAACCCCGGAAGTTTTAATTCCCGGGGTTCTGAGTAAAAAATGTGTTAAATTTGATTCTACTCAGAACCCGGTATCTCATTATCAATTGTACGTGGGCAGACAGGTGACCACAAATAACTTGTAGTTTTCTGCTGTCCTGACAGTGCGTTTAAATGAGCGGAGTTCATTATAGTCTCTATTATATGTGTTTATTTATACCTTGTCAACCAGTATGTTGTCAAAAAACAACATTATGGCGACACATAAGATGCACCAGATTTTCGTTTGTAGAAATAGTATTGCTGGCAAAAATTAAAAAACTTGTCAGCATCACTGTGGGAAAACTTAACTATACAGTGTTTGAGTTTCTCTGTCAACCTTGATATGTCCGATGTATCTAACTGTTGTGATTCTAAAAATTCGCCGACGCTGACTATAAAATTGTCATGATCGTGTTGTAACCAGCTGGCCAGATGCGTGTATGGTTGCCAAAAGTCTGTGGAATTTTTAAACATACCAATGTCAGGCAATGGTTGTTTTAAAATACTTTGTTGCCAGTAGTTGTTGATTTTTTCTTTGTATGCACACAACGTTGTGTCTGAGCCGGCAAACTCAATGAATTTATCAACAGTTTGAGTGATTGTTTGTCCCTTTGATAATTTAAACCATTCAAGTACAGGCCTTGCAAACCCAAAATAATACAGCACCGCTAGCCACGTATAAAATACCTGCCCTTGTATCATTGTTTCGTTGGTCACCCACTTATTACTGACAGGGGTTGCAAACGCAGGTATAAAACTTTGATTACTTTTACTAGCAGCCAAGTCGTAGCTGTTGACGAAATCATCATATAAATCAGTGGAAGGACTCATACCCAAGGTGTACACTTGTAACCAAGTATCAAGTCCTAGGTCGATTGTGTCGTCAATGCCCTGACAAAATGTTTGATATGTTTCATACGGCAGTGGCCAGATCATTTCTACGTAGGTAGGAGTTCCGATACTTTTTAGCTTTTTGATCAGTTGGTACTGCTTGTCTGGCACAAGATTGAATCTTTTAATTGCAGACAGTGTTTCTGTGTTGTTGCTTTGATATGCAAATGTTATACCTCTGATCAACTTGGTTCCGAATCGATGATCTATCTTGGCAATTGCCCATAATCGATCAGGAGCATTCTTGGCATACGTGGCATCGAGCACGTTGGGGTATCCGTATTTGAGTTTTGTTTCACAGATATACTGCATGAGGTCAACATCTCTGTCAGCAATTCCCCAATTGTCATCGGCAATGTCCACCATTTCAATTTTGTTGATACCAAACCATTCTATTTCTTGGCGTATTTGTTTTTCGTCGTAGAAGAACATTTTATTTTTGTACTCTTTGCCTTCTTCACAAAAAGTACAATGGTATGGGCATCCTCGATTGGTCTGGAGCACAGCTTCAATATAATGGCCCTTGGCTGTTTCTTCTTGGATGATTGAATCGTAGAATCCGTTCAAGTACGGACTGGGTAATGTAGTTAGGTTTTCAGTTCTTGGTGCTTCGCCTTGACACCAGTCTTTGGTCCAGGCACCCGGAATGGCACTGCTTTGTTGGGCGGGCCACTGTTCCAACAATTGGCAAAAACTGTTGTCACCTTCGCCCAGTAATGCAAAGTCTATGCAGTGTCCCCATGCTGGCCAAAAGTCCACAAACCCTGTGTGTATTTGAGGACCACCAACTACTACAAAGCAAGTTGGGTTTATTTTTTTAATAGCTTGTGCCAGTTGCATGTGGTATTCAAAGTTCCACACATAGCAACTAAATGCAACAACATCGCAGTGCGACAATTGTTGTGCTGTTTCGTTTACGGGTAATTTAGCGTGAACTATTTTTTCTAATTCCCACTTGTTAGAATTAAGTGTACTAGTCATTGCCTGCTGCCAAAGTACACCGATGGCCAATGGTAACCTAACATTGTTACCTATTATATCATTGGCTTGTACTAGTGCAATCGAGTGTGTCATTCAAAGTATTTACACGTCAATCAACGGTACTTTAAACTAAACCATAGCGCCACGCTGTCAGAATAAAAAGTAAAGATTGTTGATCTAGGGATTTCCCCGATCATTTCGTCCCATCGGCTTTGATAGTAAGCAAAATCAAAATCAATGCCAAGTTGATAGCCCTGTGATTTCAAGGTGCCAACTATTTGAAATACCTTGTCAACATTGATATGTAAAAGTGTTACCTGCGTCACTGGTCGTTGTCGTCTTCTTCCAACACAATCCAACCCAGTCGGAATAAATCTTCTCGTATCTCGTCAGTGATGGTGCCCTCTGGCACGTAATTTTTTCTAGCCAGTATGGCCTCTTCTATTGCAGGATCAGACTCATTGCCGCCAGCCATCGTACCGCCAATGCCCGAGCAGTACCAATCAATATAGTCACCTTCTTCCCGCATGTCAGCAACAATGCCTCCTGCATGACGCCAACTGGCACTCCAACGCTGATCTTTGAGTATTGGCATAACGTCGTTTTTCATGAAGTCTCTGTTGCACATGGCCGCATACAAGTTTTGAGCGTATGCCTCGCTGGCCTTGGCTTTGTCGCAGATCCAAGTTGCAACACGCAAGTCGTACTCCATGTTGTCTTTTTGCCAAGCAGGATCTACTACGTTAGCCTCATCCTGCACACGCCAAGTTTTATACATTTCAACGTAGTCGGGATTTGGCTCTTTGCCCTGTTCTTTCATGCGTTTAATATAACCTTCTTTTTGAAAGGTATGTCGGTCAGGACTTTTAGCAATCTTGGCCATTATTGCAGTACTCGTGTAGCATCATCGCCTAAAAAGTTTGCAATCTTTTCAGCAACATCAGGATCTTCGGCACTCAACGCATCAAGATCAACTGGCATACTTCTCAACGACAATTCTTCAGGAGTCAACTCAGAAAACAATGTCAACAGTTCTTCTTGCAGTTGATCCAGCTCTTCTTGTGTGCCTTCGAAATCATCAAACGCACCTGGTGCAAATTCAACTTTGATTTTTTTATCTGTTGTTTTCATTTTAGTCTTTCAATATATTTGGTGGGCCGTGAGTGATTCGAACACTCCACCAATGGATTATGAGTCCACTGCTCTAACCTAATGAGCTAACGGCCCGTGATCTTTTATGTAGTCAAATTCTCATCGTAGCTGTGGATATGTTTAGCATTGTTAAAAATGTACGAAGCAGTTGTTTTATGAAAATCATCAAATGAGTCCATTCGCCTGGGATCAAATGGTAACCGATAACTGCTCAACCAAGTTTTTACTGCCCGAGCTCTGGCATCAGCGGGCCACAACAACACAGCAGAAACACAGTTGTCAGCCATACGGTGAAACTTTTTCATCTTGTTTCTCATGACCAAGTCCTGCATTTCTCGCCCCCAGACATGGCTGATGCGAGAATAATTGCAGGAAATAATGTCCCAAAACAATTGCTGGTCATCGGTCATTTTTTGTTAATAGCACGGCTACTAAACAGTTCATCCAGCAAGCCTTTAAGAATAGCTTGAGTATTCTTGTTAGTGGCACCGTATAATTTAAAATGATCTGCTAGACAATTAAAGTGTTCTTCCACAGTTTTTCTATCACACCCAATGTTAAAGGTATGTGTGACTTTTTTGTTAAGGAATGTAGCAACCTTCTCAACCATTGTTCGAGAAAACGAACTTGTGTGCAGTCCCCATTGTTCGGCACTCAAGTCAATGTTCACTGTGGTGCGTATATAAACATTTGGGTGTGGTTTTACAATATTCATTTTGACTCCTGCGTTGTACGATGATTGTCTATGGCCGCTGTCAGGGCCTGCACAACGTATTGATTAAATGTAATATCCATGTCATGTGCGGCCTTCATGTGAGTCAACAGTTCCTCATCTGAAAAATCTATGGGCAATTGTACTCGCGTGTCGTAATCGTTGCCAAGGAAGATACAACGAGCTTTTTCAAGCCAATCTTCCTCAACTTCCAAGTCAATAAATTTAACATCATCATAGGCAACATCATTGATGCTATGATGTTTAACTGACTTGTTGTAGGCGTCAAGATAGTCGGGATTGGTCATTCGATAACTACGACGGTTCTTGTAGTCGTGAGCATCAACTTGATAAACTTCCTGTGTGCGAGTATCAAAAATAATATGGAATGCGTGACCATCTTGTTCACCATTCCATGAATCTAGACTGTAGGAATTGTTGCCAAAACAATTCCAAGTGTATTCACTGCCTTCTGTGATACGATAGTCAACGGTTTCCATCCATTCTTTGAGAGTGATCATAGTTAATACCCTTTGTTTAAAGTCAAATTTTACAGCAAATCCAATTACAAGTCAATGCAATTAGGCAACAAACCAAAGTTGGTTGTCTTTTACCTCAATGTTTTCTGCACCGTCGTGTTCGCCGATTCGAAACTCAGTACCCACAGGTAGCCAGGCTACAGCCAAGTCTCTCATGCCGCCTGTGTAGATACCCGGGTACTTGAGTGTGACATAGGTGTTTAACTCTGCCCATTGGTCATCCTCTACAAATTTTACAATAGCAGGATCAAACATGAGATCTGGCACTCCTTGATTCCAAGTTGACCAACCTGCGCCAAAGCCCGGCGAGTATAACACCGCCACCCGGCCATTGTCAACTAACTTGTTAATAGGTTTCGTCATAGACAGGATCTGTATCAATTTCCACGTGTCCAAATTTCAGCAGGCCTCTGCCTACTTTTTCAACTTCAAAGGGTTCTTTAAATTCCACAACGGAACCCAAAGATTCAATGTTGCCGTAGGTTTCATCGCGAATGTCCGCCACACGGATACAACCAATTGACCCCGAGTCCACGCAATGACTGTCGCCCATGTTGTCGTAGTATTCGCCATCGCCGTAGGCAGTACCAAAGCTGGCAAATTGTCGCCCGTCACGTAGTTGGAACTCACCTTCTACGCCACGGCCACTTTGGTTAGTGGGAAAGAAAAGGCTACAACACTCGTCCCATTCGTCATGCATGACATAGCACAAGTCACCAATGTAATACTTTCCAGCAGGCATGGTCATGGCAGTTCCTTAACTGTTGATGGTTTCAAATGGGCTGAGTTCATCGGTGATGTCCTCGTCCGCATCGGTATCTACGTCGGCGGTTTCGTAGACCCAGGTCACTGGGATTTCTAGATTTCTAGCAATGGTCACAGGCAAGTAACCTGCTTCTAGCATGCTGTCAATTTCAATTGATAAATCGCTCATCTTACTCATCTTACCACTCCTTCTTATCGCCATTGGCTTCGTTGTCGCGATAGCCTGCGGTATAGGCCACAATCTCATGCTCAGTCATCTGCGCCATGTCAATTCTAGGACTACGGTGAGTGTCTCTCACAAAGTAATGCGGCATATAGTCGCGACCGTAGTAGCTGTCTGCCTGACCGCGATCGTAAGGACCGCCATGTCGTTGATCATAATAGGCACTCTGGCCCAGCATAGTTTCCAGTTGAGAAATCTCAATCTCATCCCTGACGCCACGGCTGGGGCTTTCTTTTAATGCTTTTAATCGATTTAGTTCTGCAATCATTGTGTTCTCCTTTTTCTTACTATGCTTGTATTATACTAAATTGGACCTTTTTGGTCAACCTAAAGCAACAACTCTGGGGTTGTTGGCCAGTACTCTTTTGGCACTCGCCAAAAACTTGGTGTCACGCTTGAAGTCCTCAAGACGGCTTTTGGGATAAAACTTAACAGTGAGTTGATCAATGTTGAATAGTGCTTTCTTAATCTGATCTGCTACCTTGTTATAAGGTTGTGTCTCTAGCTTTTTGATTAGAGACTGTTCTTTGGCAACAGCCTTTTCAAATCTAGTTTTGTCTCGATGATAGGCCGCAATGTAGTCTGTTCTGAGTTTGACATTGGTGTGGCACATGGCAATGCCCCATTGTAAATGATGTTGGGCTTCTGCCAGGTTTTTGTACTGCCGGGGCGTCTTACGCTCAGTCCAGCCCAGGTCATTGACCTGCAGATATGTACCATTTTCTAGTAGAATAGTGTGTTTCATTGTTGCTCCTTAAGCCGCTTTGCGGAAGTATTGATAGGGCAAGCCCAGAGTCCAGGCAAGATAGTCATCGTCGCCACGAGTCTCTTCGGCTTCGTGAATCCAGCGCAGAGCCATTTCATAGTCCCGGGCGCCTGTGCTGATCAATTCAGCAATACGGCGCTCAAAGGCTGTGACAGCCTGAGCTTCTGACGCCTTGCGAGCTGTCTCTTCACGGTCAATGGCTTGACCAAGGATCACAAACTCAGATGTAAAATCATCAAGAGTCCAAGCAGAGGTATCAACACCACGGGGACGAACACCGTAGGCGTCCTTATACATGTCCCAAAAAGTGGCTTGGGCTTGTTCCAAATCGCTTAACTCGTCCCAACTTTTGAAGTCTGTAGTCATTTAGTGCTCCTTGTTTCTTACTATACTTCTATTATAGCAAAATGGGTATTTCTGGTCAACCAAAATACCGTTGTTTTTTTACAACCCTACTGCTTGCTTAATTTCATAGCGAGCAATCTTCTCGTCAAAGTACATGTGAACGCCTTCCATGTAAGGACTTGCTACTACGATTTCGCCTAGCTCTGTGGCCAATACTTGGGCAAAGCGAGTGAGAATGCTTTGAGTGTCTTCCTTCTGATCCATGGGATCTCGGTCCAGAATTTCCTGGTAATCATTGATGAGTTTTTGTATGTTTTGATGAATCATTTTTAGCTCCTTTTTCTTACTATACTCGTATTATAGCAAAATGGGTATTTCTGGTCAACCGCGGTTTTACGCTGTTTTTGTGTGCTAAGATGCGTTTGCACAACATCTAGGGAAATTAAACACCCTGACAGAGAAAAATGTGTACTTTAGTACTAGTTTTAGGGGTTAAAACTGCAAACTCAAGTACTACTTTTAGCCACTGATTTGGGGCTGGTTTTGCACAACATCAAAGCTCTATGGCCCTGCGCATTACAATTTCTTGCTTGGAAAATGCTTGTATTTCCCAAGGTTGATTTAGATACGGGACGTTGCGGCCGTAGAACTTGCCACGCCATTTCTTTCCTTTGGGTGTGACCTGTAGAGTGCCTTTGGCAAATTGTGACACATGGGTGAGCTCGTGCGCCAAGGTAGCACCCAAGGCAAACAAGTCTCGGGTGGGCTTGAGAACCACCAAGTAAGTGTCTATGCCATCCAATGGAATGGTACTGCCAAGCTCGTCGATATCGGGGTCAAGAATGATGTGCAAGAGTTTTCGGCTTTTGGTCAGCTTCAATTGTTCCAGCATGGAGGGAATCAATGACTCTACAAATTTACAGGCCTTTGTACGACCTTCAATATAGACTTCCATTTTAAATTCCTGTGTGAAAAGGATTGCGTCTACGCAAATGGGCCAGTGCCAATTCTTTACTGTCAAATCTGCCCGAAATGGGTGTTTGATGTGCGCCACGCACAATGTACCAACCTGCCAGCAAACCGTTGTAAATGACTTTCATTATACAATCTCCGTTACTGTATAAATCAACTTAGAATAACCAACATCATATGAGCGTCCGTACCCCATAACGCCGCCGCCTTGTACTGCAAGTCGGGCTGTGCCAGCTTTGGCCATTTTTCTGGCCAATCGTAGCCATGGTCCGCCTGTGGAGGACCGGGTGACACGACCATCGGCAGTTTCTCTTACTACGACATCAAATGTAAAAGAACGTGGTGCGATATTTGTCATATTAATTGCTCCAGTATGTTTCGCTGTCTACACGGCAAGCCCAAGGTGTGTCAGCATCAATCTCAACAGGCTTGCCTGTCATCAAGTTGAGTACAGTCATCCGTCTCTGGGGAGCGGTGTAAGTGATGCGATCCACAATGTTGAGTTGGTCTTCTGTCCACCCTGCTTTGGTGCAGAGACGGGTACGAGTTGCTTTAGCGGCACCAAATGTTTTGTAGGCACGGGTTTTGTTGGGACCGTCTGTGACAATTAAACCGGTACCTTTTGCAACGATTACGTATGACATATTTGACTCCTTTTTGTTTACTATACTCGTATTATACGAAATTGGCGAATTCTGGTCAACCAAAATGTAGTGTTGCGTTTAAACAACACCACGTACATCGGTGTTCAAGTTGGGCTTGAGTTCACGGATCAGAGCACGTTCTGCGGTGTGAGCTTCTGTTTTGCCACGCACAACTGCAACGATACGGAACTGGAAAGCACCAGTGCCGCGAGCACGAATTGCTTCGTACAAGGCCCAGCTTTTGTCTTCGCTACGTGAGCGATAGATGTGCTTGTTGATGCGTGTTTTTACACTCTTCAAAACAGTGCTTTCTGTTTTGGCTGTGACACCAATGTAGAAGTCTGCACCGCTCTCAATGCGGTAAATGATGTGAGTGCGATCTGCACGTTTTTTGCGGGTTGCTTTTTTAATTTCCATACTAGTATTATAACCGATCTTGCAATTCTGGTCAACCAAAATCTGTGTTGTTTTTTAACAACAAGCTGGAATATAAGCTGGATTAAGCTGGATTATCGATAATATTATCGGGATTATCGATAATATTATTGGTTATTTTCTCTTGATAACCTTGATAATCTCAGCTTCAAAATGCTCTGAGTAGTGTCGCTCATCCCTTGAGTTTTCGCTGTTGGGATACTCTAAACATTCACGGAGTTTATCGGATAATTCCAATATCTCTTTAACTTTAGGGTTAACAATAAATGTATATTTTGACATATATTCCCTTTCTTTTACTGTACTTACAGTATAACCGAAGTTGAATTTCTGGTCAACTGTAATTTTCAAGGAATTTTTTTAGGTCCCCGTAGAGTGTAGCCAACATTGCTTCTTTACTGGAAAATAGAATAAGACGTTTGCCTTTAAAATCAATGTAATAAGGGTATTTGATTTTATGGTCTAAGCTCAGCAATTCTCGTTGAGAAATATGTTTTTTAATATTATCAAATTCTATCGTCCAAGATTCGATATTCAATAACTGCAGGACCTGATAACCAGCACTGGTTAATCGCAGACCGCCATTGGGTCTAATATTTTGATACCATGTTTTAAGTGCTTGGTCTATTGTAATTTGGTTACCCTCGGGCAACAAATTTAAGATGTGCTCAGTGAGATCACGCTTTACTGTTTTCATTGGGAAAGATTTGTTGACCAGATGTCAACAACACCACTGAAAATTTATCTGACCGAAATTGTGTGTTTAATTTTTTGGCCAAATTAATGGCGTGACCTTGGTTTGAAAAACTTACCTTTTTATACTTTGGTCCAGGATACTGCACCAACAGGTTACTGGTTTTAAGGTTGATTGGCTGGCCGTCAAAGAATACTGCCCAAATGCCTTCGGCTGCCAGAACTTGTTCGGTTTTATAACTGGTCTTATTAGTTAAGTCTAATAGGACTTTGGGTTTTGGTCTACTCATTGAAAACTCCCTACATTTTATTTATGCTTAATGTGGGTAGTTTTAAAATGAAGATCCTTGTATTTCAACTTCGATGTCGTCTGTTTGAGCCATTGATGCGGCTTTTGCCTGTGTTTGTTCATGTAGCACATGAAGTCCCAACAGCAACTTGGTGATGTCAGCATGAAGGTCTTTGGCTTCTGACATGGTCATGATGAAGTCTCTTTGGCCGCGACTGTCCGAGGCCTTGAGTTTGTCAATGAATCTATTGATGTGTAAACTCATGATCTGGCCGCTTCGTCTTGTGTGTAGAAAGGACCTTTGTACTCGTATCTTTTAAGAGTAATCAGCTTTGGGCATTGCACAGTTTTCCAATGGCGTTCTATTCGCACACGGTACCATCCTGCCGCATACCAAGACTTGGATTTTCCATCTTTGGTCCATAATGGCAATTGATGTTGTACATCAAACAACGAATTATGAGGTTTTCCATTAGTGGGATAATCATGCACTTGATTTGGATTTTCATTTAATGGACAGCGGTTCAATGTTTCAAAATTGACTCCCACCCGTTGCTCAACCATGTTAATGGTTTTAAATCTTGTGATGTTGTTGTTGATTTTAACAGAAAACCCATCATCCACTGCTTCAATATTTCCAACTTTTTGGTTGTCTTTTTTGAGTATCCAATACTGATTAGGTATCACTGGTTTCGCTATAATCATTTAATACTCCTTTATAAGTTTGATTGAGCCATTGACTGTATTGTTCAGCTGACTCACTGGCACGGTTAAGTTCGTAACGACCGCAGAATTTCATAAATCTCACACCAACCTGTCCGGTGTCTTTGTGACTAACTTGTTCTTTGATGGCAACATCGACTTTTTCTTTGATGTGTTCGGGTTGCGCAGTCAAGTCAATGAGAATTTGATTGCGTTCATAATCGTCTAATACCCTATGTTCGTCACCATTGTGGTCAACCCAACGCTGAAGCATCATATTATTCCAAGAATAGCCTTTTTTATCTTTGTCAGCAAATGCTTCTCTTAGACCCACTTTGTTCTTGGTACCTTTTTCACGCACACCCGGAAAAGCCGAAAACACATTGTCACTGGTGTCGCCACGCATGATTTTTTCAAACAACAGCCAAGAAGGATCAGGAATCGTCTTGGGTGCTTTGGTTTTCTTATCAATCACCGGCTTGCCCTTGGCATCAAATATACCATCAATGGTCAATAGCTCATCCGAAATGCCATTGTACTGTTGTACATTGTTTGCCAAAAGCTGAACAAAATCTGTGTCGCTTGACACAATTGTGTGTTGATCTTCAGGATGTAGTGCGATCCACCGGGCTATGATATCATCGGCTTCTGCTTGCTCATGTCTAATAACAGAACAATTTGTTTGTTCACTCAAGTATTTAGTGAAGCTGTCGAACGTTTCCCAAAACAGTTTATCTTCTTCTTGTTCAGATTCGGTGTGTGCGGCTCTAGCATCACTGCGATTGCGCTTGTACGGAGTGTAAAAGTCTTTGCGCCAGCTTCGACCTTCCAGTGCAAAAATTACATGGTCTACATTGAATTTTTTGTAGACTTTGTTAATTGCACTCAATGTGATATGCAATGCTGAGCCTACTTTTTCCCAGGGATCAGCGGCTCGAAAGGCCACGTGCCGTGCCCGGAAAAACATGTTAGCAGTGTCTATCAGTAGGTAGTTCATTGAGGTTATATTAGTTTGTTGGCTATACAGTATTGTAACATAAAACGACTCCAGGCTGTATGAGCTTCTTTGTCGTAATGCCAGGAATTGGGCGAAACTGTGTCAAACCCGTTGTTTTTTAACCACCCATCAAAGGTCTGGGCAGGATCATATGGTCCAATATATGATTCTTTCCAGTCTCGACGATCTGTGACATACTTGTCAAAACAATTATTCCCGTTGAAAAATACATGTTTGATGTTTTGAGATTCCAGTTCTTTGTGGAATTCCCAAATTTCGTTGTGGGCTTGTATTGTTACCTGTTCCCAATCAATGTCAGCTACAAACTGTTTGTATTTTTCTTTGTGACTGTCGGGTACTGTGTCTATGCCCGATGCGTTAATTTGATAGTATGTACCATCAATCAACCATTCTTGTCGTTCCCAGGTGCTCCATTGAATGATCATCACTGTACGAGGATGATCTAATTGATGATTGGCAACCCACTCGCGGGCAGTGCGAATAATACGTTGATTACTGCTGGCAGATTCCGCTTGGCAATGAAAAACTGCTTTGACAATTTCTGACAGACGTTTGCCCCAACTAACTGCTATGTTATCAGGGTGCGGAGACCTGCCCATGTAAAAATACTGGCCGTCGTCCTCGGCAAATGCATGTTGGTTAACTGCTTCGGCCGCGGCAGCATGACTATCACCGTTTACATATAAAATCATATCTTTGGCAGTAGTTTTTCTGCTTCTGCATTGTATACACGTTTTCTCAAGCTACTTGAAGAGAACGAATGGTCTCTGCTGTTAAACACATGTTCAATTTGCAACGCCGCACCTTCGTTACGACCTGTGAAGTTGGTGTCTTCGTACTCTTTTCCCAGGATGCGCACATCAATTGGCAGTGTGAGTATCAAGTCTACTAAATCTCGTTCTGTGGTGTAAACAACAATTTCATCTACAAAGCGACAAGCACTCAGTTGTATTTGTCGTTCCACAATGCTTTGCACAGGGGGATTTTTTGAATCTGGACGATCAACGCTGGCATCTGTTTGTAATCCCGCAATCAAATAATCGCAGTGATTCTTTGCTTCGGCCAACATTGCTATGTGTCCAGCATGCAATAAATCAAATTGACTGAATGTGATGCCGATTCGTTTGCCTTCGGCTTTGAGGTCTTTGATGTGGTTAAAAATCATACATACTCCTTGAACATTTCTTTTCTACCTGGCTCGCCAAGTTCTAGATCAAATATTTCTCGTGTGCGTTGCAACATAACACAGGCCATCATCAGCAACTCTTCTCTGCTGTCACACATTAAAATTTGTTGCTCAATTGGCATTGCCAGTTCTGTCATGCGTTCATTAATACTTTGTTTATTCATGAAACCTCCCGACGTCCATCGCCAAGGTCTTTACTCTTGGTATATCGTTGTATTGGAGGATTCATTGCTTGTTCTTGTTCCCATGTTTCCATTACAACGTGTCTGCATACATTTTGAAACCACCGATCGACTATGTCTGAATCAGCATCTTTTGGGCCCATCCGGTAGCCTGCCCTTACCAAGTTTGCTACAAACTTGTCATTCCAATCTAGCTCAAAGGCTCCGGCATGTAAATTATCTGGGTCCACTTCGAGGCTTAAGATAGCCACATATGGTTCTCCCTTTTCACTGGCACGATCTTTTTCGCTTTTCTTTTTTTCTGGATGTGGTTTTTCTACCGGCGCTGGCGCAGGTTTTTTAAACTTCTTTTTTATGTTATCTAAAAATTTCATATTATGTACCCCAGGCATTGCGCCAGATATCAACTTGCAGTCTTGGACTGTAGCGATAGCCACGGCGCATGGCCAAGGTGGCAACTTGTTGTGTATTTAGATTGTATACACCCGGCACACCACCAATGGGCATCAAATACACAGGCCCACCAAACCCTGCACTACGGAACTCTTCCACAGCACGGTCTACATCACGCAAGTCCTGCTCAGTGCCCACAACAAACTTCAAGTAAGTCATGCCCACACTTTCATACTCTTTGATGATCTTGGGATTGATGGCCTTGTCCCAAGACTCACCTGAACACGGAAGCTTGGGACTGACACTGAATGTCAACCGGTCATAATCCCTGCCATGGCGAGTAAACTCTTCAAACAAGTATTCACGAACATTGTCGTACAATGGTTGAGTACCGTTGGTTTCGAATGTTAGATTCCTCAGTCCACGATCCCGACACTGTTGAATCATTTCTGGGTACAGTTGTTGATATGCCAAAAACGGTTCACCACCTGTGATCACCAAGTGTACGTCATCTAGCCCGTTGACTCCACTCCATTGCTGTCCCGGGATCATGTCATGCATCTTGCCCACAATTTCTTCAACTGTGCCCTGCTCGTTGAACTTTTTAAATTCTGGATAGATACTGGCATAAGTGTCACAGCCCGAAGTCACCAATGGCAATTCTTCAAACTTGTTGTACTTGTCAATGTTGCGAATGATCTCAACAACTTCGGGGTTAGGCCCGTCGATGACTTCATTGCGATCCCTGCCGAATTTCTTGCAACGAAGATTACAGCCAAATGTGCGGAAGAAAACACTGGGCACTCCTGCCCAACGTCCCTCGCCTTGCAAACTGTAAAAGATTTCTGTGTATGTAATTTTTTCCATGTGCGCTTCCTGTGTTATTCCCATTCATATGGTCGGCTTTTGACCAACCCAAAGTTTAAATAAGTTTGTACTTTCTCGAGATCTACCCGATTGCATAATGCACAACATTCGTTGGCAAAATGTAATTGTACACCCAAGTCTAGTGCCAAGTCAAGTAGTTCGTCTCTGCGTGTTTTATCATCTGTCAATGAAAACATACTAGTTAGTACTATACCGTCTGGCTTGTGTTGTATGCATTGTTCCAATGCTGGTTGATAATCCAAATGATCAAAATCGGCTGCATACTCGTTGTATCTAATGTTGTTTGATGAACAGTATCGTTCTATTATAGATCTTTGCATGGGCAACGGAATGTGCCTTGAGTATTCTGAATTCCAACTAGCGTAGGTTAAAAAAGTTTTGCCTGAATAATCTTTGTTGGGGGTGCCGTAATCACCGGGTAACCGTAGATAGCCCCCGGGTGTCTTGCGGCCGTACTCTTCGCCTCTGACCATTATTCGCATATCTAAACTCACCCTGGTATAGTTTTCTTCATTGTTGACATTGCCATGTAAGTGCTCTTGTAAAAACAAATGGCATTGTCCAGGGCTTAGGTTAACTGGAAAGGCATACTTCATGCATTCTTTTTCAAACCGTTCCAGTTTCCATTTTTCTTGAACCAACTGTCGTGCCAGTCGCCTAGATGTGGGCAGATCAACCATCCACATGGTATTAGAATAATATGATTTGGTCAACGGGATCCAAACGGTTCTTAATCCACGACCGTTACCAGCAAAAAAATCATTGTGAAATGGCAAGCGTCGATGGTAAGAAGATTGATTTGGGACAACAACTCTAAGTGTGCCTTGTCTTTGCACTAGGTATTGCTTGTTGTCAATCCTTTGAGGTACAATGTCATTGGCAAATTGATCAAACATTGTCATAAATTCTTGTCGACTACATGCATTTTGCACATGTTGTGTGACCTTGACAACGCCAGCAGGGTCAAGGAATGTGTGTAATTTTTCTAACTCTGTGACTTCGGGTACAATTTCTTGTATGACTTTCAGAGTCCACGCAGGCCAGTTATAAGTCTGCAAATCGTATTCGCAATTTTTATTATCCCAATGTTGCTCGGTGTCTAACAGGCTAGTCATTAACAATTATAACAGGTTTACAAAGAAAAAGCAATAGATTAAATTAACATGTTTAACCAGAATGCTCTACAAATCCAATTCCCATGACTGACCCACGCATGCGCAACAGCACATCGTCGTATTGATCAGTCCATTCAATGAGTTGATCTTTTTTATGCAAGGTTTTAATCTCATCCCAACATTGTTGAGGTCCGGGATAAAATACATTTTTTATATTATTTACAGCAAACATTTTTGTATTAGAACTCACCATGTTGTAGTCCTGCACAACACTTTGATAGGATTGGTTACCATCTATAAACGTCATATCCCATTTTCTAGACAGGTATAGATCTTTAAATTTTGGGTTATGACTGCTGTCTGTGATGTAGACCACGTTGGGCCTGCGTTCGGCGTACTGCATCATGATGTATCTGGGCCACGGATCACAGGCAATGCACATTTCTAATTCGTGAAATCTACTTAGATATTCGCAAGCAATGATAAATGCACCACCTTTATAACAACCTATTTCTGCGTAGGACTTGATTTTTTTAGTTGCCAAGTGTGCAAGATATTTTGAAAATTGATTGGGATACTGCAAACTATCAACTCCTGTCCCACAATATTGATGTAGATGATCTGGATAATGTTGTATCAATCGATCACTTAACCCTAGTTTAGGAAGTAGTTTATATTCAAGATAATATGGATCTTGTAAGTGCTCTTTTCTCTCATGCCGAATTGAATCAATTACTTGATCTAATATTTTATCGTTTTGCGGAAACTGTATCTCTTGCGCTTCGTTTGTTGCAATCATTGCGTGTGTTTCTAAGGCTCAACTCTTACCATCTGATGGTTGACATCACTGGCCAACATTTTACTCCAAGGATCTTTTTTTCCTGACTTTATTTGGTGCCAGTGGGTCATGTCTAACCCTTTGGATTCAAGATAGGTTGCAATGATTTGACCTTCATCATATCGTTTTTTTCGATTCAACACATGATTAAAATCTCTAGGATCACGGGGGTTGCCTTCAAACACTTCTCTATTTTTATAAGTAGCGTCTTCGTTCTTTCCTGTGAGATCAAATCTGTCATGTTCTACTTTGACAGGAATTCTTACCATGATATCTAACATCCAAGCAATCTGACTGATCCAAGCATCGTTGAGCGAGTGTTGGCTAAGATGCCCCAACAACGCATACCATTCTTTTGGAATAATAGGAAATATACTGTAAGGATGCATGTTGTGTGTATTAAATGCTTGCACACAAAATGTCCCAGTATGGCTGGTAATAACAGTGTCCCAACCTTTGTCTATCATGACTGCATCATCATTCCAAAACACAAACCAATCTCCGGTGCCGTGTTTGGCAAGTGCATTTAGATATTCGTGCAAGCGACCATACCCCAGTGGAGGAAACTCCATGCAACTGTATGTACCGCCGGAATCTTTGATTTTTTTCAAAACATTGTCTTTGAAATGTTGATAAGACTCACGGTCATCGTTGTCAAATGCCAACAACCATTGAATAGACTCAGGGTGCTCGGCATTGTCAAGTAAACTAGTAATGCTTCGATCCAGTGCGTCGGGCCGACCTCTTGTCGGTAATAATAAAGTTATGTTAGTATTTGTCATCTTCTACCAATTATGTATCACATTTGCTATGATAAAACCACATGTTATTACATGTAGTATGACCCAGAAAGTTTTTAAAAACAGTGCAATCCTGGCTTCTCTCAATGTGAGAATAGGAACGTCTGGTCTATCAGAATCCGAAGACCCCATCAAATGACCAGTTGCTCTTGCCCAAATTTTTTCTAAACTATTCATATTTTGTCAGTGATATATTATTTTCTATCACCAAACAGATTTAAGAGATTGATAAACAGGTTGATAAAATCCATGTAAAGTGTTAGTGCTCCGCGAATCTCCACAACATCGCTGGTATCTAAGCTGACTTCTTCTCGAATCTTTTGAGTATCATATGCAGTCAATCCAAGAAAGATGATGATTGCCAACGCACTGATTACCATTTGCATAACTGTGCTACCAATAAAGATATTGACAATGCTGGCAATGATGATAGCAATCAATCCCACAAACATAAACTTACCAACACTATCTAGGCTCTGTTTGGTAAAGTACCCATAGCCACTCATAACACTAAACAGTATTGCCGCACCCATAAATGCTGACACAATACTGCCCATAGTGAACACAGCAAATATTGTGGCAAAACTCAGTCCCATCAGCGCCGCGAAGCCGTGTAAGCATAACTGTGCCATCTGTTTAGTTGGACTTGCGTTTAGCAAAATAGTGATACCAAAGATTGCTACCAATGGTGCAAAGATCACAATCCACTTTAGCATGCCAGTAAAAAAGAATGCTAATAACTCTGGGCTAGTGCCTACAAAGTAACTAACAATCATTGATACAATAACAGCAAGACTCATATGTCCATAGACACGGCCCATTGCTGAGTTGATTTCGCTGGCAGAACGATATGCAATTCCACCGGTATAAGTTGTTCCAAACATAATTTTCTCCTTAAAATTTACCTGATGCTAATACGATTTGACAAATATGTTCTAATCGTTCAATGTGTTCAAATGCACGCCATGGGCTTGTGTCAATGGCAACAACACCGTGACCTTTGATACCTACTATATCATACTCAATGTTACCTGCATTATCTAATCCAAGATTTTTATGGCATTGATCCGCAAGCTCTTGGCTGATAGGTGGCACATCTCCCACATTGGGTGCTACCTTGGTATAACGATTAAGTTCTGGAAACGCTTTGCTGATAGTGCTTAAATCAATACCGGCATGCATTGCGGCAATGCAGTAAGTGGGGTGTAAATGAACTACAACTCTAACATCGTCTCTATGTTGACCCATTTCTCGTTGTAATCCAAAGTGTAGTGGTATTTCTCCACTAGGTTTTAGCTTCTCACTAATGTCTGTATATGCCAATTCTTTCCAAGAATAGTATGGTCTAGGAGGTTGGTCATAGTAGCCTTGTTCAATCCCAATCTTCTTAAACTGATCCGGTTGCATTGTCTGTTTACGCACACCACTGGGCGTGATGTAAAAGTGATCACGGTCGTGATGACGAATTGAGACATTGCCATCACGACTGGTAATCCAGTTGCGTCTATATGCTTCAACTAATGTATCGCAAATTGTTTCTAACATGATTATGCTCCGTAGTACACATTGTCATCTGCCATTGATGCACACATTTTCTCTCCGTCCCACTTGCGACCACACCAGCATTCATCTTCTGCATTTATGATGCAAGTACCGTCACACTTGTCATCTGTCATGTATTCGCCGGCTGTGGTAAATTTTAAATCGTTCATATTCTTGTGGCCAATTCTCTGCGCTGTTCATCTGTAAGTTCATCGCACCGGCTGCTTCTGTCAGGCATACGTAAATAATCCACTGAGCCCTGTCTAGGGCCGTATGTGCGTTTAAACACCTGCATGACAATACCTGTGGCAAAGGCCATGCTGATGAGAGCAATGTGTCCAATCATGTTATAACCAATGGTCAGTAATTCACCAATGTAAATTCCAAAAGCCAAACACCAGAAACAGGCCAACAAAATGCTAGTTAGATATTTTACATAAGTTGGCGCATAACGTAGACTGTTAAGATTGGGATTGATTCCGTCTCTAAAAGCCTTAAACAGTATGTATATAAACTTTAAAACACTAAACATAATTTTTCTTACAGATGCTTCATCACATTCTCAGGACTGGAAACGCCGTATGGATCAGGGTCGTTGTCACTTGATGCTGGTTCCTCGAACATGTGTTCCACCACACCGTTGTTGATAATGGCCGCATAACGTCGACTGCGCCAGGCAAATCCAATAGCACTCAGATCAACCAGCATGTTCATGCCTGATGTAAATCCAGCCGCACCGTCAGGAATGACTTTGACATTTTTGATGTTTAATGCTTGTGCCCAAGCATTCATGACAAATGCGTCGTTGACACTGATGCAGTAAATTTCATCAATGCCTTTGGCTTTGAACTCAGCATACTGTTGCTCAAATCCTGGCAATTGGTAGGTACTGCAAGTTGGTGTGAATGCACCTGGCAAGCTGAACACTACCACACGTTTGTTGGCAAACAAATCTGCTGTGGTTTTAAAAACAAATTCTCCTCCGATTGGGCAGCCGCCATCTTTGGGAGTTTCGTCGCCTTCGCGGAAGGCAAATGTTACGTTGGGTATATTTTTCATGTTATGTTTCCTTTATTAAATTAAGTATTATGCAAATAGGTCTTCATTCCACTCGCGGTGACCTTCACGGAAAGCCATGTTTGCTTGCGTTTCGCGCACTTCCACACGATAACACCAAAGTCTAGCAGCCTCTCCTGGTCCCCACATCTCTGGAATGTAAACACCATTCACATACTTGTACAGCATGTCACTCAAGCCTTCACATCCCAATTTAGGCAGTACAACTACCTTGGCCATTTTTTTCTCTACCAACAAGTTGTATGTTGCCATCTCTGGATCATCTTGTGCCACAATTAGAGTGTGGTCAAATTGATCTTCTAGTGTCTTTTTTAGTTCTTTTAAACCACCATAGTCGGCCGCCCAGTTGCGAACATCTAGGTCGTTGGTGCCAAAGTAAAATTTCATACTAAACGAATAACCGTGTATCAAGTTACAATGACTGTCGGCCCTCCATTGTCTGTACGCACATGGAAATGCGTCGTGATACTCTTTGGTACTAGTATATTTGTAAACTACCGGTCTAGTGTTTGAGAAGTTATCTTCCATGTGGTTGATTAATTCTTGTGTTGATGATTGCATGCTGTTTCTCCTATGTTAATTGTAGCATAGGCTGGCAGAGTTTGTAAAGCGGGATGAAGCCAAAGACCGCTTAAAAGAATATTTATTCTAATTCGACTAACTGATATTTAGAAGCAGGATACTGTTGCTGTAGCCATTCCAGTAATCCTTCTTCATATGGCAGTTGAATATCTCTGGTATAGTTTGTTATTATAATCATTTTGGTTCCTGGTAACTGTGGGTTTTGTAGTTCGCTTGACCAGAAACTACGCCACGCACACCGCCTACAGGATCTGCACAATCGCCTACCCGTCTAGGAATTAAATGCACATGTGGATACATCACAGTCTGACCAGCAGCCTGGCCCATGTTGATACCAACATTGAACGCATCACATTCACCTTGTGCTACCATGTCCTGCCCTTTTTTAAGAGCCATTTCAAAACAATCCATGATCACGGCATGAACATTGTATTTAGGCACGAACAACAAGTGTCCATTGGTAACCGGAAATCGGTCTCGGAATACAGCTACGTGATAATCTGTGAGATCCTCGTTGAGATCATCCCATGGCGCAATTTTGTTTTCTTGTGCTTGTTCGAGATCTGTGATTATGTTGTAGGTCATAGTTGATGTATGTAATATAGTTTGGCATTGGCACTACCGTCTTGTGCTACCTGTCCTCGGAAAGTCAACTTACCTTCTCGACTGACACTATGCGTCCATTTAAATCCAGCATAGCCCACAGTTGCAGAGCCTGCTAGATTATTTTTAATTTGAGTATAAGACATAACACCATCGGCATCTACACTGGTTGGTGCCAGCATATTTACATAGCCGTGCACCACTGTAGGCTTAATGCCAGCAAACACATTTAAATCTCCAATTTGTCGGCCACCCACAGCATGTAGCGCACTAACAGGAGTTACACTACTAACCAAGCCTGCGGTGTGATTTACTGATGTTTGCATTGCACCAACTTGTGCCCACCACCCAGAATCAAACTGTTGTGACATGCTGTATTCTAAAGTGGTAGATCCAGTTGTTTGTCCCCATGCTCCAGAAAAGTTTACAAAAGGATTGAATTTGCTGTTGGTCAATGTGAGTTGATGCGACCTTTCAGCTTTGGGGTCAAAGGCTTTCGAGTCGATGGTGACAGTGCTGTCGCCATTGGAAGATTGAACGCCCGATAGTGGCGCAGACTGATTTTGTCCAGCTACCAATCCAGTCCACCGTCCACTCCAGCTGAATCCTGGGTCTGCATCCATGGTAATGGAATCAGCCATCAGCGAATTCTTTACCACCATTGGTGATAAATTCACAGTGAAATCTCTTTGAAACGAATCAACTGCTGAAATTGAACTTAATTTAGACACTGTTTGTGTGCCGGTATTGCTGAGTGCAATTGCCCCGGAAATAGGAACAACAACGCCAGTACGCCCAGTCATTGAAATCCCCAATGGACCAACCGGCCTTGTTGCGGCTTCGAGATCTAGTAAACCTTGTCCCATGACATTGACATTGTAGTTAGGCAAGTTCTTGTTGGCTGTTTTTAGCAACAACTGAACTTGATTGGCAGGAGTCATGTATGGCCACATTTGGCCAATAACTGCCACTGCTCCTGCAACCTGTGGTGCGGCCTGACTGGTTCCGCTCATTGCTTTAACTCCGCCGCCAATGGCATCGCTGACTACAGACATGCCTGGTGCTAAAATATAAAAGTCGGAAGTTCGGAATGTGTCTTTGCAAGTTGTACCGACAATGTTTTTGCAGACGTGTCCTGCCTGTGCACCTTCTACCCGTCCTGCTAGTGTATTCCAATTGCCCACAATTATCATTTGGCCGTTCAACACTAATTTTCCCGACCGGTCAGTGGCCGCGGCAAATGTAGCTGGATTCTGTGGATATGGATTTGCAGAGTTACCAGCACTGACGGTGAGAACCATGTTTGGGCTCAGTGCTGACGCCCAAGATTCAGGTTTCTCTAAATTATAATAGTTGACGCCACCGTAGTTTTTGTCGCTACTGGAATAAACACCTGGTGCAAACTGTGTCACACTTTTGGTGTATGCAGACGAATATGCAGTGTTGGCACTAAAGTTGGCCACAGTTATATCCGAATATTGACGTGCCCAATTCAGGGCCTGTAGTGCTTGGCCGCTGGTGACATTGGAAGTATTGCTTAATTTAGCAATGGCAAGATTGGCATCAAAGGCCACGCCGGTGATACCAACATTGTTGAAGGCCGCGGCAGCAATTCCAGCAGTGTGAGTACCGTGCCCGACAGTGTCCTGGATACCAGTTTTGCTGATATCAAGTTGATATTTGATTTTGCCGGCAAAGTCAACATTGTTGACATCGATACCGGTGTCCATGATTAGAATGGTACTGCCTTTGCCGGTCCATCCGCGACTCCAAGCATAGTTTGCCTTGATTGTTTCGTTGGCTTTATTAATTGTTGTGCTGTTTAACCATTGATTTGGGTTGGTACTAAACACCGGAGTGGGTGTGCCCATAAACGATTGTGCAAATACTGGATAGGACAATAGCTGTGTAATGGCTAGTGCTAAAGGTTTTACTTTCATGTAGACTCCTAATTAAAGAACTGTTAGTATAGCAGTAATAGAATTTGGTGTCAACCGGTATTTTTCCAATCCATCAGTGTTGAAAACACCCGTATTTTTTTATTAGTAACCGTTTTTGGCAAGGTATTTGTTATAAAAATGTTCCTAGGAATCAAATGACTAGGGTATCGTTCAGACGTTAATCTTGCTCGTATATCAGTGATGCTTATCTTGGGGTTTTCTATTACCACAAAAGCAAATGCTTCCATGAAGTCATCGGCACCTTTTTTGGCAAAAGTGACACTGGCCTCAAGTATGTCTGAGTATCCCAACAGTATGTTTTCAATTTCTAGAGCACTTACAAAACGTCCACGAATTTTAACATATTGGTCCAATCTTCCTACAAAGTAAAAATATTCATCTTGATCTTTGTACACAACATCGTTGGTGTGTAACCAGTTGTCCTGGAATGTTTTTTCGGTATTGAATTGGTCATTGTAGTAGCCAGTTGACAATAAATTTGACTTGATCAATAGTCTACCGGGCGTGTTAATTTCGCAGTCGTTGTACTCATCATCTACTATGCGACATTCTACTCCCAGTGCTGGTTTTCCAATTGAACCTATGCGATAGTTGTTTGGATCGTTTAAAATAGTGCTACATGGTGACTCGCTGAGACCGTAGGTGTCGCCAGGGTACCTGTTGAACTTTTCTATGCAGGCTCGTATCACAGACTGAGGCAACGGCTCGCCACCGCACCATATATATTCTAAATGGTTTCCTAAAACCACATGGTCAAACTTAAGCATCATTTGCAACACAGTTGGGTTTGTAAACAAATGAGTTGCAGAATGTTCGTTGATGTTGTTGGGAATTTTTCTTAAATCAAAATCAGAAGGTAATATTATATGAGTCGATTGAAAAACAAGACAACCGAGAACTTGTACAATCCACCCAAAGCCAAATGACATTTTTGCACCACAACAAACAATGCTATGGTCAGTTATGTGCCAGGGAAATGCAGAAGTGGTAAAGTTTTCGACCACCTGGTGACAATGCATTACCAGTTTTGGATATCCGGTAGTACCTGACGTTGAGAAATAAACAACATCGTCGGTGGGTCTGAAGTCATAGAAATTTGTGTAGGGATCGGATGATTTGTAGTTGTCATTGGGTTCAATGATGACCAAGTTTGGGTTATCGAGCAAAGTTGATAAGTTGTGGTTTGTTATGATATTTTTTGCACCAGTGACATCGCAAATTCTTTGTAGCATGTCAATGTCAGTCTTGGGACTCAGCACAACTGGTATTGCTCCTATCATAACACACCCGTGGAAAAACAACGGCCATTCAAGGCAGTCTTCCATTACAAATAAAACTTTTTCTCTGGAAACTACACCCAGCTCAGCTAGGTAAGTTGCGGCAGCCCGACTGCGAATGTAAACGTCAGCAAACGTTAATTCAGTGTTGCCGCAAATGTAAGCAGTTTTTTCATTGTATCTGTTTTTTTCTGTGAGACTATTGGATACGTTGTTCATAATGCTTTTTTATCATCACTGTGGCCAGCACTTGTACAACGCTTAGTGCAATAAACAGGTGAGCCACATACATGATGTCATTGTAGGTAACCATTAATTGTTGTGCAACCAATGGTACAATGCCTCCAGCCAGCAAAGTTGACAGGCTCTTTGTAACACCGCTGCCAACCTGTCTGAGTTCTGCTGGAAATAGTTCAGTAAAAAACGTTGGGTCAGATGCAAACGACATTGATTGTATAACAATAATTGCTAAAAATATCGGGAGTACAATATTTCCTTGGCCCAGTAATAAAAATATAGGATAGACCAGTAGTATAGAAAGTATTGCACAGGTTCTATACAGCAACAATCTTGAAAATTTATCACCCACCCATCCAAAGAACAGCAGGGCTGAGAACAACAACGGAGTAAAATAAAACCATGTTTGATTAATTACTGCCCGATCAATTTTGAGTGTGTTAGCCATGTAGGCAAATCCAAACACAGTGATGCCATACCACCATACAGCACCAACTTGGGTGGATGCCGCACCCAGTAATACTTTTGGCCAATGATTGATTAGCAAGCTAGCGGTTGGGTTCTTTACTTTCTGAGTTGATTCAAAAACTGGAGTTTCTAAAACCCGGTATCTCATGTACACACCAAGCCCAACCAACACAAAGCTAAACAAGAACGGAATGCGCCAACCCCAGGACATTAAAAATTCAGTGCCCCAAGCTGATGCCAATGCCCATGCCCCTGCTGACAGTGCCGATGCCAATGCCAGACCGCTTGATAGTGTACTACCTAAAAATCCCTTGTTGGGTTTTTCAACATTGTGCTCTAGCATCATTGTACTAGCAGCCGACCATTCACCGCCCAACGCAAATGTTTGCAGAATTCGGCAAAGAACAAGAAGCACTGTGGCGGTAACACCTATGTCGGCATAAGTTGGCAGTAATCCAATTAACACACTTGATGCACCAGTTAACAACAACGTTGCCAACAATGTTTTGCGGCGGCCAATCTTGTCACCGATATGTCCTATGATAAAACTTCCCAAAGGCCTGCTAAGAAAACCTACAGCAAACACCAACATGGGAATGATATACCCCATGCCAGGAAAGAACAACTGCGAAAATACCAATGCGGTGGCAGTTCCAAAAATGATAAAATCATACCAGGCAATTAGACTTCCTAGTACGCATGATGCATATATGTGTTTTTGAGATGTGTTCATAGTATTTTTTTATCTAAACTAGTTTCTTGTGCAATCAACTTGTGGCCTCGATAAGTGCCGGATTTTACAATTGGCATATTTACTCGACTATCCATGACAAAGTTTGTCCAGTCTGCTACATGTACTAGAGCTTCAGGCTTGGCAATAAACGAGCTACGCAGTCCAACAATCACCCCTTGCCCTAGTGTAGTGAAACAAATATAAGAGTAAGGAGCAATAAAACAAAAGTTTCCAATCACTGTGCCATGGCTAATAGTACAGTGGGTTGTGATTGTGCAATGGTCACCAATGACCACGTTGTCCCATAAAAAATTAAAGTCATTGATTACTACGTTATGCCCGATTTTTGTGTCAACACCAACAGTGGTATTGTTAGATACCAAAGAAAAATAGTGAGGTGAAAATTTAGCAAGACCTTCAACCACTTGCTTTCTGAATGACACATCTGTGTTGGCTACCATAAACTGCCGTGCCCGGAACCACTGAGAGTCTTTTTCTAAGACTTCCTCAAATCTCAGTAATTCACTAGGACGGTGCTTAGAGTAATGATTGTGGTACATCTGGTTTGGCAAAGTATTGCCAATGTAACACATAATCTTGCCTTGGTCGTGTAATACCTGATAATTCATTATCGATTACAATTGTTGACAATGTTCATAAACTCTACACGCACCGATGGATCATTTTTAAATACTCCACCAAGCTTGCTGGTAACCGTTGAGCTACCCACATCCTCAACACCACGACTCTTGACACAGTAGTGTTGCGCATCTACAACAACTGCAATGTCGTCTGTTTCCAAAATATATTGTAGAGCATAGTACACTTGCTCGGTCAAGCGTTCTTGAATTTGAGGGCGTTTGCTAAAGTATTCAACAACACGATTAATCTTGGACAAGCCAAGTACTTTTTGTTTGGGAATGTAACCCACAGTGGCCACCCCATCGATGACAACAAAGTGGTGCTCGCAGTTACTTTGCACGTTGACATTGCGCTCGACCACCATTTCATCGTACTTCATTTTGTTGTCTACTGTGGTACATTTGGGAAATGCTTCGTAGTCTAGCCCCCAAAAGATTTCATTGACATACATCTTGGCCACACGTTTGGGAGTGTCCATGAGGCTATCGTCACTGAGATCTAACCCCAACACTTCCATGATGTGTTTGAAGTCACGCTCTATTAGATCAATTTTGTCTTTGCGATCAACACTGTGTTGAAATGTTGGAGTCTCGACTCCACATTTGAGTAAATGTTGATGTACACGTTGACCCAACTCGGGGTCGCATTTAGTTTTGTTATAACTCATTTTGTTTTCCTTCCTTACACGGATTAATAATTGAAAAGTTTGTCACCTTTGTGTGACAAAGATATTTATTGATTTTCTCTACGATCATACGATTTATTGTTTTGATCATCGAACCAATAAAGACTACGATGCGGCGCATTCAACGGCGTTGCGTTACTACCGAAGTAGAATAATCTAAGCCCATCTCTGCTGGCATCATCTGGACAGTCGATGGGCAAAGGATGACCGTGTATAAGACGCTCATCATAATCCCAGATCAACAGCCGATTGGGTTTGGGGTCAACTCGATGTAGACACTGAGTTTTTTCAAAATCCCAAAATTCCAAAGACCCACCCCATTCAGTTTCCCATTCTTTGCTGACGTATAAAATCATGCTGAGTTTTCTATTGAGATGGAGTTGTTCATTCCAGTTAAAGTCGGTGTGAAGTTTTAAATTGTGTCCTGCACCACACCTCATTAACCCAGCACCAATCAAGTGCGGGTCTGGTATCACTTTTGTAGTCCCAGTGATTGCTTCTAACCAATGAATGAATTCTCCACTGTTAAAATTTAATACCAAGTCTCGTATCCTGGGTGCATACTTAAGATTATTACACTCTAACATAAAACTGCCGTTGCGTGTAAATTTGCTCCACATGTGTTTCGGGATTAATTCTATTTCTTCTTGGACTGCAAGTAAAATGTCTTCGGGTAAAAAGTCATCAAATACAATCCAAGGAACTGGTTGACCGTGAGCATAGTCTATAGAATAATCTTTGGGATCATACTTACTGGTCAGTAACTCAATATCTATCATTGGGCAATAATCCGTTGCTTAAGTAGTTGGCAAAGCACAAACGATTTGTACTTGTTCCTCTATTATACTGCGACCAATGACTTTTTCCTAGTCCAAATATCACCGTTTTGCTTGGGGTAACCGACAAGTGTTGACAAAACAATTCTTGTGCCGGTCTCCATTTGTTGACATTCCAATCTGGACCATACTGATCTATTAATTTGATTCCCAGCCAAGCGCCTAAACGATTAACGTAATTGGTTTTATGATGTACTAACAGGCTGTCATCATCGTCATTGCGTGATAGTCTCATACCAATTCTAACATGACTGACTGGAAAGGTTTTACTCAGACTAAACACAATGTCAGTGATACATGGACGATCAAAGTCAAATTCTATGTCTCTACAAATACCAAAAAATGCACAGTCAATTAGTACCGGAACGCCTAGACGATCGCAAATACTTAATACACCTTCCATGTCCGGATGTATATCACCGGTGTCACTAAACGGCATGCTGATCACCAAGGCATCATTTGCCTGAATAGAATCTTCTTCGAGATAGCACCATCCTGGAAAATAGTTTCTCCAGCTGGCAGCATGGTACATGTATTCGCCTTTGAAGCATCTGAATCGTCGAGTAGAATTTTTTAGATAAAACTTATCAAAACTTTCTGAAGTACCAAGGCTAATAGTACTAATTGGAAACTGATTTAGATTTTTAAATTTATTGTGGCGAGATAAATTGATCCATGCACGATAATTTTCTACAAATTTTTGATGTATGTTTAAATCTTGCAAGTACTCAGTGGCATCTCCTTGCGCCAGCAAATCATTGACATACTTAAGCATTTCGGGGTCGTTGACATAACTTGCACCACCGTAAGGTAATTTTTTTAAATTTTTCATTGTAGGTACTGCGGTCATACATTTTCCCTAGTGTGTTGCCAATTCCATGCGTGAGTAATCATATCATCAAGGTCAAATGTTCTCCAAGGTCCAACTAGTCTTTCAAATTTGGCCGAGTCTGCGGTTAACATTGCCGGATCACCATCACGAGTTGGGCCTATGATTAGTTTTAATTTTTTTCCTGTGATTCTCTCTGCCGCAGTGATAATTTGTTTATTACTTGTGCCAACTCCAGATCCTAAATTATAAACTCCTGGCGGAATATCTAAATTTAGTGCAGATATGTGAGCATTTGCAATATCTTCGACATGCACATAATCTCGGATGCATGTGCCATCATCGGTGGGGAATTGGTCGCCGTTGAGAGTAAACTCTTGATCGTGGTAGATACTTTCTAACACTCGACTAATAATATGTGTTGCTCCAGGATTTTGACCATGTCTCCCTTGACTGTCGGCACCACAAGCATTAAAAAATCTAAATGATACATAATCCAACCCGTATGCTTTGTGATAACTGCCAAGCATTTGCTCAAACATACGTTTGCTTTCTCCGTAGGGACTGATCGGATCACAGGGATCAACTTCGTGGCACGGATTTAAATATGGGACTCCGTAAACAGATGCGCTAGAACTAAAAATGATCCTGGTGTTTGGCAACTGCTCTTTGATCATATCTATAAGTTTGATGCTTTGTGCTACATTGTTACTGTAGTACTCAGATGGGTCACGCACACTAGATCCAACTAGACTACTTCCTGCACAGTGTATAATTGCATCTGGTTTCCAGCTAGCAATATACTCTAATGTTTGCCGATCTCCAAAATTTAAATTAACAAAGTTGGGAAACGCTGGCTTGAGTCTGTCGGGTGCAACAACTCGGTCGATGCCGATAACTTTGTGACCTAGGTCATGAAGTTTAAGTGCAATCTCACCACCGATGTATCCCGAAGATCCAGTTACTACTATAGTTTTTTTATTGGTCAATTTTATTACCTGTTTATTATTTAATATGTGAAATATCAATTACCTGTTGCGTAATGGGTCTCACTGGCGCCACTGGTACCCCCAATTGATTGTTTATATCTTGCATTAGTTGTAGTTTTGCTTGAGCTCCCCGACTACCATGCCAGTGTATGAGATGAGCGTCTTCAATTTTACATCCATTCCAGCGATCAGATCTAGCTCGAACTTCTTCATCACCGGGCAACATAAATCCTTGATAAGCCATACGAGGATCAATTACTTTTTCTGCTCCAAGCCCTTGGCTCCATACCATCTGATTGTATAACAACTGATCGCTGTTCCACCAGTCAAGTGCTTTGGTTTGAGCCAATGCCCAACTCCACATTTCGCGACTCATGGTGTTGGGGTAATATCTAACGTCGGCATTGAGAAAGTGTGTGCATGGACCAAAACTTTTTGGATCGGTGTAGTTAAACAGTAGAAAATGCTGATATTGATCAAACACCTTGGTGGGCTTGATCATTTGTGTGTCAGACCCGCAGTAAAAAATGTTACAAGGTTCCTGTTGCCAAATTTCCCATATAGCTTGAAACTGTTGTCTAAACACATGATTAACATCCGTTGCTTCGCTGACAAGATTAATCAGTTCCCATTCACCTTCTAAAAAATGAAAAAAGCTTTGTTTACTTAATTCATTCATCTTTTCATACATGGGATATAAGTCACCTTCCCAGCTACGATCGCTGCCGGGCCACCACTTGGTACTGCCAATTCTGTGCAAACCCTTGATTAGGTAATTTTTCATTTGACCAATTCTACTGTGGGGAAATATCTAAGAAATTCATCTTGATCATTTTTACGAACAGCTAGAATGCGTTCTCGAATCTCATCAAAGAAATTCCAAGCCAACGGAATAAACAATACACGATCTTGTTGAGTTAAATTTTTTACTCGTTCAATGCCCACAATTGGGATGGCACGTCCGGGTGTGTACAATCCTTGTTTAAGCGGATTGTCGTCAACAATAAAATCTAAATCAAGTTCGGCATAGTTCAACAAGGTATTACCTTTGGCTGCGGCACCATATCCAACTAACCGGTATCCTTGACTGCGATATTGGTCAACATGGAATTTTAATGCATCTACATTTAATTCTACAATGTCTCGCCATTGCTGATATGTGCGTTTTTCAAGCAATGGTGCTTCCATGGCAATGATATTTTGCACGTGATGCTGACGACTATTTTTTAAACTCAGTACAAAGATATAACTGTTACCATGTATTGGTGCCTTGACAACATCAACTAGGTGTAGTCCAGCACGTTGTGCCAATTTGAACATACTGTTGGCATTAAAAAAGTTGACATGCTCATGATAAATGGTGTCAAACTCATTGTGCAACACCATATCGGCCTGGCTGGTTTGTACAAACAACAAAGTATCTTCACGCATTAACTCACGGCATGATTTTAAAAATCTCAAAGGATCAGGATTGTGTGCACAAACATTTTGTGCTGTGATTATATTGTAATCAGCTGTGGCTAAACGACTCACAGCATCGGGACCAAAAAAGTCACATATCACAAAGTGATTTGCACTACTGCGTTCGTGTAAGTTTTCAGCTGGATCAATACCATAGGTATTAAACCCCAATTCCTTGAAGTAATCTAGCTGTGTACCATCGTTGCAACCAATGTCAAGAACACTAGATGACCCTGGAAGATATTCTAAACAAAAATTAGCAAACCACTGGGAGTATTCTCGAATGGTTTTGTTTGTGCCTGTGGCATACAAATAGTTTTTGTAGATGATTTCAGGATCAACTGTGTGGCTTAGTTGTAAATGATAGCAGTCCTGGCAAAGTCGCACTGCTAATGGGTAACGTTCTTCGGCATCAGCAACAGACTTCTTATAACTGTTTGCCAGCGGCTGAACTCCAAGGTCCAATGCCGTTTGAATATTAGTGCTGCCGCATGCAAGGCATTCTGTATTTTCGTGTATGTGATTCATAGCTTTAACCAACGAGAGTTTTTAAGAGTCCAGTTTATCATTTGCTCAAGACGAGTGTCAAAGTCGTATTTGGGTTCCCAACCTAGACTCTTCATGTATTCTCCACTAAGTGCGTACCGGAAGTCATGTCCGGGACGTTGTGTGTCATACCCTACCATTGTGTAATTGAGCTTGCGTTTCATTATGTCAGCAACACGTTGAGCCACCTCGAGGTTGCTGATTTCTCGCTGTCCCACAATGTTAAACTTGGGGCAAGTGGCCCCACCAAAGTCATTGGGCAAGGGGAATTCTTTGTGCGGCAAGTTCATGATAAACATAGTAGCATCGGCAACGTCTGCGGCATGCACCCAATGACGTAGCCCACTTTCAGTGCCGGTCTTTTCGTCACAATGGATGGTGACTTCTTGATCTTCTAGTACCTTGCGCATGACCAACCCAAGAAACTTTTCTGGTGACTGGCGCTCGCCAAAAACATTCATGGTATGTGTACAGTAGATGGGCATGCCAAATGTGTTTTCATAGGCCACACATAATTCTTCTGCGCCGGCTTTGGTAGCTGAGTATGGACTGCGACTGTTGTATCGATCATACTCTTGATACTCAACACCTTCGGGGGCTGATCCAAATACTTCATCTGTGCCAAAGTTAATAAACTTCTTTAGATTGGGCAAATAAAATCGTGCATAGTCCAACAAGTTACAAGTGCCTACAACATTGTCTTGCACAAACAACATAGGGTTTTCAATACTGCGTGTGACATGACTGCCAGCGGCCATGTGAACAATGTAATCTACGTCGCCAATTTGTCCAGCTAGTTGTGGGTTGATTTCTGCTTTAAGGTCATGATGAATTACACGCAATCTACGCATTTCGTCTGTGCCAAATTCTTGTGCAAGTTCAGCTAGGCGATTTAAGTTACCTGAAAAATCCAATCGATCCAGGGAAATAATATTGTACTCGGGATGCTTGAGCAAACGCCGAATCATGTGATGCCCGATAAATCCAGCGCCGCCAGTGACTAAAACTGTTTGTTTATTCATAGGTTAAATTTTCCTTACAGGATACTTAGCACCAGCCACATGGTCCCGGTAACGATTACCAGCACGATTCCATTGCTCGCCATTACCGTCAATGATATCAACAACACGATCAATTGTGCCATCGTTCCAGTCACTGATCAGGCCCATGTTGTGATGTGGAGAGTCAAGGAGATTTTCTAATTTATGGAAAGCATCATCTATACTCCAGGGAATGTAGAGCCTGTTAGGGTCATTTGCAAAAGTTTCAGGGAAACTGCGATAAGCAGGATATAGAACGTTGGCTCCGAGGGTATCTGCTTCACTGACAGTGTTTGAGACCCAATCTTGGAGAGCACAATTAAACAGCACACGAGTATCGTTGAGGAGATCATAGTAATCGTTCTTCTTTAGATCCTCATAAATGTTGAGTTTGCCCTCTCCTGCCAGTTTGTAAGCACGTTCCAAGTACTTTGGATTATTGCTACGCAACGGCCCGCCTGAGAAAATAGCAAACTCGATGTCCTTATGGTGTCCTTGATTGTGATACATCTCAATCAAGTCCATGTAAAAGTCTGGTTGTTTTTCCTGATCAAACCTTGCGGCAAACCCAACTCGTCTCTTGCGATCCTGGAAAGGCCGGATATTCTCTACACCACCAATGCGCTCTAGCACTTCCGATTTGCCAAATGCTAGGCCACTAATATTATATATAGGAGCACGCCATCCAGCAATGCGCATATGAGCAACCATCTCCTCGTTGGTGGCAAGAACCCCGTCCACGAACTCGTTAACCATTTGTTCGTAGAGGCCCATCCATTTCGCCATACCCCATACATGTACGAAGTCATCAGGATCAATGGACTGAGCAAGACAACGAACATACACACGAGGACGTTGATCAGCAGGAACTTGATTAAGGATGTAAGGAAGACTCTCGATGCCGGGTTGAAACATGTCTTCAAAGTAGATAACATCCGCATTGGTAACTTCTCCATTCTTCATTAGTTGAACTAAGTTCATCATTTGGCTCATGCCGAAATAACTGCGTCCGTGTGCGTCTAGCACTTGCCCCACTGAAATAGCTTGGCTATTGTCAATAGTGGTTCCAGGAACATAAACGACATCAAGACCTCTACGGTCAAACACACGTCGGTTCCATTCCGTGAGCTGTAGTGTGTAACGGGCTTCGTAACTTTCCAAGCCCATGTAAAATAGTTTTCTCATTGTAGCATCCTTTATATCAATGATAGTAATTTACGCAATTCAACAGTGTCAAGTGGCAATACATCAAGTCCATCTGCGTTTAATACAAATCCGGAATCTTTTAACTTGTGTTTTAATATTGCTTCACTTACAATGTTTAACGGTTTGTATTCAAAATACTGGTTGTCAACTATACAATCTCTAATTGTACATATTGTTTGATAATTTTGCAAGACATATTGTTGTTTGTCTTGCCATTCTGTTGCAAACTCATTGAGACTATATTTAGAATCAAGATTGCAATGCCTAATAATTTTTTCCAACGATTGGTGTGGGTTTGATAAAATTTCTTGGTTTGAAATTGTTAAAAACGAATCGGGCACTTCATTGACACTGGAAATCCATGAAGACACCCAATTTGGATAGTACTCACTGAACCAGTTCCTCCATTGCCACAAGGGCTGAGATTGCCAAGCTCTAAACGTGTCATAGTTCTTGAAAACTGGCGAGCTTCGATCATCAAAGATTTGTAAACCTTTGCAAAACTCAGTTCCTACTGCAACTTTATGATAGTTGAATAAAATGTTAATTTCTGCCCAGCTGAAGTCCGAGCAATATATTAATACATTCTTGTCCAACGGGGTTGATTTCCCCTCGAACACTGTCAAGACTTGATCTAAGGTAACTTCTGCAAATCCATATATAGGAGTAGTGATTGTGGTTGGATCGTACTCTGATTGGAAAAATTGTTTAATTGTTGCAGGATGGGTAAAGTGCGCCAATTTGTTTATTGTGTGCATTGACCCATCACTGGCAATTTTTGTATCAATTGGTGTTCCTTGCACAGTCTGGGATCTTAGTACGTACTCAACGGTAGTACCAAATGTCCCAGGCACAAAGATAATGTTGATCATCTATATGTTGGTCTACTAGTGTAACCAGCAAATCTTCGAGTGTCCTCGTCCCACATATTCTTAGCGTTCTTGCCCTGCATGAATTTGCTGTATTGTTGGAATGCATAACTCTTGAAGTTATACATGTCGGCTTCGTTATACCGATAACCATAGTCTTGACAGAATTCTAAAAAGCCTTCCAGCTCTTCGAGGATTTCGGCCACACGTGGGTTGGATTTGATTGTAGGCTTGGCCATACTATTCCTTTTTAATTTACAATTGATAAACTTGGGCGAGAAATTTCATATTTGATCAAAGCGCCGTTCTCGCCATCTTCAGCCACTTCAATCCAGACCGAACGGTCAGGATACCCTTGAGCAATCTGCAGGTACAGATCATCTGAGATCATTTCGCAACTTTTGAAGTTGAGTTCAAGTGTTCCGCCGGCATAGAGCTTTTCCAACCAGCGTTTGAACTGGATGAATTCAATATCGCGATCATTATGAAAAACATCGATCCAAACTCGGAAATGAAAGATGTGTCGATGAGGCACCCCAAGAAAAGACACATCATATTCATCACCGGTCGCCAGCATTGGATCACTAGCGGCAGCGGGGTATTTGTGGATTCCTTCTTTGCGGAAGGTAACCCAGATTTTTCTATCTGCATATTGTTTACATCTTTCAATTCGATCTCGTTGCTCTTGATTCATAGTTCTTTCCAGTTAATGTATAAGTTATTATAGTGCTTTGTTGTATAAAAGTCAACCAGAGCCGCACATGTTTCATTTAATGAACTTTTCTTGCTTGACCAAAGCAACCATTATATCTAATTTTTCTTTTAGGTCTTGGACGCCAGGGTGTGACTCTACCAATGCTTGGAACTTGATATCTTCATCACGTTTGGTACGAGCCCAATCCAACAACAATTCGGCTTCGCCAGTTAAGCCAATGCTGGTGTAGGTGTTATTGATGTCTTTCCATGCAACCCCGTCCCATATTTCAAGATTGCTTGTGTTAGTATTAAATCTTAATTGGCCGGCATTGGCAGCACCGGGGCTGATGTAAGGATATACATTATTTCCACCTTGCACCTGAAGATACTTGCCCGACGAAGAAATATTTTTAATCATAGCTTCATACTTTCCATGGTGATGATTTTGCCCAAGCTAGACTCAAAGTTTTCACTGTCGTGAATTAGATAGGTGGTGTACAAGTTACGATCATTGCGCTCATCGTAGTTACGGAAGATGACAATCTTGCCACCAAGTGCAGACTTTACTTGGATATTTAGGCCGCCGTCGGGAAGGTCCATATCATCCCGACGACTAATAACAGTGTTACGTCTTTGCTTGGAACTTGTCATAGGTTGATACGCATCTTCTTCACGAGTATCATCCTCAATGCCCAATGCTTGTTTGCATTTGTTGGTAAACCATCGATCAAACCATTTCATTCGTTGTCCTCTACAAAGTCGATGACATTGCCATCCTCATCTGCGCAAATGATACGCACATTGCCTGCTTCGTCTTCAATTTCTAGTGGTCCCCAGACCCAACATTCAGTATCACTTAGATACCAATCGCCGTCGCCGTCTTCTTCTAGTGCCCACGCACCTTCTTCTTGAATAAGTTCACGCAGTCGTTCTGCTTCTTCTTCATCCTCAACTTCGATTTCGACATCGCCCCAGCAACCACCATCGTACATTTCAACCATTTCAGTTGATTCAATATTGTCACCAGACAAACTGAATAAGTCTATGCTGTCTGTTTTACCATCGCCACCTGGCACTTCTGTAAACTCAATCTGCGGAAATTCATCATCAGTGGTTTCGATGGTAAACTCTGCACGTCGAAATCCGTCATGCACAACAATTTTGTCATCGTTTTTGCGATTGTAGAAATACTCAATCTGTTCACAAGATTTTTTGTAGTGTGTTCTAATAGTCCATGTTGCCATAATTATTCCTTTAATTTGGGAAAGGCCAGTCATTACTAGGAGTAGGACGTGGTTTTAATTTTACGTTTTCTTCAATGACTGTGCCATCTTCTTCGCATAAATCAACTTGGTATGGTGCAATGATATGTACTGCGGCATCTTCTTCTTGCCAATCATGTTCACCATCATAAAGCCAACCTGCACCACCTTCGTAGTAAAGTTCTTTGAGTTCTTGTTGATCAAGTTCGGTGATGTCATCGCTGAATTCCCACTCAATGCTGATGCTGTCGTCAAACTCACAGCCCCAGCCTGCATCGATTTTAGCGTAAGCAACTGTATCGCCTTGCCAAGGAAGATTGCAGTCCATATCCGCTTCAATAAAGCCCTGGCCCCAACGATATGTTTCATCGATGTTAAACCAGCTAGTGCTACCGTCAGGATTGTCACGGAACATCTCAACGTGGTAGACAATGCTTTTCTTTTTCAGCGGTTTGATTAGGTATACTTGACTCATTCTTCTTCCTCAATTCCAAAATGTTGTTTAACTTTCCTGCTAGTGTTCCAGCCAATATTTTTATATAAATTTTTCTCAATCACCATGGCACATTCTTCCACAATCAACTCGGCGAACTTTTCTTTACTAAAAATCAACTCACCGTCGTGTTCAACAAGACTTTGTGCGGCAAACTTTTCTAACATTGGTATCTTTTTCATACATTATTCCTTCCTATGCGGCTGTAGCCTAACTTTGATTTAATCTCTTTACGGTCCGTTTTCTTTTCTGGTTTCCATGCTCTTGGATCCACAGTTTCACCTGTGAGTTCATAACGAAAGTCTGGATCGTAGACCATATATCCCAACTTGTTCCACTTGATTACGCCCGCATCAAAAAGAAAGATACAACCACGGCACATACAGAAACTGGCACCATTATCGCTCATCACATTGCCATTCACTGTGCCAACATATTTGACCACATTACCCTGGTGCATTTCTTTAAGTGCTTCGTAGTAGTCAATCATTCTTCACTCCTAGTAATTCTTTGATTAGGGTCTTTTTATCTTCCGTTGACATACCATCAACTCCGAAATGTTGTTTAATCTGGTCAATACATTGAGAACCACCGTTAAGCCAAGTGTCAACTGATTTAGGGACAGGATCACTAATAACTTGTTCACAACATCCGATACATTCCCGAACAATCAACTCGGCGAACTTTTCAAGCATCTTAGCCTGTGAATCATTCAATAGTTCTACATCAATAATGCCAGTTTGCCTAGCAAGTTCTTTAATTCGTTCGTTCATTCTTCAACTCCGAAATAAGTGTAAACTGCTTCTTCCATACTGGGTCCAAACTCCATACCCACTCTAGCAATTTGTAAAGTTTCTTTCACAATCAACTCGGCGAACTTTTCAATCCTAGTATCAAATTTTGAGTGATGATTGTCCCAGCCGGCCTGTTCGGCAAGTTCTTTAATTCGTTCGTTCATACAAAATCGTAGCTTCGTTCAAAGATAGGACCATCGCAAATATACAGTTCGCCATCAATGCCACGCATTAGATAATCGCCTGCTTTGCCCTGTTTGTAATTGCCTTCTAGTGTGTTTACACGAAAGTCAAATTCAAATTTCTTAGCATGTACAATAATAGGTCTCTTAACACAAGGCATCATTCCTTGTACTTCTTCAAATGTGTCAAACGTTTTCATTATAACACCTCATCTTTTTTATATTGATTCCAGTCTGTGAATTTATCTCTTGCCATCAAATCGTGTACGCTATGACACCAAACTCCTGGATTGGTTGCGGCAAAATCTTTGTCGTCAATTTTGATTGTGGCATTATATCCAAGTTGTCTTGCATACGGCAACTTAACAGATATCATGGGAATAAAATTGTTGTATTCGCATAATCCAGTTTCTAGCAAGCCTTCTACTTGAGAAACATTGATGTCTAAGGTACACGTATATCCTCTGGATAAAAAGTGCTCAATCATATGTTCCCATGGATTCCAGAACACAGCATCGTTGGTGCGTATGCTTGACGGGAAACTCATATTGGCACCAAAATAAATGTGCTCACACCCATTTAGATTTAACGCAATGTCAGCAACTGGTTGTATCCCCACTACAAACAATGTTTTTTTACCGAACGCAGGAGTATGTTCTACTTCTACCCCGGTAAAGAATTTGGTATTGTTGTGTCCTTCTCTATTCATATTTTTTGTTCCTGCTCAAGTTGATCTAGTGCCAGTGTATCTAATTGTACACTATCATCGGATCCCCCGTCAACTTCAACTTTTCCAATTTCAAACAGTGCATTGAATTGAGTATGTGCGTTCTTTGCCTTTTTACCTTTGAATCCACGTGTACCTACAATATCCATCCAATAACGATCATAGTTCTCAATAATAGCCTCAGCTGTGGCTCGATCTGGAGTGGCAAATATGGCCTCAACAATGTCCTCAAACTTTTCATGACTGCCGTTGACATCCCACATCATTCTGGGTCTAGAGCCTGCATCAAACTCACGATTGGCACGTTGCACAGATTCCAAATGCAACCAAACATTGTGACCCATCAGCAAGGCATAGCTAAAACTATCCCACGAAGTCTTGCCTTCTTTACCGATCTTGTTCAAATCACCAGGCTTGTAATAACAAATGTCTTTCATTTGCAAATTGAGACTGATTGGGCTTTCATCAAACTTATCAACCAAACCGTCTGCTACCACTGCTTGCCCAAAGGGCCTTGTGTCTGCGGCATACTTTTTGTCATCTACAATGGGATTCATTCTATATGACCACTTGCCATCGTGCGGCAACACAATTTCATGGTAGACCTGTCCATTGGCTGTGGCAAGGAATGGGCTGGCACAATCAAAGGAGATAGTAAAAGACGGATTAACGTATTTTCTAACTGCTCTTTGAATCACGGTGAGTAACACAGCCCATTCCAACTTTGATGTGCCCAAGAAGTGCATCCAATCATGAACACCTTGCTGTAGCAGGTTGTCGTGACGCAGTGCTACTAGTCGTCGTAGCACCAAATGCACATCGCACATGTTTTGTCCGCCCATTGACCACCCATTGAAATGTGTGTCAGGGTATTGTGCAGGATCGCAGTAGTGTTTCATCATGTCGTACCAGCGATCTGCGTCAGCATGATTGGCGCCCTGCAACACGTTCAAGAACTTGGCACCACCATTTTTAACACCCTTGCGATGAGCCATGAAGTATTCATTGTTGAACTTGGTAGCATCCACAGCTTCTTGCAGTGTGGTAATTTGACAAGCCGCTGATGCTTTCTTGTCATGGATAACCCATGTGGGAATATCCAAGATCATGCCATAGTCAGAAACCCCGTCTAACCACTTGAGCACAGCATCGCGCTTCTTTTGTGCCTTGCCGCAACCCGAGTTGGCTTTCCAGTCACCTTCCCATAGGCCTTTGGCAATTTGGAAACCACCCGAGTCGCCTAAGATTACAGTGCCAGGTTCACGATTACGAACCATGTCTTCTGACCAGTCTTGTTTGTTCAAGTCTAGGTTGGCGTGACCACCTGAGTACAATGACCACTTGTATGGAAACAATGCCTGTTGACTGTTGAGCCAATTCATCTGTTCCATGTCAGGCATGCCCTGTGGCATACGTGCAGGCTCCACATATGGTCCGTTCATAGGATCACGCTGTTTACCTATGAACGTGGCATAGAAGCCCGATATTGCTGGTAGAAACACAGCGTAATCGTTTTGCTTAGAGGTTAAATTATCTTGCGTCATTAAACTTTTAAAAATCCTGTGATGTTAGCAGTCCACTTTTTATTTAGACCTACGTTGGCAGCCAAGTGCCATGTTCCTGGTGTCCATACTACAGTGTCACCTTGTTGCCAGTGATGCAACACGGAGTTGCCTACCTGCAATACATGTCCATTCTGCCATTCTTCCAAGAATACCAGAAATCTCCAAATTGGTCTTTCGTCGTTGGGATACAAACGCTTGTGCATGAAAAATCGATCAATGTGCCAAGGCAACACCTGTCCTGGATCTTGTCTGTGTATTGTAACAACAGCATTGTCCAAGGGCAATACTTCAGCAATTAAATTTTCCCATTCGAAGTTAATTTTAGGGTCAAAGTTTGTGGTTTTCCAACTTTGTGTGTTGTGTTGATTGTAACCGTATTTTTTGTATTCATTTTGTAGAACACTGGCATTATCCTGGTAAGCACCGTTGTCAATGATTGACCAATTTTTAGTTTGTTCGTCTGCAACCGTTTGCAAGTCCCGGTGTATTTGTTCCCACGGCAAATCCATTTGCCCGCAATGCAGATAGTCACCGGGATAGTTTTTTGTAAATTCAATCATTTAATAGTTCTTCTGTGATGCAAACCCTACAAAACCCGTTACGCATAAACTCGGGCGATGAACCAATGGCCAACGTAAATGTGTTGGTGGATTCTAAATTATGTTGTTTACAAATATTTTTATGCTTGGGCAAATATTTTTCAACAAACCAATTGTGCGTGTAATTCTTCATAAGTTCAATGCCAACTGTGGCACTGAATCGATTGAACAATTTCAAATCTGAATTTACTTGCACAAGATCGTCATGGTCAGTTTTACAAAACCTTATACCAAGTCTAAATTGCACATTCATTGGTTTGCTCAAACTACACACAACATCGGTGATGCATGGTTGGTCAACATCTATAGCAATGCCATGACTGATGCCATAATAAGAAATATCCAGCAACACCGGAACATTGTTGATGTTACACAAGTCAATCAGATTATTAAAGCCGGGATAGTATCCCCCATTGCCAGAAAATGGTGCACTGATAATGACAGCATCATTGGGCATGATAACATCATCTTCAAGAAAACACCAATTACATTGACAATGGTTTGCGGCAATCTTGCTGGCAACGAATTCGGCACGACTAAATCTAATTCTACGTTTTGTAGCATGCCGATGAACAAATGACACAATAGATTCTAACGAGCCGCAACTGTATGCTCTTACCGGAAAACTATCTAGTCCTTGTATTGCATTATAAGAACTGGACTTTATCCAATGATCAAATTGATCTAGATATGCCTGCAAGTCCCATTGCTCCAACGACAAGTCAGCACAGTCAATGTTGTTGACAATGTGTTGAATACTGGCCTGTACTTTGGGATCAACAATGGGATCGTGGGCAGTTTTCATTATTTGCTTTGTGCAGGCAAGATATAGTTGTATTCAGCAATGCCTGAGTTAACAGTAATTTGTGCGGCGCCGTCATCGCTGATTTTCATTAGCTTGTCACCGGTCAAACTCATAATTGACATAATTTGTACCTTGGGCCAACTCCACGCACGTTTGAGTTCACCGTTTATGCTGGGTTGGAACACAAACTCGCCGGCGTGTGTGCTGTGATCACCAAACATAAACTTCAAATCTCCGTTGTCTGTGCGTGCCTGGAATGTGGCTTCCTCGGCATTGGCCTGTGCCTGCATTCGTAGACGCTGAATTCCTGCCACAGTTGGTTCAAATTCAATGTGCCAGGTTGCTCCTTTGAATTTTACAGTTTTAAGTTTTTCAGCAACAATTTCCGAAGTCATAAAACGATAGTCGTTCTTGAAATCGTTGTGTTCATTCACAAAGTGCAACCCCACTGGTGCATCAACTCCGTTGCGAGTTTGTCGCGACACTGTGATTTTTGCATTTTCTCGGTATGCTTCTAAGTTTAAAAGAATCTTGAGTTTGCTTAAGTTTGGCATACCAAAAACGCCAACAAACTCAGATACTGGTGCTAAAAAACGTCCCTGTACTACAACACTACGATCCTCGGCAATGCCGTCAATCAGTGTTTCCTGGTCATTGCCAGTAATTTTGACTAGGTCAATACAACCCAAGTCAAATGTGTGTTCTACTAGATCTAGAAGGTGGTCTCTCATATTAAATATTCTCCTGTGTTAAAAATTATAGCATGTCTGTTAGGGTTTTGCAACCAGTCTGGCTAAAGATTGGCCCCCTCTAAGGCTGGTTAGTTCTCCGGGTTTTTTGATTTCAACCCATGTGGTAGCGTGATCTAATTGATCATAGCGTAAAATTTCATAGCCAGTTTTTTCGGCAATGCTTTTAATCATATGCCATGGCGTGTAAACCATAAAATTGCGTTCAGCCAATTCCACTCCGCCAGCGCGATCACCGTCATTGAAGGTCAATGCAAATACGCCACCTGGTTTAAGTTTAGTAAACGCTTCTTCAATATACCGGGAAAATATGCTTATTGGTTTGTAATGAAAAAAGTTATACGCAAAACAAAAGCTAAACTGACCATCGGGCAAATCTTTGAAAATTGGGGCCTTGTCTTGTTCGTTGACTTCGTAAGTCCGTAGTCGTCGTTGATATTCAGCATTGAATCTTCGCAGAGCAGGACTAACCAACTCTTCTCGTTCATCTACTAGATACAGAGGATCTAGCCCGACTAGATTAGTAATCCAGCTTTCGATGCCGGGACGTAGAATGATACCTGGGTGCTGCCAGTCACTGTAAATTGAGATTCGATTTTTAATAAACTCATCAGTTTCAGGCGTTATAGCCAACCTGCGATTTAAAATATGTACGGTCGAATCATTGACCATTTCTTCAGAGTATAATCTAAAGCTTTCATTTAGATAGTCTGGTTCTGCGTTGTTGATTAACTGTTGAACATCATCCTTGATACTGTCAAGGGTTTGTATATAAACATCAATCTGTGAATGAATGTCTGCTAGGTTCTTGCACAAAAGTTGGCCTTTTTCAGGGCTGGTCAACAAGCCAGTTAACACTGCATGCAACGATGGTCCAAGCTCTTTATTGATCATAGCTTTGCTCTCTAAACAAGTAAGACTGTTTAGCAAGTTCTTATATCCGACAATGTCACTGAGTTTCATTAGAATTCAAATAAATTTTGGAAAGTGTTTTCTGTATTAGTTGCACTGCTCAGGTCCCAGTCAAGAACACCAAGTAGGTTGCTGATCTTTTGATCAACCACAGTGGCTTCCATTTCTGCATCGTCAAATGGCAATTCTTTGAACCATTGTGGAAGATGTATCTCATCTGTGGGATAACCAATGCTGGTCCAACCAAGCGCATTTGATTTAAGTTTACACACAATAGTTTTCATACCATCTACTATCTGCATTGAATAATTATCTCCATTCATCCTGCGCATATTATTCCAGTTAATTGCCGCTCTCACATGCCCTGGCATGTTTGCTCTTCCAAGTCGTTCTTCTTCTTTGCCGTACTTGGTCAAATTGTTAACACGCTTGGGACTACCTTTTTCCCAACCAGGACGTTCCATGAACTCGTACTTGAATTTTCGTATACGTTCAATGATGTCTACTCGAGTAGAACCAGCAAGTACATTATTTAGAATTTCCCACAAGAAGTCTTGAATAATTTTAGGAGTGTCGGAACGTTTTAAATCAAGCCCCATTGCTTTGATAGAGCCAGTTTTTCCGTCAACGTCTTTTCGTTTGCCCTCTTTGTCAAAGATGTTGACAGCATATCGTTTTTTAGTAATAAACAGGCTACGATCAGCAATCAACTCTCGACCGCCTTTGATGATGGATCCCATATCTCTCGGACAATGAAATGCTTGTTCCATAAATCCAGGAAAACTTTGATTGACTTGATCAGCAATGGAATCGTACAAAGCAATGCAAGTTTCTTTGCTCCATTCCATTCGTCCTTCGGCAACTTCTTGTTTAAGGACCGGCCATGCACTAAAATAAACAGAGTCAGTGTCCCCGTAGATAATAGAGTCACCAGTGTGATCGTACTTGCCAGTGATGCACTCGTTGACAAAACTGTCCATGTGCTTGGCAATACTACGACCAGTTAGCGTAGTACTCTGTCCAATGCGTTTGTCAAAGAACCTACAACCGGGATTAAGAATAGCACCATACAAACTGTTCAAGTTAATCTTCTTGACCAGCTGTCTCTTGTCCCAAAATTCTTGATCTTGTTTGGTTGTTGACTCTTTTAACTTGACTTGTAGTTCTTTACGTTCTCTGTACCATCGTGCAAGCAGGCCCGGAATGATGCCTTCCTGGTCATAGTTGAAGATGGTGCCATTTGCACTGAGAATCCAAGGGTTATTACTGTTAAAAACTATTTGCCAAATTTCAGCGGCACTGTGAACACTCTCTTCACCATTTTGCCAATCTATGGTAATTTCTGTGCCACGTTGTTGTTCCATCACAGCGGTATATTCCAAGCTGGCAAACAGGCCTTCCCAGGCTGCCGCAAAACTGGCACCTTTATCAATTTTTTCTTTGATAATCCGATTGGTCATTATCGGACGGAGTTGTCCAATAATTGTTTCGGGCGCCATGTTAAGAGCGCGGATCGCTGAGGGGTAGAGCGAGTTAATGTCAATTGCACCGACCCATTCGTGGATGCCTTTTTTGGGATAAGCAACATAGGCACCTGCGGCTTGTGTATCTTCATCTGTGAATCTTTCTTTACGGTTAGGAACTACGACGCCTCTTTCGTGCGCTTCATTTATAATCGCTTGCTCGGTTACTGCTACTGCACCCATGGTGGTTTGTAGCAATACAGTGTTGGCATGTGCCAATTCGTTGGCCAGATCTAAGAAACGTAATTTCTTATCTAATCTGGCCAGTAACATTGTATCTTGTCTGTTGTACTCGATAAATGTTTTAAAGTTTTGATTGTACAACTGATCCAATGTGCCTTCGAACGCAGTCTTACGTTCGTTTAGTTCGTGCTCGCCGATTGCATCCAATGAATAACTGTGACGTTCTTCATAGGTGTATTTGCGATATAACTGCATGTAATCCATGTGAACACGACCAATCAAGTCAAATGTGATATTTTCTGCACCGAATCTTTCAAATGTGCGTTGTTTAGGTAATTGCCCCCATAAACAAAATCTACGAGTATCGTCTTTGCTAAGAACTCGAGTTATACGTTGCACAGTGTACGGAATATCAAAACCTTCACTGTTCCATCCACTTAGTACGTCGGCATCATCAATGAGATCCAAAAAAGTGTTTAACAGTTCACCTTCGTTGGCAAAGATAATGGTATTTTCAAATTCTTTGGCAATTTCTTGAGCAGTCTCTTGACTCATGTGTCGAGGTGGCACCACTAGTGTGACCAGTTGGTCTAGCCAGTCTAGGTAAACTGAAATTGCAGTAATTGGGTTGAACGGGTCACTGGGTGGACTAAAGCCTCGCTCTGGATCAAAGTCTACTTCAATGTCAAAAAATGCTGTGTGCAATTTTGGAGCATCTTGGCCTTTGTAGTTTTCTTCAAAGCATCTAAAAACAGGATTAATATCACTTTCATAGATTTGGCGGCTGCTCTGAATACGTATTTCTTTGCGAAACTCTTTGTTGTTGCGTGTGCTGAATCTTGAAACAGACCCGCCAAAAATACTACGAAATTTACCACGTGGGTCGTCATAGTAAAAAATATAGCTGGCAGGATATTCTCGATATTCCCGTATGCCATTTTTTCTTTCTACAACATGAATGCGATCGTGTTCACGATCAAAAAGTGCGTCGACGTAACTCATTGTGCTCCTGGTGGCTTATGGCCCACACATACCATTCTACATGCCTGTACTGTAGGCGATACATTGATAAATTATTTACAAAGTTTTGCCGACTGTGGTCAAAATTGTTTCAAGAAGAACCTGTTCCTGTTGCGTCTTGCCAAACTCTGCTTTGTGTGCTACCCTGATGGCTTTTTTAAGCACACTGGGTTTGACTTCAAGTTCTTCGGCTATTGCTTTGATGGTATCACTGAGACCAGCATTGAGTGTTTCCACTTCGTGCATGACCTGCATACCTTCATTGATCAGTTGAGTGAGCTTGATTTTTTGTTCACCATTAAAAGTTTTTTCTAACATAATTTCTCCTTGTGTTCTAGTATACAGTGTGGCCAAACAAAAGTCAATTATTTAGGTTAATTGAATATTTAAAATTTGCTTGGGGTTGGTTGGAGTATAAGTGTTGATCAACGATACAATTGTAGAATCCAAAGTTGATGTTGTTCCTATGATTTTAATTATACACGATTCTGTAAATTGGTCAAGTAGATAGAACAGTTTGTTTAACCGATCAATGGTGCAATTTAATTCTGAATCCTCTGCTAAACCATCTAACATCACTGTGATTTGATAGTGGTCGAGTTGCTGATGTTGTTTTAATATGCCACAATGTTTGGTAGCACACCAAGTGAATCGGTTTAATTCGATGTCTTGTTGGAGCATACGTGCAATTGGGCTTGACCAAACATTGCGTAAATCGGTGATATTTTCGATTCTTCCAACCGGCATGGGCAGCCATTTGGCATGATGACAAATAAAACAATTACCGTCGAAGTCTATGGTGAGAGCTCGATATGGAACCTGGCAGATATTCATTGATGTTGTTTGTGCTCACTTGGCGTCACAAGGTAGCGACCTATGACTCCTGGCAGCAGCCGCCATTGTAGTTTAAGGTTGATTAAACTTCAAATCCGTAGTAACTACCCATAGTATAATCCCATGGTGGGGCAAATAATGGCTCTTCAAGACCCGCAGAAATATTGAGAGTGCAGGTCAAAGTCTTGCCTTCTTGGATACCACGATAAAATTGACCGTAGTGCTGATTGGAGCTAATCACAGTTCTTCCTTGTTCAATGCCATCAATGACAACATTGCTGTTTGGGTCTCTATAAATGTTGCCCGGTGATTGCTCTTGTGCAAAACAACTGATCCATATAGCTTTTCTAGTGGAAAACATCTCAGTGGGGTTAGTTTTCAAAGCAACTGGCATGAAATTTGATTGCGCATGAGTGTACAAAAAGTCTCCAGCTGTGGCCATGATTTCCAACTGGTGCGTACCAGCAAATTCCATGGATTCTTCCCAGGAGTAAACTGGTGTAAGCACTGGTACGCCGTTTTCCAAGGCAGTCATCAACGGGGATCCTTGTAGATTGTAAGGGTTTGTGGTATCAGTGAGCACAGGCCCTTCATACACTATATTTCCATCTATTTTTACACGTACAGAGGCTTGTGTAGCGTGAAAGCCTACACCTTTAATTGCAAGAGTTCGATTAGTCATTTTTTGTTATCTCCAGTAACGTTGTATTTATGTAGTTTGATTTTTATACAGCTGATGAAAAAAGTCAATACATGTTTTTAACTTTTCTCTGGATTCAGCAGTTAATATTTCCTGGTAAGGATGCCCTAGAAGTTCAGTTGGGTTTTCATCTAATTCATGCAATAGTTCTATGAAATAATTGTAAATCTTCAAGTTCTCATGCATTGGCGAAACTGATCTATTGTAATTATCAACATACCATTTATGCTTTAAAATATACGGGTCTATTTGGTACTCATTTTTAACAGCATCCAGCAAAGGAATCAACGAATCAACCTGATTTAACTTCCAAAAATCAACGCAGGTTCCTAGATCTACAGTGTCCGGTTGTTGATACATTCGCACTAATTCTTGGTATGCGGCCTGGTAAAAATCAAATTGTTTCTGACGTTGCACCCACTCAAAAGTAGACTTTGTATTTTTAAACCAATATAAAAAATTAGCTTGTCGAACTGCGCCTACATCGCAGGAAATTGTAAAGACATTAGATTTGTCAATGATGTTGCTGGGAATTAGTTTTAGATTGTGTACCAACACAATTGACGGAGTTTTGGACAATTGATCCAACAATGACAATTGACCAGTGGTTATTTCTGATTGGTTTGATAGAAATAAATTAGGCTGTACAGAGTGATTGTTTGACGTACTATTGTCGTGAATCTTGTCGTAGAAAAAGTGGGTAGGCCAATGCGCATGAATAGTCTTGAGAGTTAAAAACCCAAGAGCACCAGGCAAAAAGTTTATTATTATCAACGTAACAAGAAAATGTCAACCGCTGTGGAATTAAATGTTGCTTTTTTCTTCCACATAGTCTGCATTTAAATTCTGAGTTCTTCTACGATTGCAGAACATCTCGCAGGCCATGACAGCATGGTCTAAGTTTTCAAAGTGTGCAGTAGATGGTTTGTTTTTAATTGTTATTCTAAACCCATCGTCTTCGTTGCCGTGAATTTTAATTTCATTCCCGTCATCTGTGGTTATAGTTTTTACTGCTGGTCCCGGCTGATCAATCTGCGAACTAAGTTCCTGCTTTATCAGTCCTGGATCTTTTTTAATTTCATCTTCGATGTTGCTGAGATAATCTCCCAGTTTTTTCTTAACTGTGCTAATAATATCTTCACCAACTAGATATCCGTCCATGGGATCTTTTTTATCCTTGTTGGCGCCTAACACAGGACTAATATTTTTGGGTTTAAACAAAGCTGGAAGTTGTTTGGGAGTTTCTGCCTCGTCAAACTTTTGTAGAATTTTATAAATGTCGTTGCTCATGCCCGGTTATCCTTGAGGAAACTTCTCAACATCCAGCCATGTTTGCCGTGTGCATCTAGCCGTTCAGCTATGAAATTGGCAATACCTTGATTGTTTTCTTGCGTGGCCGATGAAAAGCATTGGTTTAACAAATCAGTCATGGTCTGGTTATCACTTAGTAATTCTTCTATCATTAATCTGGCACGTGGAATTTTTATTTGTCCCTGGATAGCTGACAATTCTTGAAAACGTTCAAAACTGCCGGGGCTGTACTCGTCCAATGTGCGAATATATTCGGCAATGCGATCAACAGCGCCGTACACTTCTTCGTAGAAGTTGGCAAAGAAGTCATGGTATTCAGCAAAGTCCGGACCTTCAACATTCCAGTGAAAATTCTGAGCTTTGATGCTCAATGCATATTGGGTAGCTAATAACGTTTTTAAATCTTCGGCAAGCATTCTTATTCCTTTTTCTTACTGTACGGTGTTGGGTTTGGACTATTAGAATATTTACCTATTTTTTTATTCTCTGTTCTGGTAATTACTTTCCCAATGGGATTGCTGACCACAGAAATTGACCCGGCCCCAGTGGTCCCTGAGCTGATATTTTCCATTATTTCTCGCCATCTCATGGGTGTATTTCCAAGGTGTTTTTAAATGACTCAGACTCTTTTGTAAGCCATCGAGCAGTTCCGTATTCTATGTCCCAATTGTTGACAATCAATGTATCGGCTTCGGGCCCCATTGGAACTATTGTTATTTGATAATGTCCTGCAGGAGCTTCAATTTGCAACATTTCTGTTAAGTAGTAGTCAGTCCATACATACGTTCGCTCTGTAAACAATTCGTTGTTTACAAAAACACGATACGATGGGGGAGTTTCCTTCCACTCACAGTGCAGGTCAAAACAAGCTTGTACAAATATATTATCCACGCAGTATTTAGCGTGAATTTATTGTTTGATTTCTTTGGGCTGGCCCACAATTATGTTGGCATTATTATATTGGGTACGCAAAATACGACGAGCCATTTCAGGGTTTTTTGCCATCACAGTTGTGTCAACAATGTTATTATATCCGCCCTGTGGTAGTTTTATCTTTACCGCATAAACTTTGAGTTTGGGCCTGGTTATAAACTCTTGTGCTTTCATTTTTTCTTGCCTGATTTCATGTTGGCGCACCAGTGTGCCATTCTTTGTCGTTCGCCAGAACTGTTGGCAGCAATGTTACGCAGTTTGGTCACGCTTTGTTTACAGTCAACACCTGAGCGTTTGGCTAGTCCTTTGCGTCCAGGCTTTTTGCCATCTGCAAAGTTTTCTTCAACTGGTCTAGTTATGTGTTGCGCATCGCCCGACTTTTCCCAGGCTGCCCACATTGCCTTACCTTGAGGTGTTCTATTAGAACTGGCTCTAATATCATTGCCCAACATTTTTGCATAGGCATACATTGTAGAAGCAACACCTTTGTTTCTGTATTTTGGATCAACTTCGGTGCCACCGCTTTCTATGTGGCTTTTAGATGGTTGGTCTTCCCAGTGAAATACTTCAAACATGGCATGCCCTATTTCGGTGTCACCATTATAAACCTTGATGTTCAACAACGGCTCACCTATAAACATCTCAACTGACGCTGTGTAAGTGTAATCACCAATTACTTGTTTGTGCCGGAATCTCTTGTTGAGAATATCTGGATTTATTGTTTCAGTAACAAACTCTTGGGCTCTCATGCTAGTCCAATCTTGCCTGGTGCCATTGGCCCTGTTGCAATTCTTTCGCCGCCATCAAAGTAGCGTATTTCAATGGGCATGTCCTGCCAGTTTAATCTATAAGCGGCCATGATACGATGATTGCCTTCGTTGACCCATGCTTCACCGTTGTATGCCACCATGATGTAGGGCAAGTATTCTTGGTCGGGGTTACTGCCCATGGGTGGCAACTTGCCTGTGCGTTCCATGTAGTCCATCAACCACTTTAGGTCATCTTGACGCACATTGGTTTGTTCATGGCGCATACCCGGCAATGATGCTAATCTCATTACACGCACTCTAGGTGGAGTTCCTTGAACAGAAGCAGTAGTACTACCCATATATGGAACACCGTAACTGTTACGACCTTTGCTTTTGGCATAGTCAATCTTGTCTTGTAACCACGCTTCGTTGGGCACATCTACACTTAACTTGCCTTCGGTGATAAACTCTTGTGCTCTCATTTAATACACCAAGCTATCTATACGTTTATATTTAATATTAAACGCATTCATTAATAATTCTACTTCACGCAGGCATTCTTCTCTGCCACCACCAACCAAGTAGGCACCGTTAAAACGCTTTAGTTGACCAACACTGGCCCAGCCCACAGTCATTGGATCATCTTGCATTTCTTCTATGGCACCTTGAATTAAACTTTGTGTAGTAGTACGACGATTAAAGGCAGGGAACTCTAGGTCTCTAGTGTCTGAGACTTGTTGTGCGTACATTTCACGTATGGTTGCAACGATGGTACTTGGTTCAATTCCGTGATCCATCCATGAACGCAAGTATCCGTAGCCCTTGTCTACTATTTCAAAGCGGCGCCAGTCAATCGGGCTCTCCGGCTCGTTGTAATAGTAATCACCATTCTCGTCCTCACCTTCTTCACCTTCTGTGCCCAAGGTTTCGTCCCAGAATTGTTGTATTTGTTGAACGGAATCTCCACTCAAGCCTTGATCTTCGGCATTGACAAAGAACAGCACAGGGCCAGTTTGTTTTTGTACAAAATTCATTATTTGAACAAACTTTGGATTGGCAGGCGGCCATGGTCCTCCGTTGTATTCTGGCTGTACATCAACACAGATAACTGGATGTGACAGGCCTTCTGCTAGATCTTGCTCTTTGGTTCGTGGATTTAAATTCTTTAGATGTTTAGCATCACCTTGTCGGCTCCATTTGGCCCACATGGCCTTGCCCATGTTAGTTCTATTAGACGATGGCGATATGTTTACTCCCAGCATGCGCATCACAGCATACATGTTTGCGGCAATGCCCTTGCCTTGCCATGCTTGGTCTACGTGTGTGCTCAGGCTTTCTAATCCGGTTTGAGTAGGGTGTTTCCAAAATGTTGCGGCGCCGATTACTTGACCTTGTTTGTCTAGTGCCAGCATTTCGGGCATGCCTATTTTATTAATTACTTTATAAACAACACCGTTGATTTCCTGGCTGAACTTGAACCCCGGCTGCATCACAGCCTGGTTGAATTTTTCTTTGTACTCACGTATGAATTCTTGTGATCGCATTTCAGTGGAACATTAAAAATTGATTTTGTACATCAAGTCGGGTTGCACCCAAGTCACCATGACCTGCAGGGAACACAACTACGTTCCATTTGGGTTTGGGTCCTTCGGGAATACGATTCATTTGGTCGTATGTGATAATTGACCCAGGGTCAATGTTGTATTTTGTAGATAACTTCTGTTTAAAGTTTTCCCATGCTTCTGGGCTTTTAACCTGTGTGCGACCTTGTTCATCCTTGACGTATTTGCCTTTGGCATCAGTAACAAACAACTCGCGGAACATGTCTTTGGGAATAGTTGGTGCACCTTTTAAGTTCTTGCCAGCATTTCTGTAAAGTTCAACTTTCTTAACTTCACGACTCTTGGCACCACCATCGCTGAAGTTGGGCAATGTATTAGACGGCGTATTTGGATCAGTTACTGGCTCTCCCATTTTGCTGTAAAAGTAAAAACGTACATCTGGATTGTTAAGTTGCACTTTCTTGCTTAGGTCCCAGTATTCTTTAGAGAAAAAGTCGCCAGCATCATGAATACGCACCAACAACTTGATACCATTTTTGTCTGCCAGTGCTTTTGTTTTTTTGATTTCGCTGTCAAACATTGCCATGTATTCATCAGGGTGATTGACCAAGAAGTTCAATGCTTGTGCGGCACTCATTGATGCGGCAGGGAACATGACATAGCCGCCTTTTCTAGCATAACAGAACAGTTGACATTCGCCGGCACCTGGGCATGTGGTGATTTCTACAAACTCTCCAGTGTCTTCATCAACAACAATACCGCTTAGTGCTGGTAGTGTCAAGTCGTATGTGATGGCACCTTCTTTTTTACTCTTGCTCATCTTGGCATTTGATCCAAGGATTGCTCTAGGTGGTGTGGTGATTTGACGCTTTAGATCTTCCAGGTCCCATTCTTCTGTACCATCGTCTTTTGTGATTGCTTTGACATTGCTGCCGTGAATAATAGGCTTGAATCTATCTTGTTTGGTTTTTGTACCTGTTTTAATGCGAGTCAGGTAATCCTGCATGTCTTGCTTGGACCATGACTTCTGTGGTGCATTGAGCTTGATTGCTTCTTCTATGGCTTTCTTGAAACCTTTACCAGGAATCCATCCTGCAACGGGTTTGCACTTGCAACTGTCTCCGGGGCATTTACAGTTCTTCATACCACATTGCAGACAGCGTTTTTCTGTGCCTTCGGCCACACCACGAACAGCACGATCCAATCTCCATCTTTGTTGTGTGCCCAATAAACGATCATCTTCAGGTTTGGGACTGTGACCACCATACCGACTTGGGTCAGCATGATGTTTTATACCTGTGGCAGTTTTTTCTACTCGTCCGGGTGTAACCGGAGCATTGTCTGGCGGTGACATTGGCCCACGACGTCCACTATTGGCATTGCCAGCTTCTTCAACACCTTGATCTTGGATGTTCAATACCTTGACTGGAAATCCACCCAAAGTTGTTTCTTTTAATATTAGATCTTTAATTTTCATTTTGCTTTGATCTCTTTTAGTTGATTTTGTAGTTTGGCCATCAACAACGGTGGCACACCGGCAGCATCAGTTTTAAAGCCCATTTTAGCTGCCTGACGCTGAACTTCCCCGGGTTTGATATCTTGTGTGATAGCCATGCTGTATCTTGGATCACGTGCTTCTTGATCATTAACAGGAATATAGCCTGTGGACTCGACTACCTCTTGTTTCTCTTCATTTGATCTAGTATACACATATTGAGGCTTTTGTTTGTTATCGTTATTATATTTTGCCGGCTCTTTGGATTTTTCTTTTTCAAAATACTTTCGCATTTCTGCAGAACTTATCTTAGATTTTTTTTCACCAGGAGTATTAGGACTTGTTAAAAATCCAAGTACACTTTCATCTGCAATATCTTCCGCTATTGGTTTTATTCTACTCAATTCGTACATTACTTTGTTGCCGGTGTCAGCACGGAACGCTCTAAAGCCTAATGCTCGTGCATAACGCTGAACCAAACTGTCATACAGTCTTGCCCTGGTCATTGCTTTCCTTTGATCCTCATCTGGTTTAACTTCTTTTGAGGCCGAAAAGTATACTTTATTGGGTTTGTATTTTCCCTTGGCGCCAGGCACCCTGTCAGAAACAAATGTTTGAACAGCACTTAACACAGTGGCAAACACACGCTGTTGATCACCCTCACCTGTCTTTTCTTGACTGTTGTTTCTATAAAACTCAACACTCCATGCTTCCTCTTTTGTATCTTGACTAAATCCCTTGTTGAACATAATGCTTAGAAAAGTTCCGTCATCTAATCGTGCTATTGCGTCTACATCACCGTAGTCACCCTTTTCCCATCGAAGTATTTTATAGGGTTGGTCCAATGATTCATTTATAGATTCATCAAATCGCCAATTACCAGTAAAAAATGGATCATTAATGACTATCTCGCCATCACTGCCAAGCATAAAGTTACCGCCATGCAAATCAAGTCTGTATCCCTTTCGGTCAGCAAGCTTATCCAGTTGCTCAATGGTGTTGGCCAACAACAGAAATTGTTGCCGCCCACCAACCAATGACATTAGTTTTCCTGTTTCTTTATCTCCGTGGCGTCTTAGGAATTTATTAACTCCACGGTCTGCACCATTGGACTGTATCAAACTTGCCAATTGCCCTAGTCTGGAACCAACCAGGATCAACCCAGACTTGCTAAGATCAAACATTCTTTCACAGTTGATCTGCAGATATCGTTTACCTTCAAAGTCAAAAGGTTCCCAGCCGCCAAACTGTGGCAAAAATGGATTGTTTGGCTTTGCCATGCAGTAATCGGCAAAGTCTTTGAAACTTTGTTGTCCTTGGGATAACTTACCGCCTGGACCGTAACCAAATATTTTGAGAACAGTTCCGTCGGGTGCTAGATAGGCATCTTGGTCCTGACCTTTGCCCAAAAATGCATAGCCTTTTTTTACAAGAATTGGTTGAATGTTTTTGCTAATCTGAGCTTCGTCTATACTTTGTTTATCTTCATCCACGTTATAGGTAGGATCAACTTTCTGGCGCGGCATACCCTTGGGTTGATTCACATCAACCGGATCAATATCAGTTGTTGTCAGTCCTGTTTTCTTTAGTGCGTCAATGTATTTGTGTTCTTCTTTTTCACTGCCAAATGCCATGATGGTACTAGGGGGTCCACTGCCAAAATCATGCTGGCCCAATCCTTCTAGATCACTGATGTGTTGTCCCAGCTTATACCAATCGTAAACATCACTAACATCTACTTTGACTGTGCCTGCTGGCATAGTAGGCTTGAACTCAGGACCAGGTGGCTTGCCGTTGGGATCGTAATCCTCGTCAGTGACTTCTTCGGGCACATTTTGCCCACGATGTCGACGCAGTTCATTTTTAAGTCGTTGCATTACCTCTTCTTCGGCACCGGCTCGGCCCATGTGCTTGATGGTCTGCGCCGCTGTTCCTGCTGCCTGCACACCACGGATAGCATCGCCAGTGGTGGTAGCACATCCTGGTGTTCCAGCTATGCACACTGCCGCCCCGGCTGCCGCTAATTTACTTTTAACAGATTCTTCAACTGGTACGTCTTTGAAGAATTCAGGATGCTGGTCGACCCAATGTCGCATGATTCGACCAGCCATGGCATTTGCTTCATCTTCGTAGGGAGATCCTGTTTGACCTGCATCCACAGGCAATGCTGCCAATTCATCTTGCTTGGCATGAGTGAGTTCATGTGCCAACGTGCGAAGAATGTCCAGTGTGTGCCGACCGGTTACAGCCAACGTCACTGAATGTGTGTCATGATCAAACCGTCCAAACGTGCCGTTTCTGCGTGTCCACTCCGGATCACGTTTTAATATAATTTTTGGGCGGTTTTCGATGCCAAGATATTCTACGCAACTGTCAATAAATGGTTGTAGTATGTCTTTGACGTCTTTGTTTTCCATTACACTTTCACCGCCGCCTTCGCCACCGTCGGCAGAGTTATCATTGAATGAATACCCAGGATAAAAATGACCACCGTAGCCGTAGCGCACTCTTTTTTTCTTTTTCTTACGTTCAGTTAAGCTGAGTTCTTGATCTTTGGCCTGTGTGATGGCAGTTTTTAATTTTTCAATTATACCAGCTCTGCGTAGCAATTTAAATGCTAGATTCTCAGGACCAAACTCTCCAGTTTTATCCAATCCAGCTTGCCGCATGGTCTTTAATTTTTGCCACAGGGTTTTGATTAATTCAATATCCCCACTGGCCAGGGCAGCTTCGATGCGGTTGCCTAGATCCACATACTTGCCTTTGACGCTGATATCATCAATGGTGGGTTTTCTACGGCTAGGTACTTTGATCCAATCGTTGTTGACTATTGAGTAAATGCCGGAACTATGGTGTGGTTGTTTGCTGTCTTGAACATACAGTTCAACATCATAGCCATGTATTTTGTAGTTGTGTTCGTTGTTGTATTGATATTTTTTAGCATCAAACAACTCTCGGTAGACTTCGTTGTTGCAGACATTGTCCAAGTCTACTACAAGATGCAGGTCTATGTCGCTGTGCGGGGTATATGTATAAGCGGCATTACTTCCGCTGATGGTAATGTCTTTGACGTTGAGATCGTTGACGCCAAGAGATTCTCGAAAATCATCAGCAATAGACAAAAGGTGCTCTCGCACCTCAGGTCTAAGCTGTTCATCTTCACCCCACAAACGGGGGTTAAGATTGCTGTTAAATTTAATTGCGTCCGATAAACGGTACGTTTCCAGTTCGTTGATGTCCATACGAACTGTATTTACCGTTATGCTTTTTTACCAGACTTTTGTTTTTTATCAGTTACTGGCTCTGCTTCCGGCTCGTTAGTGTCCAACACTGTGGGAGTAACCAACACTGTTTCAGCTGATTGCTCAAGCGCATTATTTGCTGCCTGTGTCTGCATTGCTATATCGTGCAATGACCGGTATAAAGGTTCTTGTGCGGCAAAATCAAACACATAACTACCGCTGTGCTTGAGTAACACACGTTTGTCGACCCAAACTTTACCACCGATGTCACGCCAGTTTTCACAGAAAGTCCAGTCTTCGCTGTAGTAACGGTTTTCACGCACAGCAGTGTCGTAATAGGTTTTCAAGTGTTGATCCAACTCTTTGGGCAGACCAATGTCGTTGGCAAATGATTTTACAGCAGGGTGTGCATTGAGTTTTTCAAATACATCACGCTTGACCAGCATAAATCCAGTGCCAGTTTTGCTGACTTCTTGCAAGCCATCTTCACCTTCTTCGGCCCCGTCAAACCCATTTACCACCCATTTAATTGGCAAGGTTTTCATTGGGTATAATCCCCCAATCACATCAACTTGGCGATTCAATAACACTAACAAGTGCCATGGTTCCCAGCCAATGTCTGCATCAATAAACATAAGGTGTGTTGATGTTGGGTTGTTTAAAAATTTAGCAACTAATGTGTTTCTAGCTCGGGAAATCAAACTTTCATTGGTCATTGTTTCCATGGTCCAATCAATGCCCAGTTGTCGGCATGTATTGGCCCATTTAATATAACTCATGAATGTTGATTCTGTTAACATACCGCCATAACACGGCATACAAATATGTACGCGAGTGGTACGGAGATAGTCTACGTTTACTTGGATTTGTTGTTCAGCCATATTACCTCTTTAATAAAATATGTGTGTATATTTAATAGAAGAATACAGCGTCAAAAAATTTCTAGCTTTTTTGTTTTTTATCTTTTTTGTAGCGTGGGCCAGCTATGGCATCCAACTTATCTTTGGGCAAATTTTTAGCCCAGTTTGGCTCGTTGTAAGGCTGCGGCTTCTTGGTCACAGAACTTTCAGTTACACCTTTTTTACTATACTTGTCAACTGCTTGGTTGACCCATAACTTATAAAAAGTACTACGGCTCTTATATTCTTCATTTCCAAGCGCAGTTTTTAATGCGGCTATAGCATCATTTCTTGTTGGACCACGCATTACGCCTAGTGCGTTGGTGACCAGTGAATCTACTGTTTTTGATCCTTCAGGCTTACCATACATATCGACCAGTTGGTTAATAAAGAAACTGTAATAACTGCGGCGTTCATTAAATGCTCTATCTCCTAGCACCGTCTTTATTGCTAGTTCAGCATCACTGAATTCTGGACCTTGCATTATGTTTGATGTGTCGGTAACAAGTGAATCAACTTCTGGTTTACCTTCTGCTACACCTTGCTGTTGTTGGGCCGCTTGATACTGTTGAGGGAACTTGTTTTTAATATCAATGATAGCATCTTTCACAGTAGTTCTGTCTGCTACTGCTTTACCAAGCACAGCACGATTCTGTTTGACATAGGCCAAAATATTTCTAATGGCAGATACCCAATCAGAATCTGAACCCTGATGTCCTACCACTAGTTTTAATGCGTAAGCACCGGAAGGGTCAGCCATCCTGTAGCCGTCCTTGACTAGAATATCTTCCCACTGTTGGTAATCTGATTCTACAGGGTCATAGCCTTCCGCCACACCTTGCTCTGCTATTTTACCAGCAGGAACACCACCTCTTAACTTGATTACGCTTTTAGCACCGTGGCCGGCGGCAATACGCTTGGCATCAGCATCGTCTTTGGCAATGAACTTCTTCACTTGTCCATTACGCATCATCATTTCATATTGCCCTTCGTTTAAGGAGCCTTCCGCCACACCTTGCCCCACTCGTTTTAAATCACTTGTTAGCACATTTTGAGTAACGCCGCCCATGCCCTTTGTAATTGTAATGCGAGAATGTTTACGATCCGTTGATTGTGCAAGGATCTTTGCCGGTTGCCCAAAGTATGTTACTGCGTCGCCAACTCCTAGTCGCTTGACTGTTGCTCCGCCGATGTTGACCGGGGCATCACCTGCAAAGTTGCCTTCACCTTGCTCTGGTAATACGCCTTTTGGTCCTGACATTGGTTCTGATTTAATTCGTTTTTTTATACCTTGTTGATATTTTTGTTTTTCTTCAGGGTCATGCGTTTGTAAAAATTTCTCAAACTCACTTTTTAGTCCGGCCAGTGGCTTTTCTATGTCAACTAAATTGTTGTGTTTCAAATATGCGTTTCTGGAGCCTTCTGTCACACCTTGATTCATGTGTTGTAGTTCGCTTAGAGTGTCAGCAAGGAAATCGTCATCGTAGCTGATAATGTTTCTTACTGTGGTTGGATTCATGCCCAACTCTTTTACCATCACTGCCCCGATAGCACTTATTAACTTGGACTCAAGAGAAGAGTCATACTTGATGCCTTTGTCGGCCAATATTTTGGCAACTTGATAGCTGGTTCTATCCTCAACAGCTTCTGTAATAAACTCACGTGCTTTCATTTTAAACTACCTTCTTCGACGTAATCTTCGCCGATATTTATTTCTTTGCCTTGAGCAATAGGACGACGACCTTGTTTGGTACTAAAGTCTTCTAATCGTGCCAAAGCCTGCACTTTGGCCTGCATGGCACCGCCCTTGTACAACAAGTGCTCAACGCCACGGTAATTACCAACCTTGAGCATTTCTACTATTTCAACCAATTGTTTTACCAGGTTATTTTTAAGACTGGCTTCATTCCAGGAACCTAGGCCGCCGTTGGGACGAATTTGAATTCCTTCTTCGGGATCGTTGACCAATGTGGCTTCGTCAACTTCAGTGTCTACTGGACCCACTGGAGCCAATGCTATGCTTTTGGCCAACACTTGACCAGCTCCTTGATCTTCGTCAACTGGCTTGGCTGCTGGTTTTTTGTTGTTGGTGCCCATGCCGTTGTCCATGAGCTTGACTGTGACGTCTGTGAGTCTCGGATTATTAACTGTGGTTGGGTACATGATGTTAACCAACTGTGCTTTGGTAGCATCATCATAGTTGGCCCACTTGGCACGAATTTCACTGCCTGATGTCATGCCATTGAATTCATGCACAGGTAGGTACTTCAAATAACCGTGTTGACTCATTGGGGCAAGGCCATTGCGCTTGTAGTACTGCAACCAATCACTCACAGGTTGCCCTTTTCTAGCACCGCGAGTGACTAAGGGCAATTGCCCGGTTTTGGGATCTACTTCGGCCGGGAATGGTCCTTCAGGATCAGGTCCATTTTTGGCATTCTTTTGACTCTTGACAAATATTAACTGTGTATCATTGTCAGGATAGTGGCTGGTAATTTCGTCGGGTTTAAACGGACTCTTGACTTGTATAAATCTATGTGGTGGCACACCGGCCAGTTGTGCTAGTTTTTTCTTGATAGCAAAAGGAAACGGTCGCTCACTACGATCATCAGTGGCTGCAATATAAACATCAGCTGAAGGAAATGCTTCAACTGCTTTGTCATACAAAGCCTTGTGTCCTGCATGGAACGGGTGAAAGCCACCGGGAATAATCACTAATTTTTTCATATATGGTATTTATACGTTATCCGCAATAGGCCACACACGAAGGATGCGTGTAGGGACTGCCGGAAAAACTGTTGATCAAACGATGCTGATAAAAGTCACTGTTTAATATATCTTCAAGTGTGTGATGATGTAGATCAATGCTGTTTATGTCGCCTATTAAACGTTGCCACATACGGCTTTCAAGATCGTGCCCCCAGGTTTTGCCACTGGTCATACAACAGGGCAAAACATGCCCTTTGCTGTTGATGTAGAGCCTGCCTTGTGGCAAAAAACACTTCTGCACAGGATTGGTATAATTCTTCTTTTTAATCTTGTCCAAAGTAATCACAGCTGGAGTAGAGGTATTGGCAGTGACTGATTTTGCGGGTTCTAGGTCGTAGAGATACTGCCCTTCAACTTTGACAGGCCAAACTCTTCCTTGAAACCAACTGCGATCACTGTACTGCCAATGGAAATCTTGGAAGCCCATGGTCTTGCTCAGTTCTCTTGCTTGATCAAGTTGGTGTTCGTTGTGCTTGAATACTATAAATTTCCAGTATGCTTGTCCACCAGCAGAAATAAAACTTTCTGCATTTTCCATGATGCGTTGCCAGTTTGAATTGATGCGGTAAACATGGTTGGTATCTTCAAGTCCATCTATGCTGAACATAACATCAACTTTGCTGTTGCGCCCTAGGTCGGCCCACCAAGCTTTGTTGCGTAAACTTCCGTTGGTGGTGGCTGCAACACGTTCCACTGTTGAAAATAAATCAAACAACTCTCGAGCACGTGGGTGCATCAATATGTCGCCGTAGTTGCCTTCAAAGGTTACATTCTTTAATCCAACAAGCTGGGCAACATTGATGTTTTGCTTGACAAGATCAAAATCGATGTGTTGAGGGGTTAACTTTGGATGAAGGTATCCATCTTGATCATAACGCTCGCATTGTGGACAATGCAGATTACAATGACTTGTGGCTTCAAAAACTATTTCGTGTAGTTGATCAACTGTTGTCATCAGGCCATGTTTTCAAGCAGCCAAATGTAGATTGGCGATTTGAATGGTATTTTCACTGTGCCATTACAGCCCATTATACCATGAAATTCATCAATGATATCAGGTTGACTGCCATTGAAATTATGATGATAATTGCAGTTTGCCAGCAAGGAACTGCTGAGCACAATGTCGTCTAGCGCAATATTTGAAACAGTTAATGTAACATCGCTGACAATGTTGCCATGCTCGTCGACTTGGGTATCTCTGGCGGTTTTGCCTTGCATGGTAATTTCTAGCAGATGATCGAGGTCACTGTCATCATTGAATTGATGTTTTACATGCACAACATTGCCATCTACTGGGCCATCAAACACTGTTTCTTGATCAAAAGTAACAGTTAGAGTTAATCCAGGTGCTGATGCCACTGCATCAAATGTCAGCGTTGAAGTATCCATATCAATAAGACAACATTAATTTAGTAATTGTTCCTGCAGAAAACAGTTCAACGCGAGCACGTAACCAGGTAAAATTGCCAGTTACGTTTCTACTAAAGTTGTTGGTGGTTGCCGATGAAGTGCTGTCAAAATCATCAACTTTGAACCAGTCGGCATCCGATGCCGGCTCACTTTCTAAACTGGCTTCAACAATGATGTGGCCTTCAAATCCGTTTAGATAATAGGCCAATGTTTGTAGGCCACCAAAGCCGCCGTAATAATTTGCGGCCTGCTGGTCAATGCCGGCCCAGTCCAGACTGCTACCATCATAATTGCCCGATGGTGTACCATGTGTGGTAGTAGGCAACAATTGTAGCGTTGTAGTCTTCATTATGCTCGATCTGCTTCCACAACAACACCTGCGCCGGCCAGCTCTTCGGCTATGCTTTGCAAGGCAGCAACAATTTCAGCATTGGCAATTTCAATGCTGGCATCGTTATCTTTGATCAGTTTTGAGAGTTTGATCACAACTACTTCTTCGTGTATTTTTGCCATAGTCAGTTATTTATTTCAATTATATCAACAGTTTTTCTTACCAATCTAGGACAAATCAATCCCAGCATTGTCAGGAAAGCCTTGTGGTTATGATCAACAAACATATAACGCATGATGTATAAACTGTTACTAGACACCCACTTAGCGAATCCCGGACTTAGTTTAATATCTTGTTGCTGTTTAAAAAACGCAAGAATTGCTGATTTTTCTGACTTGTTAATTACAACATCTTTGAAGTAAGTTCTGTTAGAAAATGCAGGATTTTTTAACACCACAGTATCTCGCGGTCTTGATACCACTGCTTTGACAAATGCCGGTTGATCTACCCCGGGCAGTATAGAAATTTGTTCCAACCAATTTAGATTATTCGAGTACAAAAATGCACATTGCCCGTAGTTGACCAGTTTGTATGAGTCGTTGTTGTCAAGCAAAGCTTTGGCTAAAATGTGTAGTTCTTTTGTCGACTCGGGAAATTCCTTGTCACGTCTTCGCCGCCAAGAACCGCCGTAGTTAATGCGCCGATCATATCGATCATTCCATTCCACACGTCGACGATACGCAGTTTCAATATGAGTATGACATCTCTGTGTGTCTTTGGGAAACCCACGAAGACAACAAATTTCAGAAAATTCAAATTTCATGCAGTATTCATACTGATCGTAGTACAACCGATCAGTGCTGGATGTCTCAAGGGTGTAATTAGTCAAGGACAATGTATCCATTATTATCAACCTTGGGTTGTACTACAGCGGAATCAATGTGAGAAAATTTAATTTTCTCATCAGCAACATCAACGTCTACGACACAATTTTCAAGACGTTCGAACAAAATTTTGCGACTCAATGGTACACGTATTAATTCATCAATTTTTCGTGACAACGGTCTTGCACCCATTTTAGGATCATAGCCTTCTTTGGCCAGTAGATCAATGGCAGCTTCGCTGAAGTTGAGTTTAACTTGTCGTTCCACTAAACTTTGCTTGAGTTCGTCGATGAACTTGACCACAATCTTCTTAATAGCCAATTGATTCAATGGATTAAATTTACAAATCATGTCAATGCGATTGCGCAATTCGGGCTTGAAGAAATCTTTCAAAGCCTTGTCTTCACTGCCGGTGCGAGTTAGATCAACGCTGAAACCAATGTTGTTGTTTTCGTTGTCTCTTGCACCCAAGTTTGAAGTCATGATGATGATGGTGTTCTTACAGTCAACTGTCTTGCCGTTGCTTCCTGTGATCTTGCCTTCGTCCAACATTTGCAACAATATATTACTGACATCTGGGTGCGCTTTTTCAATTTCGTCAAACAGCAAAATTGAAAATGGATTTTTGCTCAGATCGTTGATCAGTTTGCCGCCGGCTAAGTTGCTGTCTTCGTAGCCCACGTAGCCCGGGGGTGCACCGATTAAACTGCTCACAGTGTGTTTTTCCTGGTACTCGCTCATGTCATATTTTAACAATTTCATGTCTAGATTATCTGCCAAAGTTTTTGCAAATTCTGTTTTACCTGTGCCAGTTGGTCCTAAAAACAAGAAACTAGACATTGGTTTAGTGGGATTGTTCAGCCCGGCAAAACTAACGTAGACTCTTTCCAGCACTGGCTCAATGACTTGGTCTTGGCCGTAAATTCTTTGTTTGACATTGCTTTCCAATTCAAGTATTCGTTTACTTTGTGCATTTTGCAGTCTATCCATTGGCACATTGGCAATACGACTGACCTGCGCAAGAATCAAATCTTTGTTGATGGTGACACTGCCTTGGTCCTTGACACGTTCTCTGGCACAGGCAGCATCAATTAGATCAATGCTTTTGTCGGGGTTCTTTTTATCATGAATGTATCTTGCACTCAGTTCCACTGCCGCTGTGATTGCGTCAGTGTCAATCATGACATTGTGAAACTTTTCCAAACGTGGGCTCAGGCCAATCAAGATCTTTTCTGTGTTTTCACGTGACGGTTCGTCGATGCTGAGTCTATGGAAACGGCGCATCAACGCACGATCCTTTTCAAAGCTTTCGTAGTACTCTTCCCAGGTTGTACTTGCCACAACTTTGAGCACACCTTTGGTAATGGCCGGCTTGATCATGTTGGCAAAGTCCAGACTGGATCCACTGGTTGACCCTGCACCTTTCATGGTGTGCGCTTCGTCGATGAACAGCACACAATTTTTTTTGTGTTCCAGGGCCTTGATAATATGCTTGAGTTTTTCTTCAAAGTCTCCGCGATACTTACTGCCGGCCAACAGATTACCAATTTCTAAACCCCAGACTTCGTGATTCTTTAAAAATTCTGGCACTGTATTTTTTGCAATACGCTGTGCCAGTCCTTCAACTATGGCTGTTTTTCCTACGCCGGGGTCACCCACCATGAGTACATTGGCTTTGAACCTACGAGCCAGCACTGTGATTAATTCTTCTAACTCTTGTTCGCGACCAATCACTGGTTCCAATCTATCTGCCTGGGCCAGGCCGGACATGTTGATACAGTATTCTTCAAGGATTTCGTTGGCCTGCGCATCATCAATGCGGGAATCGTTGTGATTGTAATGAGAGTCCCAGAATTTAATAAACTCTTGTTTGGATACTCCGTATTTTAACAAGAAATAATGTGCATGGCTGTTTGATTCATTCATTATTGACAAATACAAATCTGCTGTGGTAATAGCACGTCGGCCAGTAAACATCACCTGCGTGAGTGCACGATTAAACAATCGTTCCAAGGTATTGGTTTTTCTTGGCCTGAGATCCTCGCTGATGTCAATGAGATTGACTAGACTGTCGAGATATCCGTTTACTTCTTTTTCCAGCATGTCTACATCTGTGCCAAACTTGACCAACACAGTTCTAAATGGGGCATGGGCCAACATAGACAGCAGTAAATGCTCGGTCAACACATACGCATGAGTTTTACTACGTGCAATCTTGACTGCATTGTCTACAATTTGTTCAATTTCCGGGTTCTGCATAGTTTCCTTAATTTTTAGCTACAGTGCAATGTTATTGTAGCATAGTTCTACGATAAACTCAAATATTTATTGACCACGAGTTTGCCGAATTATATCCTTTAAATTATCAGGAATATTTTTTGGTAATTCAGCATTGAGTTTTACTAACAGGTCCCCCTTGGGGCCTCCTTGTTTGGCCGGCAACCCAAATCCACGAATACGCAGGGTAGTGCCGGGCTGAGTCATTGGAGCAATGGTCATGGCCAATGTTCGATCATTCAAGGTTTTTACCATGGGCTCTCCGCCCAGTATCAAATCCCAGAAGTCCACAGTTATTGCGGTAATTAATGTGCTACCTTGTCGTTCCCATCCAGGCTCAGGTTGTACACGGAATTGTACAATTAAGTCATTGCCATCCAAGATTTGTGCATATCGAACATTATCGCCATCATCAATGCCGGCAGGTATTTGTATCTCTATGTTTTTGCTGCCGGTTGATGTATTAACCCCGATTACCCTGGGACCGCCATCAACAATATCTGACAGTTTTATCCACAAGCTTATCCTGGCGCTACGTTGTTGACCGCCGGCAAAATGATCCGCGCCTGGCCCAAACCTTGCGCCAAACATATTGAATATTTCGTTGAAATTGAATCCTGGATGTTGACCATGCATGCTGTTATGCTGTGGTCGAGGGTTGTCGTAGGCCTGTCGCTGTGCCGGATCACTCAGGGTGCGATAAGCTTCTTCAACTTCCTGGAATTTCTTTGTGTCACCACCTTTGTCGGGATGGTGTTGGCTGGCCAGCTTCCTATAGGCACGTTTAATTTCGTCGGCAGATGCTGTTTTGCCAACACCCAACACTGTGTAAAAGTCACTCATGTTAATAATTATGTCGTTGTCATGACCACCTCAATAAGAACGCAGTGGCGTCTTTGGGGTCCTTGAATAACCACTGACCTTTTAACAACTTGTAGTCACCTTGGGCGTTTAAGTGTACCCATTCTGCGGTTTGGCTGTACCATTCATTGAAACTGCCAGACATCATTCCGTTAGGTGGAAACGCAGGATTGATTTTAGTTTTTATCCAACCTTCTTCTACTAATATGTCCGTCATAAATGTATCTAGTATTTCTTTGTCTATTTCTTTGGCAATTTCGTCAGCTAGAGTCTGGGCTATTTCGTTTTCTAAATCACTCATGGCACCATGACATTCCGTTGCTGAGTCTGGCCCAGACCAACAGTTTTTCCATGTGATTCTTGAACTTCTCTGCTTGATAAATGTCTGTAAATCTTACACCTGGTATAGTATATTCTGCCAGCCGTTTGGCCATGTGTTCACGAACATGATCTTCTAACCATAGCATATTTGAAATGTGCATGGTGCGCCAGTGGTTGTCTCTGCCCCGTTCGTACAAACCAATCATGGCTTCATCTACACCCACAACATCAAACATGATCTCCAGCAACTTTAGTACTTTGCCGGGATTATTGACCACAATGTGTTCATGCCCTGGCCAAGTTACACTGTATGTGCCATTGGGTAAATCGTTAATAATAAATTTATCAGTCATGAAAAAGTCCTGTACAACAATTATACAGGACTTGTTGAGTTAAGTCAAGTTATTTCTTTTCAGGAATAGCTGTGCCTTCGTGCTTTTTGTGCTTTTTCATTTCTTTGCAGTCCTGTTTGGGTTTACCCGTTTTAGCGTCCAAGACAGGCTTGCCATCCTTGCCTTGTACATCAATACAGACTCGTACAGTTTCTTTTTTTGGCTCTTCGGCCAACACTGGCTGTGCCAATGTCAAACATAGTCCTGCTACAAATATAACGTTTTTCATTTTAATTTCCTTAAATTAATGGATCGTCTTGTTGGGGTACAACCTTCTTGCCGCCCCATCCAGTTGTCACCGTTGCTGGCCCAAAGCCATTAGACGCTGACGCTCCAAATCCTGTATTGCCACCAAAGCCTGTTGAGGCTGGTGGTACTGCCCCGAATCCGGGTGCTGAGGTTCCGTACCCGCCACCGATGGGAGTTGTGCCCCAGGACTGTGTGACTGTTGTTGCTGTTGGGGCACCAAATGCACCGGGCATGGACTGTCCAGCTGGTGCCGGAGCTTGATATGTTGTTCCGACATTCGGTGGTAAGTTGATTCCGCCATTGTTTGCTCCGTTTAGTTTTTCTTGTGTTCTACCATAAGCGGCAAGACCCAGCACAGCGCCCATGGAGATGTGGAATAGCCCAGCACCTTGCAGTGTAAGTGGTTGCCATTGTACATTGACACCACCCTTGTACAAGGCCTGTACTAGGCTCCAGAGTATGGGTGCAAGTACAAAGTCAAAGAAACACACAAACATGTACAACCAACCCATGGCCGGACGCCACTTTGAATTCATCCAGTCTTCTTTTTTCTGCTCGCTCGCGCTTATTTTTGCTGTCATACTACGTCCTTGTTATTAAATCCACAACCAATAGCCTTGGGCCATTAGCACAGCAGCCAGTGCGCCCACTGCCAAACTACCTTTGTACATGCGGTTATTCACTGCTAGAATACTAGCAGAAAGTAACACAATGGCAAGTTGAAACAACATGCCCGAAAATGTCAACCAAGGTCCGTGTGCTCTAGCCTCGTCACGTGCGGCTTCCTGTGCTCGTGCCTTGGCCAACAGTTCTTTTTTACCTTCGCCGGTGGCAGGCTCACTTTCGTATCTAGCAATCTTGGCTTCTAACTTTTCGATACGTGCCTTGTCTGTGCCCTTTCGAGCTTCTTCTAACTGTCCTTCAGCTAGAGTTTGCTTGATTGATTTACTCTGATAAAAGCCGTAAGTGTTGCTGGCCTGCAACAGATTGGTTTGCGCAGTGCCACTAAAGCTGTTGGCAAGGTAGGTGTTGGCTGCCAGGAACAGGGCCATGACAACAATGACAAGACCTGCTTTGTCTTTGATCTGTGCTTCACGTTCACTGCGTGATAGGGGTTTCTTTTCTTCGGTCATTTACTAACTCCTTCAAATATAACTCGTTGTTCATTGTACCAGCGAATCCACATGTCAACCTTGACAGCACATTCGTAGTAGGCACCATAATTATTGGTAATGGTACGTGACACATCACTCAATGTTGGTGCGTCTTTTAATTTTTCCAAATTGGGGCAAGCAGTTGAAACTAATTCTCCGGGCTTGTTGGGAAACTGTGCAGTGACAGGAACTGTGGTACACGCAGTCAACCCTAGTGCTAGTGCAAACACAAGATATCTCATCAGCAGTTCCACCTACGTCGTGCTTTGCAGATGGCCTTGTCGGGAGTCTTAGCACAGCTGATGTTGTGCATTTTCATTTGCCCACGACTACGACTGCAATAACTTGATCTACGCTTGCTGGCCTTTGACCCTTTCTTCAACTTTGAGGGCTTGGTAGTCACAGCAGTCTTTAACTTGCTACCTGGATTCTCTCTGCGATAAGCATTAACTGCTTTTTGACTCATGCCATCTGTGCTGTCACGCTTGTTGGCTTTCTGCCAGTCTTCGTTCAGTTGTGAAGTCACAGCAAAAGCATACAACTCATCTTCAGTTAATGATTCTAGGTCCGCCCAGACTGCTTCAGCATCTACACCATTTTGTGCCGCAATACCTTCAATAATAGATTCAATAAGATCAAACTCTTCTGTCAAGCCTTCGTCTACATCTTTATCTGCAAAGTTAGGATTGTGAAAACTACCAACAATGTACCATTTTAAGTCATGGTCAACATCATTGTGTTCTACGCCCATTACGTTGACATTGTAACCTTTATCGTCAAACCAGGAGTTGGCATAACCCACTAGGTTTTTCTTGGCTTTTTCACCGTAGGCATCAATGTTGAATCCATCGTTACTAACGTCAAAGTCTTCGAACCAATCGTCACCAATGATGTCTGCAAGCTCGTCATCAGTGTACCACTGTCCTGAATCGCCGCCGCTACCACCAGGCAGTGCAAATTCATTTAATTCTGCGCTTTCGTTGGGCTTACAGTTACGAACCTGGCCGCCATTCTTGCCCTTCTTAGTACCTACTGCATGTTTACCCGGCCAGCACTTGGTAAAGCCATTTGAGTCTTTGGCACCTTTTTTAATTTCATTGAGGTTGCCGTGTGTTTGGCACATACCGCAGTCTTCACACACCATTTCCATTTCAATTGACTCATTGTGTTTCTTTTTACCAGCACAATGAGCACGTTGACTAAAGCCTTTGGGGTGACTACAGTTGATGCTGTTCTTGTACTTTTGGCTCCAGCCTTCAGTGACGAATTCGTTTGCTCTCATTTTTTGGGTGCCTCCGCGGCATCATTGTGTGCCTTGATAAATTCTCTAGGAATCTCACAGACTCCTCCGGGTAAAAACTTGGTGTCGTATTTGACAATCTCTTTGTCAATGTACTGTGTGATATACTCTGTGCGTCCTTTGATGTACTTGACTTTGGTTTTACTATCTTCGACAATCAACTCATTGGCTGCTGTTGCCGCTGCCTTTGCTTCTTCAACTCGTTGTTGCAGTTCTGCAACTTCCTTGCGCCAGCGCATTTCTGTGCTGTACCCGCCCCATAGATAAACACCCACCAGGAACACCGCCACACTGGCCAATTGTATCAATCTATATGTGCCAGCAATGCCGGGAAAGAATCTCAACAAGGGATTGATAAACACCAATGACACCACAGTGGCCACAAACCCTGCACCCAATATTGCATAGATTACAAATTCTAGAAATCCGTCAGGTAAGAAATGTAGTATCCACACAGGTTCAGGCTCCTAACACATGCAGTGCATGGTTGTAGTGTTTGATGCGATCTTCTAGGCCAATTGTGCCACCATTGATGCGTTTTGTTGCAGTGAGCACATCACCTTTGTCGGCCCATTGATTTAAATTGTTGGTTTCCCAGAACCAGCAAGCACTTTGCACAGCACCTTCAAAGGTGGCCAGGTAGTCGGCACACTCTTCTACAGGTATGCCCAAGCTGCCAGCAAACAAAGTGTAGTTGTTTTTGCCAGTGAGTTGAATTAGTCCACGGCCACAGTAGCGATAGCCGTCACCGCTTTCTTCTGGGCCGTTGCCCATTCTGTTGGCATAGATTCTATTGGCAATGGCTTCTTGCTTGTTGGGCATGCTGGCATAGCGATTTGCCACAGCATCGTCGGCAAAATACTTGGGGAATAACTTGCGCAAACTTGCGGCACGATAATTCAAGTTTTCTTTGATGGCACGGAACCCACCACTTTCATGCGCACACTGTGCAATGAACATGGCCACTCGGGCTGGTGTGTTAATTTCGTACTCGGGTAGTATTTCAGCAATGGCTTCGTACCAATGGTCGATGTAGGGATTTCCTGGCACCATTTCTGCTAATTTTTGTTGGGTAAATTCAAATTCAAAACTCATGTTAGTTCCTAGGCTGATATATTTAGTTGTTCGGGTGGATGCCCAGTCGTTCAAGCAGTTCAACTGGGTGCTGACTGCGCCAGTGCGCCAGCAATTTTTGCTGACTGTGGTTGAAACTCATGCCAAACTTGGCCAATGTTGCTTCTGGATAGTTGACCAAATCCTGCAATTTTATCACAATGTCAGCGTATTTTTCAGCAGTGGCAGCTTGGTTGAACACCGGCTGCCCGTCGGGCATGTGCCCAGTCCAGTTCCTCAGCACCCAGCGATGCCCATTTGTTCTAGTGGGTTTCCAGGTCCGGCCGTCTAGATCATTGTAAAACCAAGCATTTTTATAGCTGGCCAATCGCAGATGACTGCGCACATCTGTGTACAACAATACTTTTGTGCCTGGGTGTGGGGATTCCAACCAGTCAGTGAGTTTGTGTCCGTGTAGATATAGTCTGCCCACCCCTGGCGGTATGGGTGTTGTTCCAGTGGTGTCGTTGCGCGGCCAGTATTCAGTTTGCTTCCAGTAACGTCGTCCTGGATCCCACTGTGACTGCATCACATGTTGAAAAAACACACGAAATTTACGATAATTCAACTCAGCAACGTCGGCAATGTCATTGTTGTTTTGGGCCACTGCATACAGCAGGGCCTGTTGCACTTCAGGCCAATGATTGCCTTGCGCAACGTAGTCTGAGTAACTAGGCCATGACGGCTGTTTCAATCCTTGGTAGTCTGATTCAGGCAGTCTACCCTGGTCCATGATCCACTGGCAAAAATCAGGATCCTGTGCCAGTTGTAGTACCCAAGGCCCGGACTGATCATAGGCCTGCGGATAATCAATGTGTGCAAAATGCTGTTCACCCAGCAACAATAAATGGCAGAATAAGAATCCACCACCTCCACTGAAATAAAGAATATTAAGGTCTTTGGTCATCGATTAAATACAGTTATTATGAACGTACTTATACTCACGCCAGATGCCGTTGGCAGTACTTTACTGCAACGAGTGATCACAGTTTTTATGCAGTTGCAGGACTATGGTCAGCCTGTTATTAATTTGCACGAACTTGTCAATGGTCTAAACAAATTTTACAGTGCAGATTTCAATCGAGAAATTGTCTGCAAACACCAGGCCACTTGGGGATACCATCAATCATTGACGGAAATTGTGGACATGCTGAGCAGCGTTGATCATTTTAAAACATCACGCTTGGCACACTATCATCTGCGAAATCGCAACGATGACATGAGCGAGTTGATGCCTTTTTATCAATACCTCAATGACAATTTCTTTATTATTTCAGCTCGTCGAGAAAATGTGTTTGAGCATGCCATATCATGGGCATTGAATAGAATAACCAAAAAGAAAAATGTCTATTCGGGACAGGAGAAAATCAGTGCATTTTATGAAATATATCGCGACGGGGTTGATGTTGATCCTGAAGTAATGGTTAAAATACTCGAAGACTATCGTCTATATTTAGAATGGAGTGAACGCCATTTTGGGATAAGTTCGTATTTTCATTATGAACGACACATGCCTGACATAGAAAATTATGCGCTGAATCTGCCAATATTTGCAGGCCAGAAAAAAATACAAACTTTCAAAGATACCTATGGCATTAGTTTCAGCGACTGGAATCGGTGTAATTATTATACCAGTAACATAGGAGCACTGGCCATGGACAACAGTAACGGCCTGCTAAAACTAGGATCAACCAACATTGACAAAGACTTGCCCGAATCTGCTCCCAGTAATGTTGTTGCCCACTTGCCGGTGGAGCAACGTAGTTTTGTAAGAACACATGTCAAAAATTACATGGCTGCCACACACAGCATTGAAAAAATGATTAACCTAGGTATATTATCTGGCAACGTTCCTATTAAAAAACAAACTCTAGCAGAAAAGCGTTTTATGATACGCAACTTTGAACAATGCAGAGAAATCTACAATCAATGGATTGCAGAAAATCCCACCGTGGGCAAGCCAGTCACTGAGCTTGTAGTGCAGGCTCAAATTGAGTCTGAACAGCAGGTATGGAACCCGCAGTTAATTACCAATTCTGCTGATGCCAGTGCGCCTTTGCCAATTCAGCAAATTTCTCACTAGTTTTGATGTCATAATGCCAGCCATCTCGGGCAAGGTCAAGCGGTGTGAACTCTGGAATATAATGATATTGTTGGTCAGACAAGTGCTGGTAAAATAACTTGCGTATATTTTTTGGTGCAAACAACGGCACACAACTGTGAAGAATTTTTGTTTCGCCCCAACGTTGTACACGTTTAACACCGTCCAGTGTTCTTGCCAGGTCTTCTTCGTGTGTGCTCGGAATCCAAGGTGCATGGTGCCTAAGTTTGAGATTATCCAATTTAAAGTCGTTGACAATTAATTCAGAATTTTGGTATTCGAAGTAACCAGGAATACCAAAGTCTTTGACAATTTCTTGTTTTATTTCTTCAGGTAAATTGACAAAATTCTTGTGGTCTGCACAGTCGGGCCAACCAGGGTCCCGGATATTTTCATAAAATCGTTGCCATGCATCGTTGACACGGTCGGCAAAATCGTCGGCAGAAGCCGGCACTCTATGAAGATAACTCCATTGCACAATGATATATCTGGGATTGATTTCCCGTTGAACACGCTGTATTTTTTCTGCTATCCATTGGTTGTTGGCGCCATCCAAGCTGATGTTGACGCAAGGTCGGCCCAGTGCTTGTTCAACCTGACGCACCCAGGTGTCTGTCCCTGGACTGCCCACACCAGCTGTGAAACTGTCCCCAAAGCACCATACACAATCTCGTAGTTGCGGATTGGCAGGCCATTCCCTGTCTCGAAAACCTCGACTGTTGTATTGATAGTGTATTTTCTTTGTGTATTTTTTAAAATGCGCCGGATCAGCGCAAAAATCAGGGTGATCCATGCCCGAATATTCCAGTTGCAAATTGCGGAATTCTAGTATGTCAAAGTCAGGCAAGATCATGGCGTTGGGTGTCGTATCCAACTGGTGTCAGTCCAGCTGGACGCATCAGGATTAAACTTTGATGTAACTACACGGTACAAGGTTATATCATCAGAGTAATGACGTTTCAACCATGCAGGTAAATCATTGTACGTGGAATATCTCTTTTCCCATGTTTCTTTTAATTTTAATTCCACAGCTTTTTTTGATGCACTGGCACTGTGATCAAAATCACGGTCCCATTGAACATTATCGACGCCGTAGGTGCGCAACAATCGAGCTGTTATGTCAATGTTGTCATCGTTGTTGTCTGACAACGGAATCCAATCAATTCGATAAGCATCAGTCTGAAATGTATCTAAATACGGCGCAGAATGGCAGTCCAAGGTTGGTGTTTCATCCAACAATTGCTGTAGATTTTCATTGTTGAGATATTCATGACCAAGACTGTGCATGTCAATGTACTCGGCCACGGCTTTGTGTCTGCGTGTAATGGGTTCAGCCAGATGTCCAAACACATGTTGACGGTCCCAGTCAATGTCTTGGTAGTCGATTTCATGCCAACCAAAAGTTTTTGTAAAATTCCAATAAAAAAAGGTGCTGGCACATTTCAGTGTTCTCACATACACCAATGGTCCACACGAGCACACTTCAATGTCAGTCTGGGTCACTGTTTTCATTATAAAAGACCTTGGTCTTTTAATTCTTTTCGTATTTTAGTAGCTGAAATAGAGTGTGTGGCAGCATCAAATGATTCTTGTTCAATCCGATAACCCACATCTCTGCCGTAGGTGATGTTGACAATGTTGGGCACAACTTGTATTTCATACTGCCCTTGATACAGCATGTCTAGGTCTCGTCGAATATACCCTTTGACTTGTTCTATGGCAAAAGGGTTGGATCCCTGCCAGCCCTGACAATCCCGGATCATTATACAAACTTGCCCAGTTTTGGCTATGGCTCGTTCAAATAATGCACGGTGACCGGCATGCCAAGGCTGCCAGCGACCCAACATCTGCACTGTTTCTCGCTGCCAATCAAATACAGGACGACGACGATTATCTAGTATGTGTGCGGCAACAAACTCGCCCCACTTTTCCCCGTGTTGTTCTGTGATTCTGAAGTCGTAGACTTCGGGAGGGACAAAGGCTCGATTAGTGTCTTCGTATCTGCCCTTGTCTATGGTATCAACCCAGACGGTCCAATCTGCTTTGAAGTTGTTGCGCATTTCAACCAGCGGAGCAACAAAGTCGCAGATAACATAGTCTACATCAGTCATGGCATCTGCTAGTTCTCGCATGCGCAGACTTTGGCGAATACGTCCTTCGTGACTGAAATCCCAGTCATTGTATTTTTTACGCACATCGTCAGCGTTGAGCCATTGCACTCGTTTCTTTTCGTTTTGCAAGTGTTCGAGTATGTGCTGTGCTAGATATGTTTTGCCTGCGCCAGGCAAGCCCATGATTAATATACGTTGTGGCATGTTATTTCCATTTCCTTGAAGAGTGTCGTGCTAGATCATCAGTGGGATGATGATCCACAGGGTTGAAATATTTACTGTTAGTATCATCTGTTAAAATATTTGCCAGCTGGGCACTAGAGTAATCCACAGGGAATTCCAATTGATTGGCAATTTGTTGTAGATAAAGATCCCGATAAAGATGCAGTAATTCATAACTCAAGAACACCGGGCTCCAGGTCCTGAGTTTTTCATATTCTTTTAATGCTGTATCATAGGTGGCATCGCCACGCACACGCTGTTCTTGATAGGTTAATATATTACGATCACGACCTATGATGGCAATTTTTACACATATACCCAGTCCCATGGCAGTGGCAGCAAACTGCACAATGTTGGGCACAGTGCGCTCACCGTTGAGCATGTAAGGTGTGCTGACACTGGTGACATAATGATCACAACGACTCCAGTCAAAATCTTGAAGTAAATCGGGGTTCTCCCAATAGGCCGCAAAAGGCTCCTGATCATGCCCTATCCAGTATTCGTGTAGCAGAGCATGCCAACCATGTACATCAGGATGTAGTGCAAAGATCTTGCTCCATAAATGATTGCCTGAGCCTTGTGGGCCAGTAATGATCAACAGTGTTTTCATCTGGGTATATTGGCCAAGTATTCTTGTGTGCGATCAGTGATAACGCCTGTTAACTGTAGTGTAACTCGGGGATGGTGTCCTGCATTGGCTGTGCTGTGTGGCATGTTGGCCCAGTCAAAGGTTGAAACATCGCCGGCACGCCATTGATTCCAGTGATGGTTGCCGTACTCCCAGAACTGCCCTGGCTGCCAGTCTGTGAGCTGAACAAAGATACGCATTATACGACTGGGATCTTCGGGGTTCCATTTCTGTAGTTTATCCATGTGTAGATTCCACACCTCCCCCGGGCGTTGCACGTGAATACGCTCCATGCAGTCATCTAGAGCAAATTGCCGGGAAATCTTTTTAAGCGATTCGGGCATGTTCCAATTTAAATGAGTGATTGTCATTTTTGGGTCTGCACCCACACGCTCTAGGTCATATTCTTCGGCCGCCAAATCTTCACGTGGAGGCAGCACGCCCTCGCCTTTGTAGCCACGTGTTTCCCAGGTTGCTGGCTTGCTATTAGCAACAATGTCTGCTACATCCGCTGTCCAGGTGGGTTCAATGTGTCCAAGATGTGCGATCACATCTTCAAAACGATCCAGTTTCGTAGGATCAAAATGGTATGTGCTGGTGCTTTTAGTGAAATCCCAACTGCTTTTAAATTCGTCTGTTATCATATTACTTTTACCCTTATGTCGTTTACTGCATATTCTTGTGTGTATTCTGGGGGAGGTGCATCTATGCCCAAGGCCGCAGCCAATCGAAGATTGTTGTCCATTACCGGACAATCATTGTATTTCCACCATGCTGTTAAGATGTCTGCATTTTGGCTTTTAATGATACGGGCCATTGTTTTTAAATCTTTAAAATACTCATGATAATCAGGATAAGTGATGTCGAAATGACCACACTTGACCCACCAGCCCAGGCAGGCGTCATCACTGCGATGCACGATTACAATGGGTGTTTCAGGGAATAGTTCGCGCAAATAGTCAATGTGATTTGAGAACACATGGCTTTTGATAATGCGCACACCTCGAGATTCTTTAAATTGAAATGGCTCAGCAAATATCTCTTCTAGTTGCTGCCTTGACAACGTGGTCAAATCCTCAGGCAACGGGCTAATCATTCCCGGGTCAAAGTAAGCACCCAGGTGCATTAGTTCCCGAGTACCCGAAGCGTCATGATAATAAGTCCATTCATCTCTATAGTCTGACCGATCGATATCAGGACTATAGTAGATGTTTTTGACTACACTGCTCCATTTACTGCCAGGAGCACCGGCTACAAAGATATATTTCATTTTATAATAGTAATTAGCATGTCATGAAACTTGTGGTCAACTTCTCTGTTGACACCAAAATTATCTAATACCCATTGGGGTGTTAAATGATTCCAAGTCGCATTGTGTTTATACGAAAACTCCAGGATAGATTTATTCATTTGCGCGATTTCACACATCATATTTGTGGCATCTTTAAATGCATCATACTTGGGATATGTAATATTAAACCCGCCTGCACCATTCCACCAGGCAAAACTAATAGTGTCTGGACGATATACCATTATGATCCAATCTTCGGGGTACTGTTGCTTAATTGCATCTAAATGGTATGCCCACTCATGTGCTTTAATTAATCTACAGCCATCCAATGTAGTGTGTGCGCTATCAATATTAGCAGGGTTTAAATCCAGTGGGAATTCCATGCCCGAACCAAAGTATGCGCCTAAATGATCTGAAAAGGGTTTAAAGATAAACGTGCGCTCGGGTGTGCGATCGCTTGTGTTAAACCCTGGTACAGTTTCTAATAGTTGTGCAACCCCGGACCAACGAGATCCTGGTACACCTGCAAAGAATATTCTTTTAGGTAAAGACATTCATTCTTTACCTAAATCAATTTTGCTTAACACAGGAATAAATGCCGCACGTAGTTCATCCATGTGACGCTTTAATCCTGCAGGTGTAAGTTCATCTTCTGCGTAGAATATAACATTGGCATCTGTGTATTCTTTGTACTCTGCTGAACGCACTGCTTTGCTAAACTGCTGTTGGTACCACTCAACAATATCTTTACTTGTCCCAGGCGGCAATTGAATACTCCAGGCAGCATACACATTGATGCCAGGTGCTACATCACGCAACAACGGAACATTAGGAAACTGTGCCATCCGTTGTGTACCAGTAAAGCCAATTGGTTTAACCTTGCCCGCGTCAACTAATGCTTTTGCAACCGCAATAGGAATAATAGCAAATTCCGTACCTGTTTTACCATCATAGCTTGCGGCACTGGTCACGGCTGGCATTGGACCGTTAAATTTAATAGGTTTGACTGTGTCTTTATTGCCCCGACCTTTTTCCATTAAGTATTCAAATGCTGTACGATGTGCGCCTCCACCAATGGCAATACTGATTGTTCTACCACTTTGAATATACTTCACAAACTCCTGTGGGGTGTTGATGCCGCTTTTGACACCAGCAACTAGGACCAATGGTGATTTGCCCATTGTGAGCACATCAATAAATGAGTCATAATTGTATTTCTTAATTGACTTTTCCCAAATGTCATTTGTAACATAGCTACTCATGTGGCTGGGCAAGTTAATTGTATAGCCATCATTGGGTGCTTCTAAAAACCGGTTGTTAGCAATAACTGAATCTGCCCCGGGAATGTTTTGTACAACATAAACAAATTTGGGATTATGTTTCTGAACGATTTCAGCCAGTTTCCTAAAGGCCATTTCGTTACCTGCGCCCGGTGTATTTCCAATATAAACCTGTACAGGTTTGGTGGGTTCCCAAGCAAATGCCATAATTGGCATTAATAAAGCGGCTAGCAATAATTTTTTGATTGACATTGTAACTCCTTAAATAGTATAATCAAAAACAAGGCACTGATTAAAAATTTTAGTGGTCTTGTAAAAATTCTAAGTTATTTACCAAATTTTTTATGAACACCAAAATTTTTAACCTAATCTGCAAAAATTTGCAGGACTCTTTTAATTTACCCAAGTACGCCAACGTCACTGTTGACGCAGACACGCAGATACAAGACCTACCTTGGACTCCGGCCCGTTACAAAAAGTTCAAAGATGCAGTGGAAGCAGAACTGCACTTGCCCTGCGATTATGTAGGCACATTAAAAGACATTGTCAATGACCTAAGTGAACGCTATATCCTGCGTTTCTTCAGTGAAATATGGAAGCCCAGGACTGGTGACTATGAACACACCGGATGGGAGTTGGCTGAAGAAATCAACAAGCTAAATCCTGAACGGGTGCTAGACGTGGGATGTGGATATCATCCGTTTAAAGGGCGTATCAACAACCTAATTGGTATTGATCCCTACAACAACTGTGCTGACTACGAAGTAGACATTCTAGACTACAAGGTCAAGCCTGAATCACATGATGTGATCATGGCACTGGGTTCAATAAACTTCAATGATCGTGCGGAAATCGAAGCACGTTTTGCACACTGTGTGAATTTATTGAAACCTGGCGGTCGATTCTATTTGCGAGCCAATCCCGGAATCACGCACAAGACAGGGCCGTATGTGGAAATATTTCCTTGGACGTTCGAAGTAGTAAATGAGTTTGCAGAACGCTACAATTTAAAATTGGAAACCTTTAAAAAAGACGCCAACGATAGACTGTATTTTGTCTACACCAAGCTTTGATTCAGTATTAAATTGGCAGCGGCACTGTGTGCTGCCTCCAGTGGGTGCAGAGTTGGGCTTATTTCAAAGTTGTTGTGTTGAGCCCAAGCTAAAAAATTCAAACCATCAAAATTGCGCAGATACGGCTGCACATACTCCTGCATACTGGCAATGGCAGGACTGGTATGCCATTGTGTTTCAAAGATTAAATCATCCATGTAAGTCATTATGAAACTTTGCTTTTTCTGTAGGAGTGCATCAATTGCCAGCTTGATCAACGACAGTGTTGTGAGCTTGTCCCGATATTGAGAATGTAGATTTTTATAATAGAACCTGGCAGTGCTGTTATCGTCGCCAGGACGCAAACTGGCCCAGGAATTGTCATGCTCTGTGTAATCAAAACGATCGATCCAGGTCCAATTTACAACATACACAGCAGGATCATTGCTGGTTAATTCATTTAATAATTGTTCTAGTATGTAGAGATTGCCCACACCCGGACAAGCATGACACGCATATTCGTGTCCTAACTGTCGGGCCAACAGTGCGGGCCAAGTTAATTGACTGGGAGTAGCATGGGTGCCGGTATCACGCAGGTCGCTGCCAAACACAAAGCTACAACCAAAGCTTTTTAGTTGCATGTAATTATCTTATGCCGGCTGCGCTTTGTAGTATTAAAATATCAGGTGTGCGGTCAAAAATCTGACGCACTGGTAAACCAGCGGCTTCTCTCACTGTGTTTAAATCTTTTTCTTTGCGTAACCGGTAGTCGTTGGGATTCAATGGAACCAAACGGTCAAACGTTTCTTGGCTAAATGGCACAGTTTTATCATTGTAGTGCAAGGTCCAGTCGTCGGGTTCAAACTCAGTCAATGTGGCCAAGTCGCTGATGAGCTCTTGTATGTGTGCACCTGCTTGTCTGCGTCTACGTAATTCTACATAAACCAAGTAACGTCCAGGGCTGATTTCTCCGGGGCTTTGGTCAGCATCCAGTATAAAATCATAGCCTTTTTCAAACCAATTTGACAGGTCTGTTGCGGCTTCTTTACTGCGAACAAAAAAACTTGCAACAATGATGTCGTCATCGTCGCCCATTTTACTGGCAAATTCGTCAATGTGAACCGTGGGCTTCATCATGCCTTCTAAATCCTTGTATTCAAGGGCTTCAAATAGTTGGTTGTTGTTGTGCATTTTGGTCTGGCTGTTGCGGTTGTGCGTCATCTTCACTGTTGTCCTTGAACTCTTCTTGGTTCAAGTCTTCTTCATAAGCCGAATCGAGATCCTCTAGGTCTATGCTTTGATCTTCGAGTTCTATGCTTCCTGTGCGTATGTCATTCATCAAACTCTTTGGCATTACAATTTCTACCAGCCAAACAGGTTTTTCAATCAATCTAGCCTTGTGTGTGCCAGGAATATAATCATCGGGTTCTTCGATTTTGATTGGTATCTTTATCATTTTTTTCATGTATTTGATTTCACAATCAAACGGCAGTAAACGTTTGCCGCCCCTGGGGTCCGGCATTAATTTCTCAGGCCACATAAAAATACAACCAACTTTGTATTTGCTAATATCGGGTCCTTGTACTAATTCACCAAGAGCCCAATTTTTAAAAGCATACAGATCCAACTCATCAAGCACACGCTCAAAATCAAGCAGGCTAAGGATACTGCCTTCGCTCATGTAAAGGTCCTTGATGTTTTCGGCTACAAGCCAATAGTCGCTGTGATCTTTAAAAATGTCTTTGTCCATACAGGTATTTATGGCTGTGATGCGTTAGCACAATTTTGATGATCTGCTGTGTGGAGCCTAATACTTAGCACATATATTAACGAAAAGTACCCGCATAAAACCTCCAGGTCACAGAGCCTAAATACCAGTGCGAAAGGTAGCGACCAACATGAAACAAGGAGAGTTACACTTGAGTAGAGCACGAGGACAAAAGGCCCAGCGCCGACTTCAACAACAGGTGGTAGAAAATACCATTGATTTTAACCAAGTAGTTAAATCAAAATCTCGACAAATAGAACTAATTCCTAAATCAAGAGCACAGGAAAACTTCATAGTAAATTTGTTTGATCCCCAAATAAACATAGCAATAGCAGTGGGTCCTGCAGGAACTGGCAAGAGTTATCTAGCCATGTTGGCAGCACTGAAAAGCCTGCGATACGGACACTGTCAAAAAATTGTATTGACACGACCAGCAGTGGGGGTTGAGAACGAACAACATGGGTTTTTGCCCGGGGATCTATTCAAGAAAATGGAGCCCTGGACACGACCCTTGCTTGACATTATAAAAGAGTTTTACCACCCCAGGGAAGTTATAAAAATGATCGAGGATGAAGTCATTGAAATATCTCCACTGGCCTACATGCGTGGACGCACATTTAAAAATACCTGGATAGTAGCAGATGAAATGCAGAATGCCACACCAAATCAAATGAAAATGTTGCTGACACGCATTGGTGAAAACAGTAAGATAATAGTGACCGGGGATGTTGAACAAACAGATCGTGCCACGGACAACAATGGTCTGTTGGATTTGACCACAAGGTACAAACAACACCAGGTCAACGGACTGGCTGTTTGCGAACTGGGATCCAAAGACATTCAACGACACCCAATTATCAGCAGTGTGTTAAAACTCTACACATAAACATTTGTTGATCAAAGGCGGTCTATAAATATTTGAATGATCAAAGTAGACCAAATTCGGGCATTGCACATTGAACTCAGCACTCGATGCAATGCCCGGTGTCCCATGTGTATGCGCAACTATCGGGGATCGGAGTTCAACGGTGGTTACCCATTGACTGAATTATCACTTGATGATATTCAACACATATTCACTCCTGCGTTCCTAAAGCAAATCAATCGTGTAAACTTCAATGGCAACCTTGGGGACTTTAGTCTGGCCAGTGATGCCCTGGCCATTGTTGACTATTTTTTAGACAACAGCAGTGCGCACATACAAATTGAAACCAACGGCAGTACTCGTTCTCCTGCTTGGTGGCAGCAATTAAGTAATCCTCGAATCAAAGTGCTGTTTGCATTAGACGGTCTTGAAGACACACACAGCTTGTATCGCCAAGATACCCAATGGGGGAAAATACTAGAAAATGCCAAGGCCTTGATTGCTGTAGGCGGCAACGCTGTTTGGAAGTTTATTCCATTCACACACAATCAACATCAGCTTGATGCATGTCGAGCAATGAGCAGTCAACTAGGGTTTTCGGAGTTCGTACTACGAGATCACGGACGCAATCAAGGACCGGTGTTCACAAGAGATGGCGAATTTAGTCATTGGTTGGGCAGTCCCGAACCCGAGCCACCCAAGGTTGATGTGTTGCTTGAAAGTCATGTGACCTGGTTTGATCACACAAAGAAAATACCCTGGGTCAACGATGACGCAGAAATAAAATGTGCTCACATAAAACAAAAAGAAATTTATGTGGCTGCTGACGGATCTATATACCCGTGTTGTTTTCTAGGGTTCTTTCCTGGTACCATGCATCAGCCTGGCAATAGCCAATTCAAAGACATGGTCAAAGAAAACAATGCCAAACATCACAGCTTAGAGCACTGTATCGATTGGTTTGACCTAGTGGAAAAAACTTGGGCATTGCCCAGCATAGCACACGGAAAGTTGTATGCCTGTGTTGCTGCCTGTGGTCACTGATCAACCACAATATCGTAAATTTCTTTCCAATTCTTGACCACAGGAATATCATTGTTATGGTGAGTCATGTTGTGTCCATGTTCCATTAATATAGAACGTAAGCCCATGCTGTGGCCAACCTCGGCATTTTCTGGTTTGTCTTCGACCCACCAACATCCGCTATCTCTGTAAGGTTCCAAGGCATCGTTTTTGTCTGCACCTGTTTCTAAACACACAATTCGTTGAAACACGGTGTCCCCAAACAACTTGCTTAGATTCATTTCTCTCAAACGCTGTGCATTGACATCGGAACTCAGGCTAGTAATACAGTGAAACACATAGCCATGTTCTTCGTGCAGTCTCTTGACATAGTACATGGCATCACGCAAGGGAGGCAAAAATCCAATAGATGCTGATTCGTTGAACATCTTGATTAGTTTTTTCCCTTGATCCCAGGAAATGTTGTAACGTTCACCAATGTCGTAGTTTAAATCGCCACCGGGTATTTTTTCAAACCCGTGCTGTTCCATCCAGATACTAAAAGCATACTCCCAGTTTAAGAGTACGCCATCGGCATCAACTAGGATCAACTGCTTGGGGTTGTGTTTCTGTGGTTTCTTGTGGTTTGACAATTTCGTATCCATTTTCTTTGAGTAATCGTTCAATTGTAGAGCCGTAGTGTTTGTGATAGTAAGAAATTAGTTTGTCCCAATCTTTGGGCACTTGTATTCCGCCCATGCTACACTGTACCACAGCCAGCTTTTTAAAGTCAAGTATGACATTGGACATCTGGTAATCTTTGGCTTTGATACTACGTGCCACTGTCACACTTTCGTCGACCTGCCCGTTGGGCTTTTTGTAATAAGTCAATAACATATATCTCATAAATTGGCCAATTCTATTAAAGTTGCTGAAAGATTAATTTCCTGGTCTGCCACCAAAGGCACGTTGGCAGCACCGTCTCGGATGACCACAATTGCTCGGTCTTGTTTCTCGGCGTCGTTGCCCCAAAGCTCTAGGTTGTCATACATCCAACGAAATACTTCTTCCATTTCTTCTGGTCGCACACTTGCACACATCAAGGTACGTGCTTCTCTGACCCGACCGGCTTTGAATAACTCAACTGCACTGAGTTTCCAATCTCGTACTCCGCCTTCGTCACCTTTGGGTGAAACAAGTGTGCCATCAGTTGAATTCATCTGACACATGTTCAAGCATTTGCGTAGGTCAGGATAAGTGGCTTTGACATAGGTGTCAAGAGTGTCTAGATCAAACTCCACACTTTCAGTTACCAGCACTGTGGCCATCCTGGCTGTGAATTCAGTGACATCAACACGTTCGATGTGGAACCCTTGACAACGACTGTGCAGTGCAGGAATAACTCTGCTGGGATAGTTGCAAGTGAGAATGAAACGAGCACTGGCATGATACGTTTCCATGACTCCACGCAAGGCGGCTTGTCCATTGGGACTAATGTAGTCTGCCTCATCTAACAGCACTATTTTAAAGTCTCCAAACGGCATGGTTTGTACAAAACCTGTGATTTTATCTCGTATTGTATCCACACTGTTTTCACGACTTGCATTGATGTCTAACACATCGTACTCATCAATTTTTAATTCATTGATTAAGATTTTTGCCAGTGTTGTTTTGCCCACACCAGGAGCTCCGCTGAACAACAAATGAGGAATCGATTTTGAGTCGATCCAATTTTGTACTTGATTCTTTTGTTCGTTGTCTCGAAACACGTAGTCAGCCACTGTGCGTGGTCGATATTTTTCAGTCCACAATTCTTTCATTGATTATTTTCCAATTTTAGTAACATACGGGGTTAGATCAGGAGCAGTCCAGCCCACTGGTTTAAGCACTTTGCCATCTTCACGTTTACGCACTTTGCCAGTTTCTTTGTCTATTTTGGCAAGATTAGTACTCATTACTTCTTTCCATCCGCCTTCTCCGTCAAAGCCACCGCTATGAATAGCACCAATGGTGACAACAACAAAGTCCAGCAATGCGTCGAGTTGTTCAACTCGATCTTCCATTAGGAGAGCAGCCTTGAGTTCTCTCCATTCTTCTTCCATGAGGGTCAAATACAATTTGTATTGTTCTGCATTTAGTGTATCAACACTTTGATCACACGCTCGCATAAATTTTTCTTGATCGCGAAAGGGATTCATACTAGTTCCTCAAAAATTCCAAACACTTCTGCTAGAATAAAACAAACACCGGCCATTAACAAGTTGCCGGTCATTAACCAACATCCTGCGCCAATGCGAATAAAACTTTTTGCAAGGCTGACATAGAAATGTCCCCGGCTAGTATCTTTTGGTTGAATTTTAATCACAGGTTTATGGTGTGGGCAACGCCCTTGTTTGTAATCGCAATTGGGATGGTAAGGTAGTTTGCAGGTGTTGCAAACTACTTCTTGAGTTTTTGTATTATTCTCTGTTGTTCCCACTCTTCTTCTCCGCTAAACTTAGGAAGATCACTGTAGTTGTCTTCTATAAAGCATTTTAACATATAAAGTTCTTGTTTGCAAGAGAAAGAGGTAAAACCGTCATTGTAAGGACTGCGAATTTCAATTGCCAGAGCACGTATCTGTGAATACATATCTGGCATGTCCCAACGTTGTTTAAATCCCATTAGAATCGATTCTTGGCCTGTGCTTGAATGGCATCGCTCATTGTGTCGTCAGACGGTCTTTCATCTGAGATCAGCAGAATGTCTTTGGGATCGATTTTGCGTATGGTCTTTTTGCCTTCATCGTCTTCGATGTCAAGACCACGGCTCCAGCGACCGTGAGTCACACAGATCCAGTCACCAATTTTAACATCTGTTTGGTTGGGTCCAACAGCATACACACATCCCCAACGTGGTCGGATACCAGCAGTGGTTCCGTTGTCATCCAGCAAAATAATTCCACTAGACAGTGTTCGAACGTCAAACACCATGTCTGTGGCAATAACATCACTGTTGAGTGCTGTGAGTTTTTTAATACGGGAAGGAGAAAAAGCAGGTTTACTCATATTAGATTCTAGAAGGACCGTTTGATTTGTTTGGTGATGTCAGTGGATCTTGCTTGACTTGCCGTGCTTTTGCAATAGCACTTGCCAGACCACCCTGGGGTATCTTTGAGCTAGGCGCAGTACGATCATTTTTTCTTTCCCTTGGGACACTGTTGACCGGTGATTCGTCTGTGGCAGAATCCTCAACAATCTTTTCAAAGTTGTCATCAAAATCTTCTGGTGGCTCAGGAATATCAATTACTACAGCACTCTGTGCTTTTGCACTGCTGAACACCGGCGAATCATTGACATTAGATACCTGCCGATTGTACTGTTTAGATACCTGTGTATTTCTACTAGAAATAGGTGTATTAGTAGAGTCGACCAAGTCCCCACGGGCGTTTACGCCCATATTGCCCACAGCTCGAATGCTTTCATTTCGCAATTGTAGTGCGCCAATGTCTATGGTTTTTCCTTGTGCTGATCGATAAAGTTTGCGTGTCATTTTTAATCCTTGTATGAATAATGGTATTTAACGTAAAAATTCCTGCGGGTCTAAATCATAGTATAAACTGTCAATCTTATGTACTCCTAATAGATATAACACATAGCTAGACACACTAGATCCCCGTCCAACTCCCCAAATCAAGTTGTTGTTGCGCATGACATCTACTAGGTACTTTAAGTACCTTAATAAGTCAAATAAATTGCGCTCTTGATAAAGAAGTAACTCTTCCCCACATCTCTGCATTTCCTCGGATGTTTTACATAACCCTAGTATATATTCAGCAATGTCGATGTTTTTATATTCTTCGGGCATGTACCAAGTTTGTTGATTCAAACTGTCCCATTCCGAGATTGACATGTTGCTGTTGTTGGGCAACGTCCATGTGGCCAAAGATTCAATTGGGTGCTCTAGTATGGTGGCAAATTTCTCAATGTTTACAGATTGATCAACCACAGCATTTGACACTGTAGAAAGATCATGTCCTTGCATGACCAGGTCACAAAGGTCATTTTCGTCCAACACAATCTCACCAAAATTATTTTTTATCATCTTTGATAAAATTTCCAACTAATATTTCACAGTCTACGTTGTCGTTGTTCATGACAAAATCTAACTCGAGTTCTTTCCATTCCGGTATACGAGTTAACTTGATAACTTTTCCTGTGCTAGATTTTTTTCTAGGATTGGTAATCCAATTTGGTTTAGGGTCATTCCACCATCCATTGGCGTCCATTGGGCCAAGAGATTCATCTGCACCATGTAGATAAATCATTTCATCACCATCGTCACTGGATATCTCAACTTCTGATATTAAAAACTGTTGTTCAATGATGGCAGTCAGTTTTAAGTATAACATAATTCCAACTAATTGATCAACCGGTTGATCGGGCAAAATCAGTATTCGCTGTTCGGTGGCCAGCCATTTTTCCAAAGTTGGGTCAGATTCTGAAATCAGTACTGAATTATGCAAAACATAATTAATCCAATATTTAATACGTTCATATGCAATATTATGCATATCAACATCCGACGTTTGTGTTGTCATACTTACGGTTAAAGTATAACGATTCACCGAGAATTCCTGGTCATAGACCATCCCGGCGTAAAAGTCAAAAGATCGTTTAAGTCTTACATTCATGATATATCTATTTTATCCGAAAAGTCCGGTCCAGATTTTCTAGTGGACTCGTACATTGCTTGAACTTTTTCGTTGTATTTGCCCTGGTACGAATTAAGCGCCAGTCTTATTTGCCCAATTAAGTTTTGGTTGCCAGTACGATGAGCAAACCCAAGTTTTTTTGTAAGGTCTGATATTTTTGATTGAAGTTCTTCAATCGACAATGAGTCAATGTTGTTTATTAGTGGATGGTCCATTTAAGAAAAAGCCCTTGTTGCTAGTATAGCATCAAGGGCCATTGATGTCAATTGTTTTGGTTAAGAAAATACACAACCATTATTGCCGATGGCAAACCATTTTGAGTTGATGTACATCAATGTACACGCATCGCCAATTGTGTCAAATGTAACAACGCCCGTGCCCGATGATTTCCACCCTGCGTTGGTAACAGTAATGTCCATGTCACCACCATCCCCGTACATGGCCAACACTTTTACCTGACCTTCTACTCCGGCTGCCAGTGTGGCAGATTCTGAACCGGCAGTGGTAAAATAACTGGTGGTCAGCAAAGTGCTGGCAGCCGCTGTGTCTGCCAAATCCTCTTTGCTGGGCAAATATATAGGATCCAAGTTCCTATTTTGATCAATGATTGTAACTGTTGACCCACCGTCACTGCTTTCAAATTCAAACTCGTACGTACCAGTTTTATTAAAAGTAATAATATTTGAGCTGATACCTTGTATGTTAGAAGTGCCCACGTTGACCACCCCTGGCAATGTCAGTGTGTGTGCTGTATTGGCCACTGTGATTTGAAATCTTATACGCCCGACTTGGCCAGCTGGCGGAAAGTTAGTAAAAGTCAACGACACTGAGCCAGCTGTGGTCAATGTGTAATATGGTCCAGACATGTAGTTAATTGTCTGTGAACCTGTAACTGTGCCCATAGAGACTTTGGTTTCACTCATGTCTTGCAGTTGGGCATTAGACAATATACTGCCGTTCATATTATTGTTTAAAACAGACCCGGTCAATGCGCCTTTTAACACAGCATTGTTTTCCAAATCTGTTATTTCGGCACTTGCATACGCAAAGTTTGTTTTAATATTGGTAAAATTGTCACGAAAACCTTGGCTGTCGTTGTCTTGACCGGCAACTGGATAAGAGCCGTCGATGTTGTTTGGGTTTATATTTGATGTCATCCTATTATCCTAAAATATTGATCTTGGGGAATACGAGATATTTATCAAACGTGTCAATGCTGGTTACAGTATCTGATGGAGTGATAAAATCAGTGCTGGTTCCGTCAAAAACGGTAGGCGGTGTCATGGTTCCGTCAAAGGTGGTTGCAACCGGAGGTGCTGGCAGCCAATATCCCTGACCGGTGCTGTCCTCGTAGCCAGAATAGGCAAAAGTCATTGATTTGTCTAGCTCGTATCTATCAACTTCAAAGTCAATTTTGTTAAGTTCTGTGCCAAAGCGTCTATTAATATTGTACAATATCTTTTCGCCCTTGCCCGGTTGGATATATGCAATGACCCAAGCAGGAGTAAAACCCAGTACATTTCCATTGGATTGTTTAGATATCATCCACAACGGCAACGCTGGGCTGACCTGCCCCACAGTGTCAATGACTTGGTTTCTCATGTCTATTAAACTGTTGGGATAAACTGTGGTAATCTCAGTAGCACCTTGTGTTACAGGATACGGCAATGTAACAGATTTTCCTACACTTTGTCCTTGGTTGTTGACTAAATTATCAATGACTTCGCTGTAGATTACTTCATACAAAACATTGCCAGCCGGATCAAGTGCTCGGGCCAATTTGATCTTACCCAACGTTAAATTTTTCCAATAATGATTTAAATCCAATGCACTGACATATTTTTCCAGCGTTGATGCTGTAAGTCCATATGCATGATTGTATCGTACATTTTGTGCAACTCCAAAGTTTACATCATCGGCTCGATATAGTTCGCTGACAGGAATCAATTGTTGGTCCTGCAACAATTGTGAAATAATTGTTCTGTCGTTGGCAGGTGGCATTGCTTTAATATACAATGTTTCGTAGGGTTGGTCAAATACACGATTGACATTGATTGTAAATCTTCTTAGCACAGAAACAGCATTTACTTGTTTTGCTTCAATTATCTGAGCAACAGCCTTTGCTCCATTGCCACCGCCGCCTGTGATGGTAATAGTTGGCGGTGCTTGGTATCCCAATCCAGGGTTGCCTAAATTGATTGCTGTGATTGCACCGCCTTGAATAGTTACCAGTCCTGCAGTGGCCTGTATTGCTCCAGCAGTGTTTGGCGGCGGTGAAATAGTCACAGTAGGTTGGCTTGTGTATCCCAAGCCACCATTGGATAGTACAATGGAACTTACCTGATATTCAATTTGTTGACTTTGTGATGCAAATGCATTAACTGTGAAATTAAATTCCAAGTCAAACGTTGTTTCGTTGACTTCTAACCTGGTACCCAATTCTTTATCGAATGTGGTAGTTCCGTTGTCTAGTGCAAATGTATTGAAACTTACTCGTCCCACAATATTACCAGATGACAGTAAACGTAGACCTTGCGGTAACTTGCTGTCGGAGCCGGACAACAATCTGTACTGCAATGACCTTCCACCAACATTTATTGCCGACACAGAAAAATAGCTTACTGCGCCATTGTTAATGGTTCCAAGATAAGGATCTGTTAACCAAGTAACCTCAGTGTCAATATTTCCAATAATAGTAACGGTAAAATAATAAAATTTTGAAATAAATTCAGGGTAGTCGCGTTTAAAAACTCGAATAGCAAATCTATAGGAACGTTCGGTTGCTCCTTGATCGGGCACATATCCGTAAAACCACCCAGTTTCAGAATCTATACTAAGTCCGGGTGGTAAACTAAATGATCCTCGATCAAAGCCGGCATCGCTGGCATCAAACCCTTCGCTGTCGTAGCCAATTCCTGATCCAACAAGGATGCTGTATTCAACAGCATCTCCGTCGAAATCAATGGCATCAAACTTGTAAGAGAAATAATTGTCTGCTCTAATTCTTCCTAGGTCACCGGGGTGGGTGATAAGAACCGGTGTTCTCTGCGGCATAACGTCGGCAGTGATGAATGTATTGTCGGTTGTGAAATCAGTGGTGTCAGCCGACATTGATTGTTTGGCATACACATAGATTTGAAAAGTTCTAACATTTGATTCTTTGCCATCTGTTATGCCAACTGTAAATTGAAAGTTTTGACTGGCGGCCCGTGTAGTAAAATCATTTGGGTATTGGTCTTTGGAGGTGTCATCGTAGCCCGGATCAGCAGTGCCCGGTGGTCCAACCAGTGGAGAAATAAATCCAGTGATTATACCTGTTTTAGTTAACACCAATCCTGGTGGCAATGCACCAGATAATATTGATATTTTTACTCTGTCATCGGGATCTCTATCAGTGAATTCTATGGGTATCGCAACTTCTGATCCGTCGTAGTATGTTCCAATCAATCCCGGAGGTGTAATAAAATCAGGAATATCGTTGCCGGTCACAGTCAACGAAAAGGTACGATCCAAAACTTGATCGATGATTTCGCGCCCGTTGACCATTATTTCAGTGTACGCCCTTACAGTAAACGTCGAAGTTACATCTCTAGACACTTCTTGCGGTACGCCTTGCAAGCTTGCTATTGCCTTGGGGGTGCCTTCAATCAATCCAGTTTTGCGGCATTGTATACCGTCGGGCAACGACCCAGCAAGCATTCGATAATACACGTCTCTGCCTGCAGGAACATTTGCTAAAATAGGCACCTGGAAGAATATTCCTTCGGGGATTGTACCCAGATTTCCGGCCGGAGTAATCCAGGAAATTCTATCCGGTGAAGTAGGCATTACATTCTTCCAACAAGAATTTCAATTTTGCCCGATTCTTCATTGAAATCTTCTAGCGATTTGCCAATTACTGTGCCCATGGCAGGACTGTTTTCAGCTCGGGCATAGCCATCACCAGCTGACACCATCATTTGCCCCCGACGCACAGGTCCTTTGACCAAGCACGGTGCACGGCCTACCAGTGCCACAGCAATGACATGTTCACCAGTTAGGCTTGAGTTCATAGCATAGGCTGGAGTAGTGGATACTATTCCAGCAATGGTTGGATCAAGATCTTGATCTGCAATGGTGAGTTCTTCTGTGCCACCAAACTTGACCACAGTACCTGGTGGATAATCTTGATCAGCCAAATAATACTCGGCCAAGTCAGCATACTGTGCGCTGGTTGATTTGGCAAACACTGTGTTAAATGATCCCCCTAGGGATCCAATATTACCAAACCCATCACTGTTGGCATTTATTATCCCGCCCACTGTTAGGTTTTTAGTAGAAGGGTTGAATTTGAATTCTGGATTGGCCACATAAACTGTGTTTGTGGTGCCTGTAAATTGTGCCAAGAATGACACATAGTAATCGTTGTTGTCAGCTGTGTCAACCACACTAAGACTAGATGTAGGACCAGTTGACCCCGGTGTACCTGCTGGTCCAGTTGCGCCAGTCGGCCCTGTAGATCCAGTTGGCCCTGATGCGCCAGTTGCGCCCATGGCAGCAAATGATCCAGGAATTCCAGTTGCGCCAGTCGGCCCTGTAGATCCAGTGGCGCCTGTGGCTCCGCCTGGATTGCCTTGTGCGCCTTGATTTCCTTGTGGTCCTTGTGGCCCTGTACTACCAGTTGCGCCTATTCCGGCAAATATCCCGGGTACTCCTGTGGCTCCAGTGATGCCTGTGGCACCAGTGCTGCCAGTGGCTCCTCCTGGATTGCCTTGTGGGCCTGTTGCACCGGTAGAACCAGTAAGACCAAATGCTCCTGTGGCTCCTGTTGCGCCTAGTCCTGTGGCACCTGTGCTGCCAGTGGCTCCTCCAGGAGTGCCTTGTGGTCCTGTGCTGCCTGCTGGTCCTGTGCTGCCAGTAGCACCGATCGTACCAGTGGCGCCTATGGGTCCTGTGGCTCCTGCCCCGGTGGCACCTGTTGCGCCAGGCTCTGTGGAAACAGGACCTGTGGCTCCAGTAGCACCTGTGCTACCTGCTCCAGTGCTGCCTTGTATGCCAGTAGCACCTTGTACGCCAGTGCTGCCGGTGGCCCCAACTACTCCAGTGGCACCTTGTGGTCCTGTACTGCCAGTACTACCTTGTGGTCCTGTACTGCCAGTGGCTCCAAAAACACCAGTGGCTCCCGGGATTCCAGCAACACCAGATAAGTTAACAGCCCAACTTGTATAGGTTCCAGACCCAGTGGTAGAGGTTATATTTGTCACCATAGCGCCGGTACCAGAAGTATAACTGGTCACTGTTCCAGACATGGTATTAACAGAGTCATATGCAATAAGAACTGGTTGACCTGGAGTCCAAGCCAGCCCTGTTCCCACTGTCAAGGATTTTACTCCTGTGCCAATGGTCAATGATGTAGATGATGTAGTAGAGTATTGATCTCCCCTGAGTCCTGTGGCACCTGTGCTGCCTGCTCCGGTGGCTCCGATTGGTCCTGTGCTGCCGGTGGCTCCGATTGGTCCTGTGCTGCCTTGTATGCCTGTGGCGCCTTGAACACCTGTGCTGCCTGTGGCGCCTTGTGGTCCTGTGCTGCCGGTGGCACCAGTAAGTCCAGTGGCACCTGTGGCGCCGGTGGATCCTGAAGGTAGGCCCCAAGTGCGTGTTCCATCAACATTGCTGGTTAACACATAAGCATTTCCCGGAGGTACTCCAAGATTGGGTTCAGCTTGTTCCAGAGACAGATAATCATATCTCTCAGCAGATACTTGATCGGGTGGTGTGGTTTTTACTTTTCCAGATAATAGTATTGGCATGGTTTAGTTCTGTGATTCAAGTATGCTCATTACCATTTGCAAAGTGCTGTTGGCACTGGCCAATGCTTTGATGCTTTGCCCGGGTTCTAACACTAGTTTTCCGGTCAACACTCCGGCAGAGTCATTGCCGGGTATTTCAAACCCAGTGACCAAAGAAGTTTCGGCAGTGCTAACGTTTACAACTTTTACTGTGGTAGTTGCCGGACTACCAGTGGTGTTACTGATTTGTGCCATTAACACAATTGCACTGTAGCCCACCGGTGCAGTATAGAGCGTGGTCAGTGCTGTAGTTAAATTTTCTGTCACGCTTTTAAAAATATTAATTGCCATTATTTGTTATCCTTCAATTGCTAATACGTATGGAGTCAACACTGCAAACAAGGCTTTGTCAAATGTGTCACCGGTGATGGTACCAGTTGCTCCATTAATGGTAAGTTGACCACCAATACGAAAATCGCCACGTTGATCTGTGCTGGTATATACCACTACACCACCATTTAATTCTTGTACTTCATTGGCCTGTACTGGCATAGCACCAGTGGCAGGCAGTGCATTAGCTAAGGTATCTCCTGTGCCAACCCATTCGAAGGTATGTGAACTGGCATTTATAGCACTGCGTATGTAAAAAGTAACTGGGGTGTTATCAGGAAATGGAACTGCAAGAGATTCAGATATGGTAATCACACTGGCACCAGCTGTCAATGGTGTGGCTTCCCATATATCATAAAGAGTCACTCCACCATCGAAACTCAAGCTCTGGTTTGATGTGGGTTGACTAGTCATGCCATCAACTAAAATGTTTTGCCCAACATGATCAGGGCCAGCAACAGCACCGGTGTTAGACAGCTCAACTTTGCCGTCGGCCACTAGGCCATAGGTACCAAAGTCAGTGTTGGAGTTGGTAATACTGCAATAGCCGCCAGATTCTACCAGGACTCCTACATTACAACATACAGTAAAAACGCTGACTAGTTGAGCGTAGCCTTGATTCAAAATATGAATTCCTATTCCGCCCTCGTTCACCTGTGTGAAGGCATCTGTGACCATGCTCTTGAGACCACCAGCTAGCGCACCATCGATGCGCATACCGGTGCCAGTAGTGGTGATGCTGGAGCAATTTTGTACATAAGGACTGGTGGTAATAACACCAGCGCCACCACTGGGGAATGCCACAGCGGCTGCCGGGGATATATGACCTCTAAAAGTCATGCCCGACAAGTAGTCACCGTTTTGTACATGGAAAATATCTAACGTGGGTGTCAACGGACGCACTGATACACTGCGTAGATTGTCGCCCCATATGGTGAGATTACGTGGCATTAGAATGGGATTAATTTCAGTGTAATCCCCACTCTTTACAAAAATACAAACTTTTCGTGTGGGATAATTGGCCAGGTAAGCAGTGGACACATCCACTGCACGTTTTATTGTTAAAAAACTTTGACCAAGAGAATTTCCGGCATTGCCATCGTTGCCACTCTTACTCACATAGTAGACATTATCTACAGTGCCGCCAATTGCACCAGAGTACAATTCACTAAAGTTATCATTGATTTTAATAAAGGAGGTACGTAACGGATCGCCGAGCCCATCGTTGGGTGCTTGTCCTACTTCAATAATTTGCTGTGCCATGCTTGATTTTCCTGTGTCGAGTATTTATGGCGGAGAGTTTATTAATATTCTAGAGGGTCCTGGTTAAATTCTAGAGTTTTGTTGGGATATTTTTATACAACCAATCAAGATTGGTACGATCCAATTTAGGCTCATACCAACCATTTCCAGTGTAAACATTTAAAACGCTGTTGAAGTATTCTTCATACATGGGAGCCACACGATCTAGGGTAAAATTTTCAGCCCAGGTCCAGCAGGCTTTGGGATCAATTTGCTCAATATTTTCCGTGGCCCAGCAAAATTGCTCAAAACTTCTGCAACGATATCCGGTAATTCCGTGTAGGTTATTTTCTGTAAAACTGCCCCAGTCTGTGGTGATTGTAGGAGTTCCTGAAAACAACATTTCAATTTGCACACCACCAAATGGCTCCAGATACTGACTGGCCACAAATGCACCTTTGGCTCTGCTCATTAACATGCGGCGGCGATCAACGTCAGCATAGCCCACAAACTCCACATGCGGTGGGAATGATAAATTGTCGGGATTTTGTCCTGCTATCACTAGATTATTGCCGGTGGCTTCGGTTGCTTGTATTGCAATATCTATGCCTTTGCCTGAATAAACTCTGCCCAAAAACAAAAAGAAGTTGTCTTTTTTGTCATTGAATTCAAAATCGTCAGGATCAAAATAATTGGGGATCACAGCATCGTACCAGTCTTGTTTGCAGGTGCTCACGGACTCTAGTCCGCAATAGGCATGATAAATGGCATAGCTTTCAAAAATTTTCCAACGTGCCCAGTGCCCGCCGGCATAGCCTATTCCGGGTTCCACACAGATCAAGTCTGTGTGTGCATCACACACAGGGCGCACACCCGATCCCCAAAACGGCAGTATAAAATCGTTTTGTTGTTTGCGCAAGCCCACTTCACGTATGGCATTTTTGTAGAATGTTTGGTAAGCATGATCACCGGTGTCAAATCTGTAAAAGTTACGGCGCCAATCATAGTTGCCGTAGGCCTTTTCTAAATCTTGATTGTTGATCACTGTGACATGTTCGGTGCAGTCAAGATCACTGTCCTCGTGACCATAGTGAATGACTTCATGCCCTCGGGCAGTCATCATTTTACCAAACTTGACAACCTTTTGGGTGTAAGCACAAGCATTGTACTCTTTGCTGGAAACTGTGTGGGGGAGTCCTAAAATGTGAAATCGCATCAATTATGTATGCGGGTCCACAACTCCTCAAAAATATTACCAAAATGATCAAACGCTGTCAAGGCTTCGTTGGCCAGGTCCAGGTGTAGGTGCGCATTGAATCTAGCCACAAGGCCTGCACGATTATCAAACTCATACCAACGACCCAACCCAGGCACAACTCGCGATATCAGTTTTCCACCGTACATGTCACCCAAGTGTCTCACGTACACATGTGCAAACAAATCTCCGGACTTTTCACTCTTGGACAGTTGATCAAGGTGTTGCAGATAATTTTTGGTGGCTGTGGTAAGCCTGTGTTGATAGTCGGGATCTAGTTCAGCAAGATCTTGTTTGATACGATCAGCTCTGGGCAACTCTGGCATGTCGTCCAGCAATCCAGCTTGGGCGGCCAACTGCTCCAGGTGCTGATAGATGGCCAACATCTCTGCAAGGTATATCACGTAGTGGTCAGCTGTGATGTTGCCACGCAATAGATACTGAACAAACGGCAGATTTTCCACTGCTTGATGGCGTGTCTGTGTTATTTCTCGTAGTATGCTCATTGTTTTTACAGTCCGTAGTCAAGTGCTAGAGCAGTGTAGTTTTGTTTTATTTGGTCAGCATCCAGTGCTCGCCCGTATACCGCGGTTACGCCAATGTCACCGTACCAAAAGTTGTCGAGTCGACCTACATTTTCAGTTGAACTGCTCTGATACTGGGCAAATGTCTGCCCGGCCACAGTTCCCACTGCTTCTCCGTTGAAATAAAAAGTCACTACACCGCTGGTGGTCTGTGTCACAGCAACAATGGCCCAGGTGTTTGCGGGGATTGACACATTGTCGCTGAATCCGCCAAACCCGCCTGCGCTGTAATGTATTTGTAGGTTGTTTGAAACATCGTGGTGTATGTAAGTGTTGAAGTTTCTAAGGCCAGTGTTTGTGCCAAATATTCCACGGTATTGATCAAGCCCTGGAGTCCAAGCACTGGCATTGATTCTTATGGCCGCCATGACAGTTTTACCAGTGTAGGTTTGATTGTATTTGTTAGAGACTGTGGACACATACTGTGAACCGGTGCCGTTGAGTGAGAAGTAACTGGCTGCGCCAGCACTGGTCCAAGTTGGACTACCCACCAAGGTGGCTGTGTTGTTGTTGCCTGACAGGTCAGTCCATGTGGTTCCCGAACCTGGATAACTGGCAACATTTCCCGGATCTAAATACAGTAACGCACCCGTTGAATTGAACGATGCATCGTATACAACAGTATTGCTGAGTGTTACACCTGATATGATCATGTGGATGTGAACCTAAATGTCAGTTGTATTCGTGGATCATCAGTGCACGAATAAAACCCAGCCCCCCAACATTGTATGCCACTGCCGTATGTGAATGTCAGTATGCGGAACTTTGTGGCACTATAGATCATTGGAAATATTTGGCCCCCAACAATGTCGTTGGTGATAGTGCCGTTGCAGTTGGGAATTACATAGGGCAGGTGTGCAAAGGTACTTACTCCAACACCACTGGTATAAATTGGTTGGCTTGGTAGTGTGGTATCAAAACTCAATCCATTGGGTAGCGTGATCAAATAATCTCCCGAGCCGGTGGCGCCGCCTGTACCTGAACTTTGTATGTAAGTCATTACCACTTCCCACTGTTTTGCACCCAGTTGACGATAACTGATATTGTCAGATGTTGTTGTACCTTTTGTGGGATTGGTAGTAGTTCCAGTAAGTGTGATTGCTCCGGCACTGGTCCAAGCTGGGGTTGCCAAAATACTGCCAGTGGCACTGATGTTGCCTGCAGTTATGACATTGCCTGGGAATGTTGCTACTCCGGTATTGTCAAACACCGTTGAATAACTACCGGCAACCAGGGTAACATTTGCTTGCGTGCCAACAACATTACCAGCAAGACTTATAGTCACATTGCTCAGGGCCGCGCCGTTGCCCACAAAGTTGCCGGCTGTGATATTGCCTGTAGTGCTGATTGGATTTGAGCCAAGTGCGGCCAAGTTAGCAACAACATTGGCATTGCCATAACTGCTGCCACCCAAGCTAACTGCTGTGCCGTTGGCATAGTTAACAGCAAATGTGTTGCCTGGTAGTGTTAGGTTACCACTAGTATCAAACAACCATTCTTTATTAGTAGATGGATCATTTTGATCCGCTACTAATTGTACTTTAAAACGTAAGTTTGCGGTGTTAGCAGTTCCACCTGTATCTAAAGCTACAGCACCGTAACTAGTATTAGCATCTGCGCCATCACCTTGATACTCCCAACCTACGCCACCGTCAGCACCTTGTACGAATGTGCCAATAGTAGCATTAGCAATACCTGATGTGAGTAATCCTAGGCCACTAGAATCTAGAAGTACAGTACCACCGGGCAATGATGTTCTGCTGTTTGCACCAAACGTCCAAGTAGCATTTGCTAAGCCAGTATTAGCGTGTAGAACAATATCACCTGTGTTTGCTAACTTAGCATAGAAGTTATCACTGCCCAAGAACAACTCGGTTGTATACAAGTTTCCACTTGTCATGTGTATATGGTCACCGTCGTTTGCAGTTGGATAAATCAACAACTGTTGATTGGCAGTAGTTCCACCTGTTGGTTTTAAAGCAATGGCACTACCACTAAGTGCGCCGTCAGGAATGTTGGTTTCATAAACAACACTATTCAATGGCAAGGTCAAGTTGCCAGCGGTATCAAATGTCCAGGTCTTGGTTCCAGCAACATTACCGGCCTGTATGGCCACGTTGCCGCCCTGTAAAACAGCAACATTGGCTTCTTCATCTGTGCCCAAAATCACATTGCCACTGCCGCCACCGTATGCCACATGTATATCCGCGGCACCAGTCAAGTAAATATTTAGATATTCACTGGCGCTGCCATTTGGTTGTAGGTTTAAATTACCCGTGCCAATGATGTTGACGTCATCAAATGTGACATTGCCGGTGTCGGCAGTTGAAATTCCAGTGAGTTGACTGCCGTTGCCAAGGAAAAAGTTGCCTGCAACATTACCAATAGCACTGATATTGCCACCAGCAATGTTGCCAGAAGAGGGCTCAACAGTAGCATAGTTTACATACTTTATGACGCCATCATAGGTCATTATGCTCATGGCACCGTTGGAGGTGATGTCTTGTGTGACTGTGGGTGCTGGCAAGTTGGTCAATTCACTGCCGTTGCCTTTAACGTAAGCACCCGAAACATTACCACTAGCACTAATGTTGCCTGCACTCACATTGCCTGTAGTTGAAATTGGGTTAGTACCCAATGCGGACAAGTTGGCCACCACATTGGCGTTGCCATAACTTGATACAATGCCAGTTAGTTGTCTACCATTACCAAGAATATTTCCACCCGAAATGTTGGCAGTTGTGGTAATATTTCCTGTGCCGCTGATGACGTTGCTACCTAGATTGCCCAACAAGGTGGTTACATTTGAATTTCCATATGAACTTGTAATTCCAGTTAGTTGACTACCATTACCAATAAAATAAGGAGCTGTGACATTGCCTGTTGCACTTACACCAATGTTTGTGGTCCACACATTGCTGGCGGAATTATATAATAATGTAGCAATGTTGTCACTGGCACCCACTGTGATACCGGCACCGTTGGCAGCATTGGCCGTGGTGGCAGCATTGGCCAATTGAATAGTCAATGTTTCGGTGACAATATTACCAACTTGTATAATGTTGCCCTGCACTGTAAGATTGCCGCTGACTGATAAATCTCCAGCAACACCAACAGTTTGGAATGTGGCCGAATTTGCGTATACTGTTCGGTACTGTAAATTAGCCGAGCCTAGATCGTAGGTTCTATTTGCCCTAGGAACAACATTGTTATTGGTTTGGATCACCCCAACACCATTGGGACTCAGTATCAAATTACCATTGGTGTCAATCACACCAATGGTGTTGTTGGTTATCCTTACATTGGATCCTGCAGGGCCTGCCAGCCAGATGTTGTCAAAATTCTCATCTGTTTTGATGAATGCTGTGCGTAAGGGATCGCCCTGCCCGTCATTGGCAGTGGCTCCGTAATTTATTACTTGTTGGGTATTTCCAGTAGGCATTTAACTGTGTCCTTGTATTCCAGTATTTACCGGAATTGAACACAGTTACACTTCTAAATTATGCCGGGCTAAAACTACTGCCGCAGCCGCAGGTTGTTTCTGCGTTGGGGTTACTGATAACAAAGCTAGCCCCCATATCGTCATCACGATAATTGATCTCTGCACCTTGCAGATATTGCATGCTCATGCTGTCCACCACAACCTTGACTTGTTCGTAGTTGAAATCAAAGTCGTCTTCGTTCTGCGATTCGTCAAAGCTAAATCCATAACTCATTCCACTGCACCCGCCACCTTGTACAAATACTCGTAGCATGAGATTTGGGTTGTTTTCTTCTTGTAATAATTCTTTTAATTTTGTAATAGCAGTGTCGTTTAAAGTCATATAGTTTCCATTCTTGGCCAAGCACTTGCCTTGCCGTTTTTAATCAACTTTGACACAACAGAATTGAAATGTCTTTGTTTATTCTTTTCCGGAGTTAACGCAAAGATACCTGTACGATTTTCTTTGGCGTATGCTCCGCCCTTTTTCCCACCAATCTTACCTGCTTCGGATGCGTGTCCTGCTTTAAATCCATGCCCTAAATCTGCTGACCGTTTTCCACCCTGCGATGCAATCTTTTGTTTTTCTTCTTTAGAAAGGGCATGTATACCAATTTTTTCATCAACAGTTTTTTTGCCCCCAATGATGCCTGCTTTGCTTTGGATTTCTTTTGCTAATGTTGGATTGTTCTTTGCCCAGACAGTAAGCCCGATGCCGCGTTCCATGTTTTGTTCTGCTGACTTTTTACCATTTGCCCTTGCCATCTCTACCCAATCTTCGGGTTTGATTTTCATACGCTGAGCAATCATAAAGCAAGCATAAAAATTATCCTGAGACTTGTGTATATTGTAATGTTCTTCTAACGTTACTGCTTGTAAATTTGTTGGATCATTGTTCGCATGATTTCCATCTATATGATGGATATCAACACCTTCTAGTAGAGATGCTTGATAATAGCGTTCGTAAAGTTTTCGATAATCTTTTGACATAGTCCTTGTGTGTTCCCACAAGTATTTATGTCATAGTCGTTCATTCACGACATTCCAGTCTACTATTTTCCAGAAACTATCAATGTAGGCTTCTTTATCCCATTGGTATTGGAGAGCAAATGCATGTTCCCACATATCTAAAATTAATGCAATGTCGGTGCGCACAGAGTGATTGGCAATGGTTTTGATATCACCACCTGTGCTCAAATAAACCCAACCACTTCCTTGGATCTTCATTGCGGCTTCTTTGAAAGCGTCTTTGAAATCTTCCCAAGTTTTGAATTTTTCTTCTATGAGTGCAAGTACTGCACCCCGGGGCCGATTGGCACCTTTGGGAGCCCGAAGCTGAGGGAAAAACTTATTATGTAAAAAACTGCCAGCACGATTAAAATCCGCATTGCCTTCTCCTGCATTGTAACGTCGGGCATAGCCTTTGGCTAAATGCTCAAAATGATAGTCTATGGTTTCCTTGCTCATCACGGGTTCAAGGTCTTTGACCCCGTACGGCAAAGGAGTGGTTTCCAGTTTTGCTGGGCGAGTGCTTGCTTCTACAAGATTGATAGAGTCACGTAGTTCCATCTTGTATTTATTTGCGTCGGGTAATACGACCACGTGTTAAATCGTATGGGCTAAACTCTACTTCTACTGTGTCACCTAGTAGAATTTTAATATTGTGTTGTCGCATTTTTCCCGAAATTATGCCGGTAATAGGCTCATCCAGATTGGATAATTTAACCCTAAACATTGCGTTGGGCAGTACATCAATTACCTGTCCGTCTATCTTAAAACCTTCTTCTTTAGCCAATTGAAAATTCAATCCTTTTCAGTCTATCCCAACGAAAACTGCGCCATGCATGTTGTGTGCAGTCCCAAACCACGCACACATCATCGTTGGGTTTCTTTTTAGATGCGGCATTATCTTCCTTTGTTTCATTCACCGTGTACTTAGCACCGTTGTCTTCGTTTAAAGTGCAAATCATGGCCCTAACAGTGCCATCTGCTTTTTCAAATTCCACAGTAATCTGTCGTTCTTGAAGCAGACCTTTGAACCAAACACGAAAAGCTGTTCGTTCAGGTTCCGCGGCCTTGGTATAATAGTTGGCATCACCGTTGCTGAGCCGTTGCCACATTGTTGTTTCTTCAAAGTTCATCGGTCATTTCCCCATGCTAAAATAAAAAATAATTGATCGTCGGCATTATTAAACATCCATTCCATGTAATCTTCTGTTGCATGTGTAATGAATCGATCACCTGGTAATCCAAAATGTTCAATTGCCCAGGCACACATTTCGTTCCATTTGGGAACCCTGGTCCATGTAATTCTTGTCACATGTGGATAGTTTGTTAAATTTCCACTAGTTTTGGTTGCCATGTATCAGCTCTTTCTTCGTAGTTGATATACCCACGTGGATTACATACAATACGAGTACTGCCAACCATATAATCAAAATCTTCATGTGTGTGTCCGTGCGTCCATAGTTTAATTTGTGGGTGATCCATGATAAACTCATCCAAGCTAGAACTGTATCCGCCATTCATGATATTGTCGTCGGCATATCTAGGATGGGTGCTTAATCTGCTGGGAGCCATGTGTCCTACCACTACAAACTTTTGATCAAACTTACCTTCAATGATTGTTTTGATGTACCCCACACTGGTGCGGTGACGTAGTGCAACATCTTCGGGTGTTAGACGTCTAAAGCCATGGTCACTGTTGCGAATGATTCTATAGTCATTCATCATACCAGCAATATGATACAGGGTAATTGGATCACCCTTGTTCATATCAGTCCACAATGTACTGCCAATGAATGTGTACCCATCGATGTTTCTACAATCATTTTCCATAAAGTAAACATTGGAAAACTTTGCACACTCTTCACGCAGGTACTCAATGCCAATGGGCCACTTGCCATGGTAAAACTCATGATTTCCTGCAATATAAATTACGTGCGGAAAGTCATCACTGCATCGTTGCAAAAACTCACGAAAGCGAATAGCTTTTGCTTGACGTTCGCCTAGACTCTCGGTTACAATGCCTGCACGTAGGCTTTCTTCGGAATGGTCATGCAGATCCTGGGCAATCATGATATCGCCACTGAGGATCAGCACATCTACGTTGTCCGTGTTTTCAATTATGCAATCACCAAATTCAAGGTGAATGTCACTGGTTACATATAGTTTCATGTTATCTCAAATCGTTGTTTGATTTGCTTAACTATCTCGTTGGTCACGCTCTGAGCGAGATCTAGATTAGATGCAGTGTGTGGATTGTTTAAAATACTAATGCATTCTTGCGCTGTATTTTTAATAATAACATCAACATCATCACGTGCGACCCACTTACCACTAACATCTGTTTTTACTTCTATATTCATTTATCGTCTCATTGTTGAAATTGCAATGGCCTCCTCGTCACTGAAGATAGGAACAGCATTGCTTTTATGCATGGTGCCAATGCCTTTGACTTTGGTACCAGTGTATACTTTGGCCGGAGCCAGGGCCGCATTACCACCAGTGTCTCGGCTGGGGATATGCTTGGTATCTCTGCCAGCAGGTATGCTCAATTTGTAATTCAACGGCTCGGCGGCCAAGGCACGTTGGCGCCTTTTTTCATCAGTATCTAATTCCCATTTCTTCTGGAGGAGTTTCCAAGCCTCGTCTAGTTCACGAGCTTTCTGTGCTTCTGCGGCATTACGATATTTTACTTTGCCACGATACTTGCCGTTGAGACTCAAGCTAGGGTGATGTAAGTGCATGCTCATCAATTATCTCCAAATTATGTGTATATTATAACATGCCCAAATTTATTTGTCAACTACTGGTCGTTCAGGGCGGGTGGCACAGTATTCACAAGCAGGATCATCGCACTTGGTTTCGGTCCACTCGTTGGTTGTTTGGTTGTAGTAGGCATCATGCTCTTTGGAGTAAACAATGTCTCTTGCATTGGTTTCGGTATCAATCATTTCTGTAGTAACTCCCAGGTATATTCTGAATCTCGCATGTGGGCCACTGGCTTGAGCCAGCCTTGGTTGATACATTCTCTGATTACTGACACGTATTTATTAGGACAGTTGTCACTGATCTCAAGTCCAGCACGAGGTGCCATGAGTATGCCATTGCCCATTACAAAGTCTGGATCGCCCGGACGCAGAGTTTTAAATGTTTTGGAATTTGTGCTAATCTCGATCATTTTGTTATTCCTAATACAAATGCTGTGGCCAGGGCGCCGGAAGAAAATCGATAGCCTTCTTTGCACCGCCAGTAGTGTCGGCCTGCTTGGTAGCCGTGTTGGATCATCCATTTTATCCAGCGTTCGTGACGAGCTGTAAACTCTTTCCGAGCCCACATCCAGTCGCCTGCGTCGAGGCCACCTTCTAGTATGACCATAACGTCCTGCATTAACGGGCGAGTTTCTACTATAACATTACAGTGATCGTGTACAAGTTTCATGCTTTATTATAGCACAAATAGAATTGTATGTCAACTACGATCAAGGTACTGTTTTTTATCAACAACAGTTGCCCAATGATCGGCATCTTCCAATGGTGCAATTGATTTGGTAATAGTGGGCCAAACAAGGGCTAGATCTCGATTGAGTTGTATGAACTCCCGTTGATCTTCGGGCAGATCCTCTTCGGCGTAGATTGCGTTCACTGGGCATTCCGGTACACATACCGCACAGTCAATACATTCGTCCGGATCAATGACCAGGAAGTTTGGTCCTACTTTGAAGCAGTCCACAGGGCAGACGTTGACACAATCTGTGTACTTGCATTTTACACAGGCTTCTGTGACAATATAGGTCATTGTGTGTCAATCTTGCACACAGGAATGGGCATCATCTTGTGCAAGTTACGAGCACGGATAGCACGGTACTTCCTGAGTTGTGACTTTTCATCTTTGCTCAATTCTAAAGGCAATGTGTTGTATACATCATGCTGTTCTATAGCGTCATTGGCCATGGCCCGTTCCAGTTCAGGATAGCTCATGCCCAATTGATCTTCGTCTGTGCGACCGTCTGTCCACAATCCATCTGTTGGTGCAGCATCAATGATTTCTTGTGGCAAGCCAAATTCTCTGCCCATGTCCCATACCTCAGTTTTGAGACAATCACCGATGGGGCTGATGTCTACTCCACCATCACCATACTTGGTAAAGAAACCCACACCAAAATCTTCTACCCGGTTGCCTGTGCCCACCACAATGCCACCATGGCTTTGTGCAATTTGATACAGGGTCATCATGCGCAGTCTAGCACGTGAGTTGGCAAATGCCAGTTGTTCAGACTCATTGGGTTCTTGTTCCACAGAACAGAATGGCCCAACTTTCTTTTCAAATGCGGCATACACAGGAGTTAGATCCATGCTCATGTGTGTAACTGTGTCCTTGTAGCGTTCCAACAACCATCCTGCTTGCATACTACTGCGAGTGTCCAGTGTCTTGGCCTGTCGAATAGGCATCTGTACCACAATGGTTTTCAGGCCAGTTTCGGCGCATAATGCACTTACAACTGAGCTGTCAATTCCGCCTGAGATTCCTACTACAAAAGTGGAGATTTTGGCACTCTTGGCATAGGCACGAAGCCATTTGACTATGTGATTAATTCTTTGTTTAGGTTTCATTTTTTTAATGTGTTCCACATCTTGCTTTTTTCTTCAAACTCGGCTTCGAGTTTTCTGTACTGTTCTCCAAGTTCTCGTAACTGGTCCCATTCGGCTTCTAACTCTGTGTTTGGACGAAGCATGTTAAGCCGATTCTGTATTCCTCGCAGGGTTTCCATCATGCTTTCGCCGTTTACTTTGATGTCTGCATTTTTGCCTTCGAGCTGTATGGTGCCACTTTGGCTCACCGTCAATGTAGGGTTAGGCGACCAACCGTTGGTGGTAAGAACTGATCCCGGTCCGATGTTTCCACCAGCTATAGTAGTATAAGTGTGAGAATTGACATTGATAGAATCAAGAGTGATAGAATCAATCGTGTCAATAGTGTGCGGGCCCATCATAGTATCGTTGTTGTTGAGGGCAAGATTGATTTGCGTAAAGTCCATGAACCATCCTTGTTGTCAATCCATTCTACGACATCACCTGGTTGCCATCCCAGATGATCACATACTTCATCTCCGAGATCCAACATGAGTTCCCCCGGACTATCCGGATCTTCCACAATGGTTCTAGTAAATTTTGTATCAGTCATTGTATAACTTGCAAGTTTTTTTTTCCATATATCAATGGTATTATCTAAACCTTGATCGTACTCTACCAATGGATGCCACCCGGTGACTTGATGGATCAGTGTGTTCCCACTGTTCAGCCAATATATTTCACCAGGGCGAGTGGGCTTGGAGTTCCAATGTATCTGCCCGTGCCAGTTGAGTTTTTTTGCAATAATATCAGCCCAGGCACCTATTTGAATTGGGTTATCCGGGCCAACAGTAAAAATCATTCCTTGGTTGACTGAATCTGTGTGCTCAACCAAACTTACCCAAGCGGATATAAGGTCGTCAACATAGATAAAGTTACGAAAAGGTTTTTCGTAACCCAAATACACATCGGATGGATTTTTCAACATTTGAGTAATTATTTGCTCTGTTACAAAAAAGTCATTGTCTTTTCGACCGTATGCATTGGTTTGTCTCAGTGATGTAAAAGGAAACCCTTGGCTTCGGTGCATGTATTCAAGATACTTTTCCACCCCAAATTTGGCCACTGCATAAGGTGCATTGGGATTAGGTGCGGTATGTTCATCGAATGCCACAGACTGTACAAAACTTCCGGTGTGTTGTACCTCGTCGCTGATAGGCTGCCATCCATATACTTCCATGGTACTTGCAAATAAAAAGTTACGTAGGTTAGGTAACTTTTTACATGTTTCAATGAGATTGATACTACCATCATAGTTAATTTGACTGAACGTCATTGGTTCGTAAAAACTACGTTCCACTTCTGTTCTTGCTGCCAAATGTATAACTAAATCTGGATTACAACTTTCTACTTCTTGTCGAACTTCAGAAAAATTCAACAAGTCACTAGTTAGTGCATGTACGTCATGACTAGTTGATAGTATCGGAAACAGATGGCTCCCAATAAAGCCACTGGCACCAGTCATTAAAATTTTCATATTGGTTACTTGGCCACTGTTAACGCTTCTTTTTCTGCGGTGATTTCTTTTCGGCGTTCTTTGATTGCTTTGCTCATTTCCTGCAAGGCTTTTCTGGCACGGGCGGCGGCAGCTTTGACACCTTTGCCTGTGAACTTCTCATTTTCCAAAACATAAGTTTCGTATGCGGTTTTGATTGCGTCGTGATTTGCTGACATGTGTTCTCCTTTGTGATCAGTACAAGTATTTTATGACATTGATGTCAATAAGTCAACACTTTTCTGGTGATTTTGGCACTCTAGCTAAAAATAAATGTGTCGCTTATTCCAGTAATCCCAGATAGTAACCATGTCCCAACTGTGTGACCAAGTGACTTGGAATAAATTTAATGCCTTGTCCTCAAATAATCTCATTCGGTTGTTGTCAATTGATACATCAGTCCTGGTCGATTGTGCCCATTCCTTTAGTAACTTTTCGGCATTGTTGTGTCTTATGATCACAAGATACAGCGGCTCATTGGCCCGGTAACTGGTTATAGACATCAATGTATTGTAGCGTCTGACGGCATGCTCAGAAGACTGTTTTGAATATTCCGATGTTTTTTGGCCAACTCAATGAACTCGTCGTCTAATTCAAACACCATACCATCGTATTTTTTAGCCTGCTCTTCTGGCACTTCTAACAAACGCATTATAGGAGCCAACGGCACTGGGTTGAGCCCATGCCTATACATTACCTCGCAGATCTCAATGACGATTCCACGGATTACAAATTCTAACATATCCTCATTTGACATCTAGTAATTATGACAATTGACAAAGTCAAAAGAAAAGCGGCACTATGGCCGCTTTGTAGCAAAATTGCTTAAGAGTTATTAAGCTTCTGACAGCGTAGAGCCTACAGTAGCTTTTGCTTTTGCTTTGTTGCTTGTGGCAGGTTTTACTGCTACTTTTACCTCAGCACGTTTAGCGACCTTGGATTTTTCTGACAACTTGTTGGCAACAGCATAGCCTGCGTCACCATCAGTGATGCCCAAAGTTTGCAAATGTTGCAAAGCTTCCAATTTGGTCATTGGGCGTGGAAGCTCAATAAGGTTAATGTTATCACAGTTGTTCTTTGTCAAAATTTTGACACGAGCAACCATGTCGTTGGCAAAACGCACTTTGGTAGTGCCATTTTGTGTAGCGGTGCCAGCAACGGTAAAAAGTTTTTCAGTTTGAGCCATGATAGATGCCTTTCAAAGAGCCTAAGTTAAAGTTAAAAATATGCTGTGTTTTCAGCATACCGTTAGTATAGCAAAAGATGATTAATTGGTCAATCACTTTTGCTATATTTGAATTACCAAAAACATTGGTTTTGGGCAACTCAAATTCGGGGGTGTTTGTACAGTTCATATCAATATTATAGCAAATAAGCAATAATTGGTCAACCGTTATTTTAAACATGTTAGTAAGCACTTACCAACTACTGTTGTAGAAAACATGCAAACCCATGAACAATTCTGCACGGGCAAGCTTGATAAACTCAAGGTCGTCGTTACGATAATGGGCATCAGAGTCGTTGCCAAAGAAGAATCCAGTGGTTTCGGGTAGAGTACCAGCAATGACATCTAACTCAAGAGCCTCTAAGTCTTCGTAAGTCAGTTCCAACTCAACGCCATTGAAAGGGCCACCGTCTTGATTGCCTCCATTACGTCGATTCCACAGTTGTTCCATCCAACCATGCAGGTTCGGATGTTTACGCCAGTAAGCAATCTCACGAGGTTTAGAAACTGCGTTGTTTACAATATCTTTAGCGACGTCGTCCCAGCTGGCGCCGTCGTATTCTCGTTGTTGGCCTGCCTTGGCGGCCACGTATGCATACATGTCAAGTCCCATATCTAATCTTTCTTTTGCTTGTTGACGTTTGAACTTCATTTAGCGAATTGTGACTTGTTCCGTGGCACGGTCGCTGTGAATACAATGTCCTATTCTACGAATGGTGTCTGCGGCCATCTGCGGATCGTTTTCAAACATGTCACGGATTTCTTGTTCACCAATGCCTTCGACAGCATTGAATGTGTAGATCTCGTAGTGACGTTGCGAATTAAACTGTGCCCTAAGCTTCAAATGATATGGGTTTGCATACGAATGTCTTGGTGTTTCTTTGCCTTGAAGCTTTTCCCAAGTCACACGTTGTTGATCAGCAGTGACATCGGCCACATACTCAAGACCATTACAGTCCCACATAACCAAGAATTGATGTTCTTTGTAGTTCATAATTGAAAACGTTTTAGATAGTCATTGGCCAAACTTAGATCTTCGACTGCCAACTCCTCAACCATCTCTTGCATAACCATTTGCATCAGGGTCGAGCTTAACACACGATCTCGAGCACTCAATGTGAGCATCCATTCTTCAACTTCTTCCATGCTTTCCAGTGCCCACATTTGATCTAATAGATCAACTTGGTGTGGTGTTAGATTTGTTAATGTAATGGGTCTTTTATTCATTTAAATTACCTTGACACGGTTGAGTTGAGTTTTGTTGTCACGGTGAGCTTTCACCGTACCAACTAATTTGATTTGGACGCCCGAGTTCAGCTGGGATTTGTAGCTGAAAAACAAAGCTTGATTATCTTGAGTAATTGCAGTAACCCAAAAAATGTTGTATATGTTGCTCCAATTGGCGCTCACAACTTCTGCGTCCAATGCAACTTTGTCGCTGACATTACCAATATAGCCGCCGGCATTGCGAACACGATCCTGGATCGACTGGCGTACTATTGCACGTTGATGGCTCTGTGGCAGGCATGCAACCACAGCCAGTTCTAGGCGATGTTGCACACTGTCAAATTCTTCTTCCACAGCCACTACCTTGCTGACACTTGCATCAAATGCACTCAGCTGACCTTTGAGAGCTCGGAAGGTAAGATCATTTTGTAAGAATCTACGGCATTCGCGACCAGTTGCACGATCTTCGTCAGTGATGGTTCCGGGTACAGCCAGGAAGTCCATCATGATGTCACGATTGCGCTTCTTGAGAGTTTCATGAGACCCATCTTCATTGATATTGATCTTATCTTCTTTGACGTACTCGCCGTTAACACGTTGTGCCGCTACTGCCGCACCCCATACATTGTCCAGAGAGAATTTGATTCCATTGATCACTTTGCGTTTTGCACTGAAGCCGGGGCGGTAATATGAATACATCAATGACTCCTTGTTTCTTAATATGCTTCTATTGTAGCAAAAAAGGAATATTGAGTCAACCGAAATTTAAGTGTTGTTTTTACACAACATTGTCTAATTTTTAAGCAATTATTTAAAGAATATCAACACCATTAGACTGGCTTGGATCATAAAGCCCAGAGCAATGGTCACAATGTTCAGAAAGTTGCGTTGCACACAGGCCTGCGCAAACATAGCAACCAAGCCAGCCCAGGTCAACAACACCATGTCTACACTGGGCATGCGATCGCTAAGACCAGTAAGGATGGCCAGTAACGTGGGCAAAGTTGCGGCGTGTAACAACAGCACAGCCAACCATCCCAGAGTCTTTGCTGAAACGGGAGCCATCCACTCTTGCAACCAAGTTACTGTTTTTTCAATGTCAAAGTTTTTCATTTAGATATCCTTGTAAAAAATATGTCGGCCAATCTTTGTCACACGTTTTTTGTTCCACTGTGGGTTTACATAGTCGGCGTGATAGTACAATGCGTCTTTGAGTTCGGGCAATCTAAAGCCATCAATCATGACCATCTTTACTGCTTCTTCGCTTTCGGCCCAGAGCTTTTTATGCACTGGTCTGGTCTTGCTGGTGTTTTCACAATACCAACTAAACTGACACAGTACTCTTTCGTACACCACATTCTTTTGGTGCACTACCTGGCAAGGGTCTGCAGGGTACTTGCCACTGGCCACACGATTCATTACAACCTGAGCCACTGCAATTTTACCTTCTGCTGGTTCACTGGCTGCTTCCCAGTACACATTTTGTGTCATGCACTGCATCCTGCGTTCTTTGTCTCGTAGTGCGGCCTTAAAGTCACCAATGGTTGAAACATCACCAGGTAAATCTGCTCGCAATCTATCAAACTTGGTTTGTGTGGTGTATGTCACCACGGTAATGCCTGTGAAGGCGATAAGTGCAAACATTGCAAGATGCAATGCCTTTTGCATATATTTTTTCATTTTGGTTCCTTTAGGTTAAATGCTGGCTTTCCAACACCAACGGCCCGAAAATATACAAAAGCCGCTGTGGTCTTTTTAGAGACGTAAATTTATGTATGGCAAATTTTTATTATAATAAACCCTGTTAATGAGGTCAATATAATTGGATAACTAACGCCTAGGCGTTGAAATACTCAAAATGCTTTTCCAAGGTCCATGCATGTGGATCAGAGATCTCCTCACCAGTGTAAGTGGTAAAGCGAGTATCGTCGAACACCGCATACCTGTCGAAAAAATGCCAGTAGTCGGGACTTGAACTCACATGCCCTTCTTCTCGCAGTATCTCGTCATTGTGTATACTGATCAAACAAGTTGGTGCGTTCAATGCTTGTGGCACTGTCAAGATACCTTGCAACATCATATCTCTAAGTTTGGCCAGCGGAATAACATGTTCAAACACACATTTTTTAGGATCTACTCCAACCTCGCGATAGTGAGCACCGATTGATCCTTTGATAGCATAGTCATGGTATCTACGGATTTGATGATCCATGCTGTCTCGAATCTGACGAGCAGTTTGGTCCACTGTGGTCTGAGCCTTGTACATAGGAACCAGTCGCTCAAGTTCGCTTACAGTGAAAGCCAAAGACTCTCGATAAGATTTTTCTCCACGTTGCACACGACTGTAGTTAACAGGGACAAAACTTTCCACTAATTTTTGCAAGCTCATACTAGTCCTTTCAATGCAGGCTTGATGGCATCACACAAGAATGTTCTGCCGTCTTCGTCGGGTAGGATACCCATGCCACGTCCTTGTGTGGGCACAATCAATTTGCCGCCATGCAGTTTGTACATCTCACGCAGGAACTTGCTCATGGCATCCGGGGCACTCCACGATCCAATGGCGTGTTTCCACTGGGCCTTGGACATATCATGTGCCATGTGGCTGGATGTAAACGACTTGGCCACACCGTCACGCAAGATCTGTATCATCCAATTGGCAGGCTGTTTGAGTACCAGCTCTTTGTTGAGGTTTGCCAACTGCAACAGTCCAATGTAAACACCTTGGTCAATTTCATCTTGCTCTGGAAACACAGTTTTAATTGCTGTGAGAATGTCTTTGATCACTTCACCGCTGGCATCTTGTTTGATGCCTTTGTAAGCATAGTCAAAGTGACTGAACCAGTGTTGATTAGGGCCGCACTTCTTTGGGTTCTCCCTATGTGCAGATTCTTGCAAGTCCACATCTGTGATGTCAAACTGATCCTGCAAAGTTCTAGCCTGTAAATTGGCTTTGTCTTCACTGCCCTTGTCCACAAGATTCAAGCGAATACGATGTAGGTCCGGCTTGCCGATTTTCTTGATACCAGAGTCGTTGAGAATCTCAAATGCTTCACTGGCAAAACGTTCATTGTCTGTTTCAACATAGCAGGCAGGGATATGAGTGTAGCCTAAAATCCACATTGCCAGGCTTCGGTGCTGTCCATCATATGCATAGTATCTGTTGGGAAACTTGCTTTTAGGAAGTCTCACACAACTGGCCGCACCAACAATCCTTGGATCAAATTTTCGAATGATGTTGAGCACATGCTTGACAATGACGTCACGCTGAACTTCATAGTCGATCCAAATGTCAGTGATGTCCATCAGTGCTAGTCCAATGGGAAATCCGTACCCGGTAGATTTGATACGGGCTTTGATACGGTCTAGTTCTTTGTCGGTGAAATTGTGCTTGTCCTTGAGCTCTGTCAGGACTTCTGCGGCAACCTCAGACAATAGGCGCGATAGTCGCTTAGTCATAAAGTACTCCAAAAGTTAAATTGTGATGTGTATTAACTACACAAATACAAGTATACAATAAAGGGAATTACTGGTCAACCACAATAACTGTGGGTTTTAGCACCATTTTATAATGAATGCCGAACAATCTAGGTCCGAATCAAAGTAAAAACGATACTTTCCGGGACATGTATCCGAACTTATATCCAACAATTGCCAGCGCCAGATGTCTCTGCATTCAGATTTACACCAGGCAATAATTGAATCCAACTCACCGTATGGTTTTATTATTTCCTGTACAAAAGGAAAACTTTCTTTGCTCCGCAAGGAAGCAGTGGGGCGGGCTTCATGTACAGGATGGGCAACGGTCATTCGACAATATAATGTTCCTGTATATAGCTATCAGCATCAAGTGGGGGTAAACAATATTGTAAGATATTATCTACAATGTCAAATTGTTGGCAAAAACTCTGACCGTATTTTGCCCCTCGCAGTCCATCAAACGTGTAGCGTTTTTTCCACTGTGCATATTGCGTCGATGTAAGGCTAAAATTTGGGGTACGTTTTTTGTTTAACATGCCCACAGTATAATCCATGGGACTTGCAGTAATAAAATTAATCATCAATCCCACAAGCCCTGGTAGTATTTGCCAAACAAGCGGAAGCCGTTTTGAATACGGTCTTCAACCTTTTTCATACCTTCATAGTCGCACTTGTAGGTATTTTTAGGTCCATCTTTCATTTGGTAGTATTTGTGTTCGCCTTTAGGGACTTCATTGCCGGCAGCATCCACCGGAACACTGATCCAGTCAATTTCACCTTCGCGGTAGGCATCCTGCCATGAATCATCAACCTTGCACTCAAATGCAAAGATCATTTCGTTCATGACCCAGTCCCAACGTTTAAAGTGATTTTCATCTATGTCCCACTCGTTTTCTTTGGGGCCTGCTTCGGTGCTACGCAGACCCTGGCCTTCGGGCACATCGTCATCGTCTACCAGCGGAGAACCGTGCTTTTTTTCTTTGAGTTGTCGCAACATGGGCAGAATGATGGGACTTAAAGTGTGATCCATGCTCCAGGTGTCGTAGTAGTCAATTTTCACATAGTTAATTTTAGGATGCACAAGATCCAACACCCACTGAATAGCTTTACTGATAGGTTCCAGTCGATCACTCCACGGTTCGCACCAATCTGGACGTTCCACGTACACAGATTTTTCTCGGCCCTCGTCTTCTAATGTTTGCAGAAGTTTCCAACGAGCACACTTGCTCCAGTCAGTCCAGAAGAACATGTAGTCCAACATGGTGTAAGGGGAGATCCAGTGATCTCGATAGTTGCCAATGTAAACTTTCATTACCAATTCTCCGTGTCAGTTATATCAAGTGTGGCCGAGTATTCCACAGTCATCGTGGGCCCAATGCCATTTGTGCTTTCAACCAAGATTTCAACTTGGGTCAATGCATCACCATTATCTTTGAATATACGATAAATTTCTTCAACTTGCTTGCGTGTGAGTGTAAACTGTTGCATTATGCTGTTTCCTTTAATTTATTTGCAATTTGCTGTGCAAGATAATCTTCATTGTGTAGCCATTTGTTGTCAACTAAGAAACCCCATTCTCTACGTTGTGGACCTGGCATGAACAAAGTCCAGCAGTCTGTTCCTGCTTTAAGTTCAATACGATGATAAGAAGTAGCACTACATACACGGAAATGGCCAGGACCACGCCACATTCTTTCTTCACCGATCTTTTCTCCCAAGGAGTTAAATTTTGCCACCCATTCATAATAACCACCTTTTAAAATAATTGTAGCGTAAGGCCATGGATGATCGTGCACATCGTCAGGATCACTTTTAAGGAACTTGTGCAGGAACACATTAAACGGAAACCGTTTTCTATCTTTGAGGAACAAATAGTATCTCTCAAGATAAGGTTCCGATGACACACGATCCATGATCACCCGGTGTCGTCCAAAATATTGCATGAGTTTTTTAAGCATATCTCATTATAACACACCTGCTATTTAACGGTCAAGTGTTTAGTTGCTGTTCGGCGTCCTGATACATGTCCAAAACCAATAGTGCATTGTGTTGATATTTTTCAAAATTATCGTTGTAGTAGTCCTGTAATTCGCCTGTCTCCAAAAGGGCTTGCAACTTTTCTAAATTTTTGCAAAGTCCGTTTATTCGGTCAATGTAACTAGCATGTGATTGATAACTGTAGTCAATCAAGTCGTGTGGGAACCAAAATCCCAAAGTTTCTAAATCTTTGACTGCGTTGTATCCGGTTGGTAATACTGTGCAAAAATGCAAGAAACTACGTGTGGTTTTTTCTGACACAGTGGGGAATACATCATCGTTGATGGTTTCTCTGACCACGGCGGCAAAGCATTTTTGGTCAACTGCCCACTGAAATCCGTCCCAATTGATGGCTTCGTTGACCTTAGATTTGACAATAGTCAAGTTGGGCAATGATGGTTTAGCATACTCTTGATTGACAATGTATTGGTCGTATAGATTATCTATGGCGTCAATTTCATTTTGATTGCTGTAATAACTTTTCCATTCCACATAGTCTAACAGTTCTTGTTTGGTACAAAACTTTCCTAGATAATCAATCACCGAAGATTTATAGAACTTACAAAGTTTCAATATTAGATAACAACGGTCAATGATGGAATAACTTCCGCCATAACAGCTAAACACATATTGTAAATTTTTTGGCCCAATTGTTGGGGGTATTTCTGACGGTGCAAACCCTCGATCGATATTCCAAGTACGGTAAGGAAATGGCCATTCAATGACTCTAAAAGATTTTTCTCTAAAAACTGTGCACCAAGACTTCCACCAATCGCACACTCCGGTATTTCCAGTGATCACCACAGTGACGTTTTCAATGTTTGCGCATTTTCGGCGAATCCAATTGTGCATGCCCATCAAGTGTTCTGAGGTAGCAGTTTCTTCAATCACTATGGTGTGGGGTGTGTGAAATGTGTTTGTCCAATCAATGTTTCCAAACATCAATTCCAGTGCTTGTTCAACGTATGGGCCTTTGGGCTGTTGTACCGGGGCATCTCTGACTGCGTAGATCAGTTGGGTTCTAATAATACCAGCAATGTGGTAATCTTTGGGCTGCCGCCCATATTTTTTATAAGCGACTACGTCGCGAAAATTAGTAATCATTTTTCACCATCAATTCTAAAAAGTATTTTAATAAATCAGTTTGCTCAACATTCATAGAGGCTTGTCCATTGTAAGCAAAGCAATTGGTTTTGGTCATGCCGTTGTTTGAGTTAAACTCAAACACTCGGCTTTGTAACACCCAAGGTTTTATATCTAGCCCGTCCAACAGCAAGCGATCTACTTGTATAAACTTGTCTTCTAGTATTTTACCATTGCTGTCAATCACAGTGTCTGAGTCGCTTTTGTTGCCAACATCAAAAATCAAGCTCAATGGTAGTATTGCACTATGCTCAATTATGATTGTTGGCTCATCAATGCTGTCAGCTTTGTAAATTTCTTCACCGTTGACTGTGACACAAAGACTCATACTCGTACCACGACAATGCCCCACAGATAAGTTCATACTAAGTTTTGGCATAACGATCCCGTAGATAATTTTCAATCAACACATGGTTATCTTTGAGGTAGGCCACAGTAAACCCTGTTTGTTCCATGTGTTGCTTCATCTCTTTGTGCCATTGCATGCGAACCAACGGAGTGCTGCCAATTGATTCTCTAACCCAATCTTGATACACATCAGCACTGCCAATTTTTATACCCAAGCTTTCTTGATTGCGTTGTAGCCAGGTGCCGGGAAGTATGCCCAGTCCACTGCCAATTTGAATAAGCTTGATGGGTGAGTTTATATAATGCTGGTTATCAGTGACCCATTGTTTTTGCTGTTCGTGATCTTCTTGAGTTTCAGTTACGTACCCAACAATCATCAACAACTGCATGGACACCGTGTGCTTCTGTGCCATTTGTAAAGCATAGTCAAGGTCAGCATTGCTGAATTTCTTTTTAATATGGTATCGTATGTGCTCTACAAAACTCTCTACTCCCACGGACAACATGACTGCACCACTGGCAGCAGTCAATTCCCAGTCGCGTTCTTTCATCTGATCGGCCGGGCGTACAATGAATGCACCGGTCCAGTTGATTTTATCATCAGGATCAGTCTTGGCTTGGTTGTAATCAGCTAGTCGTTGTATGAGGTCCCGGTACTCACGCTGGTTGCCATTGACCAAACTGTCAGCAAATGAAAAATAATTAATACCGTACTTTTCTCTTTGATGCTTCATTTCTTCAAAGATATTTGCACCTGACCTCCATTGAAATTTTGGCCAATGTTCGTGTATGTCACAAAAAGTACATTCTCTGACACAGCCACGACTACCTAGGATGTTGACTTTTTTTAATCGATACAGTGACCAATCGTAGTCATCGTAGTCTGGACTTGGCAAAATATCTATGTTATCTAGCTGTTGCCAATCAACATTGTTGATCCCCGGACCGGTTTCGCCCTTTAACAGCATAGGCAGGGCCACTTCACCATCACCGGCTACAAAATGGTCAACCAACCCTTGAGATTTTAAATTCACTGCGTACGAATCAATGCTTTTTAAACTACTGAAACACCCAGGGCCGCCAATGATAATTTTAATGTTTGGATTTCTCTGCCGTAGTTGGAAGCACAACCATTTGTTTGGTATCTGACTTATGTAGGTCAACAGACTCAATATTGCCCATTCTGGATTAAATGCTAGTATACGATCAACCATCATGTTTATCAGGTCGTGTACATCTTGCTCACATCCGGCAGTGACTTGTTCGGTCAATATAAACTGCAACAAGTCATCTTTCTTTGGGTGGGTCAAAATGTATTGACGTATTTCTGCATTTAAATCAATGGCCACTGATTTTATTCCATGCTGAGTCAGTGCGCTTTTTAACACACCTGGCGCCATCAATGGGGAGTCAGTGTCAGTCCAAGGAACCGACGCAATCACTGCTGTTATCATGACTGCGAATTAGTAAAGAGAACCAAGGCTGATTTTTCAATTAATCCTGCAGCCAAAAAATCATCACTGGCATGCAACAACCTTCGATCCCAGACTATAACGGAACCAATTTGCCACTCGGCCACAAGCTTGACGCTGAGGTAGGGCGCCCAAGCAGGATCGCACTTTTCGGACAGCATGGGCCAAACATGTGTTGCCGGACTAGCAACTTTTTCAGGGCCACTGGCAATGTAATCTTCTATTGATGTGGTGTCTGTCCAGACTTGATCAAAAATGATGGTACTTGACGTTGGTTTGGCACTGTCGTTGCGAACCATTTCTAACGGAACCAAATAGGCAATCCCACTACCATTGTCGCCCTTGCCTGGCGCATCGCTGTGTATACCAAATGGGTCTCTTGTTATCAAGTGCATGCCAACTGTTAGGTTCGATACCTTGTGTTCACACACTGTATTGATGCGGTCAATTACAAGTTTTTTTATAGCTAGGTAAATCGGATCCTTGGATGTAAACCCGTTGGTCACAATTGACCTATTTTTAATATGGTCTTGTGCAGGAACCAAGGACAAGAGTTTTTTAATACGATCAACTTCATCTAAATCAAAAACATTGTGTATGTGCTGTGCATGTATCATTTAGATATTTAACGTATAAATTTCCACAATACAAAAGAATAAAGCCACCGTGGGTGGCTTTATTTGGTGTGAACTGTTTGAACAGTTCAGCGAATTTTTAAACCAAACCCAAAGCCAATGCTTTGTAACCGGCGGCAACAACCTTACGGCTAGGTTTGCCCAAAACGTACTCGGTGACTGTTACACCATTGCCGGCCTTGCGTGTGTTTGCATACACAGCAAAACCATGCTGGCGAATACGGCTAGCTTCTGCGCTTAGGTTTTTAACTCCAAAACGCTTTTCAGCTTGGCTAGCTGTCAATGTTTCGCCTTTCTGCAATGCAGAAAAGATCTTGTATGTTTTGGTTTCTGGATTAATAAATTTCATAACATTTCCTTTAAAATAAAATTTCGTTACAATAAAATTGCAACGTGATACTAGTATAACACAAACTGTTAAAAAATCAATGCTTTTTGGCAATGCATGTTGCCTAAAAGTAATTGTTTGGAAAAATGCCCAAATGTTGTCAACTAAATCGCAATCCAAGGCGTTATATATGTGTAGGAGTAAACATTCCTACATTAACCAAAGGAAACTTATCATGAAATCAACTATTGCTATCATTGCCACTGCATTTGCTGTTACCGCTTTCGCCGCAGAACCTGCCAAGAAAGAAGAAAAGAAAGCTGATGCCAAACCTGCTGTCACAGCACCTGCCGCTGCCGCTCCGGCCCCTATCGCTCCAGCGACAGCAACGCCTGCCAAAAGTGATCCTGCTAAGAAAGACGCATCTAAAGCAGACGCCAAAGTCGCAAAATAATTACGGTGTTGAAGACAGTGACCTTGTCATCGACGATGAGGTCACATTTGGTCGTAATCGACGTAGCGTAGAGTTTGGTAAAATAGTCCATGAAGACTTTGAACCATCAGACCATGCAAAATTTAGATTATGGTTAGCTAGGAATCTAGCTCTTATGAAATACCAACAAATTCATAAGCAAACATAAAAGCCACCCTAGGGTGGCTTTTTTGTGACATCAAAATCAAATATTAACAGTTGACCTGGCTAGTGTGTTTACATGCGCCACGGAACTTGAATCCCGAACAACTGCAAGTTAGTGTTCCTGATTCATCAGTGACTGTGTAAACATCGCCTTTGGACCCAGTAATCTTCCATGTTTGACCAAGTGGTTGGTCATCCATTGTAAAACCCCATTGATTTGGCACTTCAAGGAATTTGCGTCCCCGAACATCAATTCGAATAGGATTTTTAAAACGAAATGGTGTACCTTCGCCAAACTTGATGTAGGCATACATCTTGCTCTTGCTGTCATCGAGAAAGTAGATGTGGTTGGGAGTATTGGTCTCCCAAGCAGTGGTTTCTTGAAAGACTTTCATATTATAAAAACGCGGTAACCAGACCCACAAGTCCAATGACCAATGCCACAACATTGACCAACATCTGGGGTTTGTTGCTCACACGTATGGCCCAGGCAAGAAACAGTATGGTACCCACAGCAAAGGCCAGAATGTTGTAAGGGTACACACCGGGACCTACAGCATTGAGCACATGTCCTGCAATGATGGCCACAGCACCTGACCATTGTAGTGCATCATCTATTTGTCTTTGTGATGGCATGTTAATATTCACGTCCTTTTCCTTTTTGATATTGGTACTCACGTTTGAGCCACCATTTGTATTGTGCAAAATATTCTTTCATGGTCATTCTAGGTTGACCCCACCCGTCGTTTTCTTCACAGTTGTCTCGCCATACATCGGCTAGCCAAGTACGAAACGGCTTGAATGTCATGCCGCCTCCAGCATGTTGGCTGGTACATTGAACAGGCCGCCAGGGGTTTTGACCAGTACAAATTTAATTTTAACCTTTTGAATATCACCAACATAGGTCAACCCATTGCGGTTGCTGGTAAACTTTACTCTGTCCCCAAGTTGGAAGGTACGAGTTTTCTGTTTAGTTAATTGAGCTCGAGCAAACTTCACAGCATCAATAATGCTGGACAATTCGGTGTTATTGAGATTGCCAGTTATAATGGCACGGTTGATTTCATTAACGGTCATCTTAGGCTCCTTTTAATTACAGTACAAGTATTATAGCAAATTGAGAAATACCGGTCAACCAAAATTAGACCCAGCTGTCAACCATCATCACGGGCTTCTTCATAACCCGTTTTACAAAGTCCTCGGGCTCGTCATCTGCACGTACCAGCACAAAGCCCATGCTCTCTACCAAGTCCACCTCGCATACCTGCAGGTCTACTGCGGCCGCTTCAAACGCAATGTTCATTTTGGTAAGGGCATACTTGACGCCTGCTTGGAAGGCCTCGTACTCGTTTGCACCCGTTTCATCAAAGTCAAACTTTGTTTCCATAATGTGGGCGTACTCTTGTCCATCTGCCACGATGAACTTGTTTATCTTCTTCCAGTTGCTCTGCTTCTCACTGTCAAAGTGGTCACAGCACTCGTTAATGTCAAAACTAGCAAAGTCGTCATAGTTTACTTTAGTCATTTCTCGCTCCTTTTAGTGTTAATATGTGTATATTATAGCAGAATGGGAATTATCGGTCAATCAATCTAATCGTGAGCCGGCGTAAACACGATCCAGTCCCAATTTGTCTTTGAGCACTTGGGCATAGGCTTCGGCACCTGCTTCCAGGATGCTGATGCTTTGCGTGGGGTAACCGCTGGGGTTCCACAGGCTCAATGCACCGGTGTAGTCTTTGCGGAAGCCTGCGGCCTGTAGCCACTTGCCTACTTTGCTGTTGGAGCGAACACCCCAGACATTGACCCATGCAAAGCCGCAGGCATCGCAATCACCGTGTTTTGCATAAAATGCCTTGGCGGCTGTACGGGCCTGAATGCCTGCTTCATTGCAAGCGTCTTGAACCAGTTGTTCTGTGATGTGTGTTGCGACTACTGTCATTGTCTGCTCCTTTTAATTACTATACAAGTATTATAACAAATCGGGAATTTCTGGTCAACCGTTTTCACGGTCCATGATGTACTCAAAAAGCACCCATTTTGCACGGTTCAAGGTCTTGCGAGCTGATTCGCTCATGCCGTGTGCAATCTCTTCTTGTGAGTCACTCATCCAGCTGGCGGCAACCATTGCTGGGCCTGAAGTCTTGAATGTAATGCTACGTTCGACACTGGCACGTAAATCAGCTTCTGTTAAACCGTACATGGCAATCTCACGATCGCGCTGAATATTGCGGCCAACTGCGGCACGAATTGATTCTGTTGCTGTCATCTCGGGCTCCTTTTTAATTACTATACAAGTATTATAGCAAATTGGGTATTTCCGGTCAACCAAAATTTGGGGGGTTTTTGGTGTTGTTTTTGTGCAACAATCAGTAGAAACCATGAGTGTTATTGCAATGCAACATAAATAACTCAGTAGAAACCATGAGTTTCTCACATTAAAGGAAGCGAAATGACAGCAACAATAGCAAAACTAATCGAGCGTCTGGCTGAAATGTTCCCACAACAGAACTATCAAAGTAAATTAGACGCTTATCTTACAAGTAAAAATATCAAAGACATCGGTGAAGTAGAACACTGGATCAAAGAGTTTGACCGTCGAGGGAGTTATCTATGAAAAATGTTTTAAACACAATATACCAAGGTCTAATCAATTGGGCCGAAATGATCCACGAATATCGACAAAGCTCTGCCAGCAAATACCATTATTGGAAGTGATCATGGATATAGAATTAGTAGCAATTCAGATTATAATATTTGGAATAATAATTCTTATATACATGGCGCAGGAGTTTTTTAAATGACATTTCTAAACACATTAATAATGTTGTTGCGCTGGAAAAATCAAGGTTGGGAAGTACATCCCATTGACCTTGACAGCGAGTTTACAGGTTGGATTTAATCACGCTTGGTGATTATTTTATCTGCTAGACCGTAATCCACTGCTTCTTGTGCACTCATAAAGAAGTCACGTTCCATGTCTGCGGCAAACTCATCATAGGTTTTGCCAGCAGAATTGTGTCGCACATAGATTTCAGTTAGGTACTGTTTCATCTTTTGAATTTCTCTAGCTTGGATCTGAATATCTGTGGCTTGTCCACGAGCACCACCACTAGGCTGATGAATCATGTGTCGTGCATAGGGCAAGATGTAGCGTTTGCCTGGCGCACCTGCTGTGGCCAACAAACTGCCCATGCTACAGGCCTGTCCCATCACAATGGTGTGCACATCACACTTGATAAACTGCATGGTGTCATAGATGGCCATGCCAGCAGTGACACTGCCGCCAGGACTGTTGATGTAAAAACTAATGTCTTTGTCAGGATCGTCACTTTCTAAAAACAACATCTGTGCCACAATCAAGCTGGCACTATGCTCACTGACTTCGGTGTCTAGCATAATGATACGGTCTCGAAGCAGTCGACTGTAGATATCATAGCTACGTTCTCCCTTGCTTGTTTGTTCAAGCACAATAGGTACTAAATTTGGCATTGTATTCCTTGTTGAATTTTTTGATATTGTCTTTGTACATAAGTGTCAAAGTGTTGCTTATTATACATAATTTTTTCGCTGAGAGCAAGATACTTTTGGTAATAGTAGCTGGTATTTTGCTGAGATAACACCAGTAGAAATGGTGCAATGTTGTCTGGATTAGTTAAATCAAGATCAGATATGTCTGTGAAGTC